>WNFI01250464.1_pt1 | contig 30060 bp, 27 predicted proteins | sample 5400471 | NCBI WGS metagenome assembly WNFI01 (sample SAMN13153348, study PRJNA577476) | soil metagenome | isolation source: 100 cm saprolite on Douglas fir-dominated hillslope | place: USA:California | collected 2013-09-17
GTCCGCCGAGCTCAGCGGCACTGGCGCTGACTTCGACCGGTAATGAAGTTCCATCCGCCCGCAACAACTCGAGTTGCTGGCCGCGGGCGCCTTGTCCGCGATGAGCGGTTAGAAAACGTGCACCGCTCCGCTGCTGCGGATAGATTTGAGATTCGTGCATACCGACAAGTTCGCCCTCGGGAATGCCCAGCAGTTCGCAGGCCTTGCTGTTGGCTTCGAGGATGAGGCGGCTGCTCGCGTCGATGACGAGGATGGCATCGTTGGCGGTATTGATGAGATTGCGGTATTTTTCCTCCGAATCGCGGATTCGATGAAGGACTGAACTCGAAAGGCCAATTCCCAACAGCAGAAGTATAACGGTGGCGACAAAGGTTATAGCGGACAGAACCTTGTTAATCCAGCGCGCGCCTTCGCCGAGAGTGGAAGAGAATTCATCTTCGAGCGGCGTAATGCGGGCGTCAACGACGGCGACTTGTTCGACCAATTGCTGAATCTGCTGTTCACTAATGTGGGGCGAGTTCACTTCCTGGTGAAGCTGATTGGCCAAGTCGCGCAGTCGATCGATCTGAAGGTCGCCTTCAGTCCAGACTGCGATCGCTTTCGCCATATAACCGACACGTCCGAAGCGCCGGAATAACATCGTCATGTCTGCGACGTCTTCCGGGCTGTTGCGACCCTGGATAAGTCCCTGAGAAACAAGCTTTATGTCTGGCGACGGACTTTGAAGTTGGAGCCTGGCCTGCCGGTCGCCGAGGGGAACAGAGATCTCCGCGAGATATTGCTGATAGTCGCTCTCGGCGTGGCTTTTAGCGTATTCCGTAAGGCTGAGAGCGGCCCTCTTTTCCGCCTTGGACCACAGACCCTCGCCGCCGACATAGGCTCGTACACCAGAGAGAATCTGCGAGCGCAGAACTCCGAGATAGAACACGCACACGACGATGGCGACAAACACTGCAACGATGGCGAGCAATTTTCTGGCAACGGGAAGACGACCGAATATTTCTCGTCGATTGCGCATGCAGGAATCTGCCGCCAAGCAAACAAGACTTAATTACTTATAGGATAGCGTGTTCGGGGGACGAGGAGTCAAGCCGAACTAATCGCTAAAAAAAATACCTTGGTACTCGCGAGTAACCAGGTCGCAGCGCGATAGTAACCTCACTGAACAAGCAATTTGTACCGGAAGCATTGGAGGAGGTGATCGTTCACCATTCCTGTAGCCTGCATAAAGGCATAGCAAATGGTGGATCCCACGAAATTGAAGCCGCGGGATTTTAGATCTTTACTCATGGCATCCGATTCTGGAGTGCGCGCCGGAACATTTCGGAACGACTTGCGCGAATTGACGCGCGGCTTGCCTTCCACAAATTGCCAGATGTAGCGATCGAAACTGCCGTACTCTTCCTGCACTCGCAAAAAAGCTTTGGCATTTTCCACCGCAGAGGCGACTTTCAGCTTGTTGCGAACAATGCCAGGATTGCGCAGGAGTTGCTGAATTTTTCGCTGGTTGTAGCGCGCCACCCTTTCTGCATCAAAATGGTCGAAAGCGGCGCGGTAGTTTTCACGTTTATTGAGGATGGTGTTCCAGCTAAGTCCGGCCTGTGCGCCTTCGAGAATTAGAAATTCGAAGAGCGTGCCGTCGCGATGAACGGGCACGCCCCATTCTTCATCGTGATAACGAATCGACAGTTCGTTATTTGCCCAGGAACAACGAACTCGGGCATCCGCGCGGATTTCTTGAGTCGAGTTCTTAGTGGCGGAAGTCATCGTTTCAGAAACTGTAGAGCGAGCAGCCTATTGCAGAGACTTCGGATCTGATTTGTTCGTAGGCGATTTGGAATCGAGCAGCGAGACCAGTTCATGCGCCGCGCCCGGGATACCGACTTTGCCGTCGCGAATGATTTCTTTCGCCGTCAATTTTCTGCCATACAATTTCGTGTTGGCGCTGCCGTCGGAGCGGAGGGTTGAGCCTTCGAGTGAAATGCCCGCGAACAGACCTTTGTTGCGGGAGTAAGAAAGGATCTCCGCGTTCATGACCACGTCGGTAGCGCCCTCGGCCGTACGTCCCTTCGGACCAGCGGCCGCAGACGCGTCGGCGCCCAGCTTTACCTTACTCGAAAGCAGCGAGCGAGCGCCCTTCTGATTCATAACCAGCAAAACGAAATCGGTGGCCTGCCCACCGAGCTGAAACCCGATGCTAATACCCTCCAGCGCATAGAGAGCCGGAGCGCCCCACTTGCCGGTGTAGTGCTGGCCGCCGCGGCAGATCATCACGCCGCGGCCATAACTTCCGCCCACGCCAAAAGCGCCTTTTTTAACCGAAGGAAGAATAATGATGCACTCGGCTTTGTCCAGTAGGTCTTGCGGAATGTCGTCGGGAATATTCAGAATTTCTTTCAGTACGTCGCCAGCATCTTTCACTCGCTCTACTTCGCGCTCGTCGTTCGCGGCCATGGCCGAGGACACGATTACCAGGGCTGCGAGAAAACTTGCGATTAATCGCTTCATGAATTTTCCTCCAGAAAATGTCAGCATGAATTATGAGAACGCATTTCTATCTTAAACCGAGAACTCATCAGAGCAGCGTTCTCACAGGTGTTAGAAACGGCACATTTCAGACATGACCAAAGCGTGCTCCTTTTGTAACTTGGCATACGGTTTGTGGGCTCCTAGAGTCAATCAGATAGGCCCGTCGGGCGAAAGACCTTATTTCGGCATCCGGCGTGCAACCAGTAGCTTGGAAGTGTGTTTAGTTGTAGCAGAGAGTGGAAAAATTGGGCTTTTTGGGTATGAAGTACACGAAGGCCATCTTTCGAGTTTGGCTGGTCCTGGCGGCGCTAGGAGCCTTTGCCTCGGCTCAGTCTTCGTTGTACGTGTCCGGAGCGTCTAATCCCGCACTTCTGAACGCCAGCTCCACCGACAGTCCGGACGATCAACAATCAATTATCACGATTCGCACGCGGGTAAATGAAGTCAATGTGCTCTTCATCGCGACGGACAAGCACGGCAAATTCGTCCGCGATCTCAATCAGAACGACTTCACAATTCTCGACGACCACAAGCCTCCGCAGGCGATTGTTAATTTCCACAGGGAAACTGACCTGCCGATGCATCTTGGACTGCTGGTTGACGTGAGCGGTTCGGTGAACAACCGCTTTGATTTTGAGCAGACTGCCGCCACGAGTTTTCTGCAACGCACGATTCGCACAGGATTTGACCAAGCGTTCGTTCTCGGATTCAACGGCAAGACCCAACTTGCGCAGGACTTTACCGACAATGTGCAACTGCTTTCGGCCAGCGTACACAAGCTGCACGACGGCGGCGGAACGGCCTTGTACGACGCCGTATATCACGCCTGCAAGGAAAAATTCCTGAAAGACCGTCCGGATCATCCGGTGCGCAAGGCGATCGTGGTGGTCAGCGACGGCGAGGATAATCAGAGCGAAGTCTCAAGGGCACAGGCCATCGAGATGGCGCAACGCGCCGAAGTTATCATTTATGCGATTTCGACCGATGATAGCGGGCTGGTCATGCGAGGCGACGGAGTCCTCGAACAACTTGCCGAAGCTACCGGCGGACGCGCCTTCTTTCCCTTCAAGATGAAAGACATCACGCATTCGTTTGCGGCCATTGAAGACGAGCTGCGCAGCCAGTATGTTGTATCTTACAAGCCCGCTGATTTCGACGCCGACGGGCGTTACCGATCCATTCAAATTTCTTCATTGAAAAAGGATCTGCAAGTCCGCGCCCGCAAGGGCTACTTCGCACCCCAGCAGTAAGCCTCGCTAGAACTCCATTCTCCTAGTGACAAATCCGCGCGAATTGGTATGCTAGCGCGAGCCTGTCACACAGTCACAACGAAAGGCATTGCATGGAAGTCGTTGCGGAAGCGCGTAAGCGCTTTTCGTTGATCCTGATCAAGCCATCGCATTATGACGATGACGGCTACGTCATCCAATGGCTGCGGTCGGCGATTCCGTCGAATACGCTGGCGGTGATCAACGGGCTCGCGCTCGACTGCAAAGAGCGCCGCGTGCTCGGCGACGATGTAGATATTGTCATCACTGCGTTGGATGAGACCAACACACGCATCCGCCCGGCACGCATGGCTCGGCAACTGAAGAACGAACGCTGTCTGGTGGCGTTGATCGGCGTGCAATCGAACCAGTTTCCGCGCGCCATGGATCTCGCCCGTCCGCTGCGCGCGGCTGGGATTCAGGTTTGCATCGGCGGATTTCACGTTTCGGGATGTCTGTCGATGCTGCCGGAGCTGCCGCCCGAGTTGCAGGACGCGATGAATCTCGGGATATCGCTTTTTGCGGGCGAGGCCGAGGGACGCTTTGAAGAAGTTCTAATCGACGCGTGGCAGGGCAAGCTCAGGCCGCTCTACAACTACATGGCGGATCTGCCGTCGCTCGACGGCGTGCCCCTGCCCATTCTTCCGGCGACGCGGATCAAGCGCACCGGGGGCAAGATCACGACGTTCGACGCAGGGCGCGGCTGCCCGTTTCTGTGTTCCTTCTGCACCATTATCAATGTGCAAGGGCGCAAGTCGCGGCGGCGTTCGGCCGACGATATCGAGCAGATAATCCGGCGCAATCTGGCGCAGGGCATCAACCGCTTTTTTATTACCGACGACAACTTCGCCCGCAACACGGATTGGGAAATTGTCTTCGACCGACTGATCGCGATGCGCGAGCAGGAAAAGCTGAATCTCAAGTTCGTGATTCAGGTCGACACCATGTGCCACCGTCTGCCTCATTTTATTTCTAAGGCAGGACGCGCGGGCGTGGCGCGTGTGTTCATCGGGCTCGAAAGCATCAATCCCGACGCACTGGTGGGCGCGCGCAAAAAGCAGAACAAGGTCGCGGAATACCGCAAGATGCTGCTGGAGTGGAAGGCGGCTGGAGTGACGGTCTTCGCCGGCTACATCATCGGCTTCCCGTCGGACACGCCGGAGTCGGTGCTGCGAGACATCCAGACTATTCAGCGTGAGTTGCCAATCGACCTACTGGAGCCGCATTGCCTGACGCCGCTTCCGGGTTCGGAGGATCATCAGAAGCTGCACAAGGCAGGCGCGTACCTCGATCCTGATCTGAACAAGTACGATCTTGAGCATGTAACGGCAGCCCATTCGACGATGACGGCGGAGCAGTGGCAGAAGCTCTATCACGATGCGTGGACTGCATATTATTCACCGGCTCATCTGGAGACGGTGATGCGCCGCGCCGTGGCTACCGACTGCAATGCAGGCAACATGACATTCCTGTTGCTCTGGTATTACTCGTGCGTGGCGCTGGAGAAGATCGATCCGCTAGAAGGCGGATATTTGCGCCGTAAATATCGTAAAGACCGGCGTCCGACGCTGCCGGTGGAAAGTCCAGTGATTTTTTATCCACGTTATGTAGCGGATTTGTTGTGGAAGCACTTCACGCTGGCCGGACTGGTGTGGCGTTACGGACGCCTGCGCCGCCTACTGAAACGCGATCCCAACGCGCGGACCTACACAGACTTGGCATTGACTCCGGTAAGCGACGACGAATCTGAAGAATTGTTCGTGACCAGCGCGCACTCGCATGCCCACGCAAAACCGGCGCTGGTGGTGTTGCGTACAGCGGAAATGGATGCAACAGCAGGCGCGGAAGTGGTCACTAGCCGTAAATAGGGCCGGCCGCAACGAGCCGAATACCGCAGCTGCAGAGGGCCTCCGACGGGGGGGAACCTAGTTGCTACCCTTAACTAATGCGCTATCAGGCTTTTACACGGGTAACCATCCGTGATATAACCGCCCTGAGCAGAAAAGTGGGCATACGCCCGCCGGGAGCTTGGTTTGACGGCGTTGGCCTCATTCAAAAACGACAGACAGAGACCAGACTCGCCCAGAGGAGGCACTGTGTCCGAAGAAGCACGGACCGGAAAAAGATTCCCGCTGGAATTGCCGATTAAGATACATCAGGCTGAAACCAGCGGAGAGTCCAAGGGAATTACCGGAGATCTGAGCGCAGCCGGCGTTTATATTCGCGCCGACGCCTCGCTCGATATCGGCTCGCCCGTGGAATTTGAAATCACGCTATCGCCCGAGATGACGGGTGGCACGGAAAACTTGACCATCCAGTGCAAAGGCCGGGTGGTACGCGCGGACGAAACCGGCAAAGATGGCGAAGGACGCGGCGTCGCCTGTGTGATCGACTCATACGAATTTGTGAGGAAGACATAGATTTTCTTGGAGCGCTGACGACATGCTCAAACTGATTCTGGCCGATAACCAGGCGATCTTCCGGGCAGGTATTGCCAAAGTGCTGGCCGTGGAAGATGAGATGCGGATTGTGGCCCAGGCCCAAACGCCCGAACAAATGTTCATGGCGCTGGACAAGTTTCGCGCCGCGGTTTTGGTGGTGGCGGCTGGGTTTCACAACGACTTTGCCGGAATTGTCCAAGCCGCGGGGCGCGCGAAAACGCGCGTCGTGGTACTGGCCGACACCGGCGAGAGTGCGCAGCGCCATATGTCGAACGGCGCCAACGGCGTGGTTTATCGCAATGTGACTAGCGCAGCCCTGGTGGATTGCGTGCGCAAAGTGGCGCGCGGTGAAAACTGGGTGCAGGATGTTGCCGTCCCCAGCGAACTCACCGAGAACGATATGGTGGGATTGCGCGTCCGCGACCGGCTAACCGCGAAAGAACTTCGCATTGTCGCGCTCATCGTGCAGGGGTACAAGAACAAAGAAATCGCCTCGCAACTGGGCACGACCGAGCAGGTCATCAAGAACTATCTGCGCAACGTTTACGACAAGATCGGTGTGTCGGACCGGCTGGAGCTGGCGCTATTCACCATCCATCACCGGATTCTGAACGAGGCCGCTGCCGCAACTGCGGCGGGCGTCGTGCCGCAACCACCGGCTGGGGTTACGCAGTAAAGTAACGCAGTAAAGTAACGCAGTAGCTGGTACCGATTTCTTAGAAGGCCGCCCTTATAGCGGCCTTTTGTTTTGCGTGAAATTGCGGCTATAACTTCTCCACGGCTCTTTGCAATTCCGCAGCGATTTTCTCCGGTTCAACTCCCGACTCGAATTTCATGGGCTCGCCAATCCGTACTAAGATTTTTCCCGGCGGCGCGAATCGCCTGCCTGCCCGCTTCAGTTCAAACAATCCGTCGATCCTCATTGGCAATACTGAAATGCCGAGATTGGCGGCGAGCAATCCGATCCCCGCGCGGAATGGATTCATCTTGCCGTCCGTAGTGTGCTTGCCTTCGGGAAAAACCAGCACGCTGTAGCCGCGATCCACGGCCTCGCCCACATAAGCGAAGCTCTTTCGGAAGCCAGCCGCGCGCGGCAGTGGAAACAAATTCAACAACGCCGCTCCAAGAATCCATTGCACGCGGTCATAAATTCGCCCAAAGAATCCTCGGCTCGGCGCAGGCGTTCGCAACAGCTCCATCGCTTCTCCCCCTGCGGCAATCGCCATTCGATTCCGAAACCGCGCGGGTAGCGCTGTAAGGATGAAACCCGCATCCACGTCACCCACGTGATTCGAAACTACGAGCAGCGGCACATTCACGCCGCGCAGGCGCTCACGCCCATCGATTCGCGGCCATCCCAGTAGGAACACCGCTGGCCGCAACAACGAATAGTGCGCCAGTAACCGCAGCCATGTCACCGGCCAGCGTAGGGTCCATCGGGGATAATGAAACTCCGTGCGCTCAACTCCTTCCCCGCTCAGCATTCGTTCTAGATCACCTACCGTACGCGCCGCGCTAAACTTCGTTTCGCTCAGATCGACCTGATAGCGGTCCTCCAAAGCGCTCAACAACTCCACGCGGTCCAACGAACTGAGGGCGAGATCGGCATCCAGGCTCGAGTCGGCATTCAGTCCTTGCACCGAACGCCGAGAAACGCTGGCGATTACTTTCGCGAGAGGACCGTAGTCGCCGCGCGCCATTGTCGGCACGGTGGCCTGACCCATCCATGCCTGCGCGGCATCACGAATCAAGTTTCTTCGTGGCTTCTGTGTGTTTGTTCGAGGAAAATCCTGCTCGGACCACTCGATCCACATCCTGATCCGCTGATACTCGGCTAACGACTGATTCGCTCGCTCGATAATTGTTGGCATGTCCGAGGCATCGCGCAAAATCAATACCGCACAAGGCTCCGCATTCCCGTCACGCTCAATCCCGACGACCACGCAATCTTTCACTTCCGGCTGGCGGCGTAGAGCGGCCTCCAGATCCTCGGGATAGATATTCATCCCACCCGGGGTTACGATCACTTCTTTCTTGCGGCCCTTGAAATAGAGATTGCCCGCTTCATCGAGTGCGCCCAAGTCCCCGGTGCGATACCATCCTTGCCCATCTGAAATCTGCCCACTCGACTTTCGCTCATCTGAACCAGGCTCCTGTTCACGTCTGTCCCAATATCCAGACGCCACACCACCCCCGCGCACGAGAATCTCGCCATCCTCCGCGAGCTTCACTTCGCGCCCGGGGAGCACCTTGCCAATCGAGCCTTTCCCCAAGCGAAAGGGATGATTCACGCTGATCAGCGAAGTCGTCTCAGTGAGCCCGTAGCCTTGAATGGCGGCGTACCCGAGCCGTCCCCAGAATTCTTCTGTGTTGGCGTCGAGCGCGGCGCCACCAGAAATGAATGCCCAGAATTTCCACCCGAACTGCCGCCGGATCGCGCGAAACATCCACCAGCGGCGCAGAAAGTGCTTGCCCTCGGACGCCCGAAATCTGCGTCTAAACTCCTCGGATTCCCTCCGCTGCTCAATATCGCGTTCGATCTTCTGCTTCAGCGATTGCATTACCCGCGGCACACAGACCAGCACAGAGATGCGCTCTCGCCGGATCGTATCCATGATCTCCGACGGCTTCATCTCTTCCTGGAAAACGACCGTCCCACCCATGAGCGGCGGCAAGAACATTCCCAAGAATTGCCCGAACACATGGCTGAGCGGCAGCAGGCTCAAGAAGCGCACCGGGTGCACCCAGCGCTCATATTTCATGTAGCCGCGAATGCGTTCTTCGAGAGGAGCGATGTTGGCCAGCACGTTCCCATGTGTGATCACGACCCCCCTCGGGTCAGCCGTCGTTCCGGAAGTGAAAACGACTTGCAGCACGTCATCGCGACCGACAGCGGAGCCCGAAAATCTTCCTCGCGCTGCCTTAGAAGATACGGAGTGGCCGGTCAGCGTCTCACAGAGGTCTTCGAAGAAAAGGATCGGTATCTTCGAAGCGGCCTGCTCTGCCATCTCCCGCGAATCCTTGTCATGCCGCCGGGAGCACACCAGCATTTTCGCTTCGACCTGTTGAACGACTCTTCTCACAAAATCAGGCGCAGCACCTTCGTCCATCGGCACTACGATCGCACCTCTCGATGCGCACGCAAAAAATGCCGCGACCCACTCTGCCGAGTTCTGTCCCCAAAACAGAACCCGGTCCCCCCTGGCGACGTGCTGCACTTCGAGTTTCTGAGAAAATGCGACGGCCCTGTCCAGGACCTGGCCGTAGGTAGACCATTCTGTGCGATATCCACGGCGCTGCCCGTAAGCGCGCTCGCGCTTGTGCGCCTGAAAGTTCACCGCGAAATATTCCGCCAGGGATTCGGACATGGAGATCGTGCGAGCCGTGCGTCTAGCCTCGCTTGGTCTGAGTTTAGTGGAAGCTACTGCTGTAAAGAGCGGTGTTAGGACAGTTTCCAAACTGCACAGTCAAATCCCGGCGGATCGAAAGAACCACAGGTCTTTCGCATGGACCGGACCCGCGCGCCCGGGATATTCTCCATAAGCAGTTCAGGTTCGCAACGATGAAGTGAGCCTGGCTTGAGAATTTTGACAAATCTCTGACACATGCCCGATGGCAAATGGCATACCTTGGCAAGGCTTGCCCATAAGGAGAATCCGCAATGAATCTTAAAAATGACGTGTACCAGGGCCTGATCACCGCCGCCCTTCTCTGCTCTGTCTGCGCTTTGTCAACTTTGAGTGTTGGGCAGGCCGTCGAATCCACGTCGAATACGGGCGCGAGCAGCATCATCGTGCATAGCAAGTTTGGCGGCCAGATCTTCGGATTCGATATCGACCAGAACGGAACGGAAGGCGTGCTCAGCGAGGCGAAATCGATGTCGAATGGCAACATTCTGGCTGCCGTTGAAACCTTCGACCAGACCACGGGCACGATTCTAAGCGTCGTCACCAGGACGCAAACTCAAGATGACTTCCTGACGCTGGGAGTCGTGGGCAACTCGGTGGGACTGGTCGAGCACGAACATGTGGTCAGCTTCCTGAATGTGCAGCGGTTTTTCGTGGTGATCAATCCCCTCGGCGGGAATAAGTTGGCGGGAAAGTGGACGCCGCCTCTGGGCACATCCCACCTCCTCAACCAGGTCAGCAACACGCAGGGCAGCGCCAACAACGCGGTGTTTGCCGAAGACAACAGCGGCAATTTCATCCCCTGGGTTTTCAGCTCCAACGTCGCCGCGAACACCTTCGGGCCGATCGTCAAGATCACCGACTCGCTCAACTTCGGCAGCGTGCCGCCGCCCATGGCCTACAACACCGTGACCAACGTCGCGGTGCTCGGAGGCGGGGATGGTTGCTTTGGCTGCCTCCCGGTCATTGGCCTCGCGGATCTCAGCAAGGGGACATTCACCGAGTTCACCGGCGGCGGATTCGGTTTCGTGAACGGCATCGCGGTCGATTCTGCCGATAACATTTTTGTGACGACCACCGAAGATGATGCCAGCGTCGAGTTCTACGATCTGAACACGCAGGTTGTAACAGCCATTGTGGTGCTGCCGAATTCCGGCGGCCAACAATATCTCGGCGGTGGTGATGTAGAGTTCGACGCAACCAACAAACTTTTTCTGGTGGCGCAACCCCACTCCAGCACCTTGAAAGGCAGTTCTATCTACGTTTACGACACCAAAGGGAACCTGCAGGAATCTCTCAACGGCTTCAGTTTCCTGGTAGGCAGTGGCTCGCACATCGCATTTAACCCCAGCACAAGGGTGGGATTTGTATACGGGCCCGTTGGCGTGAACGAGATTCAAGAATTCAAGTACTGATGATTTCAGAAAAGCACCCTTTCAGGAACCATGACCTGCGTCGAACGTGGTTGACCCTAGGTCCGTTCCCTATTCCCGGCCTACGCCCAGCGCATCGGCGACCCGATTGATGTAGTTGAACCACGAGGCGATCAGGGTAATTTGCAGAATGCCGCGATCGTCGAATCCGGCGGCGCGCAATCCATCGATATCGTCCTTCGAAACCCTGGTCGCATCTTTGGTTAGCTTGATCACGTGGTCGAGCATGACGCGGTCCTGAGCGGAGATTGGCGCGGTCGAGTAGTCCTTTTCCAGCGCCTCGACCAATCCTTTGTCCAGAGTCACCCTACGCAGAAACTCTGCGTGCGACTCAATTCAATAGACGCACCGGTTGGTCACCGAGACCATGGTTGCGATCATTTCGTGCTGCCGCCGCTCCAGTGGCAAGTCCGGTGACATCAGCGAACCGAACGTCGCGAAGGCATGAAAAAGCGCGTCCGGGATCAGCGTATGCGATCCCACAATCGAGGACGCACCCGAATCGTCGGGATGCACCGGGTCGGCATATTCCTTGGGATAAAACACCTTCTCGCCCTCAATTGCCTGGCGCAGCTTTTCGTCGGCCTCGCTCAGGGGAATAGTGCGTATCCATGTCATGTTTGTGTTATGCCTCCCGCAGCCTGCCTACAATCTGGCACGTGGAAGGCTACATTGTCACTTCTCTGAACCCCATAACCCATTTGCATTAGCATCTGAATAACGTGCCCGAAACACGGGGGACGCCTTTAAGCTAGAATCTTGACTTCTGCGGGATTCGTATGTCCCCCGCAAAATCGAAGACATATGCTGCTGGTGCTTGATGTCGGCAATACGAACACGGTACTTGGGATGTTTGCCCGTACAGGCGAATCCTGGCTGGATTGGAAGTCAAAGGCATTCACGGCATCGTGATTTCGTCGGTCGTGCCGCCGCTGGATCCCGTGCTGCGCCAGGTTTGCGAAAAATATTTCGATACCAAGCCGCTGTTCATCGAGCCCGGAATCAAAACCGGCATGCCGGTGCACTATGACAATCCCGCTGAAGTGGGGGCGGACCGCATCGTCAACGGCGTTGCAGCATTTGAGAAATATGGGGGTCCGTGCATTATCGTCGACTTCGGCACGGCCACTACTTTTGATTGTGTTTCGGCCAAAGGCGAATATTTAGGGGGGGTGATTTGTCCCGGCATCGGCATCTCGGCCGATGCTCTCTTCTCGCGCACCGCCCGCCTGCCGCGCGTCGAGATTCGCAAGCCAGCGCGCGTGATCGGCTCAAATACCGTGGGCAGTCTGCAGTCCGGACTCTACTACGGTTATCTCGGCCTGGTGGATGGCATTCTTGAACTTCTGTTGGCGGAGTTGGGTAAAGACACGCATGTTATCGCAACCGGCGGCCTGGGCCCGATGATCGGCACTGGTTCGAAACACATCAAGCATGTAGACGACTTCCTCACTCTTGAAGGCTTGCGCTTGATTTGGGAGCGGAACGCTCGGCGAGACGGCTCCGGGCAGCAAGTGTCAAAGTCCGCGTCGCCTTCAAAGTCGGCATCGAAGCCGATATCGAAAACAAAGAATGGAGGCGGCGCGCCTTCGTCGCCTGCTCCGCGTTCGGCTCGCTGACCCCGCCGTGGAAAATTACTTCAACTACTTCACTGAGATTGAGGAGCAATTCCTGCGCCGCCGTGGAGGCGGATTGCTGCTTTCGACGCTGGACTGGGCTCTGATCGAAACCTGGAAAGATGCAGGCATTCCGTTGGAGGCCGTGTTGCGTGGTATCGATGCAGCGTTCGATGCTTACGATCAGCGTCCATCGAAAACGAAGAAAGTGAACAGCCTGGCCTATTGTTCGCAGCTGGTGCTGGCGGCTGCCGAAGATATGAAAGAAGCAGCAGTCGGCGTGGCTGCAGAAGACGATGCTTCGCCGTCGCGCAAATCTAGCGCTGAGCAAGGCTTTGAACCGGAGGCCGTTGCGGGCTTCCTCCGGAAGAACGCCAACATGCTCGACGCAACCAAGCTCCCGAACCGAGGCGGAGTCTCCGCGCAAACCGCCGCCGCCGAGGCCGCACAAACTCTACGCACGCTAGCCGCCGAGGTCGCACACAAGAAGCCGCGGCTGGAAGATCTAGAGCGACGCCTCACCGTGCTGGAAGAAAAGCTCTTCGCCGTCCTGCTCGCCGCAACCCCCGACGAAGAAATCGTCGCAGTCCGCACCGAAGCCGACTGCGATCTCGCTCCCTACCGCCGCAAAATGCTGGCGGCGCAGATCGACCAATTGCAAAAGCAGTACATTCACAAGCGTCTGCTGGAAAAATACGGATTGCCGCGCCTGAGCTTGTTCTACATGTGACCGTGTCCAACTCTTTTGACACACTGATTCTCGGTGGTGGCGCGGCGGGGCTGATGTGTGCCATCGAAGCCGGAAAACGCGGACGCCGTGTCGCCCTGCTTGAACACGCCGACCGGCTAGGCAAGAAAATTCTGATCTCCGGTGGCGGCCGCTGCAACTTCACCAACATTTATTGCCAACCGGAGAATTTTATCTCCGCAAATCCTCACTTCGCCAAGTCCGCGCTCGCCCGTTACACTCCTGCCGATTTTATCGCGCTGGTCGAGAAGCATCGCATTCCGTATCACGAGAAAACGCTCGGCCAACTATTCTGCGATCACTCGGCGCGCGACATTCTTGCCATGCTCGAAGAAGAGTGCCGTGAAGCGAAGGTCAGTGTTTTTCTGAGTACGAAGATTCAAGAGGTGAGCCGGACGACGGAATTTGTAGTTCGCACAGCGAACGCGGAATATCGTGCGCCAACATTGGTAATAGCCACCGGTGGACTATCCATTCCAAAGATCGGCGCAACTTCCTTCGGGTACGACCTTGCCCGCCAATTCGGCCTGAAGATTCGCGAGCCCTGGCCGGCGCTTGTTCCGCTCCTGCTTGCCTCGGAAGATCGCACGCGCTACTGCGATCTCTCCGGCGTTTCCGCCGAAGTCACCGCTTCGGTCAAGACTTCGGATGTCGAGCAACACTTTCGCGAGAAGATGCTGATCACGCATCGCGGCCTCAGCGGCCCCGCGATTCTGCAAATCTCGTCATACTGGAAGAGGCCGGAGCCGCTGGCGATCGATCTCGCGCCGGGACAAGAAGTTACCAACGTATTTCGCGATGCGAAAATTCACAGAAATCTAGACACGTTGCGGATCGAACTGAGAAAGCTTCTCCCGAACCGATTCGCCGATCGCTGGTTGGATCTCCATGTTCCCTCCGCATGGACGAATCAGGCCCTCGCGGATCTAGAGCGGCAAATTCATCAATGGACGATCACGCCTTCCGGCACCGAAGGCTACGAGAAAGCTGAAGTCACCGCCGGTGGTGTCGACACCGACGAGCTTTCAGCCAAGACCATGGAAAGCCGCAAAGTTCCAGGCTTATTCTTCATCGGCGAAGTCGTCGACGTGACCGGTCAGCTTGGTGGATTCAACTTTCAGTGGGCCTGGGCCTCCGGCGCGGCGGCTGGAAGAGCAGTATAAAATTAATCTCCGAAGTCGGAGCAAGTGCTATGAACCGAAACGTAAGCTTCCTACCAAAACTTCTCTGCCTGATCGCGGCAACGTTCACCGCTACTGTCGCCCTTGCGCAAACACAATCGCTGCTCGTTCTCTCAAAGAGTGACCATACGGTCGCCATCGTCGACACGGCGACGTTACAGGTTCTCGCACGCATCCCCTCCGGGCCTGATCCTCACGAAATCATCGCCTCCGACGACGGCAAACTCGCTTTCATCTCGAACTACGGCGGCCTCGACAGCACTCTCAACACCATCTCTGTTGTTGATCTGGTCGCGCACAAGCCGCTACCTCCAATCGACCTCGGTGCGCTCCGCTCCACGCACGGTTTGGCATTCGCCAGCGGCAAGCTTTATTTCACGGCTGAGACCAATAAAGTGATCGGCCGTTACGACCCTACAACGCAGCGTGTGGATTGGGTCCTTGGCACGGGCCAGGATCGGACGCACATGATTTTCGTTGCCAACAGTCTCGACCGCATCGTTACTTCAAACGTGAACTCTGCCACAATTAGCATCATCGAACAAGTTTCCCCGCCGAGCGGCGGCTTCGGCCCACCACCGGGCGGGCCGCCAGGAATGGCGTCGCCCGCACCACCTCAAGCATCGAATGGGCCGCCGGGCCCGCGTCTCACTTGGAAAGTCACGAACGTTTCCGCTGGCAAAGGCTGTGAAGGATTCGACATTTCTCCCGACAGCAAAGAAATCTGGGCGGCTAACGCGCAAGATGCGACCGTCACCATCATCGAGATTGCCAGCAAGAAAGTTATTGAGACTCTGCCTATCCCCATCAAAGGCGCCAACCGCTTGAAGTTCACACCCGATGGCCAACGCGTCCTGATCTCGGGTCTAGGTGCACGTGACGCCGGGGACAGCAGCCTTATCGTTATTGACGCTCAGACGCGAAAAGAAGTGAAGCGCATAGACCTAGGCGGAGGCGCTGCCGGCATCCTGATGGCTCCCGACGGATCACGCGCGTATGTCGCGGTGAGTGGCGGCGACAAAGTCGCAGTCGTGGATCTGAAAACCCTGGAAGTTGTAGGACAAATTTCTGCCGGGAAACAACCCGACGGATTGGCTTGGGCGGCGCGTCAATAGATTTCGCCTAACGGCAGCCGACTACCCAATGCCGTAGAATCATCACTTGCTCCTTACAATTGAAAAGCTTATCTACGGCGGCGACGGTCTCTCGCGTCTGCCTGCCGACGACCGCGGACGCGGCAAGGCTGTCTTCGTCCCCTTCACCCTCGCCGTGGAAAAAATCGAAGCGACTCTCACCGAGCAGAAATCCGGTTTCGCCCGCGCGAAAATTGATGCCGTCGTAGAGCCTTCCGCGCACCGCATCCAGCCGGCCTGCCCTTACTTCACACGTTGTGGGGGATGTCACTACCAGCACACCACCTACGAGCATCAACTGGAAATCAAGCAAGAAATCCTGCGTGAGACTCTTCGGCGCGTGGCCAAGATCGAGTTGCCCGGCGAAATTGAGGTGCACCCGTCGCCACCGTGGAACTACCGCAACCGCTCCCGTTTGCAGATCCGCGTGGGTCCCACATTCGCCGCGGGATACTTCAAACTCTCCTCTCACGATCTGCTGCCCGTCGAAGAATGCCCTATCAGTTCGCCCCTGATCAATCGCGGCATTGCGGCGCTATGGCAGAGCGGCCGCGCTAACAAAGTTCCGGCCGGAGTTCGCGAAGTCGAATTCTTCGCCAATGCCGACGACGCGCAGATGTTGGTCGAGGTCCGTTGCACGCACGAGGCGCGCCGGGCAGCCGTCCGGTCGTGGATTGAGGATCTCCGCGCTGCCTTGCCCGCAATTACGGGGGCAGTGGCCTTTCGCGAAACCGAGCACAACTCCGACGCGGCCGAAAAGCTGGTTTCCGACGGCGTTCAGTTTCTGACTTATCACACGCAGCGTGGCGACTATCGGGTGAGCGCTGGCTCATTCTTCCAGATCAATCGCCATTTGACCGGCGAACTGGTGAAAATCGTCACCCAAGGCCAATCCGGGACACTCGCGCTCGACCTTTACGCCGGCGTCGGCTTGTTTTCCACAGCCTTGAGTGCCTTTGAGCGCGTTATTTCGGTCGAGTCATCACAGACTTCCGCCGCCGACCTTGCCTACAATCAGCCTGCAAATGGAAAGGCGGTTCAGGCCACGGCGGAGCATTACCTCGCCCGGGCGGAGAGTTCGGGGAAAACCAGAACGGACGCGGACCTCGATTCCAAGCCCGGATTCGTCGTGGTCGACCCGCCTCGCAGCGGTCTGGGAGAGCGCGTAGCACGCTCCCTGGCGGCTCTAGGCGCGGCTCGCTTGACCTATGTGTCGTGCGATCCCGCGACCTTGGCGCGCGATCTCGTAATCCTGCTGGCTGCCGGTTACCGGGTCGAACGGGCGCACTTGGTGGATCTGTTTCCGCAGACCTATCACTTGGAGAGCGTCCTCCAACTCGCGCTCTGAAGTGGAACTCCGAACTGGCCTCTGAACTGATCCGGTCGTAGTCTTTCCGCGCTTCCGTTTGCGGAGCGATTTATTGAACAGCCCACCGATTGCTCCTCTCGCCTTCCGGGTCAAGTCGCCCCGCCAGCCCATGATGTGGGCGGCCGTCGCCTATTCGCTGGGGATTGTCGCCGGTGTTTACCTGTGGCGACCGACGCTATGGTGGGTGCTTGCAGGATCATTCTTCGTCGCTGCCGCCTCTTATCTCTCCCGCCGCCGAACCTGGTTGGCGTGGACGCTTGCCTTGGGCGCGTTCTTTCTCTTCGGCGCTCTCCACGTTCAAATACGCGGAGCCTCAACTCGCCTCGACACCGGCATTCAGCCCTACGCTGGCGGCCAACCGCTTCAAGTCATCGCTCACGTCACTCGTGACGGCCGCCTCCAGCCCGGTGGCTTCGGAGAAACCCGCCAAACGCTTGATGTCGAAACCGAAGACTTGACCACCGACGACTCCGGCGAGGTCGTCCATGTTCATTCCGGCATACGACTCAGCATCTACAGCCAGCGTTCGACCCAAGAATTCCCCGAAGATGCCGCGCCCACCCACTCGGACTCCGTCACCATGCGCGCCTTCCAATACGGAGAGCGCCTCCGTTTCACGACGAAGCTTAAGCTGCCGCGGAACTTTCGCAATCCCGGAGCTTTCGACTACCAAGGCTACCTTGCCGATCGCGGCATTGCCGCGCTGGGCTCGGCCAAACTCGAAAATGTAGAACGGCTCCCCGGCCTCACCGGTAGCCGCCTCGAATCCTGGCGCAGCCGCCTGCATCGTGCAGTCATTGCGAAGGTCCATCAACTCTGGCCCGCGCGCGAGGCCGCTCTCATCGACGCCATGGTTTTGGGCGAAGAGTCATTCCTCGACCGCGATACCCGCACCGACTTTCAACGCTCCGGCACCTACCACGTCCTGATTGTCTCTGGTATGAACATCAGCATCCTCGCATTCGTCGTCTTTTGGAGTCTGAAGCGCCTTCGCGTGGGCGACATCCCTGCTACTTTGCTGACGATTGCTTTCTGCGTGGCTTACGCGTTTCTCACAGAGGTTGGTGCGCCAGTTTGGCGTGCGACTCTGATGTGCGCCCTCTATCTCACGACGCGCCTCCTCTACCGCGACCGCGCCATGGTTAACGCAATCGGAGCAGCAGCCCTCGGGTTGCTCATTTTCGATCCACGCCAACTCTTCACGGCCAGCTTTCAGATGACGTTTATTTGCGTCCTGATCGTGGCCGCCATTGGATTGCCTATCCTCCAACGCACATCTCAGCTCTACAAACAAGCACTCGCCAACTGGGATTCTCCTGGCTTTGCTAACTTTCTGCCGCCGCAGGTAGCACAATTTCAGGTCGATTTGCGCTTCATCTCCGCACGACTCGCACTCTTCATCGGAGAAAAATGGTCATCCCGGCTGGTGCGAATCACGGCACGCGTCGGTCTGGGATCGTTCGAAGTGGTCTTCATCTCCGCAGTCATGCAAATGGGGCTCGCGCTGCCCATGGCTTACTATTTCCACCGCGCCACCACGATCGGCCTGCCCGCCAACGTAACCGTCGTGCCATTGACGCAGCTGATGATGCCTTGTGCCGTGGTGGCGCTGGCTCTGGGCTTTGTGTCAACGTGGCTCGCCAAAGTCCCTGGCCTGCTGACTTCGCTAGCCCTGGGCGGGATCACGGGCACCGTACATGGCCTGGGCGCATTCCGAATGGCCGATCTGCGTGTGGCCACGCCATCGCTCATCATGATTCTGATGGCGGCAGTCACGCTTGTGCTAGCCATGCTGACGGCGCGCCGCCGCCTGCCGCTTGCGGTTGGCGGGCTAGCATCCATCCTGGCTGTCTCACTCGCCCTAGCTTTGATTGCGCCCGCGCAGCGCGTTCGCACCGGTGTGCTGGAAGTCACGTCCATCGACGTGGGTGAAGGAGACTGCACCCTGCTCGTCACGCCCCGGGGACGCACGCTTCTCATCGACGCCGGTGGACCTATCGGTCCCGGCGGATCGCAACTCGACTTCGGCGAAGATGTTGTCTCGCCGTATTTGTGGACGCGCGGCATCTCTCGTCTCGACGCCGTCGCGATCACTCACGGCCACTCCGATCACATCGGCGGTATGCCTGCCGTGCTGAAGAATTTTCGTCCGCGAGAACTTTGGATTGGATTGCTGCCGCCGAGCCATGCTCTCGAGGGCTTGGTTGCTGAAGCGCAAGCCTTGGGTGTGAAAGTCGTGCGGCACTGGGAGGGAGACGAAATCAATCTGGGTGGCGCGAAGGTGAGTGTGTTGTTTCCCCCGCGTGACTGGCCCGTCGGACTCAAGCCCCAGAATAACGATTCCATGGTCCTGCGCATCGACTACAAAGAATCGTCCGTGCTGCTCGAGGGCGACGCGCAGAAACAAGTCGAACGACGTATCGCCGCACTGCATCACCCTAAAGTGGATTTATTGCGTGTGGGCCATCATGGCAGCGCCAACGCCTCTACACCCGAACTGCTAGCCGCAGCCGGAGCCCAGTTCGCCGTCATCTCGGTTGGGTTCCACAATTCCTTCGGGCTTCCGCGGCTGGATGTGCTACAGCGTCTAGCCGATTCGGGCGCCCGCGTCTACCGCACCGATCTCGACGGTGCGGTGACTTTCTATCTCGATGGCAACCCGATTACACCGACCGTGGCGGCTCTTCAGTAGCGCGGGCGCTGATGTCGATCTCCGCCGTCTCATCGTCTTCCGATACCGGCCGCCGTTGCTCCTCAATCAAATTCCGCGCTGCGTCGGCATCTTCCTCACGCACCAGAATCAGCATTCCGCCCAGCCCCGGAAACGCATCCTGTAACAGATCCGCCGAAGTTAAATCGCAATCAATCCCTGCCGATTCCAACAGACCCTTTACGACCAGCGCCTCTGACTCCATCTCTGACTCGAAGACGTTGACCAGCTTTTCGTTGGGAACAGGACGCGGCTGCGTCTCAGCCGCCGAACTTCCAGACTCTGCCATGGAATCTCCAATTTCCGGGAGCGGCGACTCAAACGGCCGCGCATCCCTGCTTCAGAAGCTAATCTTACTCTCGTCTCTCGATAAGATTCCCCGGACAATGACTTGCTCTCGATTCGCGCTTGTGAGCCGCGGCGTCTCGGATGCAAATCACCGCACCAAGGTTGCGAAAGTCAGCCACCTTGCTTGTAGTCCTTCAGTCTTCCTGGTAATACGCTTACGCCGTGACGAATCGAGCCACCGTATCCGCACAGCGCTATCTTCCCCGTTTGGGAATCATGCTTTTGATGGGGGTATCCCCCCTCCCCCCTGATCTTTGGAATCATCGGTTTAGCACGAAATTCCCCGTAAAATCCGCAGTCTAAAGGACTTAGATGTCAAAATCTAGACAACAAAGGACTTAGCGTCGAGCTGACAGAGCTCTCGACTCTGCGTCCGGCTTTAGTATGATCGCGCGAGTTGGATCTTGAAGGCAAGGTTGGATGTCACATCGGGGTGTGGAAAAATAACGGGACCCTGCGCTCCGAGTCTGTTGATGGACATCGTATCGCCTCGACAGGGTTTGAGATGCGGTGATCCAGCGGCTAAACTGCTCCCTATTGCCGCTCGCAACGCCGTATTGCGCCGCATCATCTAAACGGAGAGGACGTGAAGATGAATATCCCCGAGCAGGTACGCCGCGAGAACAATTTTCCGTTGCCGAGCGAAGAATCAGGCAATGAGCGTGAAGAAGAAGCCCGCAAAATTCGCCGCCTGCAAATGATGATCAGCATGGTGATGTCGGTGATCGGCCAGGATCCCAACCTCACCATCGAGGAAGCCTCAGAACTTGCCGCCGGAGCCAAACGCGCCGCCCTCGCCATGTTCCCTGACAAAGAACTCGCCTTCGATCTGCTCTACAAACCGCGGCTGCAAAGGTTGATGCGGGAACGGTTCCGGCTACAGTAAGGCAGTGCCAATGGCGTTGATTGTCATCGCTGTGAATGCGACATTTCGTCAACAACTGCGTGTCTTCCTACCTGCCGGCAACTCGGAAGTTTTGTCACGACAAGCGCGTTTATTGTTACCTAATCTAGTGAAACTTCCTACAAGCTGATTTGTGGCCGGAATAACTTCCGCTTAGCCCGTTAACCGACCGGTGAGCCGACGCAGCCTTCGGTCAACGCTACCCGACCAGTCGCGGGTTACCGAGTTGCACACGCCAGCCCGAATCGCCCGCAGTAGCAAGGGGATGTCACTTTGCCTTAATTGGGCTTTCTAGCGCGCGGTTTTGCAACGTAGGCCTTCAGGTGCGACAGCGCCTCTTTCATGGCCGCCTCAACAATTCGACTATCTCGTTTGACCTTCCCCATCAGCATCGCGCCCTGCGCCACGGCGATGCAGTAATCCGCAAGTTGCCCTTCGTCGACCCTTTTTGAGATCCGTCCCTTGGCCTTCTCCCGGATGAAGAATGCAGCCAGCTTGGCGCGCACCAGTTCGAAAATGAGGCTCAGATCCTGACGGATCAATTCGTCGTTTTCTGTGACTTCGTTGCCGATTGTGCCGAACGGGCAACCACGCGTCATCCGAAAGGCTTTTTGCAGCTCAACGTGCGCCAAGAACCATGTTTCGAGGTCTTGCCACGATTCAATCTCATAGTGGATGGGCGAAGCGCCAGTTTTGATGCCGTCCAAGTAGTGTTGGAGCACCTCGTGCACCAGCCCTTCCTTGTTCTTGAAATAGTAATAGAACTGCCCTTTACCTGTGCCTGAAGCGTCGATAATTTTGTCCGGACTGGTGGCGGCGACACCCTGCTTGTGGAACAAATCAGCCGCTATCTGGATGATCCGGAGTTTTGTATCAGATCCCCGAGTGGATCGTGTGCGCATGATCCTCCTCCTCTGTCAGTTGTACCGATACGTACACTTTCATGGAAATTGAACAGTCTGGCCGATGATCGGCCCAGGCTCCATTCTGTACTTGAATCCTGGCAAACAGGCGGGTAGCCTTACCCACACGTTCTCAGACATGCATCAATTGTACCGGAGGGTTTATTGACAACAACCTCGGGAATCCCCTCCATCGCGAAAGCGTTTTGGGTCAGGCAAAAGGAGATTTGTATCATGATTGACGGCGCACCAATGTATTCGATTAGCTACCACAAGCCCGAAAAACTTGTCCGCCTAACGTGGCTTGCGGGGAGTGCGGGAATGGCGGATCAGGACTTCAAGGAGACGTTGGAGGTCTTCGCGGAGAGTGCCCTACAACACAATGCGCAAAGGCTCATGATTGACGTGCGTGAGTTCAAGCACCGTCCGTCGGCGGAGATTTTGGCATGGCGCGATGACGTAACGGTTAGCAAGTACAACCGGGCGGGGGTTAAGAAGGTAGTGTGGGTGTGGCCGGGTAACGTTCCCAGCAACATGCCAACTAGCGAGAATGCCAAGTACGAAAACCGCTATTGCTCTACGGAAGCGGAAGCCCTGGTATGGATCATGGCGTAAGGACGATTGAACCTGGAGTTTTTGCCAATGAACGCACAATTACTGTTCGGCGTGCAGTTCACGCTGTCACTCATTATCTTCGCGATGATCGCGAAATGGTACATTTCGCCTGCGCTCAACAAGCTTCCCGTGCAGGCGGCCCTGGTGCCGCTCTTTCTCGTCCACGCGCTGCGTTACTTGCCGTCAAGCGCGTTTGCACCAGGACAGGTCGATCCGAAGATACCGATGCATGCAATGACGGGCATCGCCTATGGTGACTTGGCTTCTGCGGTTCTGGCGTTGATAGCCGTCGTATTTCTGCGCTACGGATGGTCCGGCGCAGTCGCCGTCGCGTGGCTGGTCAATGTGGTGACCAGTTTGGATTGGCTATACGCGGGGTACCTTGCGGCCTCCAGCCGACTGGTGACCTACGGGATGGGCGGAAACTGGTACATAATTAATTATTACGTTCCTGTCATTAAACGGGCTTCGAGGAAGTTGGCCGGATCAGTACCGGGAAGTCGGCTTGTGGGAAGTGAAAACTGCTCCCGATTAACGGGTAAACTCGGAAGTAATTGTCAAAATCAAGCTCTTCCATACATTTTATACGCTAGGTAACCGCTGCCTGAGTGTTTTAATACACACAGAAGCGATCCCCCTGGCCGATGGCGGAGCCGCCTCGTCTACTCATCCACCACGGAATTCCTCAACGTTCCTACACCTTCCACGCTAACCTCCACCACATCTCCCGCTACCAGCGGTCCCACGCCCGAGGGCGTCCCGGAAGGAATCAAATCTCCCGGGAAAAGGGTCATCGCCTGCGCAATGTGACGGATCACCACGTCCAGCGGAAAGATCAAATCGACTGTCGTGCCATTCTGCTTGACCGCGCCGTTCACTCGCGTCTCAACGCCCACGCCCGCCCACGGATCGATTTCATCGGTCACCAGCGGTCCTACGGGGCAGAACGTATCGAAGCCCTTGGCTCGGCTCCACTGCCCGTCTTTATTCTGCAAATCGCGCGCGGTCACATCGTTTACGCAGGTGTAGCCCAGAATGTATTTCCGAATGTCCTCGTCCGCCGCTGGTTGGTAACACGTCTTGCCGATGACCACGCCCAGCTCGCCCTCGAAATCCACGCGCTCGGAAATCTTCGGACGCCGCACGGTTCCCCCCGGCGGCAACAAGGCCGACGTCGCCTTCAAAAACATTAGCGGTTCGGTGGGAACGTCATGCCCCAATTCGGCTGCATGCTCGCGATAATTGCGTCCGATGCATACAATCTTCGACGGCCGCACTGGAGGCAGCAAGGCAGCTTCTTCCAGCGGAATCGGCTCAATCCGCCGCGTGCGCAGGCTTTCCATGTCGCCATCCGCCTCTTCGGGAGCGGCCAGAAAAATCCGCATGATCGACTCCCGCCCGGCCACGGACTCCACCAGGCCGTACTGCGCCTGACCATTCAGTTGAAATCGGCAGTATTTCATCGCAATCTATCTAATCACATCCGCCTTGGCTTGCGGGCGGCAGCTAAAAATTTTACAGAAGTCACTGTCGATTTTGGGTTTCCCGTTCGACTCTCCAGTACAAGGCCAAAGGAGGCCGCAACCAATGCAATATCTTCTACTGATTTACGACAACGAAGCGGATTGGACCAAGATGCCCGAGGCAGATAAAAATGCCATGTATCAGGAATACGGGCAGTTCACCCAGAGCATCACGCAGAGCGGCCACCACAAGGCCGGTCACCAGTTGCAACCCATTTCCACGGCGACTACGGTGCGCGTACGGGACAAAAAGCGCGTGGTTACCGACGGCCCCTTTGCGGAAACCAAGGAGCAACTCGGCGGTTTCTACATGATCGAAGCCAAAGACCTGGACGATGCCATCGCCGTTGCCGCACGAATCCCCTCGGCGCGTGTCGGCTCTATTGAAGTGCGGCCGATTGTGGTTCGCAACCAGTCCTAGCAAACACGTCTTGGCAATGGGGCCTAGCCCAATCGATGTCCATCCGGCTACTCTTAAACGGAGAGCCGGATGGATATCGAACACATTTTTCGCGAAGAGTCAGGCCGCATTCTCGCTACCCTGATTCGTCTGCTGGGCAGCTTCGATCTGGCGGAAGAAGTGATGCAAGAGGCTTTCGCCACCGCCCTCGAGCAGTGGCCAAAGCAGGGAATGCCTGCCAACCCGCGCGCCTGGCTGGTTTCAACCGCTCATCACAAGGCAGTGGACGTGCTGCGCCGCACCGCTAGCTTCGATTCCAAGCGCGACGAACTTCAGAAGACCGCCGAACTAAAACAGCAACTGGCCGATGCGGGCGAAAATATGCCGGAAGGCACATCTGACAATGATCATTTCAACGACGATCGCCTGCGGCTGATCTTTACCTGCTGCCATCCCGCCCTTGTGCTCGAAGCTCAGGTCGCGTTGACTCTGCGTACTCTCTGCGGGCTGAGCACGGACGAAATTGCCCGCGGATTTCTCGTCCCCGTGCCCACCATGGCGCAGCGCCTGGTTCGGGCGAAACAGAAAATCCGCGAGGCCCGCATCCCCTACCGAGTTCCTCCCGCGCAAGACCTGGCAGAGCGCTTGGACGCCGTCATGCTGGTGATTTATCTCGTCTTCAACGAGGGCTACAGTGCGAACTCCGGCGATGCACCCATCCGCCACGAACTGTGCGCCGAGGCGATTCGCCTAAGCAGGTTAGTCTGTCAGCTTCTTCCGCGTCAGATTGAAGCACGCGCGTTGCTGGCTCTGATGCTGCTGCACGACTCGCGCCGCAGCGCCCGCATAGGAGAGAAGGGCGAGGCTATCCTGCTCGAAGAGCAACGCCGGGATCGCTGGAACCAGGAGCAAATTCGCGAAGGACTGGCCTTGGTCGAGTCCGCCTTGCGCGCAGCAAGTCCTGGCCCCTACGCGCTGCAAGCCGCGATCGCCGCTATTCACGCCCGCGCTGCAACGCCGGAGGAAACAGATTGGCGTCAGATCGTTGCGCTATACGACTTACTGCTACGAGTGCAGCCGTCATCCGTAATTCAGTTAAACCACGCCGCCGCAGTCGCCATGGCCCAAGGCCCCGCAGCCGGTTTGCGGCTGCTAGATGCGCTCGACACGAATGCGGAACTCCGCGACTATTATCTGCTTCCCGCCGCCCGCGCCGATCTTCTGCGCCGCATGCAGCGTTGGAGCGATTCCGCTGTAGCCTATCGCCGCGCACTGGTCCTCGCCACCAACGATGCCGCCCGCCAGTTCCTCTCCCGCCGTCTAAGCGAGATGGAAGCGAAAACTTAGCGCCCCATCAGCGAACCATATCAACTCACGTGGGGACAGCCGCCCTCGGCTGTCCAGCCGGGCGAAGCCCGGCAGCTGCCTATAGTCACCTACGGCACGCTTTCGCTCGCTTCTTCGGACCTCTCACTCTCGTTCCCGCGAACATCGACCGCCGACACGGAATAGAAATATTTCTTCCCCGACATGATCTCCCCATCCCGGTAAGCCGGAGTCTTCAATAGCTCCCCGTTCACCTTCACCGCCGCCGCGCCAGCCTCGTGGCGATAAACGTTGTATCCGTCCAGATCGACATCGGTCACCGGAGCCCATATCAAATCGATGAACGCGCGCTGTCCCGGCCCCGAAAACACCGCCTGCAAACTCGCCGGCACCGCAGGCGGGAAGATGTCGTGCGCAAAAACTTTAACCTCCGCCGAGTCGTCGCCCTCAACCGTCACATCGGGCTTGCCCATCTCCGCGACCACGGTCACAACCGCCAAGCGATAGAAGTATGTTTGCTCCCACGCGAAAGACTGATCCAGAAAAGACTGATCCAGAGACGTGTGGCGTGCGTCCGGCGCGCCACTCAGATACGGGACCTCGGCCAGCTTGGCACCAGTTTGGCTGCCGTCCTGCCGCCGGTAAACGCGTAGCTGATACGTTACCTGCGCCTGGCTCAAAGGCGGAGGCATCGCCCATGAAATCAGAATGCCGTCTCGCGTCACCTGTGCCTGGAACTTTTCCGGCGGCGGCAGCGTGCGCGCGGCTGGCACATGCACTTCATTCGACAGGCCCGCGCTGCGGCCTTCCGCGTTCAGCACCTCCACCGCGTAGGTAATCTGATCCGCCGGTATCCCGGCCTCAAGCGCAGTGGGAATCACGTCAGAATAAGTAGCTGTAGGTTTTTGTTTAGAAGAGCTGGCCGCTGCCATCGATCCTGCCGCGGGCAAAATCTCAGCCACCGGCGCGTCGCATTGCGCCAGCTGCGCCTCAACTCCCCGACAAATGCGCGTAGGTCCGATAGTGTGAATCGTCTGCCGGTCAGTAGTGGAACTTGGAATAGTCCACGTCAGCGTGACGCGGTCGCCCTTGCGCACGGCGCGCAGATCGGACGGAGGCTTCGGCAACTCCAACGACGGCGGCAGCGGCGGCGCAATCGAAGCGCAAGCCGTGAGGATCATCAGCGCGCCTAACATTCCCGCCGTCAAATTTCCCGTCGTCAGCTTCATGCAGAAGCAACAGCCTACCAGAACCTAACTGCTGGTAACTGGCAACACTGACAACTGATTCAAACAATTTCCCCCACCGCCTCACGAAACACTTTCGTATGCCGGTCCACGTCTTCGTTCTCCGTCTGTGACGACATCAGCGCCATATTGTGAAACGGCGTCAGCAGAATCCCACGATTCATGGCATAGAGATGCATGAATCGCTCCAGCTCGAAATCCATCGCGTCGTGAGCCTCTGCGCCGTTCTTCGGCTCCTCCGCGCCAAACATATACTCAGCCCGGCAGCCCAACCGCGTGACTGTCCACGGTAGCTCCGCCTCTTTGATCGCCTTTGCCACGCCCGCCGTCCAGCGCTCCGCCATCGGAATCATCCGGTCGAACGCTTCTTTGGTCAATACTTTCGTCAGCGTAGCTCGCATCGCCGCGAGCGATAACGCATTGCCTGCGAGCGTGCCTCCAATGCCGCCCACGTCGCAGTTCTCCAGTTCATGCTTCGCGACAATGCGATCCGCGACTTCCTGCGAAAAGCCATAAGCCGCTCCCGGAATCCCCGCCCCAATCGCCTTGCCGAACACCAGCACGTCCGGCTCAAGATTCTCCGCTCGTGTATAACCGCCGGGTCCCGCGCAAATAGTATGCGTCTCATCGATGATCAGTAGCGTCCCATGCTTGCGCGTCAGGTCGCGCAGCGCCGTGTGATATCCCGCCTGCGGATGCACGATGCCGACATTGGTCATCGCCGGCTCGGCCAACACGCACGCCACGTCTTCCGCGGCCAGCGCCCGTTCCAGCCCCGCAACATCGTTGAACTCCACCACCTTCGTCGTCACTGCCGGATTTACCGGAGGCCCAATATTCCCCGGCCGCGCCCCCGCCTTGCCGTTCGCATCCAGCGTGATGAACGTCTCATCCACCGTACCGTGATAGCACCAATTAAAAACCAGAATCTTCGGACGCCCCGTGATCTGCCGCGCCAGGCGAATCGAAAATCGATTCGCATCCGTCGCTGTCAGCGCAAACTGCCAATACGGCAATTGAAACCGCTTCTGCAATTCCTCCGCGACAATGATCGCGTCCTCGCCCGGCAGCATCAGCGTAATCCCGCGTCGCGCCTGCTCTTCCACCGCCTTCACCGTGGCAAACGGAGAATGCCCCGTCATTGCGCCGGTATCGCCCAGGCAAAAATCCACATACCGATGACCATCCACATCGAAGAAATGCGCCCCCTGCGCCTCGCGCACAAACGGCGGAAACGCCCCGGCCCACTTCACCATCCAGTTCATCGGAACGCCCGCCAGCAACGACTTGCGAGCCCGCTCAAACAACGCCTTCGACTTAGGGCGCTCATCCACAAACTTTTTCTGTTCGCGAAGCATGAGAGAGTGCAACTGGTCTCGGTCAATGGTTTTCATGACGAGGCAGAATAACAGACCGCGCCCCCATGTTCACCGGTTCTCATGTCGCCTCACCCGCCTACTTGTTGTCATTTTCGAACCGGCTGCGAGCCCGGTGAGGAATCTGCTCTACTGTCGCCAACCACGGCGCGTTTGGATCACATCCAATGCTTACTCCGAGAATTCGTTGTAAGCTTTTTGCAACCCGCAATTTTGAGAGCTAGACCATGGCTACTTTTTCTCTTAAGGTAAACGGTCATCTTGAATCCGTGGATGTCGACCCGGAAACTCCTCTGCTGTATGTCCTGACCGACGAAATGCATCTGCGGGGACCCAAATTCGGTTGCGGTCTCGCGCAATGCGGAGCCTGCACCGTTCTGGTCGACGGACATGTCAAGCGCTCATGCGTCATGCCTGTCAGCGCCGTCAAAGGCAGCGAGGTTACCACGCTCGAGGGCTTGGGAAATCAGGAAAAACCTCATGCGATTCAAAAGGCGTTCATTGACGCAGGCGCCGCGCAATGCGGATTCTGTCTCAGCGGAGTAATCCTCTCAGCGAAAGTGCTGCTCGATGAAAAGCCTGAGGCCTCCGACGAGCAGATCCGTGAAGCACTGTCGAGCGTCTTGTGCCGCTGTTTTGCGCACACAAGAATGTTCCGGGCAATTAAGACCTATCAGGCGAGTCTCGTATGAATAACTTGCAGACCGTAGAGACGCCCATGAAGAAGGCGCCTTCCCGTCGCGATTTTCTCAAAGGTTCTGGCGCGCTTTTCGTGACCTTCAGTGCGGCGTCCGTGATGACGATGGAGCCATTCTCTGCCGCGCAAGGCCCCTTTGACACGCACCTTTCGCACGTCGATCCCGCAAAGCTGGATTCATGGCTCGCTGTCGGCTCCGACGGTACGGTGACTGCATACACCGGTAAATGTGACTTCGGCCAGGGCATGCTCACTGCCCAAGCCCAGCTGGTGGCGGAAGAATTGTGCGTGGCAATCGATAAGGTGAAGTTGATCCAGTGCGACACAGCCATCACGCCCGATCAAGGGACGACCTCAGGCAGTCAATCGACGCCCACCAATTTCAACGCACAGAATCTGGCGCAGGCTGCGGCCACCGCTCGCGAGGCCCTGATGGCAATGGCGGCGCGCCAGTTGGCTGTGCCCGCGGATCAGCTCAGTATTGAAGACGGGGCGGTTCGCGCGAAGAACGGAAAGAGTGTTAGCTATCGCGAACTGATTGGGGGAAAGCATTTTGACATGACTGTGAACCCCTCTGCGAAGCGCAGATCGCCTAGCGAGTGGAAGGTGCTCGGCAAACCGGTCTCGTCACTGGATAGGCCTGCATTAGTGACAGGTACCTTCGAGTTCGTTCACAACGTGCATCTACCGGGCATGGTCCACGGTCGAGTCGTGCGTCCACCCGAGGCAGGAGCGACCGTTGCGAGCGTGGACGAGAAATCGGTGCAGGGTATTCCGGGGTTCATTAGGGTCGTTGTACGAAAGAATTTTGTTGGCGTGGTTGCGGAGAATCAATGGCAGGCCGCACAAGCTGCGCGCAGTCTCAAGGTCAACTGGCGGCCAGGATC
>WNFI01429527.1_pt1 | contig 30052 bp, 24 predicted proteins | sample 5400471 | NCBI WGS metagenome assembly WNFI01 (sample SAMN13153348, study PRJNA577476) | soil metagenome | isolation source: 100 cm saprolite on Douglas fir-dominated hillslope | place: USA:California | collected 2013-09-17
CGGCGGCGCGGGCGCGTCGATCGTTGGAGCGGAGAATTCGGCGAGCTCTGACATGAGTAGCAGGGGTTGAGCGCGTCGAGCCGGCACGACGGCGACAAAAAGGGCGGCACCGATCGCGGTGCCGCCCATTGTCGGGCTCCGGCTCAGCGTGCGATCAGCGCAGGGTCATTGGCGAACGACGGCGACGTCCCACAGAGACGTTCGCATGAACGTCGGGGCGGCGGCGAGGTTGATGATGATCTGCTGGCGCATCGAGCTACTCCGAGATGGTTGGTGCGGGCGAGAATTCTAGGACGGAATCGCAAAACGCGCAAGAGCCGAATCGAGCGTTAGGTGTCAGCACCTGACGCTCAATCCTTTACCTCCTTCCAGAGGCGACGGTCGCTTTCACGCCCAGTTTGTCGAAGTCCACCAGCCAGGTCACCAGCCCGTAGTTCGGCAGCGTGATGTGCCGGCCCGCCACGAGCTGCGAGTGGTAGTAGTCGAAGTAGAAGTCGAACGGATCCGACTCGTCGGCGTCGACCGTCAACAGATCGGCGTCGACCATGAACAGTTTGCCGAACCGAATCGTGCCGCCGCGAAAGTACATGTAGTTCTTCGCCGGGTACGACGGCACCAGCTGCGGCGGGTCCGGCGCGTCGGCCGGTCCGAAGGTTTGTATGATCTCCCCGCCTTCGACGCGAATGCCGGTGATCTTGCCGACGATCTTGGGCGGCGGCAGCGACAGGACCGGGTCGAGGAGGAGGTCGTTCCCCACTGCTTTCACTCCCTTCGCTCCATTCAGATCGAGCATGTCGGCCATCGTCTTGCCGACGGCGCGGAGCAACTTTTCTCCGTCGAGGTTGCAGATGTCCAGCTTCGTCGGATGAATTCTGATCCAGCCGTCGTCGGTGACGGAGAGCATCGCCGTCATTTCGAACGGAATGTCGATGATCTTGTGCATCGTCCCGGTCTGGACGATGTGATCACCTTCGGTACGTACGACAAGGTCCTTCAGGTTCGATCCCTTGAAGCTGAAGACATACCGGTTGAGGAGAATCGACAGCGCCGACGGCGTGAGGGCGATTTCGCCGGCCGCGACGTCGAGCGCGAGGTCGTTCTTGTTGTCGAACACGACGACGCCGCCGTTCACGTTGTAGATGCGGCCGCCGAGCACGACTTGCTGGCGTGGCCAGCAGCCGACGACCGTCAGCGCAAGCGCCACCACCGCTGTCGGCGCCGCCACGCCCACTACTCGTAGTTGGTGCCGACCCCCAAGTCTGGACTTACCCGTCAAAGAGCCCTCGCCGGAAGAAATGATGCGCTTAGTTAACGCATCATTTAATCCAGCCGGTCTGAACAGCCTCGACTACTCCGCCGACTCACCGTCACGCGAACGTTCCTTGGCGTCAGTCGGTCCCTTCTTCCCTGCCCAGACCGCTGGCGACTCGTTCAGATCCTCGGCGGCCCTCTCGGACGCGAACTTCTGCTTCTCGCGCTCGCGCAGGCGTGACTTCTCCCGTTCACCGTCGCGGTCGGCGCCGCCCGACTCCGGACGATCGCTCTGAAAATTGGTCGATGGTTTCGTGCCCATTGTGCCTCCATGGTGCGTTTGGTGTGTGATGCCTCAAGGGCAAGAGATGTGCGGAGGGCTTGGGATTGGGCTTGGGCGTTGGGCTTTTCGGCCCGGGCCTGGGCTCGGGCACGGGCTGGAAAGCCCGCCCCCAAGCCCTTTTGGAGCTCGATTGAGTGCGTGCCTGACGGAGGTTGCAGCCTATCTCGGATTCCATTGAACCGACGTTCAACATCTGCTATTGTTCACTGCACCCCGACCCCAGCCGTCACTGTGCCCGGAACCAAGATTGCCGAAGCGGTCCGTCGCGAGCAGATCATCGCCGCGGCCTACGCGATCGCGGCCAAGCACGGACTGAACGCCGTGGAGATCGAGGCAATCTCCGATCCCCTCGAACGCCTCATCGCGCTACTCCGTCAGGAAATGGCTCGACTGTCTCGCGAGCCTCAGGCGATCCGTGTGTTCTTCGAGTTCTGGGGCGCCGCGATCTGGGATCGCAAGATCGCCGCGCGCGTCGAACAAGAGCTCGAGCGCTATCGCAACGCGTTTCGCCCGATGGCCGAAGCGGTCCTCATCGCCGAGCCGGAGCGCTTTCGAGGCGTTACCGCCGCCGCGCTGACAGCCGTCGCCGTGAGTTTCATCAAGGGATACGCCGTCCAATCGATGATCGAACCACACCTCGATACCGCGGCATTCGTCCGCGCGGCAGAACGTCTTCTGTCTCCACCTGACATCCCGAAAGGACGGTCGGGCCGGAAGCAGCCTGTGACAGACCGGATGCGACAATCCGCGCCGCGCTGACTGGCCGTCGAAACAGGAACGCCCCCTTATGCTAACCACTGGTTCCCATCGCCACGCCGAGACCCCACTTCAACTTCCCACAGGCGGTCAAGCGCTCCGTGCGGCTGGCCGTCTGGTGCGTCTTCGATGCCCCGCGTGCGGCGCCGGCAGCGTGCTGACGCTGCGGGGGACCGTTCGAAAACGATGCACCAGCTGCAATCTCCGGTTCGAGCGCACCGATGACAGTTACTTCTCGGGCGCGATGTTCTTCGGCGTGCTGCTCGGCGAGGGACTGTTCGCGTTGACGTTGCTGATCGTGATGATCGCAACCTGGCCGCACCCTCCATGGGGCGTGATGTCCTATGCCCCGCTCGGGATGCTGGCCGTCATGCTGATCGTCATCCCCGTCTCACGGGTGGTCTGGCTGAGCGTCGATGTCCTCGTCAGACCCGTTGTCGCCGAGGAAAGGGTGTGACCAGCTGCTACTGACGCGGCGTTTTCCATTCTCCGGATTCACGAGCGACCGTCGGTGTCGCCTCGGGCGGCGCCGGTCGCTCGGGCAACCCAAGGTGCTGGCGCGCCCGGTTGAGCGCATCATCGAGGTTGCCGAACACGTTCTCGATTCCGATCTCGTCGATTGCGGCCGACCTGCCCAGCGCGACAAGAGGCTGGGTGTGAATGTCGGAGATCAGCACCAACGTGCCATCGCCGCGTGTCCGGTGGACGAGATCCTCGAGCGTATGCATGCCCGTTGAATCGATCGCGGGGACGTTGCGCATGCGAATGATGAGGACCTTCGGCTTTCGCGCGACCGTGGCGAGCGTGTCCTTGAACGTCTCCGCGGCGCCGAAGAAGAAGGGCCCGTTGATTTCGTAGACCTCGACTTCGCCGGGAATCAGTCGGCGACGGACGCTGTTCGGATCGGTATCGTAGGGTTCGTCGGTGTCGTCGTCCTCGAGCTCGAGGCGGAGCTTCACGTTCGTGACCTCGGACATCCGCCGCATGAACAGGAAGGCGGCGAGCACCATGCCGACTTCAATCGCCACGGTGAGATCGACGAGGACGGTCAATCCAAAAGTCGCCAGGAGCACGACCACGTCGCTCTTGGGCGCCGTCAGCTCGGCTTTGAACGCGCGCCACTCGCTCATGTTGTAGGCGACGACTGCGAGGATCGCCCCAAGCGTCGCCATCGGAATCCGGCCGGCCAGTTTTCCGAAGAAGAGCGTGATAAACAGCAATACGATCGCGTGAGTGATCCCGGCAATCGGCGTGCGTCCGCCATTCTTGACGTTGGTGGCCGTGCGGGCAATCGCGCCCGTTGCGGGAATGCCCCCGAACAACGGCGTCACGACGTTCGCGACGCCCTGCGCGACGAGCTCCATGTTCGACCGGTGTCGCCCGCCGATCATGCCATCGGCGACGACCGCCGAGAGAAGCGACTCGACCGAGCCTAGCAGCGCGATCGTGAACGCGGGCGCGACCAGCAGCCGCGCCGACTCGAGCGTCACGTGGGGAATGACCGGGTGCGGAAATGAGGCGGCAATCACCCCGAAGCGTGATCCGATGGTCTCGACCTGGAGACCGAGGAGCTGCGCCGCCACCGTCGTGACGATCAATGCCACAAATGGCCCTGGAATCCGTGTGTTGAGCTTCGGCCAGAGCAGAATAATGGCGAGCGCCACGCCCGCGATGAGAATCGCCGACGGGTTAAACGCCGATATGTTCGCGGCCAACGCACCCCATTTGGCGATGAATTCCGCCGGCACGGCACCCATTCTCAAGCCGAGAAGATCCTTGACCTCGCTCGAGAAGATGATGACGGCGATTCCACTCGTGAATCCGGTGACGACCGGGTGCGGAATGAACTTGATGACGCCACCGAGGCGAGCGACACCGAAGATGATGAGGAAGACGCCGCCCATGATCGTCGCGACGATGAGGCCATCGACGCCGAACTTCTGCACGATTCCGTAGACGATCACGACGAACGCGCCGGTGGGCCCACCGATCTGGACGCGAGACCCGCCCAACGCCGAGATCAGGAAACCGGCGATGATAGCGGTCCACAAGCCACGGTCCGGCGTGACACCACTGGCAATGGCGAACGCGATCGCCAGGGGAAGCGCGACGATGCCGACGATCACCCCCGCGGTCACGTCCGCGATAAACTGCGTGCGATTGTAGCCCTTCAACGTCGTCAGCAGCTTTGGAACGAGCATCACAGCTCCGCGTGGTGTCGGTTATCCTCTTACCGTGCGATCATTGGCGTTGAACTAGTGTTCAATATAATTTACAACGGTCCAGACACTCCTCGGTGCAGCCTGGCTGATTCATGCAACTGACCCTGCGCCAAGCGGCCGAGTACCTCGGCGTCAGCGAGCCGACCGCGCGTCGATGGATCACCGATCGCGCGTTGCCGGTCCACGACGTGAACGAGCGGTTGTATCTGAACGCGGTCGAGCTGTGGGAGTGGGCGGTCGAGAACGGCGTGACGGTATCGCGGAGCCTTCTCGAGCACGCGCGCCGAGCCCCCGATGAGGTACCGCCGATGTCCGCCCTGCTCCGGACCGGGGGAATCTTCCATGACATCGACGCCGCGGAGAAACCCGACGTGCTGCGCGAGTTCGTGGCCCGACTGCCGCTGCCTCCGGAGCAGGATCGAGCGACCCTCGTCAGCGTTCTCGAAGCACGCGAGGCCATGGGCTCGACCGGCATCGGCGACGGCATCGCGATCCCGCATGTCCGCAATCCGATTGTGTTGCACGTCGATCACGCGTTCGTGACCCTCGGGTTGCTCAAGCATCCGATCGACTTTGGGGCGATCGACGGACAGCCCGTCCACGCACTGTTCATGGTTGTGAGTCCGACAGTTCCCGCTCACTTGAGGATTCTCGCGCAGTTGGGGTTTGTGCTCCGCGACAGCGTGCTGCGAGAGATGTTGCGCGTTCGGGCACCCGCGGCCGAGATCCTCGATCGCGTCGCACTCCTCGAATCCACGCGAACCACCGGCTCGTTCCGGGCCGCTCCGGCGGGTTCATGAGTCCCGAATGACCGCCGTTTTTGCCGGCCTCGTATTGATTCTCGTCGGCGGACTCGCCGCGATGACCCCCCGAGTCGGCCGGCGGACAGCAAGCATCGCCCATCGAATGCTCGTCGGGGCTGGATGCCTTGCCGGGGGCATCGTGGCGCTACGCGTTCTGGTGTCGGGCGAGTCGCTCTCGTGGTCCATTCGCGCGACGGTACCGGGCGGGAACTGGGTGTTCGGAGTCGACGCGCTGTCGGCGGTGTTCCTGGTGACCATTCTCGGCGTCGGTGCCGCCTGCGCTCTGTCCGGGGTCGATGATGACGCCGGAGCGCCGCCGGGTCGCGCCGCCCTCTCCGCATTCGCCTTCGCCGCCCTACTCGTTGCGATCGCCCTCGTCGTCATAGCGCGGAGCATCGTCGTCTTCTTCGGCGCCTGGGAAATCATGGCGATCACTTCGTACGTGCTGATCGTCACGCATCACGAGTCCGCCGACGTACGACGCGCCGGACTCATTTATCTGGTCGCGACGCACACGGCAACATTGGCGCTTTTCGCGATGTTCGGCACGTGGAGTTCCAGCACGGCCGATTGGTCGTTCGCGGGGCTCGCCGCGGCGTCGCCATCGCTATCCGCCGGCGCGACATCGGCGATCCTGTTGCTGGCGCTCGTCGGCTTCGGGTTCAAGGCGGGTCTCGTACCTCTCCACTTCTGGCTCCCGCCGGCGCATGCGGCCGCGCCGAGTCATGTGTCGGCGTTGATGTCGGGCATCGTGATCAAGACTGGCATCTACGGACTGCTGCGTGTCCTGCTGCTGCTCGGCGGTGCTCCGGCATGGTGGGGCTGGCTCGTGCTGCTCATCGGCACCATGTCAGGCGTCCTTGGAGTGCTCTGGGCGCTGGCGCAGCACGATCTCAAGCGCCTGCTCGCCTACCACAGCGTCGAGAACATCGGGATCATCCTGATGGGAATCGGGATCGGCACCCTTGGCGTCGCGTATGGAGTGCCGTCGGTCGCGATCCTCGGTTTCGCCGGCGCCCTCCTACACACGGTCAACCACGCGCTCTTCAAGAGTCTGCTCTTTCTCGGCGCGGGCGCGGTGTACCGAGCGACTGGAACACGCGACATCGAATCACTGGGTGGGCTCGCCCGACGGATGCCACTGACATGGCTGGCATTTGCCATCGGATCGGCGGCGATCATCGGCGTGCCCCCGTTCAACGGTTTCATCAGCGAGTGGCTGGTATATCAGGGGCTCTTCGCCAGCGGCGAGTCCGGCGCGCTGCTGCGATTGGCGTTGCTCGGGATACCGGCGCTCGCTCTCATCGGTGCCCTGGCGCTCGCCTGCTTTGCGAAGGTCGGCGGCGTGGTATTCCTCGGCACCCCAAGAACGCGGCGGGCCGCAGAGGCCGTAGAGCCCGGAATGGCTGGTCTGCTGCCGATGGGAGCCTTGGCCACCACCTGCGTCGCGCTAGGCGTCGTACCCGCGCTCGGAATCGCGCTCGTGAGCTCGGCCGCAACCAACCTCACCGGATCGGGAGCCGCGGCCCTCGCGGCGAGCGTGATCTCCGGCGCCACCAGCATCTCGATTCTGGCAGCGGCGACGGTGGCTCTGACCGCTGGCCTCTGGTTCGTCCGTCAGACTGTCGTTGGTCGGCAGTCGGTACGCCGCGAGGCAACGTGGGCTTGTGGATACGACGCGGTCACACCACGAATGCAATACACCGCATCATCGTTTGCGGCGCCGCTCCTTGGCGTCTTTGACCAATTAAGCGGGGTTCGGACGGCACGCACAGCTCGGTCCGTGATTACGCATCCGATCGATCTGGTCCTGGACGGCGCCGCCCTGCCCGTCTGGCGACGGTTGCACAGCGCCGCTCTTCGCCTCCGCACACTCCAGCAGGGGCGACTTCATGTCTACCTGCTCTATGTGATGGGGTCGTTGCTCATTCTGCTCGGGTACCTGGCGCTCGGACCCCGATCATGATTGCGACGGCCTGGCGCATCGTCGCATACGCACTGCTCATGATCGCCGCGCCGATCGTTCCCGGCGTCGCGAGCCGCACGAAAGCCGTCCTCACGGGACGTCGCGGGTCGCCGGTGTGGCAGTTGTACGCGGACCTGTGGAAGCTCGCGCATCGCGGCGTGGTCTACAGCACGACCACGACGTGGATGTTCCGTCTCGCGCCGGTGGTGTTGGTCGCGACGACTCTCGCCGCGATGACCCTCCTGCCGTTGGACGGACAGGTCGGGTTGCTGACGTTCACCGGTGACGGCGTCGCATTCGCGTATCTGCTCGCACTCGGTCGATTCGTTCTCGTTCTCGCCGCGCTCGACACCGGATCGAGCTTCGAAGGGATGGGGGCGAGCCGGGAAGTCACATTCGCCGCGCTGGTGGAACCCGGTCTGTTCATCGGACTTGCCGCCCTGGGAATCATCGCGCACGACTTCTCCATGAGCGCGATGCTCGGCGGCCCGAGCCTGTCATCGACTTCGGTGGTCGCGCCGACTCTGGTGATGGTGGCCGTGAGCCTGTTCGCTCTGTCGCTTGCCGAATGCGCCCGGGTGCCGGTCGACGATCCGGCGACCCATCTCGAGCTGACGATGATCCACGAGGTGATGGTGCTCGACCACAGCGGGGCCGATCTGGCGCTGATCCTGTACGCCGGCGCGCTCAAGCTCGCGGTGTTCGCCGTCATCATCCTCAACGTCCTGACGCCAGGGAGTGGTCCGTCGGGTTGGACGGGACTCGGGGCCCTCGTTGCCAGTCTCTTCGCGATTGGAATCGCCGTCGGGATCGGCGAGTCGGTCATGGCTCGCCTGCGGCTGCCAAAAGTGCAGTTGTACATCGTTGGCGGATCGGCGCTGGCTCTGTTCGGCCTCATCCTGGTTCTCCGATGAGACGGGCATGATGACCGCACTCGCCGAACTCGCGCTCTTCCTCGTCGTTCTCAGCGACTTTGCCGTGCTGGCGACTTCGCGCCTGAGCGCCTGCATTCGGGTGATTGCCCTTCAAGGGCTCCTCCTTGCCTCGCTTGCGGTGTTGGTGCATCCGACGTTGTCGCCTCACACAATCGTGCTCGCCGTTGGGACCGCGATCATCAAAGCCGGGATTCTCCCCTGGTTCCTGCGCTGGGCCATTCGCGAGGCCGCAGTTCGCCGAGAGATCGAGCCGCTGATCGGATACATGACGTCACTCGTATTCGGCGCGGCCATCCTCGTCGTCGCCTTCGCCGTCGCCAACGTGCTGCCGCTGCGGGGCGCGGAGGACCATCTCCTGGTACCGGTCGCACTCGTGACGGTGATGCTCGGGTTGATGGTGCTCATCACCCGAAGCAAGGCGATCACCCAGGTCGTCGGCTACCTGATGCTCGAGAACGGGATCTACCTGTTCGGCTTGACGCAATCCGAGCGCGTCCCGTTTCTCGTCGAAGTCGGCGTGCTGCTCGACGTCTTCGTCGGCGTGTTCATCATGGGAATCGTCGTCTTCCATATCAACCGGGAGTTCGACTCGATTTCGTCGGCCAACCTCAGCGAGCTGCACGACTAGCCGGCATCGATGCTCCTGCTTGCGCTGATTCTCCTCCCGGCGATCGCCGCGCTCGTGGCGTACGCCATGCCATCCGCGGTACGCGGCGTGGTGCTGATCGGCACGGCCGCGCTTCACCTTGCGTTGGTGGCGCTGCTCTGGGTCGGACCGGGCGATCAGGTGCTCGGCGGTTGGCTCGCCGAAGATGCGCTCGGTCGTCTGATCCTGACGCTGGTCAGCGTCATTTTCCTCGCCGTCGCCCACTACGCGGTCGGCTATCTGAGGGAGGTGCAACCGCGGGGTGGACGGGCATTCGCCAGCTGCCTCCTTGGGTTCCTGGCGGCGGCGTCGCTCGTGACGCTTGCCCATCACTTTGCGTTGTTATGGATCGGACTGGAATCGACGACGCTATCCGTCGCGCCGCTGATCTACCACCGAACTGACCGGCGATCGCTCGAGGCAGTGTGGAAGTACCTCGTGTTGTCCTCCGTGGGGATCGCCTTCGCACTGCTTGGCGTGTTTCTCCTGGCCACGGCGCAGCCATCGGGCGCCGTGGGGGGCCGTCCCCTCGTGCTCGACGACATGATCGCGCATGCGGGCGCGCTCGACCCGCTGTGGCTTCGCGCCGCTTTCGTCTTCATGCTGATCGGCTTCGGCACCAAGATGGGGCTTGCGCCACTCCATTCATGGAAGCCGGACACCTACGGTGAGGCGCCAAGCCTCGTCGGTGGATTGATGGCCGGCGCCCTCACGAGTTGCGCGTTCCTCGGATTGGCCCGGGTGACCTCGATCTGTTTCGCGGCGCACATGGATGCCTTCGTTCGACCGGCGCTCATCGCCTTCGGACTCTTTTCGCTCGTCATCGCGACTGCCTTCATCATCGGCCAGGGCGACGTCAAGCGGTTGCTCGCCTACTCAAGCGTCGAACACATGGGGCTTCTCGTGCTTGGCTTGGGTCTGGGCGGGGTCGGCGCCTATGCCGCCGTTCTGCACGCGGTCAACAATGGACTGGCGAAAGCCATGATCTTTCTCGTGGTCGGAAACGTCGTCCTGGTGTCCGGAACATCGGCGGCCGACGAGATTCGCGGACTTGTGCGGCGGATACCGATTTCCGGAGTCTTGCTCGTCGTCGGACTCTTCGCGGTCACAGGCTCGCCGCCATTCGGAATGTTCATCAGCGAGTTCACGCTGATTCAGGGCGCGATCAGCACGCATCATCCCTGGATCGCCGCGTCGCTCGTCGTTCTGCTATCGATCATCTTCGTCGGGATTGGAGCGATGATCCTGGACATGGTGTATGGCGAGCCGCCGGTTGCCGCCCCTCTGCGGTCGAACGGCGCGGTGCGTCCCTGGCTCGTCGTGGCGCCGATCGCGCTGGCCGCTCCAGTGCTCGGCCTTGGCATCTATCTGCCCGCGCCCCTCGTGGACGCCCTCTCCGCCGCAGCCGCGACACTCGGGGGCCACGCGCCGTGAGCCACGACGAATCGCCCTTTGCGCGCCTCGGCAATCGTCGAGCGATCAAACTCCGCGATGTGCCCGATCTGTCGATCGATGCCTTCCGCCAGGGCATTTCCCGAGCGGTGACGGACGGATGGCGGATCGTCACATTGTTCGGCGCGCCTGAACACGGGAAGTCGCTTCGACTGGTCGCGATCATGGCTGACGACGAGCGTGGCCATCTTGGCGCCGCCAGCGCCATGGTCGGCACCCGCTATCCCGCGATTACTCCCGATTGCGCGCAAGCATCGGTATTCGAGCGAGAGATCGCCGAACAGTGCGCAGTGATACCGGACGGTCATCCGCGGCTCAGTCCTTTGCGCCGTCACGCGCCGGACCATCGCCCGAGCGAATGGACAGAGCCGGTTCATTCGTTGGAACATGTCTTCGAGCGGATCGACGGGAACGAGGTCCACGAGGTCGCGGTTGGTCCCGTGCACGCCGGCATAATCGAGCCCGGGCATTTTCGCTTTCAGGCGCACGGCGAGGAGGTCCTCATGCTCGAGATCATGCTCGGCTATCAGCATCGCGGGGTCGAACGATTGCTCGAGACGCTTGACGCTGATCGTGGCGTGCTGGCCGCCGAGTCGATCGCCGGAGACAGCGTCATCGCCCATGCCGGCGCGTATTGCGGCGCGCTCGAGGCGCTCTCACGATCGCACAAGAGCGCGCGAGCTCAGAGCATACGCGGAATCGCTCTCGAGCTGGAACGTCTGGCGAATCATATCGGAGACCTCGGCGCCCTTGCCGGTGACATCGCGTATCAACCCGGTGCGGCGTACTTCGGGCGAATGCGGGGCGAGTGTCTCAACCTGTTGATGACGATCTCCGGAAATCGATACGGGCGCGGCCTGGTCCGACCGGGCGGCGTCGCGTTCGACCTTCCGTCCGAGATGGCTGCGGAAATCGGCCGTCGCTGTTCGGTATTGCACCGTGAGCTTCGTCCTGTTGCCGAACTCTTTTTTGGAGCCGCATCCGTACAGTCGCGTCTCGAGGGGGTTGGGACGGTCTCGCGCGCTGGGTGCGTCACACATGGTTTCGTCGGTCCGGTCGCGCGCGCGTGCGCCCTGCACCGCGACGTGCGACACGACCATCCGTACGGCGCCTTTCGGTACGCGCAGATCCCGGTGGCAACAGTGTGGGCCGGCGATGTCTATGCACGCGCTCTACTACGTTGGGTCGAAGTTCAGCGCTCGCTCGAGTTCATCGAAGAGCAGGTCGGTGCGCTCCCGGCCGGGAGCATGCGAGTTCCCTGCGGTGCGCTCGCCGACTCCGAGCTCGTGGTCGCGATGGAGGAAGGATGGCGCGGCGAGGTTGCTCACACCGTCATCACCGACGATCAGGGCCGAGTCCGCCGATACAAGGTGACGGACCCGTCGTTCCACAATTGGACCGCCTTGGCGCTTGCGATGCCCGGCAATCAGATCTCCGATTTTCCCCTCTGCAACAAGAGCTTCAACCTTTCCTACGCTGGCCATGACCTGTAGTCTGTCCGGAGAGTACGATGCTTGATCTCCTGCGGGTGAGACTCGCCCAGGGCAAGCGCACGATGGATTTTCCATCGGACGACATCGCGTTTCCCGAGCGGTTCCGTGGACGACCACTGGTCCACGACGATGGAACGGGGAGGGCGACCATCGACCTCGGCGCCTGTCTGTTTTCGCCCGAGGAAGGTGATGTATCCGCGACCGGCGTGTCCTTCACACACGACTATCGACTGTCGAGCCGGACTCGAGCCGGCCTGATATCGTCAGGTGAGGCCGAGCCGGTGGCGGCACTGCACGAGCAGATGCGCGCACTCCTCGGTCGCTCCTTGCGGCTGCGATCCGTCGCGGCTGGAAGCTGCAACGGATGTGAATCGGAGCTCATCGCCGGTAGCAACGTTGTGTTCGACATGGCTCGATTCGGCGTCCAGTTCGTCGCGTCGCCGCGACATGCGGATGGTATCGTGATCACCGGGACCGTGAACGTGAACATGTTGGGTGCCCTGGAGCGCACCCTCGCGGCGGTTCCCGATCCGAAAATCGTCGTCGCGGTGGGGGCATGCGCGGCGAGTGGAGGTCCGTTCCGGGGGAGTGCGGTCGCCGGCACGGGAGTCCCCTCGTCGATACCCGTGGACCTGTGGATTGCCGGCTGCCCGCCGCATCCGTTGACGATTCTCGACGGACTGCTGCGATTACTTGGACGGATAACCAACAGCTAGCCGGTATACCACCGACGGCACTACGCAGGCGATTCACTGGCACCGCGCGGTGAAGAAGCCCGACTGACCCCCCCCCGGGCGCAGCGCCATCGTTGTCACGAACCGACAGTCGCGATGAAGGCGGACGCACCGAGGACACCGTGACGACATTGCAGCTGACCTACTATGAGTCTCTTCTCCAGGACGAGCATCGACTCCGACCGGTTGCGCATCGTGCCCGCCACCCGGTACTGCGAGAATGATGCGGAGCGGAGGCCTTCACAGTTTTGACATTACAATGTCATGGTGTGACGCCAGGATGGTGATTAAGCGTCGCTTGCGGCGGTAGAATCGGCGCTAAGCCAGCCAGATTGGGCCGCCACTGGCTATTGCCGCAGGTTGGCGCCATTGATACGTATGACCCTTCGGCGCTCCTAAATGGCCCCCAAGCCGCCGAGGAAGCGAAAGCGTCTTCCTTCGGCGCCTCGACGCGGCGACCAGCGTGATCTGCTGCCGGCGCACGCGTTGCTACGAATCGTGACCGAGAACGCCCACGTCGGACTCGTGGTCGTCGGCCCCGACCGGCGGTATGTGTATGCCAACGCCACCTATTCCGAAATTCTCGGCCTGTCTCAGGGTCTGGTCGGCCAGCGCCTCGAGGATGTCCTGGCAGGCGTATACGAGCAGCAGGTCAGCCCACGCCTCGACAGGGCGTTCGCTGGAGAGCGAGTGAGCTACGAGCTGCGTATGCCGGCCGCGGATGGGGATCGGATTTATGCCGTCAGGTATGAGCCCACCGAGATACCTGGTTCGACGACGATGGTCGTCGTGGTGATCACCGACATCACCGGGCACGCCCAAACTCGCGTCGACTCACGCCGGTTTGCCGCCATCGTCGAATCGTCGGATGACGCCATCATCAGCAAGGATCTGGATGGCGTCGTCACCAGCTGGAACGAGGGCGCGGAGCGGATCTTCGGCTATTCGGCCGATGAGATGATCGGGACGTCGATCATGCGGCTGATTCCCGCCGATCGCCTGGCTGAAGAGCAAGGCATTCTGGAACGGATCCGCCGCAGCGAAAGCGTCCGGCACTTCGAGACGCTGCGCCAAACCAAGTCGGGACGGCTGATCTGCGTCTCGGTCGCGGCGGCGCCGATCAAGGATACGGCCGGGAAGGTCATCGGCGCCTCCAAGGTGGCGCGCGACATCACCGAGCAAAACCGGGCCCACGAGGAGCTCCGCTTTCAGCAGACGATGTTGCTGACCGAACGCGAGCTGACGCTGGATGGCATTCTCGTTGTCGATGCGCAGGCGAAGGTCCTGTCTTACAACCGGCGGTTCGTCGAGATGTGGGGGATCTCCGCCGACATTCTCGCCACGAGAGCCGATGCGGCGTTGCGACAAGCCGTGATTGAGAAGTTGGTGCATCCCGAGGCATTCCTCGAACGCGCTCGCCAAGTGTATGATCGACGCGATGAGGCGTCGCAGGACGAGGTCGAGTTGACGGACGGCCGCGTCTTCGATCGGTATTCGGCACCGATGCGGAATTCCGATGGCGGCTACTACGGTCGCATCTGGTACTTCCGCGACGTGACGGAGCACAAACGAGCCGAATCGGCGCTACGAGACGAGCGGGATCGGGCCCAGCGATACCTGGACACGGCCGACGTCGTGCTCGTCGCGCTCGACGTCGAGGGACGGATCACATCGATCAACCGTAAGGGCTGCGACCTCCTCGGATGGTCAGAGGCGGAGCTGCTCGGTCGTGACTGGGTCGGCACGGTCCTGCCCACGCGTCTACGAGGCACGGCCGCGCTCACGCGTGAGACTCTTCTCGGCGGTGACGCCTTGATTAGTGAGAATCTCGTCCTGACGAGGACCGGCGAAGAACGCCTCATCGAATGGCGCAGCCGAGCGCTGCGCGACCAAGGCGGACGTGCCGTCGGCACCTTCAGCTCCGGCACCGATGTCACCGAGCGCCATCGGGCCGTCGAGGCATTGCGCACGACCGAAGAACGGATGCGCTTTGCACTCGAAGCCGCCGGCGTCGGGATCTGGGACATGGACTACGCCACGGGCATCGCCCGCATGTCCGAAATCCTCGAAGCCCACTATGGCATAGGACCGGGGACCTTTGGCGGAACCTTCGAGGCATTCATCCAGGCCGCGCATCCGGATGATCGTGACTCCATGCTGGCGACGATCGGCAAGGCGATGAAGTCTGGCGAGGATTTCTCGGCCCAATACCGGGTCCGGTGGCCCGACGGCACGGTGCGCTGGCTGAGCGGCGCCGGCCGCATTCACCTCGACGAACAGGGCAAGCCCGTGCGCGGAGTCGGGATTATCTTGGACGTCACCGACCGCCGGACCCTGGAGGAGCAGTACCACCAGGCGCAGAAGATGGAGGCCGTCGGGCGCCTGGCCGGCGGCGTCGCGCACGACTTCAACAACCTGTTGACCGCGATCCTCGGGTACTGTCAGCTATTGCTGGCCGATCTCGACCCCCACGATCCTCGGCGGGCGGACATCATGGAAATTCACAGCGCGGGCGAGACCGCGGCGACGCTGACGCGCCAGCTGCTGGCGTTCAGCCGCAAGCAGATCATCCAGCCGACACTGCTTGACCTGAACGCAGTCACCGGCGGCATGAGAAAACTTCTCGAGCGTCTCATCGGTGAAGACGTCAACATCGTTCTCAATCTGCGGCCCGAGCTGGCGATAGTGAAAGCGGATAGCGGACAGATCGAGCAGGTCGTCCTCAATCTCGCCGTGAACGCCCGCGATGCCATGCCCGACGGCGGCACGCTGACGATCGAAACCGCGAACGTCGATCTCGACGAGAATTACGCCAGCAAGCACTTCGCCGTGAAGCCGGGGCAATACGTGGTGCTCACGGTAACCGATACCGGCGCCGGCATGACGCACGAGGTTCAGGCGCGCCTGTTCGAGCCATTCTTCACCACCAAAGAGCTCGGCAAAGGAACGGGCCTCGGTCTGGCCACCGTCCACGGCATCGTCATGCGCTCCGGCGGCAGTGTCGGCGTTTACAGTGAGGTCGGCAGGGGAACCTCATTCAAGGTCTATCTTCCGCGAGAGGAGGCCGCCGACGTTGTCGACGAGACGCCGCTGCCAGTCGCGCGACCGATCACTCCCAGCGAAACGGTACTTGTGGTGGAGGACGCGGCCGGTCTTCGCGACCTGGCGAAGCGAATGTTGGAACGCCAGGGCTACACCGTTCTCCTCGCGGCGAACGCCGCCGAGGCGCGGCACCTGTTCGATCGGAATGAGTCCATCGACGTGATTCTGACCGACGTGATCATGCCCGGTGGCAGCGGACCGGAGCTGACCAGGCGACTGGTGGAACGACGGCCGGCGCTGAAGGTCGTCTACATGTCAGGATACACGGAAGACGCCATTACTCATCATGGCATCCTCGACCCGGGGATCGCCTTCTTGCACAAGCCGTTCACCGCGGAAACCCTCGGCCGTAAACTACGGGACGTGCTCGATCGCTAGGGTTTGGCGCGTCTCCTCACTCGTGGAGGATAGGGGACAACGACCGACTAGATTGGCCGTTGTGGTCGACGCATCGACAGTCGGGGATCGGGCGCAATCGCTCGGGGAGGAGATTGCCAACAGCGTCAGCCACGGCACCGGCTTTCTCGCCGCGCTGATCGCGTTTCCCGTACTCTTGTTGGGTGCTGGTCGACACGGTGCCCTTGCCATCACCGGCGCCGCGATCTTTGCGGCGACCATGGCACTCCTCTATCTCACGTCGACGCTATATCACGCGCTCGCCCCGAATCGCGCCAAGCGCGTTTTTCAAATCCTCGATCACGGGGCGATCTACCTCCTCATCGCCGGCACATACACACCCTTCACACTTGGCGTCCTCCGCGGTCCCTGGGGCTGGACGCTGTTCGGCCTCATTTGGGCTCTCGCCGCGGCCGGAGTCGTCCTCAAGTCAGTCGGGGGAGTACGACATCCCGCCCTTTCGACCGGGCTGTACGTGGCCATGGGTTGGTTGATCCTGATCGCGGCGAAGCCGCTGTGGCACGCGATGCCGGCGTGGGGCCTCTTTTGGCTCGCGGCAGGTGGTGTCGCATACACGGCTGGTGTCGCGTTCTATGCGGCCGACCGGATGAGGTACGCCCACTTCCTCTGGCACCTGTTCGTACTGGTGGGCACCGCCTGTCACTTCATCGCGGTGCTCCGCTACGCGACCTGAGGACCGCGAGCTCGGTCGTCGCCGGAGACCATCGGTCAATCCTCTTTGCTTGACTCGTTTATCGAAGAAAGACGTCGATCGATCTCGGCTTCGACGTCTTCGACAGGGATAGAACCCGAGTCAGCGTTCTGCCGAACCCACGTGCGGAGGCTCGCGTACGTTCGCTTCTGCGCGGCCCTCCAAAACGTTTGCTCGATACGTCGAACGCCGACCGCCACCTGCCGCCGCAGATGCTTCAGGATCGCCCGCTCCTTCTCGTCGCGCAGGTTGCCCTTGTGGTTCTCAGCAATCCCCGTGCGGACCGCTTGAATCGTGAGCTTGTCGATCAGGGCTTCCCAGCGCCGGCGAGCGACCGTGGTTTCGTCCGCATGAACGGTTGATCGCTCTCGCTCTTCGTACGGGTGCGTGTATCCTCGCCGCGACATGCCCGAAGATATGCCGAAACTCGTCGAGGCGGGAGGGACCTACGACGACGCCTCTTCGCGTACCGCGGTCTCGGCGTTCTTCGCGGCGTACGCGTTCGCGATCGCCGCCCTTGCCATATTCCTTGCACTCGGCGCGGCCTGCGGTCCCCTTCACATGGGCTCAGATCAGCGGGCGTACCTGATCTTCAGCAACGAATCGCTGGACCAGGCTGATGTGTTCGCGACAGGCTCTGATGGACTCCCTATCCGCATCGGAACCGTCTTCGCCGGGCGAACCGACACCTTGCCGGTGCCGGAGACGGTGACCGGGCAAGGAGGAACCGTCAACATCTCGGCGCGATTGCTGGCCCGATTGGGAGTGCCACGATCCGGCCCGATCTCTATCCGTCCCGGCGATCGATTCCAGGTCCGACTTCCGACGGATGAAAAGATGCTGGTCGTCCTGCCTGTAGGGTCGGAGTAAAGACCGGCGGATTCGTGGATTGGTGGAATTGAGGACTCAGCGGCTCGGGGGTGATCGCACCTTCGACGGTCGCGAAGAGCACGGCGGATTGGATCGGCTTGGTCAGATAGCCGTCCATTCCGGCGGCGAGACAGCGCTCCCGATCGCCCTGCATCGCGTGCGCCGTCAGCGCGATGATCGGCAGATGACGGCCGGTCACCAGCTCTCGCGCCCGGATCAGCGCGGTCGCCTCGAAACCATCCATCCCCGGCATCTGGACATCGATCAGCGCGACGTCGAACCGTTCGGCGTCGTGCGCCGCCACCGCCGACTGGCCGTCGGTGGCGAGCGTCACCTGATGCCCGCGCCTTTCGAGAATGCGCGTGATCAACGCCTGATTGACTCGGTTGTCTTCGGCGACGAGCACTCTGAGGGGACGGAACGATGCCGGCGTCGCGGCCTGGCTCACGGCGGACGGCGTCGCCACACGAGTCGCCGCGCCGAGGGCGATTCGAACGGCCTCGAGGAGAATCGGCTGGCGGATGGGCTTCGTGAGGTTCGCCACGACGCCGAGCTCTCTGCAGCGAATGGCGTCGCCCGGCTCGGTCACGGACGAAAGCATCATGATCGTCGCCCCCGCGAGCTCGGGACGACGCTTGATCTCCTGCGCCACGGCAAAGCCGTCCATCTCGGGCATGCAGAGGTCGAGCAGCACGAGCGAGAATGGGCTGCCGGCGGCTGCGGCCCGTTCCAACTCCCTCAATGCGGCCGCACCGCTCTCGACGAGCGTCGGCGTCATCTCCCAGTTGGAGAGGACGTCGCGAAGGAGGGCGCGATTGATGTCGTTATCGTCGACGACCAGGACGCGCACGCCGCGCACCTCAGCCGGCTTCGTCGGCAGTTCGGCGGTGATGACCTTGCCGCGCCCGAACGGAAGCTCGAAGTGAAATGTGCTCCCCACGCCGACGACGCTGTTTACCCAGATGCGGCCACCCATCAAGGTCGCCAGCTGCGAGGCGATGGCGAGACCGAGGCCCGTTCCACCAAACCGACGCGTGGTGGATGTGTCAGCCTGGGTGAACGAGTCGAAGATCGTCGCTTGTTTGTCGGCGGGAATGCCGATGCCGGTGTCCGACACGGTGAAATGGACGACCGGATCAGTGGACGCCGACGCTAACTCGGCCCGCACGGCCACCGTTCCATGCTCGGTGAACTTGATGGCGTTGCTGACGAGATTGGTGAGAACCTGGCGGAGCCGTGTCGCGTCGCCTCGGAGCGACGAGGGAACGTCCGGCGCCGCGAAGGAAGTCAGTTCCAGACCCTTCCGGTGCGCGTGGAGCGCCTGGTTGCGCACGCTGTCGTCGAGCGCCGACGTCAGATCGAAATCGATGATGTCGAGGTCCATCTTGTTTGCTTCGATCTTTGAGAAGTCGAGAATGTCGTTGATCAGGTGGAGTAGGGAATCGGCGGAGCTCTGCACCATCTCCAGATGTTCGCGCTGCTCGGGGGTCAGTTCGGTGGCAAGGGTCAGATCCGTCATGCCGATGATGCCGTTCATCGGCGTCCGGATTTCATGGCTCATGTTGGCGAGAAAGTCGCTCTTCGCTTCGTTGGCTACTTCGGCACGCTCCTTTGCCGCGATGAGATCGGCCGTGCGCGCGTGGACCTCCTCTTCAGCGCCCTGGAGCGCCGTCACCACCGACGCGGTCAGGGATCGAGACATCGACCGCGAAATGTTGCCGAAGACGGCGATGAGAATGCCGCCGATGATCAGGGCGACGACCCAGCTCGCAACCTGCAGCAGCTGCGCGTCTTGAAACGACGCATCCATTGTCTCACTCGCATGCCGCTGGAGCCGGTCCAGGTTTCCACGCAATCGGCTGTGAAGGGCCTGCATCGTCTTCAGCGCGGGTAACATCCCTTGGACAGATCCGTGCGTCACCAGGGCGACAGTACTCGTGCGCGCCAGCCCATAGTACCTGCCGAATTCGCCGGTCAATGCGGTAACCTGAGCCGAATCGACCATCGAATTCCCGGCAAGGTCCCGCAACTGCGCCCGGAAGACGACGGCGTTGGAATCGGCGATCACGAGCGCGCCGGTGTCGGATGCCGCGGCGGCGTCCTGAAAGGTTCGCTGCAACGTCGTCAGCGCATCATCCATCGCCTGGCTGGCCCGCATCAACGGATAGGCAGCATTCTCGATACGCGAAAGCCGCGACTTGTTGATCACACCAAAGACGACGCTGACGCCAAGCGTGGCGGCGATCGCGGCCGCCGCCAGGGTGCGAAGCCGGGCGAGGTTCCGCTTGAACGGCTGTTGAGCGAAGGCATGTTGCCAACTCCCGGGGGCAACCACCGGACGACCGGGCTCACTCATTCGATCCCCAGCACCGTGAGGCGTTTCACGCCCGGGGGCAGTATCGAAGCGGCCGAGACGTAGCCAATCGCGTCAGCTTCGGACTTGACCGCAGTCAGCACCTCCGCCTCGGAGGACTTCTCGACGGGCGGCACGTCGCGGCCGGAAAAGATCTGCTGCTGCCAATAGGCCCGCACCGCATTGATCGTCTTGTGAAGTACCGCTCGCGAGAAGGCGTCGCGGCTGGCGTCCTCGATCGGCAAGTCCACCGGAACGATCGTCTTTCCCGACGGCCAGCTGGTCGACCGCTTGAGAAAGATCTTCGAGAGGTCGTCGCGCCCGATGTCGGTCATCGGGTTGCTCTCGTTGACGATCACGACGAACTCGATCCGCGCCAGTTCATGCAACGCCGGACCGCCAGCGCCTTGGGCGGCGAGGAGCACGCTGAGACCCGCGACGGTTGCCAGCGCCATGCCGCCTTGGCGAATCGCAGACGCCATGATGCGTTTGCTCATGATGTCAGAAGCTCGTCGAGAGGCTGGTTAGAAAGTACGAGCCGGCGAGACGCGCACCGAACGGATTGAAGACTTGTTCGATGTTGAAGCCGCTCGTACGATGCTGCTCGAATTTGAGGACGGTGCGGGTGTCGAGCAGAAAGTTGGCCCCGATGGCGTCATCGCGGTTGACGTTCACCAGAAGGAGCTTCGCCGGGAACAGGTCGGCCAGAATCTCGAAATACTCGCGCTGGACGTTGAACGAGAGGCGGCTCGCCGGGGTGACACCGAGTTGTACGTATTTGGAGGTCACCTTGAAGTCCTGCGCCCTGGCGCGATCGGCTTCGGCCTTGAACTGCCACTTCTCGAAGTGTCCGTCGATCGAGGCGCTCAAATCGTTCGTGACGCGAGTGCGTGGACTGTTCGGCGCCACAGTGCTGCCATACACTTCCATTCTCCGGCCGCCCGTCCCGACGCGCAGTCCCTCGATCGGCGTCGACAGCCAGAACTGACCTCCAAAGACATTTTTCGATTGCAGGCGTTGTCCTTGATACGTGGGGATGGGCGGTCCGCTGGCCGGCAGTTGTGCTCCAAACGTGAGGATATCGAAGCTGCCGGCGTAGAGGTCGGTCGAGAGCTCCCACGGCTCTCCAGCGCGCAACCGATGGGATGCGACGACGCCGTTGAGGGTTTCGCTGGTGTTCGTGCCCTCGCCGTACATGGAATATGGCGCGCGGTAGAACGGCAGAAGGGTGCCGACATAGCGGATTTCGTTGAAGATGCCCGAGGGCAGCGCCGACTTGCCGATGCGCACGCTGGTGCCGGAGCCGAACCGGTGCTCGAAAAACGCCATGTCGACCTTGAGGTTGTCCTCGAATTTCATCGTCGGGCTGTCACCGAGGCGGCGGTGACCAAGCTGGACGACGAAGGCGTTCCGTGGGGTCGGGCCATACCGGGCGACGATCGCGGCCCGCCGATAGTCCGCCGTTCCTTGCGGCGTCAGGCCCATGACGGTGTCATGACTCGTAAATCCATACCCCTGCGTGAGGTAGCCGTGAATAGACAGCGTCGGGGCGACGACCTTCTGCGCGGCGAGTGGGGCTGCCGCAGCGATGACTAGCGCCGTGGCGAACGACCGCGACCGAGAGATGCGAGGCAGCATGGGGTGTTCTTTGGTGAAGGAGGAAGGCCGAAGACTTCGGCATCGTGGTGGCGACCGCGATCCCGTTTGGGGACCACTAAGGCAGCGCCTGTGCCCCGGCCGGATGCCGGTCCGGCTGGCCTTCCGACCGCGAGACGCGATGTGCCAACCCGTGCTGTCGTATTGGGTTGCGAGGCCGCAGGCAAGGAGTTTCGCTCCCGACGGCCGCCACCGACCCGCTCGATCAATAGGCCCAGTCGTGCCAGACCCGGCCCTTTGGACCGAGCATTTCGCACCCGCTAGGGGGCCCGGCCTCGCGTTCACGCTGCCCCGGCATTCATATATAGGATGTCGGAGGGGCGATCATGACGCCGCCACTATCTGGGGTTGTCCAGGAATCCTCCGACTGACTATTCGCCCCACTTGCCCTTGGCTCGCATCCTTTGCGTAGATGACGACCGACGTGTGTTAGAGACGTACGGGCGTGTGCTGGCCAAGAGCGGGCATGAGGTGCTCAGCGCGGTCAATGTCGGCGAGGGTCTTCATTGGATCGCCGCGGCCGAGGTCGACGTGATCATCTCCGATTATCAGCTCCCCGGCATCGACGGCCTGGAATTCATCGACATGCTCCGAGCCGACGGCAACAGGTCACCAGTCATCATGGTCACCGGACATGGCGGCATCGACCACGCAATGGCGGCAGTTCGCGCTGGAGCGGAGGACTACATGCTCAAGCCATTCGATCCAGCCGAACTGCTCTATCGAGTCGATCGCGTCGTCGACGGTCTTCGCGTGCGACGCGAGCTCGAAGCGCTGCGGAGCGAGGTGGCGCTCAAACGGGGTAGCCGCGTTCTGCTCGGCAAGAGCGCCGCCTTGCGCAAGGTCCTCGATGTCGTGGCCGCGGTGGCTCAGAGTCGATCGACCGCCCTGATCCAGGGAGAGTCGGGGACGGGAAAAGAGTTGATCGCCCGTGCGATTCACGAGCAGAGCGACCGTCACAACGGGCCCTTCATACAGCTCAATTGTGCGGCCCTGCCCGAGGGGTTGATCGAGAGCGCCCTGTTCGGCCACGAGAAAGGGGCGTTCACGGGGGCCCTTCGGCGCGCCGAAGGTGCATTCGAGCGAGCCAACCACGGAACGCTCCTGCTCGACGAGATCACGGAGATGCGGCTCGATCTTCAATCGAAGCTCCTCCGCGTACTCCAGGAGCGCGAGTTCGAGCGGGTCGGCGGAACAGCGACAGTCAAGGTCGACGTACGTGTCATCGCCACTTCGAACCGCAATTTGAGTGATGAGGTCGCCGCCGGGTCGTTCCGCGGGGACTTGTACTATCGGCTGAACGTCATCCCGATCCTCGTGCCACCGCTGCGCGACCGGTTATCCGATGTTCCGCTGCTCGCCTTGCAATTTGCCTCGGCTTCGGCGGCCGAATGCGACAAGACCATCGAAGCAATTTCTCCCGCTGCGCTCGAGCTGCTCCAGCGGTATTCGTGGCCGGGCAATGTGCGAGAGCTCCAACACGTTGTGGAGCGAGCCGTGGTACTTTCGTCGACGCCGACTCTGGACGTGAACGCGTTCGATTCGGTTCAGAAAAGCGTTTTCGCGCAACGCGTCCCGAAGGTCGCGGCGTCAACTCCACTCAACGCGACGCAGTCGGACGGAGCGTTCGCCATTGCGCTCCCGACGCTCAATCTCGATCAGGCCGAGACGGCCCTTATCGACGAGGCGATCAGGGTCACCCGAAACAACCGTACGCGAGCGGCAGCGTTGTTGGGAATCGGCGTGCGCTCCCTCAGAAAGAAGCTGAACGCCCCGGAGCCTCCGGGCGGCCCGACCAACGGCGACGGAGTCGGCGAAGGTCCGTGACCTGAGGACCCGGCCCAACGGGCCGAGTCAACCAGGACCGGCCGGAACTGTCTGCGCCGGCGCCCGGGCGGTGATCATCGGCCGACGCGCGACAGGCGTTGCCCCCCCAACCCCATTCGGCGCAAGGGCTTGAGCAAGCTCGCCGCCAATCGGCGTAGCGTGGCCGACGACCGTCTCGACTGGGCACGGGCGGTGCCTTTACCTGTGCCACCGAACGACGGTTTCCCCGATTGCTTACCGCCCAATGAAATCCCTGAACGTCCTCATAGCTGAAGACAACCTGGTCAACCAGCGTCTGGCCGCAGCCCTTCTGGAGCGTCACTCCGCGTCGGTCACCATTGTCGACAACGGTCGCGCGGCGGTCGAGGCATGGGCGACGCGATGCTTCGATCTCATCCTCATGGATATCCAGATGCCGGAAATGGACGGGCTCGAGGCAACCCGTCGTATTCGCGCCGATGAACGCGATGACGAGCACGTGCCCATCGTCGCGCTGACCGCGCATGCCATGGTGGGCGACCGCGAGAAATGTCTGGCGGCCGGAGCAGACGCCTACCTGTCAAAGCCGGTGCGCGCGCCCGAGTTGATCGAGACGATCGACCGGCTGACCGGGGTCTCGCCGCTCTCCAATACGCTGCCCCTGGCGCCAGCCGAGCCGATCTTCGACGCCTCCGCCCTGCGCGACAACTTGGGGGGCGATGAGACGTTATTCGCGGAACTCATCGCCCTGTTTCTCGTCGAGGCGCCGAAACACGCCAGCGCGATTCGACAGGGGCATGCCACGGGTGACTTCGGCGCGGCCGCCAGAGCCGCTCACACGCTGCGCGGTGCGGCCGGCGCGATGACCGCCGGACGAGTCGTCGAGGCGGCCGCGGAGATTGAGACATCTGGTCGCGTGGGCTCCCTCGAGGAGTCCATGATCCAGAGGTTAGAAGCGAGTATCGAGGTGCTGGACACCCACCTCCGGGCTTCGGGGCTGCATCCTGTGGCTCACCCGCCGGCGCTTCGGGCGTCCCCCGTAACAACGGTCCCGAAGACCATACTCGTCATCGACGACGACGACAGCGTCCGACGCGTCGCCACGCGTCTGCTTCGACGCGAGGGCCATGTCGTTTCGGATTGGGCGAGTGGCGAGGCGGCACTCGAGATGCTGGCCGCCTCAGTCGAGCCAGTCGACCTGCTCTTGACTGACACGGTCATGCCAGGGATGAACGGGATCGAAGCCGCCGCCCGAGTGCTCGACCTTCGGCCTGGCATCCCGGTGATCTTCATGTCGGGCTATGGGCAGAGTGTTCTCGACAACGCGCGACTCGCGGGATCGCCCTCGTTTGTCGCCAAGCCCTTCCACGCCGACGAACTCATCGCCGCGGTTCGAGAGGCGCTGGGCCGTGGTCAGCAGGTCGCCGCATGACCGCCACTTCCATCCGCCCGTCGGTGATCTTGGCCGAGGACGACCTCGTGACGCGAACGCAGCTGAGCGCCATGCTTGGCCAATTCGGCTACTCGACCGTGGCGGTGCCGGATGGCGACCGTGCCTGGACCGCCTTTCAAGCCGCGCCGCCGCAGATCATCGTCGCCGATTGGCAAATGCCCGGCATCAACGGCATCGAGCTCTGCCGACGCATCCGCGACCGCGCCGAAGTGCACTGCTTTGTCATGATCATCACCGCGCGCGATGGGGCCGACGACTTGCAAAGGGCCCTCGACGCCGGGGCGGACGACGTCCTGGCCTTTCAGCACGAAATCAACAATCCGTTGACTGCGCTGTACGGACACCTGGAGGCCGTCGCGCAGGCGAGCGACCTGCCGGCCGCCTTGCTGCTCGACGTTTCCGAGGCGCAGGTTCAGGCGGAGCGAATCGCCGATATCGTGCGGCGGCTCGCCGCCGCCGAACACCATTCGATCGTCGAGGCCATCCCCGGACATCCGATGCTTGCCGTCCCGCCTTCATCCACGACTACCGTGCCAGTGCACGGCACCGCGAGCGTATCCACATGAGTGTCTCCGCAGCAACTCCCGCAACCCCATCGAACCGCCTGCACTGGCTGGTGCAGGCCGCCCGCAACGCCGATCTATCTGGTGCGACGTCGGCGCGCACACCGAGAGGCATTTCCGTCGCCGACGCCTGGGACGTCGTCGCCAGGGCCACCGGGCTGTCGATCACCGAGCTGGCTGCGGCCGTCGCGCCCGGCCTGCGGTTGCGGATCGCCAATCTCAAAGACGCCAACGCCAATTCCCTCCGGCTCATCCCGGAACAGCTGGCGCGAAAGCATCGAGTCTTTCCCGTCGGCGAGGACGATCGCACGATCACCGTGGCGATCGCCGATCCGCAGGACTTCGCCGCCGAGCAGGAAATCGGCTTCGCCGCTGGCCGCAAAGTCCGCTTTGAGCTGTGCCCGCCCCACCTGATCGACGAGGCGATCGCCGCCGAATACTCCTCCGACCGGGCCGTCGAAGCGCTCCTTGAATCGGCGATTACGGCCCAAGCCGAAGCCGACCTGAAGGTCATTGGCGAAGCATCCGCGGGCGCCGCCGCTGGCGCCGAAGCCGGCGTTGGGCCGGTCGTTGAGCTCACCAACCACATACTGTGCGCCGCCGTGCGCCAGCGCGCCAGCGACATTCACATCGAGCCGGGCCCGCGCTCGGCCAGTGTGCGCTTCCGGATCGATGGCGTCATGCGCCATCACATGCACGCGCCGACCGCGGTGGCTTCGCGAGTCGTCTCGCGCATCAAGGTCATGGCCAGGCTCGACATCGCGAATCGAATGCGCCCACAGGACGGGAGCGCCCGAGTCGAGGTTGACGGGGCGGCGATCGACCTCCGGGTGTCGACCGTTCCCACCCGCGACGCCGAAAAGGCAGTCATCCGGCTGCTCAGGCCAGACTCGACGCAAACTCTTGATCAAGTCGGAATTCCTGCGGACGAGCTGCAACGGATCAGGGCCTTGATTCGCCAGCGAGACGGCATCGTGATCGTCACCGGTCCGACCGGGTCGGGAAAGACCACGACCCTCTATTCCGCCATTCGCGAGATCGCCGACGGCAACATCAACGTCATGACGGTCGAGGACCCCATCGAATACCAGGTCCCGGGTATCACGCAGATTCAGGTCGACACCAAGCGCGGCGTGACGTTCGCCGGGTCGTTGCGGGCGATCCTGCGACAGGACCCTGACGTGATTTTCGTCGGCGAGATTCGCGATCTCGAGACAGCGGTCATCGCGGTTCAGGCGAGCATGACCGGGCACCTCGTCCTGGCGACGCTCCATGCCAACGATGCCATGGGCGCCGTGGAACGCCTGCTCGACCTTGGCCTGGAAAGGTCCAAGATCGCGGCCACCCTGCGCGGATCGATCGCCCAGAGGCTCATCCGGAGGGTCTGTCCCGACTGTGCCCATGGAGTCGAAGGTGCGCTCACCCCGGACGAAGCACGTCTTTCAGCGGCATTCGGCGCCACGCCGGTGGTGCGTGCCATCGGGTGCGCAGCGTGCAATAGCACCGGCTACTCCGGTCGTATCCCCGTGGATGAGATCGCGACCGTCAGTAACGAGCTCAAGGAGCTCATCGCGGCGGGCGCCTCGCCGGCCGATCTCCATCGCGGTGCCGTGAACGCAGGCATGCAGACCCTTCGCGAGGTTGCGCTCAAGATCGCCGCCAGTGGCCTGACCACCTTGGCCGAGGTCGCTCGCGTCCTTGGCGAATCCGACGACGCCGAAGTGACCGGCGCGCCTGTCCGCGCGACAGCACCGACGGCAAAGGTGACGCCGGCGCGCGAACGTTCGGAAACGAAGACGGTGCTCGTGGTCGACGACGACCCGATTCAGCAGCTGATGTGCGAGGCGGTCCTTCGCCGAACCGGATACGAGGTCGTCCTGGCATCGGACGGCATCGCGGGCCTCGCGGCGCTCGCCGCACACCCGGAGATCGATCTTGTCCTGACCGATCTCCATATGCCAAATATGAACGGCGAGGCATTTGTCGGGCGCGTTCGCGCCACTTCGGAAGCAGCCAATGTCGGCATCATCGTGCTGACCGGCAGTGGCGCCGATTCCACCGAGGAAGCCCGACTGCTGGATTTGGGTGTCGATGACTACCTCCGCAAGCCGCTCGATGCCCCGCGTCTCATCGCTCGAGTCAAAGCTGCCCTCCGGCGCTCAACCATCGCCTAACTGCGGCGCCCCAACCGAGGACTCTCTCATGTTCAATTCAGACGGCAGCAAGCCCAATGACGGAAACGAAGCTGTGCTTGTCGTCGATGACGACGACGCGGCCCGCGAGGTCATGTGCGCGGGCCTGCGCAAGCTCGGCTATCGCGTGTTGTCGGCCAAGAACGGCGAAGACGCGCTCACCGTGGCGGGCAGGCACAGCGCGCCCATACACCTCGTGATTTCCGACATGGTCATGCCGCAGATGAATGGAGTACAACTCTTTTCGCGTCTGCGCGGCTGGTATCCAGCGATGCGGTTTCTCTTTGTCTCGGGGTATCTGGAACCATTTGCCGCCGACGCCGACGACGAGAGCACCGCTTTTCTGCCGAAGCCGTTCACGATCGATCGACTGGCTCGTGTCGGGCGCACGCTCCTCGATCGCGGTCGGCCCGACCGGATCACGCAGCCGAGACTGAGGGCGATCTCCGACTGCTAGCCGCTCCAGAGCTCATTTGTCGTCCAGTACCTGGCGGACCTTGCGCAAGAGCGTAGTCGGGGTGAAGGGTTTTTGAAGAAAGGGCGTTCCTTCGACGAGAATACCGTGACGGACGATCGCGTCGTCGGCGTATCCTGACACGTACAGCACGCCCAGTGCAGGTCGGGTCGGCTTGAGCCGCTCCATCAGCGTGGCGCCTTCGGACTCCGGCATCACGACGTCACTCAAGAGCAAGTCGATGCGGCCGCCGATCTGGGCGACGACTTCCATCGCCTCTCTCGGGTTCCCCGCCTCGAACACCTGGTATCCGGCCCGCTCCAACGTGACGCGCGCCAGGCGGCGCACGGCGGAATCGTCCTCGACAACCAGCACCGTTTCCGAGCCGCCCTTGGTCTCGGCTTCGATCACCGGCGGGGTTGCCAAGAGTTCGGCATTTGTGTCTCGCGGGAGGTAAACCTTGAGCGTCGTCCCGACGCCGGGCTGGCTGTAGACCCAGATGTCACCGCAGCTCTGTTTCACGATGCCGTGTACCGTCGAGAGTCCCAGCCCGGTGCCCCTGCCCACTTCCTTCGTGGTAAAAAAGGGCTCGAAGATGCGCTGGCTCGTCGCCTCGTCCATACCCACGCCATTGTCGCTGACCGCCAGCATGACGTAATCGCCGGGCGTCACGGCCGGATGGTGCTGCTGATAGTGCTCGTCGAGGACGACGTTCGCCGTCTCGACCGTGAGACGGCCGCCGCGCGGCATCGCATCGGCGGCATTGACCGTCAAATTGATCACGATCTGCTCGAGTTGTGTCGGATCCATCTGGATCGCGCCGACTTCTGGCGCGAGCGAAAAACTGAGGTCGATGCTTTCGGCGATCAGGCGGCGCAACATCGCTGCCATACCCTCGACGACCTCATTGACGTCCACGACTCGGGGCTCGAGCACCTGCTTGCGGCTGAACGCCAGGAGCTGTCTGGTCAGTGCCGCCGCGCGGTTGCCGGCGTTGCGAATTTCCATCAAGTCCTCACCGGCCGGATCATTCGCGGCCGTATCGGCCAGCCGAAGCGCGGTAAAGCCGAGGATCGCCGTCAGCACGTTGTTGAGGTCATGCGCGACGCCTCCGGCGAGCTGTCCGAGGGCCTCCAGCTTTTGCGCTTGGCGCAGCTGGTCTTCAGTCCGGCGGCCTTCAGTTATGTCTTCGAGGAGTCCGATGACGCGGTAGGCGCGGCCGTCTTTGTCCCGCACGGGGACCCTGCGTGCTCGCACCCATCGCGGCGAGCCGTCGGGGCGCAGAAGCCGAAATATGACCGTGGCCGGCTCACCTCGGCTGAGGCCACTCTGCGTGGCCATCACCAAGTGACGGTCATCGGGATGGCTCATCTCCAGCATCAGCGACCCCCCCGCACCATACGCGTCTTCAACACGGCGACCCGTAATCTCCTCCCATGCGGGACTGACGTATGAGATTCGCAGGCTTGGCAGATCGACGACGACAAATGCTTCCTTGATATTCTCCACCAGTTCGCGAAAGCGCTCTTCGCTGGCGCGCAGGTGATCTTCGGCCTCGCGACGCTCGGTGACGTCGACCATCGTGGCCAGCACCGCGTCCCGCCCGTCCCACTGGATGGTCGTGACGATGCAACTCAGCCAAATCACATTGCCGTCGCGCCTCACGGCGCGAAACTCGTACTGCGAGGGTGCCGAGCCCTTACTCCGCGTTCGCATGTATTCGGCGACCATCGCCCGATCTTCCGGTGCGATAAAGGGCCAGATCGGCGTCCCGATGAAGTCCTCCCCGCGAGCAATGCCGAACAGCTTCGCCAGCGCCGGGTTGGCGAGGAGGACGATTCCATCGATGTGAATGAGGATGCCCTGGATGGATCCGTGCACCAAACTGCGATAG
>WNFI01255350.1_pt1 | contig 30034 bp, 25 predicted proteins | sample 5400471 | NCBI WGS metagenome assembly WNFI01 (sample SAMN13153348, study PRJNA577476) | soil metagenome | isolation source: 100 cm saprolite on Douglas fir-dominated hillslope | place: USA:California | collected 2013-09-17
CGGATGCCGCCGTCCACCTCCAAAACCGAGCCGGTGACGAAGCCGTTCGTAACCACGTACACGATGGCCTGTGCCACCTCCTCCGCCGTGCCGTTTCGGCCGACCAGAGCCATTGACGCCGTCGTCGCAAGCAATGTCTGCCGCTGATCTGCGGGAAGCCGCTCCCACCAAGGCGTTTCGATCACGCCTGGAGACACGGCGTTCACGCGCCGCGGCTTGAGCTCGCGCGCAAGGGGTTTGATCATCGCCTCAATCGCGCCATTGATCGCCGCCAACCCCGCCGTGCCTGGCGTCGACGCGCGCGCAGAAGCGGCACTGACGAACGTGATCGAACCGTCTTTCGCCAACGTCACCAACGCGTTTTGCGCAGCGCGCCAATGAGCAAACACCTTGGCCTCAAATCCCTCGCGCAAGGTATCCGCCGACACCTCCGAGAACGGACCGCCGCCCTTCGCACCACTCAGCGTAATGACCAGGTGATTGAACACACCATACTCCGCGTAAAACCGCTTCACCGCATCTTCCGCGGTCGCATCAACCACCGCCGTGCGAAGCGACGGAGCGCCTTCTGCCACAGCACGCAACCGAGCCGCGTCGCGGCCGGTAACTGTCACCTCCGCTCCCAGGTTCGCCAAGGCCCGCGCGCTCGCCAGACCGATGCCAGAACTGCCTCCCATTACCACGATTTTTTGCGACTTTAAGTTCATAGATTTGGTACCTCTTTAATTACGATACATAGTGTCTCGTTTGATCACAAGAAAAATTACTATACACTATGTCTCGTATATGTTTAACAAGAGCATGCCAGACGACGCAACGCGCGACGATTTCGACGGCTCATTTCGAGGGCGTCCGCGCGATCCAGCAACCGACAAAGCCATCCTCGAAGCAGCCTTCGAATTGCTCGCGGAAAGAGGCGTCCAAGGAATGACCATGCAAGCAGTAGCGAAGCGCGCCGGAGTGGCCCGCGCGACCCTTTATCGACGCTGGTCGTCCGCTTCCGATCTCGCACTGAGCTCGCTGTTGCGGCATGCTTCGCGCGCGGTTCCGATACCTGATTCCGGCTCTCTGGACAGCGATATGCGCACGCTGCTCAACGCAGCATTCCTCGACCTCCGTGGTCCCACCGGACACCTGCTCCGCTCCCTCATGGCCGACGCGCAAAGGGACGCGGCGCTCGCCACCGAATTCTACCAGCGCTTCCTCGTCTCCCGTCGCAACGTCCTCAAGATACTTTTGAACCGCGCGGTCGCGCGTGGCGAACTGCCCGCAGATGTCAATCAGGAGTTCCTAGCGGACCTCGTCTACGGCATCATGTGGTACCGGTTGCTGGTGCGCCACGCACCGCTCGACGGCACGCTCGTCACGGAGCTGCTCGATGCGCTCAAGCGGTATAAGAAGTAGCGCACGCATTTGCGATGCGTGGGTTCTTGGTTGACCGTTCATGGTTTGTGGTTCCCGGAGTATTAAGGTGCGTCTTGGAGGTGAGGCGAGGCGTCCTAGCCGAGCCGTTTGCGTGGATCATCCTGAAAAGGCAGTTGAACCACACGCCGCGCTTGCGGCGCAGAGAGGCACGGAGACACCCCACCTAACGGCCCCCACCTCAATTCCGGCCCAGTCAAAACGAGCTTCGTTTCCGGAAACCGTGAACTATAAACTGCAAACCGAGAACATCCGCGCGCCGTAGGCGCGCCTGCGCCTAACGCATCGCGCGCAGCGCAATCAGCCGCTGTGCAACCGCGACCGCGTTCGTAAAACTCGTGCCCTTCGCCAGACCTTTTCCAGCGATGCCAAAAGCTGTTCCGTGATCCGGGCTCGTGCGCACAAACGGGAGGCCGAGGGTCACGTTTACCGCTTCATCAAAGTCCACTGTCTTCAGCGGCGCGAGACCCTGGTCGTGGTAGAGCGCAACGATGACGTCGAACTCCCCTTTCAAGGCACGACCGAACAGGGTGTCGCCCGGCAAAGTAGCTGATACGCCTGGGAACTCCTGGCGAAGCCGGGACAGGATCGGATCGATCCAATCGCGTTCTTCCGCCCCCAGAAGGCCGCCCTCCCCGGCGTGCGGATTGAGGCCGCAGACGCCGATCCGAGGGGCGCTAATTCCATCGGCACGCGCGAGTTCGTAGGCGGCTTGGACCGTGCGGGTTAAAGCTTGCGGAGTGAGCTGGTCCGGCACGTCGCGCAACGGGATGTGCCAGGTGGCGAGTGCGACCCGAAGACGCCCTCCGCAGAAGGCCATGGTCGGTTCCCCACCCCATTGCTCGGCGAAAAATTCCGTCTGTCCTACAAAGCCCGGATGCACCTTGGCCAACCACGCCTTGCTGACCGGTCCCGTCACGACCCCCAAGAACTCTCCGGAGCGACATCCTTCCGCCGCACGTTCCATCGCTGCCAGCGCAAGCTCGGCTCCGACGAGCGTAGGCTCGCCCAAGGTGGCCACAAAGTCCGCGAGCCCTGCATCGATTTTGGTCACCTTACTATCCAATGAGGCCAGCCAGCGCGCTCCGCCTACCACCGCCATCTCACCCACACGTTCAGGATGAGCCCGCAGCCAAGCTGCGATGATCTCCGGGCCAACGCCCGCAGGATCGCCACAGGTGAGGGCAAGTTTAGGAGACATGAGCACTATAACTGGCGATAGCGTTCACGGAGTCCACGGAGAAAAATAATCCGGACGGACGAGGTTCGCGCAAAGGCGCTAAGGACGGAGGAATGGCTTGAGGGTGTGACGGGACCCACTGGGCCCGCCGACGGGGTTATGGTGATGGAAAACTCAGATTCCAAGTAAGCAGATTGCGTCCATTGACGACTAAGTCTTGGGCGTTCCGCGCGACGGCGATCCCAGCGGTCTCGCCCCACCCCTCAGCCTCCTGCGGCTGCTTTGCGCGAACTATTCCTCGCCACCATTCTCGGCAGATGTCCCGCGTCGGGCAGGGACAAAGCCGCGCTTGCCGGCACCGAAAAATTTGAGAAACCGCAGAACTTCGGGCGACTTCGCTCCTGTCTCCAGGAGTGCCTTTGCGGCATCGCGCGGATTTCGCCCCTCGAGATAAACCGCGGAGAAGGCGTCTTTGATTTCCATTACGGTCGAGCGGCTAATCCCGCGACGTTTTAAGCCGACCGAGTTCAATCCGATCACCTCATCACGCTCCGCCGCCATGGTAAATGGGGCGACGTCACGCGTAATGCGAGACGATCCACTCAAAATCGAGCCCTCGCCAATCCGGCAAAATTGATGCACGACGGCATTGCCTCCGAGGATCGCGAAATCTTCTACCATCACATGCCCAGCGAGTAGAACCGCATTGGCCAGAATCACGCGGTTGCCCAGGATGCAATCGTGTGCGACGTGGCACTCGGCCATGAGAAGACAATTTTCTCCAACGACCGTTGCCTCGCCCTCACTGGTCGAACGGTTCACGGTTACGCCTTCGCGTACCGTGGTACCGCTGCCCACGCGCGCGTAGGTCGGCACCACCGGATTGAATTTCAAATCCTGCGGATCTCCGCCAACGACGGCAAAGGGATGCACGGTGACGCGGTCGCCGAGGATGGCGTATTTTCGCACAATGGCGTACGCATGGATTTCGCAATCTTGTCCAAGAATAGCGCCCTCTTCGATAATCGCGGTGGGATGAATCATTTTGGAAAATGGTCGAAAGTCCTCAAGGGGTGGTCAAGCAATGTTCTGAGTACGAGCAAACCGGAGAAAACTTCTTAACTAATCCTTCTCTTTATTCTTTATCTTAATCTTTCGTCAGGTCTCCGAAAAATGGAGAAAGATTAAGATAAAGAATAAAGAGGAGGATTTCGATGGGGCGTGCGCTCTTCAGGCACCGCTCGATTTTGAACGCCGGCCGCTCTCTCGGCTCTGGAACATGTCGAGCTGCGGTTCTTTGATCAGGTCGTAGTTTTTCAAAATGCGCATGACCTGCAAGGTGTCCGACTTCCGATAATTTTTATTGATCTCAATCTTGTCGATCAGATCGAGCAACATGGAGCGGAACGAGATAATTGCATCGACTCCGCGCTCGCGGAGCATCGACACACTTTGGGTCCGAAATGGCTCGGCCGTGGGCAGGCCGGGAAGCACGAGAATCTTCAACAGATCGTCCGCGGCGCCGGGTTCACTTTTATCGAACGGGAAAAGTTTACTCGCCTCTTTCTGCACGTTTTCTTGCAAGAAGCTGAAAATCTCCGGGCTGTTCTTAAGTGTCGCGGGCGTAAATTTCCCCGTGTGCCAGCCTTTCACGACGACAATCGCGCGGTGCACGTGCGGAAGCTCGTTGGAGAAAAGAAAGAAATCGGGACGGCGCGTCGGTTTGGCGGGCACCGGATTATACACCAGCAAATCGATCTCCTCGTCGCCTGTTTTGCGCCGTGCCTGCACTTGATACTTGCGAACCTGGCGAACGAGGAAGCCGTTTTGTTCGAAATATTCGCGGACGATGTCTTCGTCGATGGCCGACATGGGATGGGATTTATGACGTATGATTTATGACTTATGATTTTTAACTGAGACGCCGAAAAGCGGCTCGATTGAAATCACACATCATGGGAATGACGGAAATCGGAAAGGCACAGAACAGCCTAGTTATTATATATGATCTGTGACTTATGATTTCTACGAGACAAAGAAGCGCCTCATCCCAAATCATAAATAGTAATAACAAGCTACTTGGCGCCGATCTCGCGCCACACGGTTTCGATAATTGACGGCTCAAGTCCGCCTTTCGTTTGCGTACGTCCGAGACTTTCCAGAACGATAAACCGAGGCAGGCCGGCACGTACTTTTTTGTCGCGGCCCATCGCCGCCATGAGATCCGAAATCGCGAGTTCGGTTTTGAGCCGGATGGGCAAATGATGCGCAACAACGACCGCTTCGGTGCGAGTGACCGCGGTCGCGTCCACCTTGCCGAGTTTGTGCGAGAGGCGTGCTGCGGCGGCCAAGCCAATCGCAACGGCCTCGCCGTGTAAGTATGCGCCGTACCCCGTGACCTGCTCGATCGCGTGACCGAACGTGTGGCCAAGATTCAACAATGCCCGGCCGCCCTCGGCCGCAGTTTCGTGCTCATCGGCTTGCACGATCTCCGCCTTCATCTCGCAACAACGATGGATGACGCGCGACAAATTGGGCGATGCGAGCGTCAGCGGCGCGGACTCGAGTTCGGCAAAGAGCTGTGCGTCGCCGAGCAGGCCATACTTGATTACTTCAGCCATCCCGGCGGCGAACTCGCGCGCCGGTAGCGATCCCAGAAGGCCGGTGGCGATGAATACGCCGGACGGTTGATGGAAGGCACCGACCAAATTCTTCCCGGCCCGCAAATTCAGACCGGTTTTGCCGCCAACGGAACTATCCACCATGGCAAGCAACGTCGTCGGTACTTGGTAATACTGGATCCCTCGTAGATACGAAGCGGCGGCGTAGCCTGTCAGGTCCCCCACCACACCTCCACCGACCGCAAACAGCACCGACCGACGGTCCATCCGCTGTTCGGCCAGGAAGTCGAGGATGCGTCCAAAACTTTCCAAATTCTTGGCCCCTTCACCCGGCGGTAGCTGAAAGAGCGGAGTATCGCCAAACATAGCCGCCAAGGCGGGTCCTTGGGCTTTAGCGAGGTTAGAATCAGTCACAACGGCAACCTTCCGACCCGCGGAAATCAAAGCGTCGACCTCTCCCCGCACATAGGCGGTGAGATCGCCATCGAAATGTATCCAGTAGCTGCGCGCCCCGAGGCGCACCGTCAAACGTTCGGCCATGGGGAGGTTCAAATGCGAAACGAGCCAGTAACTCAAGGTCAGAGAGTCTCATCCGGGTAGGTAAGTTCGCTTCGGAGCGCGAAGCGCAGACCTGCCGGAGCCGGACTCAAATGGCGCTCGGATAAGATGGGAACCGTAACCTTTGATCGAAATCGTGGGAGCGCAGGCAGCCCGCCTGCATCCTGCTTAACTCTATAGGCCAGCGGCCTGCGCTCTCAAAATTCCATTCCACTGCGCGCCCTCATTTGACGCTATGGCTGTCACTTCCCCTCCTTATCTAATTGTCGTTATAATTACTTTAAAAAAATATAATGCTACTTATAACAACATATTTTGATGAAGAAGAATGCTTGACCGGGGCCGTCGCGCCCCTGCGCCGGCAATCGTAAATAGGACATCCATTGAAACCGTGAAAAGCCGTTCCGTGGGGACGCGACGACCCCACCTGCAGCTTAGACGTGTCGGCCACGCCACACGGAAAGAATCACGACCAAAATAAAAATCGTCGCGATGATCCGCGTCGCTGACACTCCTTGGAGAGAAAGTCCGTTGAAAGCGGATAAAATGGATACCAGTGTCTCGATCATGATCAAAAAAGCGACCGCGACGCGCTGAACGTCGAAACGTACACGTGGCGGCTAGGAGGTTTCTGCCGTTTCATCTTCGAGCAAGGCTCGCAGCATCCATGCAGTCTTTTCGTGATACTCCATGAGGCCCGTGAGAAAATCAGCAGTCCCCGCATCGTTGTAGCGGTTCGCGCTGACATCGACATCCAAGCGCAGTTGAACCACCATGTCCTCATGGAGGTCCAGCAGGCCTGCGATCATGTTTTCCGCGGCAAGCCCTGCTCCCGGATCAGCCGAAAGCCGGGCCGCCTTAAGAAGAATGGCGAAGTTGCCTTGAGCACCTACACCGATAGACCGTGCTCGTTCGGCGATATCGTCGACCTTCTCCGCGATTTCTTCGTATTGTTTCTCCAGCAATTTGTGCAGCGTGAAGAAGTGGATTCCAGTGACATTCCAATGGTAATCACGAGTCGCTAAATACAATACCGTCTCGTCCGCTAAAATCAGGTTCAATATTTCGCCAATTTCGTGACGCGATTGATCGGTCAAACCGATGTTCATCTTCATACTATTTCGGTGAATCTGTAGGGTTGTTGGATTTGGATATTAGCGGGTCGAGCTGGCTCACATTTTTACGGTCATGTTGTTTGTAACCGACTTCACGCCTCGAACGCCCTCGGCTAATTTTGTTACCAGCGATTTTTCTGCATCGGTGCTGGCTTCACCCGAGATCGTTACCACGCCATTTTGTGTTTCGATCTTGGTCTTCATCGCACTCGTCGAACGATGCGCAAGCAACGCATATTTGACTTGGGCGGTGATCGACGCGTCGTCGATTGTATCGCCGAGCGCAGGATTGGATTTCGGATTAACAGCCATCTGATTGTTTACCGACTTCACACCCTCGATCTCTTTGGCGTAGAGTGTCGTGAGATCTTTCTGCGCAGAATTTTCCGCCTCGCCGGTGAGCGTCACCACGCCATTGGTGACATCCACTTTGGTATTCGCGGCGCTGACGTTTGCATGCATGAGCAATGACGAGTTGATCTTGAAAGCGATCCAGTCGTCGGAGCGCTTTGGCGCAGCCGATTTAACTTCGATGCGATCATCAACGCGAGTTACGCCGGGCAAATTGCTGACCGTATCTTCAGCCAAATCTTTCTGCCCTGCATCCGGCAGAGTTCCGGTGAGGGTGACCACACCGTCCTTTACCTTCACTTTCACATGACCTTGCAGCACCGTCTTATAGTTGTACGAACTGGTGGCTGCGTCCTCTATCTTTCGATCGGTTTCAGTCGACGCTAGCAGCACACCCGGGGTAGCTGCTATCAGTAGACCAATAAGCAGTTTGGGAGTTTTCATAATTCCAATTTGGACAGGACAGGACCATTCCGGTTCTAAAAAATCCACGGTTCTCGCAAATCTGTCCCACCCCATTTGATGAATTTTGTTCCCTGAATCTCAGGCGGTTGACGTAAACGCCTAGCTAAAACCACTTCGGTGCTCTAGCGTTAGACTCATACGCGCAAGAATTTAGCTTTTCTTCACGCCTGCAGTGCGGCATCGAGTGAGTCCCCCCTTTATCCTATGGCAAAAGCTTACTTCCCTAAGATCGAGACGATCGCTTATGAAGGCCCCAAAAGCGCCAACGCGCTCGCTTTCAAACACTACAATCCATCGGAAGTGATCGACGGCAAAACGCTGAAAGATCATCTCCGGTTTTCTATCGCCTACTGGCACGCGTTTCGCGGCGTGGGCTCGGATCCATTTGGTCCCGGCACAATTCAACGTCCCTGGGAAAAAGGCAAAGATCCCGTGAGCGTTGCGAAGGTTCGCATGGACGCGGCGTTCGAATTTTTCCAGAAGATCGAGTCACCGTTTTGGTGTTTCCACGATCGCGACATCGCTCCGGAGGGGAAGACCCTGGCCGAATCGAACAAGATCCTCGACCAAATCGTCGCCCACGCGAAGCAGTTGCAGAAAGCGACCGGCATAAAACTGCTGTGGGGCACGGCCAATCTATTTTCCAATCCGCGCTACATGTGTGGCGCTTCAACCAATCCGGATGCGCATGTCTTTGCCTATGCGGCAGCGCAAGTGAAGAAGGCCGTGGACGTCACGAAGGAACTCGGAGGAGAAAATTATGTGTTTTGGGGCGGTCGTGAAGGTTACGAAACGCTGCTCAACACGAATTTGAAGCGGGAACAGGACCATCTCGCTGCGTTCCTCCATATGGCGGTCGATTACGCCAAAGCGATCGGCTTCAAAGGCCAATTCCTCATCGAACCGAAGCCGAAGGAGCCGACGAAACATCAGTATGATTTCGACGTGGCCAGCGGCATTGCATTTCTCCGCACCTACGGTCTCGAAAAGTACTTTAAGTTCAATATCGAGACGAACCACGCAACGCTCGCCGGCCATACGTTCCAGCACGAGATCGAAGTGGCCGCTTCACAAGGCATGCTCGGTTCGATCGATGCAAATTCCGGTGATCTCCTTCTGGGTTGGGACACCGACCAATTCAATACCGATGTGAAGGAGTTGACGCTCGCCATGGTCTCGATCTTGAAGGCCGGCGGTCTCGGCACGGGTGGTCTCAATTTTGATGCGAAGCTTCGCCGCCCTTCGATCGATCTCGACGATCTCTTCCACGCTCACATCGGCGGCATGGATGCCTATGCCTTGGCGTTCAAAATCGCGCGCCGCATCCTTGCCGAGGGTAAACTCACGGAGTTCGTGACCAACCGCTACAGCAGTTACGATGTCGATTTCGGACGCGACATCGAGAAGGGCAAAGTCGGCTTCAAGGAGCTCGAGAAAATCGCGCTAAAGATGCCCGAACCCGTTCCGCAATCCGGCAAGCAGGAGTATCTGGAGAATCTTCTAAACACTTATCTTCACGGCTAAGAAGCGAATTGAAGGATGAGTTTTATTTTGAGGCGCGACTTCGTTGTCGCGCCTTTTTTTCTGCGGTAGATCAGGGAAAATCAAAATAGAACTAAGACGTGTCTTCGAAATAAATTCTGAAAAGTTCGCGCAAAGGCGCCAAGACGCAAAGCAGAGAAATGATCTGAAGGTGGGCCATCGCAGGGACGCGCCAGCCTACCTCAATGCGTGCTCTCCTCTCTCTCTTGACCATTTTGGTGAGCCTCAGAGCCGATGGTTTTCTAAATCAATGTCATTCGTGTCATTCGTGAATCTTCTGCTTCGTTCCGGCTATGGAATCCGTGCCACTTCAGGTAAAGCAACGTTCTCGTTGTTGCTCGCCTTCACCGGCGCACCATCGGTTGTCGCAAACTTCACGTTCTTCATCGTCCAGTTTTTGGCGTACTCGATAGCACCGGATTCTTTGCCCTCGGCCGAAATGTTTTTCCAATGCACATCATTGAGCGTCTTTTTCGCGACGCCCGCGGCCGTCAGAATGCGCTTAGCGCCTTTGATCTCCGCGTTAACAATCGTGATATCATGAAAGTCCGCGAGACCTCGCTCGGGTGGTGTGACCGGCGTGGTGAGGATTTTCCAGTGAGCCGGAATCTTTTTGATGCCGGCCGGAATGGTCGCGTAACTATAGCTCGGATTCCAATCGAGTGTGAACGTGAACGGTAGCGGTACGTTCTCCATTTTCGTGTCTTTCACTAAAACATCTTCGACAAATCCGCCCCGGGTGCGGGCCGATTTGAAACGAATGCCCTCGCTGGTTCCGATTGCGGTGTTGCGATATGCAACGACATGTCGGATTCCGCCCGAAGTCTCGCTACCGAAGGTAACGAGCCCTCCTCCCTTACGTGAGACATTATCATGGATCACGACATACTCCGTTGGACGGTTGACCCTCAAACCGTCGTAGTCGCGACCGGCCTTCAGGCAGATGCAGTCGTCGTTGTTATCGATATCGCAGTTTTGAATGGCCACCTTGCTCGATGAATCGATGTCCACGCCGTCGGTGCTAGGTCCGCCGTTATCGCGAATCGTTATACCGTCAACCGTGACGTGATCCGAGTAGCATACTTGCACGGTCCAGAATCCTGCGCGCCGTAAGTGCAGCTGGGAGACGGTGACATCAGAGGACTTCCAAACCACAAGCAATCGCACGCGTTCGCAATCGTAGTCAGCGGCCCAGCGAAGGCCTCTCGGCTCGTAATCCTTTTTTCGCATGGTCCAATACTTATTCCACCAAAACTCTCCTTGCCCATCGATCGTGCCTGTGCCGGAAATCTTTACGTTGGTTTGATCGTTCACGTTGATCAACGCGGCGGGCCATTCCATTTCGATTCCAGCCACGCGGGTCCAAAGTTTCGGATAAGCCGTTTCGTCCTGCGTTCCAAGCAGCGTGACCCCTTCGTCGATGCGGAAGTAAACGTTGTTTTTCAGGAAGAGTGCGCCGGTCAAATACGTACCGGGTTCGAACGTGATTACGCCACCACCTGCCTTCGAACACACGTCGATCGCCTTTTGAATCGAGGCTGACGATAACGTTTTCCCATCGTTCACGGCGCCAAATTCACGCACGTGAAATGTCTTCTGCTCATTCGGCGCGCGCCGCGCCCCACTGTCTTTTACCCAAGAGGGAAATTCGTCTTCAGCGGCCTCGAGTCGACAGGCTACCGTAATAATGGCCGCTGCGAAAAGCAAAGCGGAGAAAAAGATTCGTTCGGTTTTCGCGAAGAAGAAAGGGGGCATTGCTAGGTAAGAACATTCCTCCGCTGCATGGGCAAGCTAACCGACGCGCTGACAGTAAACACATAATGCGTGTCTTCGAAATAAGTCACCGTGTTTAGATGCAAGCAACGGTAAACCATGACGGCAAAGGTGGGTCGGCGGGGACGCGTCGGCCGACCTCTCAGCGGCAACGGCATTTATTTCGAAGACACGCCCTAGCCAAACACGCAGGTGTGAAGCATTCGCAAAAGGAACTTTTGGGTGAACGGCGTTACCATTAGTTTAAATCCAAAATGCGGGCTCACGCATGGCGTTTCGCATGGGGCCGCACAAAGGAAGAACCCTATGAACTCAAAATGTTTCGCGTCGATGACGGTTTTGATGGCGGGAATCTGGATGGCTGGATGCGCCAGCTCTCCCCCTCCCCGGCCAAGAATCAATTATCCGGTCACGTACCAAATCAACATTGGCAACACACAGGTCCGCTCCGAGTACGGTCCACAAAATCTCAATGTAAGCGCCACGCAGCAGGTGATGGTGCAACCAGGACAACCGCTTTACTATCAGGTTTACTCACCTGTGAATGTGACGGTGTATGTTTATGAGCGCGCCTCTTCGAATACTCGCCGACTTCTCGGACAAATGCAGGGCACTTCGTTTACAACAGCGGTGACTCCATCGGTCGACATGCTGGAGTTTGTTTTTTCCGCAGCGCAGTCAAACACTGGTGGCGTCGTACAATTTACGCTGTCCGATCGTCCACTTGCGGTGAGTCCTCCTCCCGCACTCCATTAACTTCCCAGGCGTAGGGTCGAGGATCCTGATATGATCTCGCTACGAGCATCTCGAGACATGTTTAGGATTCTCGGCTCCTACGGCGGTTTTCGCTGCGGCTAGCGCTGCCTTGGATCGTACTCCATCAAATCAATAAGCGGCTGGCCGCCATTCCTGGCTACTACGGTCACGTCAACGCCGTTGGCATTCACATCTGGCGCGGCGCTTACAGCCTTCACGGTATCGATATAAAGAAACAGAACGGGAAAGTGCGTGAACCTGTTTTTTCGGGGAAACTCATCGACTTCTCGATCGCTTGGCGGGATTTGATTCACAAAAAAATCGTCAGCGACATTGTACTGGAACAACCGCAGATCAACCTCGTGAAGGGACCCGTCGAAGAGACCAGTCAGAAACCGTTGGACCGGCGTTGGCAAGATCCCATTCAGGCTATTTTCCCGATCGATATCACCTATATCGATGTGAAGGACGGGCTGATTCACTATATCGATACATCGAGCAGTCCCGCGATCGATATCTCCATTAAAAATATACGAGCACGCGTGAGCGGGCTACGCAATCGTCCGGATGAAACCGGAAAAAGTTTACCAGCCGAACTCACTCTGGCGGGAGACAGCATCGGCGGCGGGAAGTTGAATATTTATATACAAGCGGAGCCGATGGCTAATCAGCCCCACTTCCATCTGAATCTCACACTGGAAAATGTTTCATTGCCTGCACTTAACGATTTCCTGCTCGCTTATGGTGACGTCGACGTGAGCAAGGGCACGTTTCAGTTATTCTTGGAATTGGCGGCCAAGGACGGTCGGTTCGAAGGGTACGTCAAACCATTCTTCGAACATCTGGAATTCAAGCCCGCGATCTCAAAGCGAAAAGGAGTCGGTCATCGACTCTGGGAGAGTTTGGTCGCAGGGTTGAGCGGTTTATTTAAAAATAAACCTCAAGATCAACTAGGCACGCGCGTTCCAATTCAAGGCAACTTCAACCAGACTCAAGTGGGGGTATGGGCCACGTTTACCAACATGCTGCACAACGGTTTTGTTCAAGCGCTGCCGCGTGAGATTGAAGGGTCTATTCGGCCCGAAAACGTGGCCCCATTACCCCCAACTGAAACATCCAAGAAGTGATGCGCATCCGTGAAAGGTGGGCTGTCGCGTCCCTGCGACGGCATTGGCAAGCAATAGCCAGTGTCTCAATCGCGAAATGCCGCCGGAGAGGCGCGCCGGTCCCCCCAAATACCAGCGCTCGGGTCGTCACGTAGCTGTCGCGGAATAATCACCTAGCCGCCACAAACGGAGAGCTTCGGCCATTGATTCGCTGTGCCGGTTGCGGCTAAGAACGAATGGAATTACGAAGAACGATCCCACTGCGTTCTCAACGTAATCGAAGTTCTATTTGCCGACATGTCCACTTACAGCCGCCGTCATTTTCTTCGCTCCGCCGGGGGCATCACTTTCCTCGCGCTCACGCCGATCGGGCGCGGCCTCTTCGCAGTAGCAGCCAATGCTCTCAAGCCAATCGCCACTCCGCTTTTTACGGCGCTTCCGTATATCCAATCCGGTCCTGAAGGTAAGCTCATGCCAGGCGCAGAGATCGTCCGGCTCGCCTGGCAAACCGAGCAACGCGTCGCAGACTTCGACGTCCGGTTCAGTCGCGATGACAACTACGGCCAGATCGCTACGATTGCGCGCATGGAGCGTACCTACAAAGGAGAACTGGGCGGCCGTTACAACTACGTGTGTCAGTTCAAAGGCCTCGAACTCGGCAGCGAATACCGGTACCGCGTGAAGTGCAATGGGGCGGTGATTGCAGAGGGTTACTTTACCACACGTCAACCTCGTGGACGGCGAGTGCGGCTCGTAGCGTTCGGCGATAATTCGCATGGCGATATCAGCGACCGCGCCATTGCCTATCAGGCCTACCGCGCCAATCCCGACTTCATCATGAACACCGGCGACAATGTCTACGAAGCCGGTCTGGACGATGAATACAGCCGCTATTTCTTTCCGATCTATAATGCTGATATTGCAGGTCCGCGGATCGGTGCTCCGCTTTTAAGGTCCGTGCCGTTTTACACTGTCCTGGCCAATCACGACGTTGAAGCCAGGGACCCGCAAACCAAGCATAGCTGCGCAGATTTCGATCTCAACTCGGACGCCCTCGCCTACTACTCTAATTTCCATTTTCCGCTCAACGGGCCTTCGAGTATCACTTACCCCACTGTTATCCGTGGCTCGGCTGGACCGGTTGAGAATTTCAAAACGTGTGCGGGAGATCGGTACCCGCGCATGGCGAACTACTCGTACGATTGCGGCGATGCCCACTTCCTCTGTTTGGATTCCAACACGTACACTGATCCGACCGACGCCGATCTGCAGCGCTGGGTCGACGAGGATCTTGCTTCAACGGATGCCATCTGGAAATTCGCCGTATTTCACCACCCGTGCTTCAACGTCGGCGATCACCATGCGCATGAACAGCACATGCGGGTACTTGCTCCGATCTTCGAAAAACACGGAGTCAATTTTGTCCTCAGCGGCCATGAGCATAACTACCAACGCACCGTGCCGATCCGCTTTAAACCAAGTGATGTTGTGAAAGTTCACAACCTCCATTCCAAAGACCGCTTGGTTCCGGGCGACTTTACGCTCGATACCCGGTTCGACGGCGCAAAAGAGACGACGGCTGACGGCGTCATCTACATCACGACTGGCGCAGGCGGCAAGGCGCTCTATGACCCCTCTTTTAACAACAATCCGGAGAAGTGGACCCTGCCGGAAGACAATCACCTAAGGTACGTCGCACAGATGGTCACCGATCGTCATTCGATCACGGTCTTCGACATCGACGGCCGGACCGCCCTTATGCGCCAGATCGACGAAAGCGGCAACGAGATTGATCGAATCCAAGTCACGGTCTAGAGGCTAAAGCTCGAATGTGTGCAGCTTGCGGAGGGCAGCCAATTTGCCCGGCTAAAAGTACAATAAAGTCAATTCTTGGTACTTATGACCTGCCATGATACTACGGAAAGGAATAAAGTAGATGCGAGGCAAGTGTCGGCCTGTCCCTTGTGCGAAGCCAAAGTAGAGAACGATCTAAAGGTGGGCCGTTCCGTCCCTGCGACGGCATTTATTTCGAAAATATGCCCTAACCAAAACCGCGCTCAAACGAGCTTCATAACCGATTGTAGAGCAGCAACGTCGATTCGCGCACGCGCCAACCGTTTTTACGCGCAGCGCGTTTGTCCCACGCGTACAACATGAAAGTGATGACAGTGGTGGCTACGTAATAGCCAATCACCACCAAGTAAATTGGGATCCTTTCCAAGTCTCCAGACGAAGCGAGAAAGGCCTCTTTGAAAAGATAAGAAGCTGACCTCGAGCTGAAAACGTCTCAATCTAAACACCGATGAATACCCCTCACGTGATGAAGCGTCGTGAATTTTTAGGAAACCTTGCGACCGGCGCCGCCGCATTCGCTCTCCCCCTCGGTACGACGTCCGCAAGCGCGGCGACCTCGACCAAACTGCCCGTGCTGATAAAGGCCGGACACCAGCACGATCACTCCGACGGCACCTTGCGGATGCTGGCAGCTTTTGGCATCAATAACATCTGTAGCGGAATGCCTTCCCGGACGATGGATGATAATTGGTCGGTCGAAGGATTAAAACATCTCCGCGAGCACGTGGAATCCTACGGAATTAAGTTGGACGCCGTGCCGTTACCGATGAGTTCCAGCTACATCGCCAAGGCGGAATATCCTGAGATTTTGTTGGCAAAGGATCCGGAGCGAGACCGTGCGATTGAGAATATCTGTCAGATGATCCGTAATGCAGGCCAAGCCGGTATCCCAATGGTGAAGTACAACCTGACGTTTATCGGGGTCGTACGTACCGGTCGCTCACCCGGCCGTGGAAAGGCGAGCTACAGCACGTTCGTGTACGAAGATGCGAAGCAAGAACCGCCACTGACCGAGGCGGGGCGAATCACCGAAGAGATTTACTGGGATCGGATCTCTTATTTTCTTAAGCGAGTCGTTCCCATTGCCGAGGAGGCCAAAGTAAAAATAGCCTGCCACCCACAGGACCCGGGCATGCCAAAAGGAAAAGGTTACCGGGGTGTCGAAACTGTGCTGGGATCGGTCGACGGACTAAAACGATTTGTAGACACTGTTCCCAGCCCGTACCACGGCCTCAACTTCTGCCAGGGCACGGTATCCGAAATGCTGCCCAAACCGGGTGAGCAAATCCACGATGTTATCCGCTACTTCGGGGAGCGAAAAAAGATCTTCAATGTCCACTTCCGAAATATCAAAGGAGGATTCCTGCGTTTTCAGGAGACCTTCCCAGACGACGGCGATGTCGACATGCCGCACGCTCTGAGGACGTATCAAGAAGTCGGTTTCGATGGTATGATCATGCCCGATCACCTGCCCCAAATCGAAGGTGACACCGGAGGCCACCAGGCCCAGGCATTTGCCTTTAACTTCGGCTATATTCAAGCGCTGCTTCAGATGCTGCGAAGCGAGTCGTCCGCCTAAAGTTGGAACAAGCTGGAGTTATTCGAAACCAAATAAGTTATATTGATGCGGCATTAAGTCTGAATTTCATTAATGTTTCTACTATAATTCTAATTTTAGAAATATCCCGTTGCTAGCCAGGGTAGGTGCGTATTTTATAGATGCATCGCAGGATCTTAAACGTTCGGAGATTGCCATGAAAAAATTCCTCGTAGGCATCAGTTTATCAGTCGCGTTGATCACGCTGTTTTTGAACTCAGGTTGCGCCACATTCAATCAATGGCAATCGGCATGGCAAAATCGGACCGCCCATGTCCCCAAACTAGGAACTTATTCACTCATCGTCGACGCGGAGGGAAAGCCGATCACTGACGTCGAATTGGTTACGCTGATGGAAAAGATTGAAGTCGCTATGGCTGCGCGCGGACTCGTCCCTGCGGACGATGGCACGGAAGCATCTTCTCTCGTTCACGTAACGTTGTACAATCGCCCTGCCTATTATTCCTGGATCGAGGATCCGTTTTGGAACTACGCCAGTTACTGGTGCCCCTCCCCATATGGATACCCGTTCAGCTCGTTTGGTTATAACAATTCGCTGTGCTCCAACGACGGTTATGCCAGCTACTGTCCACCCGCTTATCCGATCAAGCCGCCCGTCATCCCCTGCGATCCCAAGAAACTTCCGCCTGGAGTCGCCTGCGATCCAAAACACGTTCCTCCCGGCACAACGTATTCGCCGCCCAGGATTTGCTTGCCGCATAGGCCGTCGCCTCGCGAATACGCCGCGGCTCAACCCGTGAACCATTCACGCAGTTCGTATGTGAACCCGACATCCCGCGTTGGTTCAACCACGGGCACTGGAACAGTCGTAAACCGCAGTCAAACAACCTACGCATCGGCCACAGCGACTCACACGGCTTCGAATGAAACTTATCGCACCTACGCCCAGCCAGCCTCGACGCGTTTCTCGGGTGACTCTGGGCATCGGTCGTATGCCGCCATGCCGAACGGATCAAATGCGAATTATACCCAGCCTACCCGTTCGAATTCCTACACCAACCCATCAAGCCATTCCGTTTCTTCCGGTGGCTCTTCTAATTTCAGTTCACACTCGTCGGGTGGTTCGAATTATTCGTCAAGTTCCTCTTCGACGACGTCGTCAGCTTCGTACACGTCCTCATCGGGATCGTCATCTCCGTCTTCGTACACACCATCATCCGGTTCATCGTCTTCGTACTCAGCGCCAGCATCCTCTTCTGGTTCGAATGTCCAAGCACTCCGGTAATCTTCATCCGCAGCAAAAAATCACGGGGATCTCAGTTGCGATAAAGCAAACGCCACCGCGCATCTTTACCGAACTTATCGGCGAACTGGCTGAAAAGTGTGCGGATCTCAGGATCCTCGCGGTGCGTGAGATATTTCGCGAAGAGAGGAGCCAAGCCTTCGCGTCGCTGCAGCGGCATGGCAAGTAGTACGAGTGTACTCAATCGCGAATTGCCGTCGCACGGACGCGTCGGCCCACCTCAGGCTCTCCTCTCAGCCCCTAAGGTGTCATCGCCGCAGTGAAGTGATACGTCCCGGAGACGATTCCATAAATGCCCACGCCATTTTCGACCCGCAAGAGACTCACGCCGCGCGCTTCGCTCGCCGGCATTCCGCTCTCACGCACCGTTGCGACCGATTCAATCGGTAGTCGAATCGTGGCCGATGTATTCGGAGGAATCGTGACATCGAGCATGAATTGCCCGTCGCGAACTTTCCAAGCGCTTTCGATACGACCCGTGATCGCGCGATAACTCGCGTGTGCATCGGTGAGTTCACCGCCGAGAATAGGCTCGATCGTGATACGTTTAAAACCGGGTCCTTCGGTATCGATGCCCGCTACATTTTTATACAGATATTCGCCAACGGCGCCGAAAGCATAGTGGTTAAAGGAATTCATTGTGATGCTTTGAAAACCATTTTCGGGTGTCCATCCATCCCATCGCTCCCACATCGTCGTCGCACCGTTTTTCACCGGGAAGAGCCAGGACGGATAAGTTTCCTGCAACAGGAGCCGATAAGCGACGTCGTCCTTTCCAGCCAAATGCAAAGCGGGCAGAAGCCGCGGTGTGCCGATAAATCCCGTGGCGAGATGCCAATCACGTGACTGAATTTCGCTGATGAACCGTTCGGCTGCCTCCGGTTTCATCTCTTCCGGAAGCAGTCCCATTGTAAACGCGAGGGCATATCCCGTTTGACTGCTCTCTAAAATATGTCCGTCGGGTTGAACAAAATCGCGGCGAAATGCGGCCGTGATATCCGTACGTAAATTCGAGAAGCGATCAGCCTCGGCCGTCCGGCCGATTGCTGAAGCCATCTCGGCCATGAGCCCGGAAAGGTACGCATAATAAGCCGTGTCGATCACCTCCTTCTTCGCTCCACCTCCTTTATTCAGCCAGTCGCCATAGCCACCGATGCTGACGATTCCGTTCTTTGAACGAGCAGTGAGAGTCTCGATGTAGCGCGCCAGTTCGTCAAAATGCCGTTCAATGACGCGCGTGTCGCCGTACATTTTCCAGAGCGCATGCGTGCACACCAACGCCGCGTCTCCCCACGCTGTGACTGCGTGAGGTTGATGTCCGATCGCCGGCGCGGTGTCCGGGAACGTTCCGTCCGGCCCCTGCTCGTCGGTGCACAAAGTCACTAGCCACCGCTCGATGAAATTGAGTGCCTCAAAATTATAGAGACCGGTATAAATAAAAAATTGCGTATCCCCCGTCCAACCAAGCCGCTCGTCCCGTTGCGGGCAGTCCGTCGGCGTTTCAATATAATTTCCTTTTTGTCCCCAAATAATATTGAGAAACAATTTGTTCAGAAGCGGATTCGAGGAGACAAAATCACCGGTGCGCTTGAATGGATGATGAACAACCACTCCGGTCGCCGCAGAGGTATCCGGCCGCGCGTCCAAACCCGTTATCTCGACATAGCGAAAACCATGGAGAGTAAAATAGGGTTCAAGTTTTTCCTCTTTATCTCCGCGCAACCAGTATACGTCAGTCGCCGCCGCACCGCGTAAGTTAGACGTATAGAGCGAGCCGTTCGGATTCAGCATTTCTCCATGACGCACGGTAAGTTTTTGTCCCGGTCGCCCGTGCACCTTGAGCCGAGGCCAACCGACCATGTTCTGACCGAGATCGAACACATACACACCCGGCTGTGGTTCCGCTACTGTTTTAGCCGGCAGCTCTTCGATCTCGCGCACGGGATCGACCGTGGCCGCTTCGATGATCGCGGGAGATTTCGGAACGGGTGCACCCGCTGCGGATGCATGAAGACCGATGGCCACTGATTTCCAACTGGAATCATTGAAATCGGAGCTAGCCCATTTCGGCAAGGCAAGCCGCGCATCGTAAGCACAACCCTGATACAAGTCAGCGTAACGAATCGGACCGAACGCGGCTTTCCACGAAGCGTCTGTCACGACGACATCGCGTTTTCCGTTGGCGTACTCGATTTCCAACTGCGCAAAAAAACGCGGCAAGCCTCCGTAGTAGTGACGTTTGCCCATATACCCAGCCGTGCCAGCAAACCAACCATCGCCTAACACCGCGCCGACTACATTCGAACCGGAGCGTATCTGCGATGTCACGTCGTAGGTTTGATACTGCAACCTATGCGCATAATCGGTCCAGCCCGGCGTGAGGTAGTCGCTGCCGACGCGGGTCCCATTGAGATGAAGCTCATAGAGTCCGAGCGCGGTGACATAGATTGTCGCTCGCTTGATTGAGCGACTTGCTCGAAAATTTTTCCGCAGGAAAGGTGCCGGTGCCAGGTAGTGCGTCGCATTTTGCGGTGAGCCCCGAAAAACCGGGGCGATCCCAACCTTCCGCTGCCACCATGGCATACAACCAAGTCGCATCGATCGGCATGGTCTGCAAGGTACCGTCAGCGGAAACAAGTTCTAATTCGCCGAGCAACGCTGGCGGATAGCCATCTCTTTGTGTGATTTCAAAACCGATGGTGTTTTCGCCAGCGACAAGAGCGGACGTCAGATCGATTGGCGCGGCCCGGTCCCACCGGTTGACATCACTCAATGCGCGCCCATTGACGCGAATCGAGGCAACTTGATCTGCCAGCAAAACAAGCGAGACGTGCGGCAATTTTCTATCCGCCGAAATCAAAAAAGATTTCCGGACGAAAACAGTGAGAGGCTCTTTTTTTGATTCACTCTCGTTCGCCCGCATCCAGGGAAGCGAACCGACCCGTTTACGCTGTTCTTCACTCAATGCGGAGCCATCCGTTGGCGTGTTAGCGTCGAACCCGATCCATTCCGCCCGCCAGTCATTCGTTGAAAGCAAACCCATCGTCCAGCGCGCCGGTTCGCTCCATTTTGATTTTTCCTTTGCTTGATCCCAAACACGCACTTTCCACCAGCAGGCTTGGCGCGATACGAGCGGAAGTCCGCCATAGACTATAGCGTGAGTCGCATCGGCGTTGACCCGCCCCGAATCCCAAAGATCGCCGCGATCTGCAGCCAGTAATTCTGCCGACGATGCAACGATGATCTGATAAGCATTCTGAGACAGTCCACGCGCGGACGGATATTTCGAATTCAGCTGCCAGCCGAGCCTGGGATGCGTTTCGCCAATCCCCAAAGGTTGGAAGCGATATTCACAACTTAACTCGCCCGCCGTTAGACTGGATTCGGCCATCATCGCAGAAAGTGAAATAAAGCCGACCAAGATCGACACGAGAAGCACGCGCATGGGACCAAAAGTTTAACAATGAAGGATGATCGAGACCTAGTTTTAAACCAAACCGGGGCGCTCCACGGCCGAGAACGAAGTACCGCGCTACTTACTGTACGGCGCAATGCTATTACATCGAACTGCTTTGGCGATATTAGGGATAAATGCCCATGAATCACTTAGGCAGAATGTAAAAACCTACGATGTAAGATTCTAAGGACCTGTCGGCTCCGCGTCATGCTTCCTCCGTTTCCATGAAAAACTGATCATCGATCTTTCCGGTACAATCTGTTTCACGCCAGCGCGGGAAGTCCCCGCTGAAGAAATCAAGCTCGGCCAAACCACGGTTTTCTTCGCCTCGAGCGTACTCTCGACCTCGGAAGCCGCTTTTACTGAAATAACATCGCGGTGGGGTTAATGGGCGCAAAATTACTCTCAATTCTAAGCCCAACGCTTATGCGCCGAATAACGTCGCCGGCCAATGCTCGCTAACTGATTACACAAGATGACGTGTTCGCTTTGATCGGTGGAATGCCGCCTGCGCGGAATACATCAAACAGGGCCGAAAAGCCGGCATGACCAAAACCGTATTGCAACATTCCTTCGTAGGCACACGCGCAGGTTTGGACACACGGGGTGATGATACCCAGAAGGCATCATATTGTTTCGCAAGTCGCTCCCCGACCCCAACGAGTCGAGCCTTGAGATCGTCAAAGCCTATCAGGATGCGCTTAGTCACGGCGAGGCAGCACTTAAACCCCGGCTGGATTTCGCTCAAAGGTTATCTCGCGGGAAACCTTTTTGCGGAGATCGCAAAGCGAACCGACAAAGATTTTCACTAGCGAATCGTTTCTCGCGGCTTCATCGACGATCGAGCTTGGTGGCATTAGCTTAAATATGGTCCCGACCCCACCCAAGACTCGATTGCTGTTTTCCTCACTCAGGTAACAGGCGGCCAAATCAAATCGATCCCCTAGACGCCTATCTCACAATTTCGGTGAGTCGAGCGTAGCCTCTGTCCGAGGCGTGGAATGGTACACCCCGGCAGGGGCGTTGAAGGGAAAAACAGACAAGCGCCTCATCCGGTTGAGCGAATAAAGCGCTTGGTGTGTAACATTTTATTTTAACAGTCTGGATTTCCTAGAATAACAATCCAACTGGCTGAGTTTCGGGGCGTTGTGTCGCTGCCGCCGCTGCGGCTGTGGACTCGTTCCGGCGTCTTTTCCAAACTTCGGTAGCGGAAACCGTGTAGTTTAGACCGTACTCGAGCAAATACCATCCTCCGATTCCTCGCATGAGCCATCCCATGCAGATCAACCAAAGTTCGGAATTACTCTGAGCGTAGATCGTTTGCGACTTCAGCACCAAGGATGGAGCTATCTCCGGGACGAAGATCATAAGCGTGCCCAACCCAAAAAAAATGATAGCATTTGGAAGTGTCATATGACTTATGGCTTGAAGGTTCTTCGCTTTGGTCAGGGTTACTGCGCAAAGGTTGCAAAAAATAATTTTTAGGAACTTTGCTCACGTCGTTCCTTTCTCATTACAGTGAAGTTGTGTAAAAATTGGACGGCCTATGCGCTACCGGCCGCTAAGACTGTTTCGATATAGATCGTCAACAGACGAGGCGAACTACGGAACAAATACACCGCGCTTCCGTCTAAAGGGGCGGAACTACAAGCGAGGTCTTTAGAGGCTGCTTATTCGCTCTAAAGAAAATAATATTATGAAGAAAATGGACTCGCGTAGGCCTGGAATTGCGATGTTTTCGACCCACGGGTACGTCGCAGCTAAACCTCCACTCGGAGCAGCAGACACCGGCGGACAAGTTGTATATGTACTGGAGCTATCCAAGCAACTCGCTCAGCTCGGATTCGATGTGGATATCTGGACACGCCGATTCGAGGACCAACCCGAGATAGACTTGGTTGATCGTCACGTGCGTGTCATTCGTGTCCCATGTGGTGGCAATAAATTTATCCCGAAGGAACATCTTTATCAATCGCTCCCTGAGTGGTGTGAGAACGCCCTCAAGTACATCCAAAGGCACAAGCTAGCGTATCAATTTATCAACAGCCACTACTGGGATGGAGGAGTCGCAGGGCAAACCAGAAAATCAGGGCGATCGAGGCTGAGTTTAATTTCGAAGAGCGGATTCGGCAGGAATCCAAACTCTATCGGCAATGTGCGCTCGTCATCGCCACAACTCCTCCTCAACTCGACATGATCGTGCAGGGTTATCACGTATCGTCGCACAAAGTTTACATGATCCCGCCGGGATATGACGACAAGCGCTTCTTTCCGGTCAGCGAAGCAACTCGAGAAATGATACGGAAAAAACTACGGTTTGATGGCAAAGTAGTCCTCGCCGTCGGTCGGCTCGCAACAAACAAAGGATACGATCTTCTAATCAAGGCTTTCGCTATTACGGTAAAACGCATTCAAGATGCGAAACTCTATCTCGCCGTCGGCGGAAAGAAAATGGATGCAGCCGAACGGAAGATTTTAGCCGACCTAAAGCGGCTGGTGCGGAAACTCAAACTGCAGAAGACTGTGAAGTTCGGTGGTTATGTTCCTGAGGAAAAACTCGCAGACCGCTATCGGGCGGCGGATGTGTTTGGGTTGAGCAGCCGCTACGAGCCGTTCGGAATGACAGCCATAGAAGCCATGGCATGCGGCACGCCCACGGTCGTGACGACGCACGGAGGACTTTACCGGGCCATATCTTTTGGTCGGCACGCGTTGTACGGAGATCCGTTCGATGCGGAGGACTTTGGCATTATGCTTTTCAAGGTATTGAAGCATCCGCGGCTCTGGAGCCGTCTTTCGCGCATGGGAGCGCACAAAGCTCGGAGCCTTTTCACGTGGACTGGGATCGCGCAACAGCTTCTTGGTCTCGTCGAGGGACGACCGGCTCTTGCATCGCTCGAGGACACTGAATGGGATGAACCATGGAACGACGGAGACTGACATAGGGTCGGAGAAAACGCCTCCCCGACGCCCCCTCACATTCACCGGCGCGTCTCATCCCTGTTGAGTGACTCCATTTTTATGTCGTCCCAAACGCCCGCCATTCGCCTTTTTAGCAGCGACCTCGATGGAACATTGCTGGGCAATCCAGAAGCGACGAGACGATTCAAGATTGCTTGGAAATCCATTCCTGATGCCCAGCGACCTGTGCTGGTTTACAATAGCGGTCGACTCGTCCCCGACATCAAACGGTTACTCAGCCAAGGGCTCCTTGCCACGCCGGACTACCTCATCGCCGGAGTCGGTACGCAAATCTTCGATGTTCACGCTGGCCAAATGCTCAAAGATTTCGACGCACAATTCCAGTCGGGGTGGGACTCCAAGCGTGTCGTGGAAATCCTGTCGAACTGGCCCGGCGTAAAACCGCAGCCTCCTGAATTCCAATACACCTTCAAGTCGAGTTGGTTTTTGGAAAAAGCTCACCGGTCCGACTTGGAAAAAATTGAAAAGGCACTTACCGATGCCGGTCTCGAAGTCAGCGTCGTATACTCCAGCTTTCGCGATCTCGATATTTTGCCGAAGAACGCAACAAAAGGGCTGGCTCTACAGTGGTTATGCGAACGGCTGAAAATTTCGCTCGATCAAGTTCTCGTCGCGGGAGATACCGCAAACGATGCGGGTATGTTTCGATTGCCCGGGGTTCGCGGAATCATCGTGGAAAACGCCCAACCCGAGCTTTTCGAGGCGGTCGTAGATATTCAGGTATATGTAAGTCGCCAGATCCTGGCCGATGGGGTACTCGATGGGCTGCGTTATTACGGCGTGATTGGTGAAACCCCATCCGCACATCTCACTGCGCGCTCGCCTAAAGGAGGGCCGGGCGGATTCAAGATGCTTTTCACGGGGACTCGGCTCGGCTCGCTCAACAATGATGATAAGGCGTTTCTTCTAACCGCTTACGGCAAAGCCGTTGAAGCGTTGAAGCGAAATATCACCGAGCTTGGTTTTTCTGCCTGCTCTCTGGCGGACAATTCGGTGACAGGGACGGATGTAAATTATCGCAGTGTGTGGGCGAGAGACGGCTGCATCACATTGCTTCAAACCATCGATTTGGAAGATCCGGACGTGCAAACCGCACATCGGCGCACTCTGGAAACCTTGCTGGGAGCAATGGCCGTCAATGGCCAATTTCCAGCCAACGTGCGCATCGACACAGGCGAACCCGACTACGCCGGGGTCGGAAATATTTGCTCAATCGATAGCGGCCTTTGGGTCATCATTGCATTCTACAATTACATCGCAAAAACGAACGACTATGAGTTGCTCGCCACGTGGAGCGATCGACTGCAACAAGCGATGAATTGGTTGAGCGCGCACGATAGCAACAACGACGGACTTTTGGAGATTCCCGAAGCAGGCGATTGGACCGATCTTTTTGGACGCAGCTACAATGTCCTCTACGACGAGGTCCTTTGGTATCGCGCCAATGTTTGCTTCGGTCGCCTGCTCGAATTTCAAGGGGAATTCGAAAGGGCCAGTGATTACCTTCGCTGGTCAAAAACGGTGAAAGCTCGAATCCTCGATACCTTTTGGCCGAGGACCAAACAAGACGTCAACGCCACCAACCGTTTTGCCGATCGCCAATTCAGTCTGGGCGACACCGAATACCTCATCGCGGAGATCACACCGTTCTCGTTTAATTGGCGATGTGACGTTTATGGCAACGTGCTCGCTTTTCTAATGAACGTGCTCGATGTCGATCGCGCGCGCACCGCGTTTCGGTTTATGTGGAGCGTGGGCGTCAACGAACCGTGGCCCGTGACGAACCTTTATCCCGTGGTTCAATCCGGTGATCCGGATTGGCGCGCCTACTACACCGTGAATTTGCTCAACCTGCCGAATCATTATCACAACGGTGGCATTTGGCCTTTTATCGGCGGAATGTGGGTGCGTTTCATTCATCGCATTGGATTGCACGAGGTCGCCTGCCGAGAACTGCTTCGTCTCGCCAAGCTCAACCAGTTGGGTCGAACCAACGAGTGGGAGTTCAATGAGTGGGCTCACGGAAAAACCGGGCGCCCCATGGGCAAAGCTTATCAAGCTTGGTCAGCCGCATCCTTTATTCGCGCTTGCCAGGAAATCGAGGCCGACCCCGAACATCTGGTAAATGAGTAGCATGAGCCATGGTGGTTCGTGCAGTGATGTGTGACATGTGGGCGGCGGCTCATGCGATAAACATCGAAAAATGCTCGGGCGACGTCCTCCGGTGGCATCATACGTTCGCCCGGAATTCCACTGCCGGCCCAGGAAGGCGAGATCGTCGCACCGGGATAAACCGCACAGACGCGAATGCCTTTATCCTTCAACTCCGCGCGCATGACTTTCGTCAGACCGGTTACCCCAAACTTCGCCGCGGAATAAGCTGAGCCTCCAGGAAATACGATCAATCCCGCGACCGAACTCATATTAAAAATATCCCCACGACCTCGGTTCAGCATCCCTCCGAGAAAAGCTTTTGTAACGAGAAAAACGCTGCGCAAGTTGGCCGCCACGATCCGATCAAAATCCGCAACGGTCATTTCCATGAGCGGTGCAGCATAAAATTTTCCGGCATTGTTGATCAACACGTCGACACCTTTGAAAGTTCGGTTCACCGCTTCGGCCATTGTTGCAACGGATGCATCGTCACCAACATCGCAGGGAAAAACCTTCGCTGTCGCTCCGGCCTTTTCGCACATTTTCGCAACCTTTTGTAGATTTTTTTCGGAGCGCGCAACAAGCGCGAGCCGGACACCCGGAATTTCCTGGGCGAAAACTTTGGCAATAGCGGCGCCAATTCCTTGCGAAGCGCCAGTAACAAGAATAACCGGTGATTTGGGCATGAAGGGATGTTTGATGGGAGGCTTAATAGCAGCAACAAGCTAAAAACCAGCGTAGCCCCTTCTCTCAACGCCACCCGTCAGCACACCAAGGAACCGAAGTCCACGAAATCGGCGGCGAAACCGCCGGGCACACCCTTGGCAATCACGCTCACAGCATCGTGCGAATGGAGCGATTCCAAGTGCGAACAGGCCACTTGGAAATCCTTAATACGGGGCTCGGCGGCGAGTTGTTCGAATACAAGCCGAGCCGCGTCTTCGACAAATTTAATGTGGGCTCCGTTCAGTTCCGCGAACGCCTGCTCATCTTCGCGTTTCACAATAACCTGCGTTTCCGTTTTGAGTGCATTCAAGCAATGCGCGTGCAACGCCTCGACCGTCATCTTCTTCCCCTCGGCCACTTCGATCTTCACGCGAGCCTTGGAACGTTGACTATGAGGAATAGCATAAGACCCGCGCGTGTCGCGCGCATGCTCGGCGAGTTCCGCGCTGCACGGGCAGGCTGAAGAATAAACGAAATCAAATTCGATGAACTTCCGAAAAACTCCTTTGGCATCCACCATGCCCTCATAAGTAACGCGGTAGTACTGATAGCCTCCCAAATTGCTACGGAGACTCATTTGAACCATCGGGTAAGAGAAGCTCACCCTCAGCCGCGCATTGAGTGATTCGACTTTGCGGCGATAAACGGAGAGTATTTTTTTCAGCGTCTCCAACGTGAAAACCTCATCCTTGTGATCGTAGAATGAGCGCATGACCCGGCTCATGTTGATTCCTTTAAGATTCGCATCGAGCGAAACTGAACCGGTGACACTGGCTTCCAGGGTGATTGGGTTTCTTCCTTTGACCGCGAACTTCAGGGGTAAACGAAAATTCGAAATCCCTACTTGTTGAATGGGTACAGGCGCACCTTGAATGGCCTCCACGGCCTCCATCACGTCGGGCAAAGATTCTTTGTAGTCAGGAGTAAGCTTAAAGTCCGCGTCATAACGCCTTTGGATCGAAGGCGCGGCGCCGTTCGCATGCCGATGCAGGTACATCTTTTTTAATTTAGACCCGGTACGACTAGACGAGGCGGGTTTCGAGCCTTCGGGAAGTATCGCGATTGTTTTCATGTTCGTTTTTTTTTAGCGACCAGGCGGTTGTGACGATAACCGTAGGCACGTTGGTGGTCTTACCTTGCGAAGACCTGAGACCAGGCGTGCTTAGCTGGCTGAGTGTCCGAAATATTCGGCAAAATTGCGGGGAGTTTCGTAAAGCCGGACGCTGTGAAGCTTACCGGATTTGATGTGCGGTTCGATTTCGTTCCAAAATGCGATGACGAGGTTCTCCGTGGACGGGATAACTCCGCGCAGGAAATCCACCTCCTCGTTCAAGTTTCGATGGTCGCATTTCTTGACAATCGTTTCGTTGAGGACGCGCTTCAGTTCACCGAGATCGATGACGTAGCCGGTGATGTCATCGGGTTCGCCACGCACCGTGACTTCGAGCACGTAATTATGTCCATGCCAATGAGGATTCGTGCAAAGACCAAATTGCTCTTCGTTCCAGGAATCGCTGAAAGCCGGATTGTAAAGCCGGTGAGCCGAATTGAAATGCACCTGGCGAGTGACATTAACCAAACCCTTAAGCGAACGCACGCTTTCCGCGGAGCGCGCAGAACGGGCGGGCGCTCCGTTATTTTTGGAACGCGCGGCAGTTTTCTTAGTGGCCAAGGTTCTGGACATGGATGTTCAATACACAACAAAACGTCCCGCGGGTCAACCCGCGGGACAAAATTGTAACTTTTACGGTTTCAACCCCTCACTCACTCTTGGCTGGCTTCGCTTCCACCAGTCTCAGCATCTGTGAGCCCGCGAGCAAGAACGCTCCGCTGCCGTAGTCTTGTGTGCTCTCCTGTTTGACCACATCGGGCTGATAACCGACCACTTGAACCCAACCCAGGCTGCCATTGGACTGAATGCTGCCGCAGAGTCCTTTCCACGCCTTTTGCACGACGGGTTCATAAGTCGCTTTGGGCAACCGGCCTTCCGCAATTCCCCACGCAAGGGCATAACAGAAAAATCCAGACCCACTCGTTTCCGGCGCAGGATATTCCGCGGCATCGAGCAGACTCGTCCGCCACAGGCCGTCCACCCCCTGCAGAGGAACGAGTTCCGCGGCCATGCGCGCAAACAGTTTTCCGTATTTCGGATAGGCCGGATCAGTCTTCGGCAGATAGGTTAGAATACGCGCCAAACCCGCAATGACCCATCCGTTTCCGCGCGACCAAAATACCTTTTGACCATGCGCGGTACGTTTTCCGAAGAAGCGTTTGTCGCGATAGAACAACCCCCCATCGTCGTCGTATAAAAAATCAGCGGAATCCCAATACATCTTATCGAGCGCTTCGTAGTATTTATTGTCACCTGTCGCGCGCCCCAATTGCGCGTACACCGAAGGCGCCATGAAAAGCGCATCACACCACCACCAATCTTCCCGACCGGGTTTCGGATCTGCGATGATCGAATCGATCTTGGCTCGAATGGCCGCAATCTTCTCCGGGGAGGGCGAAATCTCGTTGAGCTCAAGGTATGTCTGCCCGCAACACTGATCGTCCCCGTGCCTGATATCGCCAGGGTTTTTAATGGTCCGCTTCGCCGTTTGCCACTGGTTGGCCTCCGCCCAATCCGTTGCGAGTTTCAAATACGAGGGATCTTTGGTTGCCTGATAGGCCTCGATCACCCCGACGAAAAAAGCCGCGCGTACCCATCCGTTTGATTCTCCCTTTCGAGCCACCTCGGTACCGCCAGGATGTGTTGCTGTATAATCGCAGACGGTGCGCATCGCCGATTTGATTTGATCGGGCATGAGCCAGTCGCGCGTAGCCGAAACGCCGGCTCGCGCCGAAGCGAGACTCAGAGCAAAAAACAAAAAGCAGTTCGGCAGTTTAGAAAAACGAAGAAGGTTCATTGTGAACGGGAATGAAGCGATGCGTCGCGATGCAGAAAGGTAATATAACTGATATTAGTTACGACAGGGTGATGAGCTCAGGCAATCTTTCTGAGCTTTCTCCCTCAAGTGGAGGAGAAAACCTTGCGTAGCTTGTGCGACACTCTTTTGTTCTGAACCAATGGGTCTAAGGTTTTGCATTCTCGGCAGCAGCAGCTCGGGT
>WNFI01397445.1_pt1 | contig 30014 bp, 30 predicted proteins | sample 5400471 | NCBI WGS metagenome assembly WNFI01 (sample SAMN13153348, study PRJNA577476) | soil metagenome | isolation source: 100 cm saprolite on Douglas fir-dominated hillslope | place: USA:California | collected 2013-09-17
TGCTCGATGAGCTGCTGCACCCGCGCGCGAGAGAAGTCGGGATAGTGCGTCGCGATCAGCTTGTCGAGCCGCGCGCCGGCCGCCGCCACCTCGAAGGACCGCTCTTCCGCGATGCCCACGCCGGCGGCGCGCTTGTCCAGCGCGCGCTCCTTCTGCCCGCGCGACTGCCGCCCGCGCGGGCTCACCAGATCTTCGACTTGATGTGCCCCTTGCGCGCGAGGATCACGTCCACCAGCGCCCGGTCGAAGAAGTTGGTGCCGGAGACGAGCTGCGGCGCGACGCGGCTCTCGTAGTGCGCGCGACCCTCCTGGATCTCGTCGGTGAGGACGGAGAAGAAGTTGTCGTTCTCGATGCCTTCCTTGATCTTCGCCTCGTTGTAGAGGGAGAGGTCGGAGGCGATCGCGCGGGCGAGCCGGTTGGCGGCCTCGGGGGTGTCGATCAGAGCTGCCATGCACTGAACCTAGCGCAGCTAGCGCTCTTCATCCAGTTCGGTATTCCAGTACGCCATGTCCGAGAGCGTGAGGAAGGGGAGCCACTGCTGGTAGAAGGCGCCGGTGCGCGGCGGGCCGCGGAAGAAAGGCGTCCAGCGGGGGCGCGCGGGCGGACGCGTCAGCCTCATGTGCGCCTCGTCCGGCGTGCGGCCGCCCTTGCGCAGGTTGCAGGGCACGCAGGAGCAGACCACGTTCTCCCAGCTGGTCACGCCGCCGCGGCTGCGCGGGATGACGTGGTCGAGGTTCAGCTCGGCGCGCTGGGGCCGGCGCCCGCAGTACTGGCAGGTGTTGCGGTCACGCGCGTAGATGTTCAAGCGGGAAAAGCGAACGCGGGCGCGCGGCAGGTGATCGTAGGCCTGTAGAAGGATCACCCGCGGCACGCGGATGCGCTTGCGGATGGTGCCGATGGACTCCTCGTGCACCGCCGCCGCCAGCTCGGCCCAGCTCTCGAAGTCGAAGGTCTGGTACTGCTCGTCCACCGCCTTCGCCGCGCCGCGGTACAAGAGGATCAGGGCCCGCCGCACGCTGGTCACGTGCACGGGCTGGTACAGCCGGTTGAGGACCAGGACGCTCGTCGAAAGCACTCACACCTCCGTTCCGTCCTCGTCTAGTGTAGCGCTTTCCGGGCTGGCTGCACGCTGGCCTGCCCGCTCGGCAGCCGAAGCGACCGCGGAGGCCAGCTCCGCGACCTCCGCGACGCAGCGCACGTCGAGGACGACTTTCCCCTCGCGAAGCAGCGCCACGACCGCGGGCGTGCCCGCGCGCAGCTCGGAGAGCAGCGCCGCGGCGTCGCCCTCCAGCGCCACTCCCGCGCCCGGCAGCCTGCGCAGCGGCAGCGAACCGCCGCCCACCTGCCCTTCCGTCTCGACCACCGTCGCCGCGAGGCCCCGCTCGATCAGCGCAAGCGCAAGCTTGGTCGCCCGCTGCCGCAGCTCGTCCGGCGCGGCGTGGATGGCGGCGAGCGCCGGAAGCTCCGCGGCGCGCCCCTCGCGGTACAAGCGCAGAGTCGCTTCCAGCGCGGCGAGCAACATGCGATCGACGCGGAGCGCGCGGCTGAGGGGATGCCGGCGGCACTTCTCCACCAGCTCGCGGCGCCCGAGCAGGATGCCCGCCTGCGGACCGCCGAGGAGCTTGTCGCCGCTGATCAGCACCAGATCGGCTCCCTCGCGCAGGCTCTGCGCCGCGGTGAACTCGCCCAGCCCGGGGTCCAACGCGCCGCTGCCCAGATCATGTAGCAGGTATACTTTACGCTCGCGCGCCAGTCGAGCCAGATCCTCGACCGACGGCATCTCGGTGAACCCCACCAGCGCGAAGTTGGAGCGGTGCACGCGCAGGAGCAGCGCGCCCGGATTCGCGTCCAGGGCGGCCGCGTAGTCTGCGATGCGGGTGCGGTTGGTGGTGCCGACGTCGACCAGCCTGCAGCCCGATTGGGAGAGGATCTCCGGCACGCGGAAGCCGCCGCCGATCTCCACCAGCTCTCCGCGCGACACCACCGCCGCGCCGCCGGCGGCGATCGCGCCGAGCGCGAGCAGCGTCGCCCCCGCGCAGTTGTTGACCACGTGCGCAGCCTCGGCGGAGAAGAGCTCGCACCGCCTCCGGATGCAGCGGCGAGCGGCCGAGGTTGGTGTGGAGCACGACGCCGGTCGCATTGATCACCCGGCGCAGCCGCGGCGCCGCCTCCGACGCGCCCAGTTCCAGCACGCGCGCGTCGGTCACCGGATCGCCCGCCTCTGCCGCGCCCGCCTGCAGCCGCGCGCGCGCTTCGGCGATGGCCGCCCGCGCGGCCGCCTTCGCAGCTGCGCGTCCGACCCTTTCGGCCAGCGCGCGCACCGCCGGCCGCGCCAGCACCTCGTCCACCGATGGCAGGCTGCGCAGTCGCTCGTTCACGCCGCGAGATTAGCCAGACCACTCCACATGCGCCATTTCCCTGACCGCAAAACTCTGCAAAGCTGTCAGCCATGCGAACGTCGATCTGCGCGCTGCTCCTCTGCGCCGCCTGCGCCGCGAAAAGGCCCGCCGCCGTCACCCAGGACATGCAGTTCCACCAGGACGCGGTGGTCATCGACACGCACGCCGAGACCATCGAGGCGATGTTCTACGAGAACTACGACCTCCTTTTGCCGCACGCCGACCGTCATCTCGACCTGCCGCGGATGATGGAGGGCGGGCTCGACGCGGAGTTCTTCTCCGTCTTCGTGCACCCCGAGTCGGTGGACCTGACGCAGTTCTTCGCCATCGGGATGAAGCAGGTCGACCTGCTGCAGCAGACGGCGACGAACAGCGGCGGCAGGATCGCTTTCGCCCGCAGCGCCGCCGAGATCCGGGACAACGCCGGCAAGGGCGTGATCTCGATGCTGCTCGCCGTGGAGGGCGGGCACATGCTCTTGCCGGGCAACGACGACGAGCAGCTCGCGCACTTGAGAGCCTACGCCGATCGCGGCGTGCGTTCGCTGACCCTGGCGTGGTCGTCGTCCAGCCCCATCGGCGGCTCGACGGCGGAGGGGCAGCAGGAGGGCCTCACACCGTTCGGCAAGCGGGTCATCCAGGAGATGGAGAACGTAGGCATGATCATCGACCTCTCGCACGCCAGCGACCCGCTCTTCTGGGACGCCATCCGCGTGGCGAAGAAAGCGCTGCTCTTCACGCACACGGGGGCGCGGGCTCTCTCGAACCATCCGCGCAACGCCAGCGACGCCATGCTGGAAGCGGTGGCGCGCAACGGCGGGGCGGCGTGCGTCGGCTTCTCGCGCACCTTCCTCGACACCAATTTTCGCAAGGCGACGCAGGCGCTGCTGCAGAGGACCAAGGCGATGCACAACTCGCAAAAGATCGAGCTGTACAAGCGCGAGAGGCTGCCCGACGTGCCGCTCTCGACGCTCGCCGTCCACATCGAGCACGTGGCCAAGGTGGCCGGCTTCGATCACGTCTGCCTGGGCAGCAACTTCGACGGGGCGCCGATGATGGTGAGCGGGCTCGAGGACGTCTCCAGGCTGCCGAACCTGACCGCGCTCTTGCGCCAGCGCGGCTGGACCGACGAGAACCTCCGCAAGCTGCTCGGCGAGAACGTCCTCCGGGTTCTGGCTGCAAACTGATCCGGGGACACCATGCGCAACTCTGCGTGCCAGGCCTGCTGTCAGCGCAGCGCGCTCCGCGTCGGCATGGAGTTGCGCAGGGCGTCCCCGGAGATCGTCTCGCCCAGCGCCGGCATGCGGCCGTTCGAGTAGATGTACTGGTAGGCGGCGAAGCTGCGCAGGCAGCGCTTGACGTAGCCGCGCGTCTCGTCGAGCGGGATCTCCTCGACCCATTCGTCCAGCTGCAGGCCGCCGCGCGCCTTGAGCCAGCCCGAGACCGCGCCCGGCCCGGCGTTGTAGGAGGCGAGCGCCAGCGCCGGGTGCTGGAAGCGCGCGTACAGCTCGCCGAGATACGTCCCGCCGATGCGGATGTTGACGTCGGGATCGTAGAGCGAGGCGGTCTGGTAGTCCTTGATCTTGAGCTTGCGCGCGAGCGCTCGCGCCGTCGCCGGCATCACTTGCGTCAGGCCCAGCGCGCCGGTGGACGAGATCGCGCGCGGGTCGAGCGCGCTCTCCTCGCGCATCAGCGCCTGCAGGAGGTCGGGCGGGATCGACGAGGTCCGGGAAACGCGCGCGATCTGATCGCGGAAGGCCAGCGGAAAGGCGAGCGATGCGGCCCGCAGCGAGAGCGCGCTGCGCGGCCGGCGCAAGAGCCCGCGCAGGTCGGTGCGCACCAGCGCGTGCGCGTTGCGGAAGTCCCCGGCGCGCGCGTAGAGCGCGGCCAGCAGCGTGAGCGGCTCCTGACCCTCCTCGGTGTCCAGCGACACGCGGGCCGGAGCGCGGTCGACCGCGGTCAGCTCGCGCGATGCCTCCTGCTTGAGCCCCAGCCGGATCAGCTCGACGGCCGCGAGCAGGTGCGGATCGCGGGCCAGCGCTCCCGGGTGCAGGGGGCTGCGCGCGCGCAGCTCGGTGGCGAGCAACTTGTCCTGCTCCGCCTGGATGCGCTGGAACCGCACTGGATCGAGGTCCGCCAGCCGGCCGCGCGCGAGCAGGCCGTGGTAGGTCAGCGGCCGCTCCGAGACCAGCCAGATCAGGTCCGCCCGCGCCGCTTCGCGCGCCGCCGCCCGCGCCAGCTCGCTCTCGTCCGGCGCGAACTCGAGCAGGGCGCGCGCCCGCCAGTAGCGCGCCCGCTCCTCCTCGGCGCCTTCCGGATCCGGGTGCGCCGCGAGCTGGTCGAGCAGCGCCAGCCCCTGCCGCGCCTTGCCGTCGGTCCACAGCGACCAGAAGAGCCGGAAGATGCTTTCGCTGCGCAGGTCGCTGTCGAGGTGGTTGTCGATCAGGTCGCGCAAGAGCGCGCGCTCCTGCTCGCGGTTTCCGGCGCGCCGCGCCGCCAAGGCCTCGTTGAAGAGCGCGTCGTCGGCCAGCGACGACTGCGGGTACTTGCGCGCCAGCGCCTCCCAGAGCGGACCTGCGTCGGACCGCCCGCCGATCGCCTCCAGGCTGGCGAGGAGGTAGAGCGCCTTCGCGCGCACCTCGGCGTCGGCGCAAAGAAGGATCACCGGCGCCAGCGCGTTGCGCGCCCTGGTGTATTCGTGGTCCTTGCGGAAGGCGCGGCCCTGGGCGAGCTTCACCCTGCAGGCGAGGCCGTCCGCCGGCTGCACCGGGTTTCGCGCGACGTCCTCGGGCGTCGGCAGGTGCTGCTCGGGAAACGCGCCCACCGCCGCGAGCGCGGCCTTGAGAAAGCCCGCCGGCGTGCGATCCCCCGGACAGCCGCCCATGCAGAGCGGGGGCACCGGGATGCGGGCGAGCTGATCGAGCGCCTCGTGGTTGCGATGCGCTTCGAGCAGGATCTCGGCGCGCTTCAAGAGCAAGAGCGGCGGCACCGGCGCGCCCGGGCCGAGCTGGCGTTCGCGCTGGCGGGCGCTCTCGGCGGCGAGCGAGAGCGGCCGGTCCACCCAGGCGGCGCGGTAATGCGCGCGCGCTTTCTCCTTCGCTCCGGCGGCGAGCTGCGCGTCGCCGGCGACGAGGTGCGCGGCGCCGTTGTCGGCCCGCACCTGCCCGTCGAAGATGGGCTGAAGGATCTCCTCCACGCGCGCCGCGGTCGAAGGGCCCGCCACCCGCAGGCCGGTCAGCTGTCGCGCGCGCTCCAGCATCGCCAGATCGGCATCGATGTAGCGCGACGAGACCTGGCCCAGGAGCCGCTCCGCCGCGACGCCGTTCCCTTCCTCCACGGCGCAGATCCCCGCCAGGTGCAGCGCGCGATCGGCCAGCGGCCCGCCCTGCGCGGCCAGCTGCTCGAAGATCGCGCGCGCTTGCCGCGGCTGGTCTGCGTCCTTGAGCGCCAGCGCTTTCAGCCAGCGCGACGGCGCGAGCGTCGCCTCGCCGGTGGCCGGCCCCAGGTAGAGGAAGGCGAAGTCGTCTTCTCCGGGAGCGGGCGCGCGCGGGGCCCACGGCGCAGGCGTCCATGCCGCGCAGAGCAGCGCCAACGACACCATCGCGGGGAGTCCTCGTGACATCGTTTCGCTCGCCTGCTCGCCCGGCCGGAAAATGACACCCGAAAATGACACCCGTCGACCCGTGCGTCCAGTGCACAAACCGCCGGCGCCGCGCCGCGCATTCCGCTGCTGCCGCCGAGCGAGGAAGTGTTAGCCTCCGGGAGGTGGATGCACGAACACAGAGCGCTCTCCTGGCGGCAGTGGTCTGCCTGGCGCTGGCGCTCGCCATGCTGCTGCGGCAGGGCCGCACGCGGCTGTGGACGGCCTTCGCGCTGCTCAACCTCTCGCTGCTCGCCTACCAGCTGGGCGACTTCATCAACGGCCTTTTGGGCACCAGGCCCTGGCCCCTGCGGCTGACGCTGGCGGCGGCTGGCTTCATCCCGGCGGCGGTGCTGCGCTTCGTCGTCGAGTTCCAGGGCGAAACGGCCGGGCGCGCGGGAGGCCTGCGGCGCATGGCCGCGATCACCGGCATCGCCACCGCCCCAGCCGCACCGAGCGCGCCCGCCTCTTCTATCTGTGGGTCGGCGCCGCGCTCTGCGTCGGGCTTTCTTTTGGAGAGCTGCTCATCCGCCTCGCCGGCTGGCCGCCCCCGCCCTTCGCCAACGTGGCGATGACCATCTATCTCTACTTCCTCTCCCAGACCATCCTGCGGCACCGGCTGCTCGATCTCAACGAGCTGCTCGGCAAGATCGTCGTGCTCGCCTCGGTCGGGGTGGTGCTGGCGCTGATCTACGGCGTCCTGGTTCGCTGGACCGGCGGCGCCTCCACCGGGCTCTTCCTCTTCAACACCATGGTGGCGTCCTTCGTCATCCTCATCCTCTTCGAGCCGCTCAAGGCCAAGGTCGAGGAGAAGGTGCTGGCCATCTTCTTCGCCGAGCGCTTCCAGTTCGTGCAGGCGCTGGCGGCGCTGCGGCAGCGGATGGCCGGCATCATCGACGTGCGCGAGCTGGGGCAGGTGGTGCTCGACGGGCTCTACGAGACGCGCCGGGTGACGCACGCTTCCATCTACCTCCTCGCCGACGACGGGCTCGGCTACCGGCGCCTCGAGTGCCGGGGGCCGGCGCCGACGCCGTACATCGACGCGGCCACCGTGCGCCCGCTGGTGCAGAGCGCGCAGGTGGGCCAGAAGGCCCAGCTGGTCGAGCTGGTGGAGCGGCGCCTCGCCGAGCTGCGGCAGCTCCTCCCCGAGACCGACACCGAGACCAGCGCGCTGGCCGACGAGCGAACGCGCCTCTCCGAGATCGGGGCGGCGATGGCGGCGATGCGCGCGGGCGTCACCATTCCCTTGATCGCCTCGCAGCGGGTGGTCGGATTCCTCTGCCTGCTCGACGACCGCGTGCCGGAGGCGTTCGCGTCCGACGAACTGGCAGCGATGCTGGAGATCGGCGAGCAGGCCGCCATCACCATCGAGAACAGCCGGCTCTACGAGAAGATGAAGGAGCGCGACCGCCTCGCCGCGCTGGGCGAGATGGCCGCGGGCCTCGCCCATGAGATCCGCAATCCCCTCGGCGCCATCAAGGGCGCGGCGCAGTACCTCGACCCTTCCGGGATGCAGCCCGGCGACGCGGAGATCCTCAACATCATCGTCGAGGAAGTGAACCGCCTCGACGGCGTGGTGGCGCAGTTCCTCGACTACTCGCGGCCCTTCCCCAACGCCAGCTCGGGAAAGTTCCAGAGCACCGACCTGAACGACGTGCTGTGGAAGACCATCAAGCTGATCGAGAACGACCTGCCCAAGAACGTGGCGGTCGAGCTGGACCTGACGCCCGGGCTGCCCGCGGTCAACGCCGACGCCGAGCAGATCAAGCAGGTGTTCATCAACCTCGCTTTGAATGCGGTGCAGGCGATGCCCGACGGCGGGCGGCTGACGGTGCGCACGCGGCGGCCGCACGCGCCCGTCGAGCTGGGGTTGTCGGAGAGCACGCCGCGCTACTCGGCGGACCAGATCGAGGTGCGATTCGCGGACACCGGCGCGGGAATTCCCGAGGATGCGCTCGACCGCATCTTCATCCCCTTCTACACCACCAAGACCAAGGGGACCGGGCTCGGGCTCGCCATCTCGCAGCGCATCGTCAAAGGGCACGGCGGCACCATCGACGTGCAGAGCCGCGTGGGCGAAGAGACAGGATCGGCCAGCGGCGTTTCTGGGCTTCGATGGAAAGCGGAGAGCCGCTCTTGGGAGCGACGACGACGGCCAGCTGCGCGGCCTCCAGCATCGGCAGGTCGCCGTTGAAGGAATCGCCGCAGGCCAGCGCGAGCTTCCCGAACGGCGCGGCCGCCGCGATCTTGCCCGCGGCGTAGCTGATGGGCTGCACCACTTCCGCCGTGAACTTCCCGCCGCGGATCTGCACCTCGATGCCGCGGCACCGCTCGCGCGCAAAGCCCGCCAGCGGGGCCGCCGCCAGCACGATGGGAAGCGCGCTCGCCGAGACGACGAAGGGCGCGAGGCCCGCCTCCGCGCAGAGCGCCCGCAGGCCTTGCGTATCGGAGACGAGCCGCGGAGGCACCCAGCGGCGCGCGAAGCGCTCGGCCTCGGCCGCCACCTGCTCTTGCAGGAGCCCCGCCTGCAGCTGCGCCGCGTACGCGTAGCCCGAGGCACGGTCGCGCTCCACCGCGCGCTCGTAGGCCTGGTACGGATCGCTTCCGTCGGGCAGCTCGACCCAGCCCAGCGAGACGAGGTGGCGCAGGAAAGCCTCGCCGACGTCCTCGCGCCAGAGCGTGCCGTCGGCGTCGAAGACCGCGAGCGCGCCGGGCAGCTCGCGCCCGGCGGCGCGAACGCGCTCGGCGAGCTCAGCGGGAATCACTCGCCGCACCTCTCCAGCGCGCGCTGGTACGCCTCGCGGTGCTCGGCGCTCTCGCGGGCCGCCTGCTCCTTCACCGCCGCGCAGCCCGACTTGTGCCGCGAGAGCACGTCGGCCGCGGTCTTGCGGATGCCGGGCTCGCTCGCCGAGCGCAGCACCGGCTTGAGCTCGCTCAACGCCTTGGAGTGCGAGAGGACCTCTCCGGCCCCGCGCATCGCGGCGACCCGCACCACCGGCGCCTCACGCTCGTCGCGCGCCAGGCCGCCGACCAGCTTCGCCGCGCGCTGGGGCGAGACCGCGACCAGGCCCTCCAGCGCCTTGGCCCTGCGCGAGGGCAGCGCGTTCGCGTCGCTCACCATCGGCTCGAGAACATCCGCCGCCTGCGTCCCCAGCGCACGCCAGTTCTCGGCGGTGATGGGCCGGTCGATCGACCCCAGGTAGCCGTCCACCCGCTCGCGCACCTCGTCCGCCGAGAGCTGCTGCTGCGCCCCTTCTTCCGCGGTCGGCGCAGGATGCTGTCCGTGGGGGAGCTTGGGCGTCGCGAGGAGCGCCGCAAAGAGGAGCCAGTTCATCAGTGCACCGCCGGGCTGAGGGTCATCACGTTCGCCTGCTGCGGGCTGATCTTGCCCAACGACACGCTCGCCTGCAGCTGCCAGAACATGAGGTTGTCGCCGCCCGCGCAGGCGGCGCTGGCGCCGGAGCACTGGCTCGCGAAGAGATAGATTGGGTTGCTCGAGGTGCCCCCCGCCGTGCACCTGGGCAGGTCGGTGCTGCTCGCGCAGGAGAGGCAGGGGCACTTCGGCGTGTCGGTGATCGGGTCGAAGTCGCGCCCGTCCGATTCGGTGGTGTGAAAGAGGCCGAGGAAGTGGCCGGCCTCGTGCGCCGCGATGTACGCGGTCTCGTCCGCGCCGCAGCGGATGTCGATCGCGCCGGGGGGGACGGGGTTGCAGGTTCCGCTGAACAGGTCGGCGAGCGAGACCGCGGCGCCGCTGTGCACGGTGCCGCTGAAGCTGGCCGGCCCCGGGATGGTGCCGTCGATGCCGACCACCGATCCGCCGGCGCTGCTCTTCGAGGTGATGCTCTGCACGAGGAAGAGATTGAGCGTGTTGCCCGGGTTGGCCGAGGAGAGCAGGAACATCTGATCCAGCTCGTCGCAGGGGCCGGTCAGGTCGGCGTTGACGTGCGTGCCGAAGCGGGTCCGCGCCGCGTCGGAGACGTCGTAGAAAGTGACGGTGCCCACGGTGATGCCGGCCTTGGCGTAGATGCCGGTGAAGGTGTTGACCATGCGCTTCACGCTGGGGTCATTGGGCGCGTTGGCGGCGTTGAGGGGCACACCGCCGAGCGTGTTGATGTTGGCGACGATGTAGAAGGCGACGTCCAGCGTCCGCGTGCTGCTGGCGGGCGTCGGCTTCGCCAGCACCGTCACGTCGTAGGTGTTGCCCAGGGCTCCGCCGTCGCTGCAGCCCGACTGCGTCGCGCACTCGTAGGCGTAGTCGTTGACCTGGAAGGACCAGGCGCCGGCGGGGACGCCCGCGTCGAGCGAGGCGGTGGTGTTGGGCATGGTGAAAGCGGCGGTGGAGGGCGAATCGCCGCCGAAGAAGCTGTAGAGGCCGCTCGGGTCGGTGCCGCCGTCCGGCGACGAGGGGGGCGCGAAGGCGGGATCGTTGTCGTTGTACGCCGTGCCGCCGTCGGGCATCACGATGATGCCCGGTACCGCCGAGTTCGCGACCACTTGTCCCTTGAAGACGACCTGCAGATTCGCGGTCTGCGCCTGGTGGACGATGGTCACGCTGCCCGTCCCCGGAGGTACCCTGAAGGCCACCAGGTCGCCGGCCTTGTGCGATTCGTGGAGCAGGACCTGCGCGGGCAGCGCGCTAGCCGAGATCGGCCGCGAGCAGGTGGGCGGAACGTCGTTTATGGTCGCCGGCGGCGCGCCGGAGCAAGCGCAGGCCAGGGCGAGAGCTGCACTGGGGATCGTTCGCAAGCGCACCATTCCTCCGCGTGCAGTTCCGACTAGTGTAGTGCTTCAGCCCGCGCCCTTCATTGCAGAATGATTACGGCCCGCTGTGCAGAATGATTGCGGCCCGCCGTGCAGCCGTGGTAGCCCGCAATCGCACATGGCCGACCGCGTCCTCATCGTCGACGATGAACAGAGTCTCCGAAAGGTCCTCGCGGCCACGCTGGAGCGCGAGGGCTACGAGGTCCAGGTAGCAGTGAACGGCGAAGAGGCGCTCGCCGCCCTCGACCGCGACGGCGCGGACGTCGTCGTCACCGATCTGGTGATGCCGAAGATGGATGGCCTGTCGCTCTTGCGCAAGGTGGTCTCGCGGCATCCCGACGTGCCCGTGATCGTGGTCACGGCGCACGGCCGGGTCGACAGCGCGGTCGAGGCGATGAAGGCCGGCGCCTTCGACTTCGTCGCCAAGCCGTTCGAGAACGCGGAGCTGAAGTCGATCATCGCCAAGGCCGCGCGGCAGTCGGACCTGAACGCCCGCAACGTGGTGCCCGGCGAGCCCGGGGCCCAGGGGCGGCGCTACACCGAGATCATCGGGCGCGGGCAGCGGATGATCGAGCTGCAGCAGATCATCGGCAAGGTGGCCGACGCGCCCTCGACCGTGCTGGTGCAGGGAGAGAGCGGCACCGGCAAGGAGCTGGTGGCGACCGCGCTGCACGAGAAGTCGTCGCGGCGCGAGCGGCCGTTCATCAAGATCAACTGCGCCGCCATCCCCCGCGAGCTGGTGGAGGCCGAGCTGTTCGGCTTCGAGAAGGGAGCCTTCACCGGCGCGGTGCAGTCGAAGCCCGGGCGCTTCGAGCTGGCCGACGGCGGCACGCTCTTCCTCGACGAGATCGGCGAGATCCCCCTGGAGATGCAGGTCAAGCTCCTGCGCGCCATCCAGGAGAGCGAGTTCGAGCGCGTCGGCGGCGTGAAGACCACGCGGGTCGAGGTGCGCCTCATCGCCGCCACCTCGCGCGACCTGACCCGCGAGATCGCCGCCGGCCGGTTCCGCGAGGACCTCTTCTACCGGCTCAACGTGGTGCCGATCTTCCTGCCGCCCCTGCGCGAGCGGCGCGAGGACATTCCGCTCCTCGTCGAGCACTTCCGGCAGAAGTACAACGCGCGGCTGAAGAAGAACGTCGGGACCATCGAGGACGACGCGCTGGCCGCGCTGGCCGCCTACTCGTGGCCCGGCAACATCCGCGAGCTGGAGAACGTCCTCGAGCGCACCATCCTCTTCGCCGAGGGCGTAGCCATCCGCGCCGCCGATCTGCCCGCCTCGCTGCGCCAGAGCGCGCCCTCGCCGGACGAGGCGCACGGTGCGCCCGGCGTCGTCCCGGGCTCGCCGCCGGGGCCGCTCAAGGAGATCGTCAAGGGGCAGGTGCAGGCCATCGAGCGCGACCTGATCGTGCGCGGACTGGAAGTGACCGGCAGCAACGTGACCCGCACGGCGAAGCTGCTCAAGATCTCGCGCAAGAGCCTGCAGATGAAGATGAAGGAGTTCGGCCTCCGCGGCGAAGAATGAGATCTGCTGAAGAATGAGATCTGCTACTGTGCCGGCAATGCGCGCGTGGCTCCTCGCAGCGGTGGCCGTGGTCGCACCGGCTTCGTTTGCCGCGCGCATCACCGACGTCGCCGACGCGGGGGACGAGAAGCACCCGCTCGAAGTCGATCTCGAGGCCACCTACACGCACCTGCGCTCGTTGACCACGCTCACCCGCGAGCAGACCACGGCCGCCGGCACCCAGCTGAACGACGAGCTGAAGCACGTGCGCACGCTGGACGCGATCGAGCTGCGCCTCGCGGTGGGGATCTGGCACGACCTCGAGCTGCACGTCTTCGCGCCGCTGGCCCTGCGCGACCAGCAATCTTGGAACCCGGCAAGCGGCACTTCGACCCTCTCGACCAACACCATCAGCGTTTCCGGCTGCGCCGCCGCGGGTTCGTGCACCACGGTGCAGCCCATCATGCCGATTCCGGGACAGAGCCAGCGCACGGGCTTCGGCGATCCGACGGTGGGCATCACCTGGGGGCCGATCAACGAGGAGCGCGAGCTGCGGCTGCGCCCCGAGCTCTTCCCGCCGGGGAAGCCCGTCTCGACCTGGGTGATCGCACTTTCCGCCTCAGCTCCGTTCGCTGCCCCCGGCGGGTACGACGACTGCTCGCACCCGGAGCTGCTCTCCGACGTGGCGACGGCCAACTGCAAGGACGCGAGGTGGGCGGGGCAGACCCGCTACAAACCGCCCTACGAAGCACAGCTCACGCTCGGCGCCGAGCTGGTGGCCGCCGAGGACGTGAAGGCGGACGAGCGGCTCTCCTTCGAGGTGCGCGGCGACGTGCGCTGGCACGGCCCGGCGCGCGACTATACGCAGGTGGCGGACGCGCTCGGCAAGCTGACGTACGCGGACGAGTACGTGACGACGATGGGCACGCTCGGCATCTACGGGCGCGTCGCGCGCTGGTTGCACCTGAGAGTGTACGGCAGCTTCGGCGTCGACACGGCGCACTTCGTGACCCACGAGGACATCGGCGAGGACAAGGACCGCGATGGAATCGTCACCGTCTCGGGTGGGAACGGGCTGCCGGCGCCGGACCAGAATCCGCTCTACGATTACCGTCTCGACCAGGTGGGCCGCCGCCTCCGCGCCGAGCCCACGGTCACCTGGGGCTTCGCAGGTACGCTGTCGCTGAATTTCTAGAACGCATCCCATAACCCGTCCAAGACATCCACGTGCACGGACACGTTCACGTCCAGGTGCACGCTGTCGTGGCACGTGTCACGTGCCACGTGCCACGTGCCACGGATCCGTGCACGTGTCCGTGGCGGTGGACGTGTCCGTGCCCGAGGACGCATCCGCTCTCAGTCGCGCTTCAGCTTGAGCGCAAGCTGGTACACGGCGCGCTTCGGACGTCGCGTCGAAAGCGCCTCGGCGATCTCCTTGGGGCGCTCGCCGCGCGCGAGGCGCAGGCGGACTTCGGCTTCGAGCGCCGCAGGATCCTCCTTCTGCTCCTCCGGTCGGGCGCCGCTGACGACGATGACCACTTCGCCGCGCACTTCGCCCGCGAAGCGCTGGGCCAGCTGCGAGAGCGTCCCGCGCGCCAGCTCCTCGTGCAGCTTGGTCAGCTCGCGCGCCACCAGCGCCGGGCGGTCGCCCAGGGCCGAGCGCAGGTCGAGCAGCGTCTCCTGCAGCCGCTGCGGCGCCTCGTAGAAGACGAGCTGCGCACGCAAGGGCGCAAGCTCCAGGAGCATCTCCTCGCGGTGCGACGCCTTGCGCGGCAAGAAGCCCGCGAAGTGGAACCGCCCCTCGACGAATCCGGCGACGCTCACCGCCGCGATCGCCGCGCTGGGGCCGGGCACCGGAATCACCGGCACGCCCTCCTCCACCGCGCGCCGCACCAGGAGCGCGCCGGGATCGCTCACCGCCGGCGTCCCCGCATCGGTGACCAGCGCCAGGGACGCGCCCTCGCGGAGCCGGCGCACGATCGGCTCGACCCGCGCCGCCTCGTCGAAACCCGGCAGCGAGAGGAAGGGTTTGTGCAGGCCCAGGTGTTCGAGCAGCCGCCCGGAGTGCCGCGAATCCTCGGCGACGACGGCATCGCACGACGCCAGCACTTCTTTGGCGCGCACGGTCAGGTCGCGCAGGTTGCCGATCGGCGTCGCCACCACGTAGAGCGGCAAGCCAGGCCCCTCTCTCAAGCGTCGAAGGCGTTCTCGAAGTGGGTGAGCTGCGGGCCGCGCGGGCCGTCGACCACCGACACCACGTCGAAGCGCGCGCCGCGCTCGGGTCCGCGCCAGCGCGCGAGGAAGTCCCGCGCCGCCGCCACCACCCGCCGCCGCTTGGCGAAGTTCACCGTCTCCTCCGGCGCGCCGAACGCCGCCGTGGCGCGGGTGCGCACCTCGACGAAGACCAGCAGCTCGCCGCGCTCGGCGATCAGATCCACCTCGCCGCGCCGGCAGCGGTGGTTCGCCGCCACGATGCGGTAGCCGCGCTGCCGCAGGAAACCAGCCACCGCCTGCTCGCCCAGGTCGCCCAGCTTCTGCCGCACGTGCCGCGTCATGCGCTGAGCACCACGTCGGCGGTCCCGGGCGGCGGCGGCTCGGCGACGCGGTGGATGACCTGCGTCTGCGTGGAGATGCCCTTGAGCATCTTCGCGATCAGCGCGCGCTTCGCGGGCTCCAGCGTGCCGAAGGCATCGTCGACCACGATGGGCAGCCGCTTGTATCCGCCGACCCGCTCGAGCAGCGTCAAGCGCAGCGCCGCGTAGACCAGATCGCGCAGCGGCGGCGGCAGGCTGGTGTAGGGGCCGCTGCGGCCGTCGGGCGCGGCCAGCATGAGCAGGCCGTTCGCATCGCGCGTGGCGGTGGCGACGCGCTTGTCGGTGAGCGCGGCCAGGTACCCGGTCGATGAACTGCTTGGGCACCTCGGCCTCCGGCACCGCCGTGACTTTAAGACTCGCGCTGATGCCCATGGCGTGCTTCAAATCCGCCTCGATGTCCGAGATCCCCCGCGAGAAGCCCATCGTCTGCACCTGCTCCTCCAGCTTGGCCTTCTCCGATTCGAGCAGCGGGATCTCCACCGCCAGCCGCGACAGCTCGGGTTCCAGCTTCAGCTTGTCGAGCTTGCCGCGGGCGATGTCGCGGCGCTGCACCACCAGCTCGCGCTCGCGGAAGACGGCGAGCAGGTCGCCCGCGGAATCGGTCCCCGCCGCCTTGAGCGCGGCCTTGAGCGGCGCCTGGTCCGCCTCGTAGGCCTTCTTCACCGACGCCTCGCGCTCCTTCAGCTCCTTGCCCAGCGCGGCCAGCTGCTTGTCGACTTCGTCCGCCTCGATCCAGCGGAGCACCGCGATCAACGCGGCGAGAAAGGGCAAGAGCGCGAACACCGCGATGATCGGCCGCTTGAGCAGCGCGGCGATGAGGTCCAGCGCGAGGCCGCCGCCGAGGCCGCCGTAGAACCATCGGTCGGTGAGGAAGGGCTCGGGCGCCGGCGGCACGTTCTGCGAGGCGCGCTGGCGCTTGCGGGCGATGTCGTTGAGCGCGTCGTCGCGCTTCTTGAGATCTTCCTTGACGCGCGCCGCCTTGGCGGAGAGCTCCTTCATCTGCGCGGGCGTCCAGGGCGCGCGCCCGAGCTCGGCCTCCACCGCGGCGACGTCCGCCTCGGCCTCGGTCAGCTGCTCGCGGAGCAGATTCAGGTCGTGGAGGCGCTGCGCCACCTTGAAGAGCCGGTCCTGCATGCCCTCGAACTTTTTGGTCAGCTCCAGCTCGTCCTTGAGCGCCTTGACTTTTGGATGGTCGACGTAGGCCTCGTTCGCCGCCGCCGCCGACTTGCCGCGCAGCGAGGGCAGCTCGTTGACCTCCAGCACGAAGAAGCCGGTGTACGCGTCGGCAGGCGGCATGCCGCACTCGACGCGCAGGAAGGAGTCGATCTCGAGCTGGTCCTCGGTGACGGGCGCGTACTTCTGGGTGGCGGTGTCGAGGCGCAACAGCTGCCGCGAGCCGCCCATCTCTCGCAGCAGGCGGTACGGGCTGCCGTCGCCGCCGGTCAGCCCGACGCCGACGCGGGTCGGTCCCGCGCCGTCGATGAGCCGCTTCTGGTCGTCGGGCGCCGGGCAGAGCGGCGCAGTCATGGCCGTGCGCAGCGACGGCGCCTTGGAGACGATGGCGACGTAGCCCGGCTTCAGGGAAAGCTGACCCTGACCGGAGAGATCCTTCACCTTCTGGAACAGGAGCTCGGTGAGCTGCACGGGCTGGAGCCCCCTCCGCGAATCTTACTGCGCAGCCCCGCCCTCTTCGCGGTTCTGCAGGCGCGCAGCCTTGCCCTGGAGCTCGCGCAGGTAGAAGAGCCGCGCGCGCTTCACCTTGCCGCTCGACGTCACCTCGATCTTGTCGATGCGGGGAGAATAGAGCGGGAAGATGCGCTCGACGCCGACGCCGTAGCTCACCTTGCGCACGGTGAAGGTGGTGTTCACCTGGCCGCGCTTCTTGCGGATGACCACGCCCTCGAAGATCTGGATTCGCTCCTTGTCGCCTTCGCTGATCTTCGTGTGCACCTTGACGGTGTCGCCCACGCGGAACTCCGGGACTTGCCCGCGCGACTCCGGCTTCACGTTCCGCAGCTCCACCAGCTCGATCGCCTTCGAACGCATCTTCGTATCCTCTTCCTTGCAACAGTCGATTACCGCTCGCCCAGAAAACCGTTTTCGTCAAGTGCTTTTCAGCCTCTGCAACAGATCGGGACGCCGATCGCGCGTGCGATTCAGCGCCTGCTCGCGGCGCCAGGCCGCGATCTTCGCGTGGTCGCCGGAGAGCAGGACCTCCGGAACCTTGCGGCCGCGGAACTCGGGCGGCCGCGTGTACTGCGGGCCCTCCAGAAGGCCTTCTCCGGCGAAGCTCTCCGCCACCGGGCTCTCGGCGTTGCCGAGCACTCCCGGCAGGAGCCGAGCCACCGCGTCGATGACCGCCAGCGCCGCGAACTCGCCGCCGGTGAGCACGAAGTCGCCCAGCGAGAGCTCCTCGTCGATCCACTCCAGCACCCGCTCGTCCACGCCCTCGTAGCGGCCGCAGACCAGGACCAGCTTCTCGCGCGCGAGCAGCTCCTGCGCCGCGCGCTGGTCGAACCTTCGCCCCTGCGGGCTCAGCAGCACCACCCGCGCCGAGGGTTCGCGCGCCTTTGCCGACTCGATAGCCGCGACCAGCGGCTCCGGCTTCATCACCATGCCCGCGCCGCCGCCGTAGGGGACGTCGTCGGTGACGCGGTGCCGCCCTCCGGCGAACTCGCGGATGTCGGTCACCTGCACGCGCAAGAGCCCCTTCTCCCGGGCCTTGCCCAGGATGCTCTCGTCGAGCGGGGCCGCGATCATGCGCGGAAACAGGGTGAGGACTTCGACCGACAGCACGTCATTTCTCCTCGATCTCGAACAGACCGTCCGGCACGTCGATGACGATGCGCCGGGCCGCAGACAACACTTCCTGCACCAGCCCGAGCGGCACCAGCGCGCCGCCCCTCAGCTTGAGCAGGTCTTGCGGTCCTGCCTCCTCGAGATCCTCGACGACGCCGTGCACTTTCCCCTGCGCGTCGGTCACCTCGAATCCGATCAGATCTACCGCGTAGACCTCGTTTTCCTCCGCAGGAGGAAGCTCGCGGCGATCGACCACCACCTCCTGCCCGCGCAGCGCATCGGCGGCGTTCCGGTCCTCGATGCCCTTCAGCGCCACCAGGTAACCGAGGTTCACGCGTTCCGCGCGCGCCACCTCGTACTCCCGCCCCGAAAGCCACAGCCGGCGGACGTGCACGAGGCCGGTCGAGTCCGCGTTGTACGGCGCAACCAGCACGCGCCCGCGGATGCCGTGGGCCCTCGCCACGCGCCCCACCGCGAGGAGCGCAGCGTCCACGGCCGCTAGCTCGCGGCCTTTGCCGCCGCGGTCTTCTTCGCCAGCTTGATCAGCTGCGCGACCGTGGCGCTGGGCCTCGCGCCCATCTTGAGCCAATGCTCGAGCCGGTCCTGCTTGAGGGTGACCTTGGCGGGGGAGAACTTCGGATCGTAGGTGCCGATCTCCTCGTTGAACTTGCCGTCCCGCGGATTGCGCGAGTCGGTAGCGACGACGTGATAGAAGGGCGCTTTCTTTGCCCCGCGACGAGCGAGGCGCAGCGTGACGGCCATTTGCGTAGCTCCTGGAAAAAGCGGGCTTCTTTACACGGTTTGGGCCGTCCGCGTCAAGGTCTAGCGTCCGAGCAGGCGGGCGAGCACCCAGAGCGCCCCGGAGACGGCGGTCAAGAGATAGAGGACGCGGGGCGTGTCGCGCTGGTTCACGGTCCACTCACCGTCACGGTCTCCTCCGGGCCAGCTCGCGCAGGTTGAAGACGCGCACCGCGGCGAGCCAGGCGGCGAAGAACCAGAAGAGATCCCAGAACACGCCCGAAGGCTCGAAGCGCTCGCCGTACTGCACCTGCCGCGCCACCATCAAGATCTCCTGCGGCCCGAAGTGCCGGCTGATGGTGTCGAGCAGCGGCGAGAGGTTCAGCTTGGGAAACGCGACCGGCAGCGCGAAGTGGACGAGGCCCCAGCCGAGGCGCGCCGCGAGCAGGATACCGGCGTTGGTCCAGCCGCGCGCCCCGGCGCCGATGGCGACCAGCGTGGCGAGCCAACCCAGCGCCGGAAGCAGCGCGAGCGGAAGGATGAGGAGCCGCCCGGGAAGTTCGCTCCAGGCGCCGCGCGTGAAGGAGGCGAGGAGGCTCATCAGCCAACCCGCGCTCCCCGCCGCGCAAAGCACGAAGGCAGCGCCGGCCAGCCGGCCCGAGACCCACGCGGCGCGGGTCAGCGGCCGCAGCAGCACCAGCTGCGCGTGGCCGGATTCCACCTCGTCGGCGAGCAGCCCGGCGCCGAGCAGCAGGATGAGGAGGAAGAACCAGAAGGCCGCGAACCCGCTGAACGCCTCGGCACCCCAGGCGTCGGCGGTGCTGCGCAAGAGGCCGAGCAGCACCAGCACCAAGGCGATGGCCAGCGTCAGAGGAGCGAGCCCGCGCTCCCGGGCGGTGGCGCGCGCGACGGGCCAGGAGACGACCCCCCAGCGGGCCCCATTCGGTGGGCGCTCCGCGCCGTCGATCGGACTCGTCATGCGCGCCCCTCGACCAGGGTGAGGTAGAGCTCCTCCAGCTCCGCTCCGCCCAGCTTCACCTCCAGGATCTCGGCCCCCAGCTCGACCAGCTTGCGCACCAGCGCCGGCACCACGTCCGCGCCGGCCACCGGGATGCGGAAGCGGTCTCCGTCGAGCGCGCCGTCGGGCAGCTTCTCCGAGAGGAGCGCGGCCAGCTGCAGCGGGTTGGCGAGGCGGACCTCGGCGCGCTGGCCAGAGGCGTTCACCTCGTGCACGCGCAGGCAGCGCCCGCTCTTCATGAACAGCACGCGATCGCAGACGCGCTCCACTTCCGAGAGCAGGTGTGAATTCAGCAGCACCGCCGCCCCGCGCGCGCGCAGCGAGACGAGCAGCGCGCGGATCCGCGCGACGCCCGCCGGGTCGAGGCCGGCGGTCGGCTCGTCGAGCAAGAGCAGGTCCGGATCGCCGAGCAGCGCCTGCGCGAGGCCGAGCCGCTGGAGCTGGCCGCGCGAGTACGTCGCCGTCGGCCGGCGGGACGGCTCGCCGAACTCGAGCTGGTCGATGAGCGCGGTCGCCTTCGCACGCGGAACTCCCAGCAGCTCGGCGTGCAGCTCCAGCACGCGCAGCCCGCTGAGCGCCTTGGGAAAGAGCGCCCCGTCCGGCGCGTAGCCGACGCGGCGCCGCGCCGAGAGGTCCTCCGGATCGAGCCCGAAGAGCTTCGACTCGCCGGCGTCCGGATGCAGGAGGCGCAGGCAGAGCTGCAGCGCCGTGGTCTTGCCCGCGCCGTTGGGCCCCAGCAAGCCGACGATCTCACCGGGCCGCACCTCGAAGGAGAGAGCATCGACCGCCACCAGCTCGCCGCCGCCGGGCGTCCGGTACTTCCGGGTCAGGCCGCGCGCTTCGAGCGCAGCCGTCACGCCTTCAACACCGACTTCAGCGTGGTGCCCAGCTCGTGCGGCCCAGAGGCGAGGTGCACGCCCGCCTCGCGCAGCGCGCGGAACTTGTCCTGCGCTGTGCCCTTGCCGCCCGAGATGATCGCGCCCGCGTGGCCCATCCGCTTGCCGGGAGGCGCGGTGGCGCCGGCGATGAAGCCGACCACCGGCTTCTTGTAGTTCGCCTTGATCCATGCCGCGGCGTCCTCTTCCTCGCCGCCGCCGATCTCGCCGATGAGGATGACGGCATCGGTCTGTGGGTCGGCGGCGAAGAGCTTCATGCAATCGACGAAGGTGAGCCCGTGCACCGGATCGCCGCCGATGCCGATGGCGGTGCTCTGGCCCATTCCCAGCTGCGAGACCTGGTGCACCGCCTCGTACGTCAGCGTGCCGGAGCGGCTGACGATGCCGATGCGCCCCTTCTTGTGGATGTGGCCCGGCATGATGCCGATCTTGCACTCGCCCGGCGTGATGATGCCGGGGCAGTTGGGCCCGATGAGGCGTACAGGGCTGCCCGACATGGCGCGCTTCACCTTGACCATGTCGTTGATGGGGATGCCCTCGGTGATGCAGACCACCAGCGGGATCTCCGCCGCCACCGCCTCGAGGATGGCGTCGGCCGCGAAGGGCGGGGGCACGAAGATGACGGAGGCGTTGGGCCGCGTCTTCTCGACCGCCTGGCGGAGCGTGTCGAAGACCGGCACCTTGTCCTCGAACTTGGTGCCGCCCTTGCCGGGGGTCACGCCGGCGACGAGGTTCGTGCCGTAGGCGAGCATCTGCTTGGAGTGGAACGAGCCCGCGCTCCCGGTGATGCCCTGGCAGACGACCCGCGTGCCTTTGTCGACGAGAATGCTCATGCGCGCTCTCCCGCATCCGTGAACTTCCCGAGCCGATCCGGATCGGGTGTGCCCAGCTCCTTGTGGAGCTTTCGGGCGATGCTCTCGGCCTCGCCGCCGTCGGCGCGGCGGTAGACCCAGCCCAGCGGAAACAGGTGGCGGCCGTTGACGCGCACCGCGGGCCCCAGCGCGTGGCCCGGCACCCACTCGGCGCCGGGAAAATTGCGCACCAGGAGCTCGCCGAGATAGCAGCCGACGGCGTCGCGGTACTCGTTGTGCGAGGCCAGCCGCTCGGCGAGCGCGTCGACGTAGCGCAGCTCGTCCTTCTCCCAGGAGAGCGCAACGCCGTGCTCCCGCATCACCGCGACGAAGTGGTCGGCGCTGTCGCGGAAATCCGACGCGCCGGGCTTGCCGAGCAGGTTGCGGAAGATGGAGGCGACGAGACCCAAGGGAGACTCCGGAACAGGCTTCAGGCTGCGGGCTTCGGGCCTGAGGCCTTTGCAACGGCGGCAACGGCTTTTCTGGCGGCGTCGCCGAGGTCGTCGGCGGGAATGATGGCGAGGCCGCTCGAGCGGAGCAGCGCCTTGCCTTCGTTGACGTTGGTGCCCTCGAGGCGGACCACCAGCGGCACCTTGATCTGCACCTGCTTCGCCGCGGCGATGATGCCGGCGGCGATCACGTCGCCCTTCATGATGCCGCCGAAGATGTTGACCAGCACCGCCTTCACTTGCGGATCGGCGAGCAGCAGCTTGAAAGCCGCGGTGACTTTTTGTTCGTCGGCGCCGCCGCCCACGTCGAGGAAGTTGGCGGGCTGGCCGCCGGCGAGCTTGATCATGTCCATGGTGGCCATGGCGAGCCCGGCGCCGTTCACCATGCAGCCGATGTTGCCATCGAGGCCGACGTAGCTGAGGTCGTACTCCTTGGCCTGGGCCTCGCGGCGATCTTCTTCGTCGGGGTCGCGCAGCGCCGCCAGATCTGGATGGCGGAAGAGCGCGTTGTCGTCGAAGTTGATCTTGGCGTCGAGGGCGATCACCTCGCCCTGCGCCGTCAGCACCAGTGGGTTGATCTCGACGATGCTGGCGTCGGTCGCCTCGTACGCCTTGTGCATGGCGGTGGCGAACTTGACGAAGCCGTTCACCGTGCCGCCCGAGAGCCCGAGCCCGAAGGCGAGGTCGCGCGCCTGGAAACCCGAGAGCCCGACCACCGGATCGACGCCCTCGCGGAGGATCTTCTCGGGGTGCCCGGCAGCGACCTCCTCGATCTCGACGCCGCCTTCGGCCGAGGCCATGAAGGTGTTGCGCCCGGTGCCGCGGTCGAGCGTGACGCCGAGGTAGAGCTCGCGGGCGATGTCGCAGCCTTCCTCGACGTAGACCTTGCGGACTTTCTGCCCCTGCGGGCCCGTCTGGTGCGTGACCAGCTGCATGCCCATCATCTGCGAGAAGATCTCGCCGGCCTGCTCGGGGCTCTTCGCCAGCTTGACGCCGCCGCCCTTTCCGCGTCCGCCGGCATGGATCTGCGCCTTGACGACGACTACACTTTTGCCAGGAGCCGTCAGCTCGCGCGCTGCTGCGACCGCCTCTTCGGCGCTGTGCACCAGCTTGCCCCTGGGGACCGCGACGCCGTACCCGCGCAGGATCTCTTTGGCCTGGTACTCGTGGATCTTCATGGGCGCGCTCAGTACACCGCGTCGCCCCTGCGCGCAACCCGCGCGCGCGATAAGCTGCGCTCCCACGATGCGCGCTTTCCATTGCGACAGGTACGCGATCCCGCTGCCGCCCGGGCACCGCTTTCCGCTGCCGAAGTATCGGCTGCTGCGCGAGCGGCTGCTCGAGGAGGGCGTGCTCGCGGCATCCGAGCTCGAGGAATCGGGCCTCGTCGATCGCCCCTCGTTGCTCCTCGCGCATGCGCCCGGATACGTCGACGCGGTCTTCTCCGGCGCGCTTTCGGAGGCTTCCCTACGTCACCTCGGCTTTCCCTGGAGCGAGGGGCTGGTCGCGCGGTCGCGCGCCAGCGTCCAAGGCACCGTGGCGGCGGCCCGCGAAGCGCTGCGCGACGGCATCGCCGGCAACCTCGCCGGCGGCACGCACCACGCCTTCGCCGATCGCGGCAACGGCTTCTGCGTCTTCAACGACATCGCGGTGGCGGCGCGGCTGCTGCAGCGCGAGGGGCTCGTCGACCGCGCAGTGGTGGTGGACCTCGACGTGCACCAGGGCGACGGCACCGCAGCGATCTTCGCGGGCGACGAGAGCGTCTTCACCTTCTCGATGCACGGTGCGAAGAACTTTCCCTTCCACAAGGAGCACGGAAGCCTCGACGTCGAGCTGCCCGACCACTGTGACGACGCCGGGTATCTCGAGCAGCTCGAGCGCAACCTGCCGCGGGCGCTGGACGCTGCGCAGGCGCAGATCCTCTTCTTCCAGGCCGGCGTCGATCCGCTGCGCGAGGACATGCTCGGCCGCCTCGACCTGACGCTCGAGGGCCTGCGCCGGCGCGACCGCATCGTGCTTTCGGCCGCCCGCGCGCGCGGGCTCCCCGTGGTGCTGACGCTAGGAGGGGGTTACGCGAAGCCGATCGAGCTGAGCGTCGCCGCCCACCTCGGCACCTGGATCGAGGCGCGGGCCGCGTTCGGCGCGTAGCCCGCCGGGCGGCTTCACTGCCGGACGGCGCAGGCATCGCGGTCGCCGAGATCGCAGGCGCGCTTGCGCAGCACGGCCGCCTGCGCCACGTCGCGCGGCACGCCGAAGCCTTCCTGGAACATGTCGGCGAGGTTGTCGCACGCCTCCCCGACGCCGCCTTTGCAGGCCTTCTCGCAGGGCGCGCGCGCGAACTGCGGCTCCGCCAGCACGTCATAGCCGGCGAGGTAGTCGGAGCAGAGGTCGGAGAAGCTGAGGCAGCCCTCGCGGCCGGCGCACGGCTTTTCCAGCACCAGCACGGCGCAGGCGTCCTTCTCGTCGGCGGCGCAGGCCTTCCGGTACTGCTCGCCGGCGCGCGCCTCGTCGTGCTGTACGCGGAAGAGATCGCCCAGCTTGGTGCACGCCGAGTACAGCTCCATCCCGCAGGCGCGCTCGAAGGCGGACTGCGCGCCCTTGAGATCGCGCTCGATGCCGACTCCGGCGTAGCGCGCGTCGCCGAGGAGCTGGCAGGCCGCCGCGTCGCCGCCCGCGCACGCCTTGTCGAAGAGCTCCGCCGCCGCGGCAAAATCCTGGGGAATGCCGGAGCCGTTCTGCAGCATGAGCGCCAGGTCGAGGCAGCCCACGTGCGTGCGCTCCGTGCAAGCGTCGCTGAAGAGCTCGCGGGCGCGATCGGGATCGGACTTCACGCCTTCGCCGCGCAGGGTGGCGCGGCCCGCCTCGACGCAGAGCGCGGGCTCGCCGGCTTCGCAGCCGTCCTCGGCGGCCGCCACCGCCTTGGCCAGGTCGCGCGGCGCTCCGTCTCCGGCGCGAAATCTCCTGGTGAGCTCGGCGCAGGCGCGCGGGTCGTCGTCGTCGCAGGCCCTCTGCAGCTGAGCGAGCGGGACCGGAGAGTCCTGGACCGGAGCGTCCTTGGGCGCGGGCTTGCCGACGGCGAGGAGCGCGAGCGCTGCGAGGGCGGCGCGCACGGTCTTCAGTCGAGCGGCGAGAGCGTCATGTGCTGCACTCCGGAAGGGACGCAGAGGTCTTCGACGCGCATCCACAGCTCCTGCACCTCGCTGTGATCGTGCGCGAGCGCCGGCGCGCCCTCGTGCGCCCACCAGAAGGTCTCGACGAACATCCCCGGCTGGTCGGTTCGCGCTGCGGCGAAGTGCGGCTTGTCGGCGATGAGACCCAGCTCGCGCAACCGCGCGACGTGCGTGCGCAGGAAGCCCGCCAGCTCTTCCTCGCTGCCGGGGCGGGCCTGGTACGTCACCAGGGTGAGGATCGGCTTGGGCATGCCGCGATCGGAGCACTTCCCGGCGGCGCGCGCAACCGCGCATGGCTGGGGACACCATCGCCGCCGAAGGCGCGTGGTGTCCCCCCTCGAGTGAATTGGCCTCGGGCCTCGGGTGTCGGTCGAACCGAGTCGGCTCGTGGTGCATCCAAGCTGGCGTATGGATGCACTCCTCCAGACCGTCACCCAGAGCGTCGCGGAAGACGTGCGCGAACTGGTGCACGCCGCGCAGCTCGAGGCGCCGCGGCTGGCAGAGATCGAGCCGCCCGGGTTCCACTGGGAGTGGCACCTGCCGCTGGGCTTCGTCTCGCTCGCGGCCGCGGGGGCCCTTTTGCTGGCGGCGGGCGGAGTGCAGCCCGAGGCCCGAAGCCCGCATTACCCCGCCGGGCCCGCGCCGCCTTTGCGCTCGTCGTGGAAGAACCAGTCTTCGAGCGCCTGCTTCGTCGTATTCCGCGCCATCTCCGCGATCGACGACGTGAGCGGAATCCCCTTCGGGCATGCCTGCACGCAGTTGGCGGCCTTGCCGCAGTCGGCAACGCCGCCCTCGCCCATCAGCGCGCGCAGCCGCTCCCCGGCGTTCATCTTGCCGGTGGGATGATTATTGAACAGCCGTACCTGCGAGATGGCCGCCGCGCCGACGAAGGCCGTGGCCGGGCTCACTTGTGGACAGACCTCGAGGCAGCAGCCGCAGGTCATGCAGGTGGAGAGGACGTAGTTGATCTCCTGATCCTCCTGCGCCTGCCGCGGCCCGGGGCCCAGATCGTAGGTGCCGTCGACCGGGATCCAGGCGTGCACGCGCTTGAGCGCGTCGAACATCTTCGAGCGGTCGACGGTGAGGTCGCGCACCAGCGGGAACTTCTTCATCGGCGAGAGCCTGATCGGCTGCTCGAGCTTGTCGATCAGCGCCGAGCACGCCTGGCGCACCTTGCCGTTGATGTTCATGGTGCAGGACCCGCACACCTCCTCGAGGCAGGCGGCGTCCCAGGCAGGCGGCGTGGTCTTCCTTCCCTCTGCCGTGACCGGATTGCGCTGGATCTGCATCAAGACCGAGATGACGTTGGCGTTGGGCCGGTGCTCGACGTGGAACTCCTCCCACCGCGCGGGCGAGTCGGGTCCCTCCTGGCGCTCGATCCTGACGACGACTTTGTTGTCCGGGGTCATGACGTCCTCAGTCGTAGTGCCTGGGCTCCGGCGCGACAACCGGATTGGAGAGGCTCTGCAGCGGCTTGAACTCGACCCGCGGCCCCCCGGGCGTCCAGCTGGCCAAGGTGTTCTTCTGCCACTTGTCGCGGCTCTCGTCGCGCAGCCGCGAGCACTTGAGGATCAGGTGCGCGATCTCCAGCATGTTCCAGAGCTGGTTCAAGTAAGTCGCGCTCTGGTTGAGGGTGCGCCCGGTGTCGAGCACGTTGCATCTCTTCCAGCGCTCCTTCATCTCCGCGATCCTGACCAGCGCCTCGTCGAGCTGGGAGTTCACCTTAACCACGGTGGCGGCCTTCACCATCATCTCGCCCATCTGCTGGCCGAGGACGTAGGGGTTCTCGGGGCCGTCCATCTTGTAGATGCTCGCGAACCGCTCGACCCATTGCTGCTTCGCCGAGGCGAGAAGCGATGCGGGCACGTCGCCCTTCTTCGGCGCGGCGTTCTTCGCGTAGCTGATCATGGAGGGCCCGCCGATCATCCCGGCGTAGATGCAGGAGAGGAGCGAGTTCGCGCCCAGGCGGTTTGCGCCATGGTAGGCGTAATCGCATTCACCGGCTGCGTACAAGCCGGGCACGTTGGTCGCCTGCTGGCGCGGGCTGTTCTTGACCAGGTCGTTCTTCGCGTCGGCCTCGTAGTCCACCCACAGCCCGCCCATCGAGTAGTGGACGGCGGGGAAGATCTTCATCGGCTGGTGGCGCGGATCGACGCCCTGGAACTTCTCGTAGATCTCCATGATGCCGCCCAGCTTGCGGTCGAGCGTGGCGGCGGGGATGTGCGTGACGTCGAGGTAGACCGAGTCCTCGCCGCCGACGCCCATGCCCAGGTCGCGGCAGACGGAGAAGATCTCGCGAGTGGCGACGTCGCGGGGCACCAGGTTGCCGTAGTGCGGGTACTTCTCCTCGAGGAAATACCAGCGCTCGTTCTCGGGGATGCCCGAGCCCTGGCGCTTGTCGCCCTTCTGTTTCGGCACCCAGACGCGGCCGCCCTCTCCTCGCGCCGACTCGGACATCAGGCGGTGCTTGTCCTCGCCGGGGATGGCGGTGGGGTGCACCTGCACGAACTCGGCGTTGGCGTAGATGGCGCCGTCCATGTAGCTGCGGCCGTTGGCGCTGCCGGTGTTGATGGTCGAGTTGGTGCTGCGGCCGTAGACGATGCCGGGGCCGCCGGTCGCCATGCAGACGGCGTCGGCGGGGAAGGCCTCGATCTGCATGGTGCGCAGATCGATGGCGACGATGCCGCGGCAGCCGCCCTGCTCGTCCTTCACGAAGCTCAAATACTCCCAGTACTCGTGCTTGCGGACCAAGCCCTCCGCCTCGTGGCGACGCACCTGCTCGTCGAGGGCGTAGAGGAGTTGCTGCCCGGTCGAGGCGCCGGCGAAAGCGGTGCGGTTGTAGAGCGTGCCGCCGAAGCGGCGGAAGTCGAGCAGCCCTTCGCTGGTGCGGTTGAAGGGCACGCCCATGCGGTCGAGCAGGTAGATGATGTGCGGCGCCGCGTAGCACATGCCCTTGACCGGCGGCTGCTCGGCGAGGAAGTCGCCGCCCTTGAGCGTGTCCTTGACGTGGATGTCGGGGTTGTCGCCCTCGCCTTTGGTATTGACGGCGCCGTTGATTCCGCCCTGCGCGCAGACGGAGTGGCTGCGCTTGACCGGGACAATGGAGAAGATGTCGACCTGCTTGCCTGCTTCCGCGAGCTTGATGACCGTCATCAGCCCGGCGAGCCCGCCCCCCACCACGATGTACCGCTCCGCCATGTCGCCGCCTCCCTGTGGCGCGCGCGTCATAGCGCACAAGCGGGAGACCCGCAACGAAGGCTATAGCCAACGGAAATGGTCGGCAGTAGAGGAGCATATGGAAAAGATCGGTCCACGCAGCTACGGCCGGAGCGTCCTGCGCGGATACGTCGCCGAGATGCGGCGCGCCGGGCTCTACGATCAAGTCCGGGCCCGCGCATCGGCGGAGCTGGCGACCTGCATGGAAGATCCGCGCGGCGTGCCCGCCTGGCTGGGACCGGCCACCCTCGACGAATTGCTGGCGATCGTGGGCGGGCTTCGCGGGCGCGACGCCGTGGGCGCGCTCAGCTACCACACCATGAAGGGAGGCGGATTCAAGTCCGTGCTGGAACCGATCATCCACCTCTCGCTGTCGATGCTTGGCGCCAATCCCGGATCGCTCTTCTCGCGCGCGGACACGATGGTCTCGGTGGTCATGCGCGGCATCGAGTTGAAATGGACGCCGGGCGGAAAGTCCTCCGGCACCATGCGCATGCGCTGCGAGACGCCGGTGCCGGAGCTGTCGTGGGCTGCGTGGGAGGGCGTCTTCCTCTGGGCGTGCGAGCTGGCCGGAACCCGGGGCGCCGTCGTGGCTGCGCGGCCCGCTCCCGACGGGCGAAGCTGCGAAGTGGAGGTGAGTTGGGAGCCGCGAAAGCCATAGCCAAATGCGTGCCCACCAAGTATGGGGATCGGATGGATCCTCAGGGGCCGCGCAAATACACGCGCAGCGTCCTGCGCAGCTACATCGCCGAGCTCCGCCGCCTGGGGATCTTCGACGAAGCGCGCGCGCGGGCATCGCCGGAAGTCTTGCCGCTGCTCGACAAGGCCGGCCGCGCCCCGTCGTGGATCGGGCCCGAGGCCATCGACGAAGTGCTGGCGCTGGTGGGCACGCTCCGCGGCCGCGACGCCGTGCGCGAGTTCAGCTACCAGACCATGAAGGGAGGTGGATTTTTGTCCATGCTGGAACCGCTCATCCACCTCTCGCTGTCGATGCTGGGCGCCAGCCCTGCATCGCTCTTCTCGCGCGCAGGGACGATGGTGTCGGTGGTCATGCACGGCATCGAGATGAAATGGACGCCGGGCACAGAGGCCTCCGGCACCATGCGCATGCGCTGTGAAGAGCCGGTGCCGGAGCTGACGTGGGCCGCGTGGGAGGGGGTCTTGCTTTGGGCCTTCGACCTGTCCGGGACGCGCGGCACCGTCGCGGCTGCGCGGCCCTCGCCCGACGGGCGGAGCTGCGAAGTGGACGTGAGCTGGGAGCAGAAAGCGAAGTGATCCGTCCGCGGCGTCCCCTGCGATCGCTGCGCCGCCGGACCGCGCCCGGCTCGATACCGCCAGGTCAGCTCTACCACCCGGGCTTCGTCTCGCAATGCGACCGCGCGGAGATCGTCGGGTGGCTGGCGCAGATCCATCCGCTCTGGGAGGAGCGCTTCTCCGCGCACCACCCGCCGCCGCCGGGGCAGGAGCAGCGCCGGCTATTGCGCCCGGTGTACTGGCTCGGCAACTGGCAGTTCGCCTGCCTCGATTACTACCGGCCGCCCCACGGCGTGCGCGGCCGCTGCATGCGCGCGGAGCCGTTTCCGCCGGTGCTGGCGCGGCTGGTCGCCTCGGTCGAGGAGCTTGCGCGCGGGATGTTCCAGGGCGACGATCTGCCGCGCGGTTGGCACCTCAATACCTGCCTCGTCAACCTCTACGGGTCGCGCCTCGAGGGAGCGCGGCGCGTGGACACCGCGCGCGTGGGCGAACACCGCGACTTCGAGCCTGGACCGGTGGCCTCGATCTCGCTGGGCGAGCGCGCGCTCTTCCAGTTCGTGCGCAGCGCGCGGCCAGGCGACCGCGACGAGGTGGTCTCGCAGACCTGGCTCGAGGACTCCTCGCTGCAGCTCTTCGGCGGCGGCCGCTGGAAGAAGCAGCATTTCCACCGCGTACAGCGGGTGGAGACGAAGGGCGGCCACCGCTTCCACCTGCGCGTCCGCGACTTCGAG
>WNFI01259237.1_pt1 | contig 30012 bp, 25 predicted proteins | sample 5400471 | NCBI WGS metagenome assembly WNFI01 (sample SAMN13153348, study PRJNA577476) | soil metagenome | isolation source: 100 cm saprolite on Douglas fir-dominated hillslope | place: USA:California | collected 2013-09-17
CAGGGCCAGCTCGCCGCCGCAGTCGGAGTGCGGGTGGGCGTTGATCTGGTTGGGGCTGCCGTGCGTCGCCCAGCGGGTGTGCGCGATGCCGCACGTCCCAGAGACCGGGGTGGCGCCGAGCAAACTGGCGAGCGCTTGAACGCGGCCCGCCAGCTTCCGCACCTCCACCCGGCCCGGGCCCACGACCGCGACCCCAGCCGAGTCGTACCCGCGGTATTCGAGGCGGACGAGGCCCCCGAGCAGAATCGGGACCGCCGGCCGCGCTCCCACATATCCGATGATGCCGCACATAGTACTGGGCAGGACATACAACTTCGGGGCCAGGACCGTGTGGGACTAAGCCCCGGGTGCTGGGCGATCCCAACCCCTTGCGGGATCGCCGGTTGCGGCCGCCGACCGCGCGGCCCCGACCGCGCTGGACTAGGGCGCAATCCTAGGGAGCGCCACTGGTTCGCTACAGCTTTGTGAGCGCCGCCGGGCGCCGGGGACCGTCCGCCGCGGCCGAGGTACCGCATAACGCTCAGCTACCCAATAGGTTACCACGTCCTGCCGCCCGCGCGCGATTCCTGCGCTTGCTGGTTCTCGGCTGTCCGGGGTATCATGGCGTTGACCGCGGGTGAGCCTCGGCGCCCTCTTGCTCGCCCACCACCCGCAGATTCGGAAGGGGTATTCATGGCGATCTCCACCCCGACCGCGCCCCTTATCTTGCTTGCCAGTCCGGACGAGATCTTCGCGCGTTCGCTCGAGAGCGTCCTCACGCCCACCGGCTACGCCATCTTGCGAACCTTCACCGCCGCGAGCGCGCGGGCCCAGGCCCAACGTACGCAGCCGGACGCCCTCATCCTCGCCACCGATCTGACGGATGCGACGGGCCTGCAGCTGTGCCGCGCGCTGCGCGGGGAGCAGGTCGTCACCGACAGTACACCCATTCTGCTGACCCATCGCGGCCCCAGCAGCCGCAGCCTGCGGTTGGAGGCGCTCCGCGCCGGGGCGGACGAGCTGTGGGGCGAACCCCTCGATTCGGAGGAGGTTGGACTGCGGCTCGCCGCGCAGCTGCGGTCGAAATTCGATGCCGACCGGGCGCGCCGTTGGGATTTTGGCGACAGGCTCGCTGTGGGCCTGCGCAAGTCGGCCCGCCTGTCCGACGCGGTCGGGCGGCTGGGCCCAGCCCGCTTCGCGGTCATTGCGCCGGGTACGGGCCCGGCCGGAGGGGCGCTGATGGGAAAGCGCCTGCTTGACCAACTCGACAGCGCGCTGGGCCAGGAGGGAACGGCCGTCCGCGTCGGGTTCGCGTCCGTCGACGATGCCACGACGGCCCCGCGCGCGACCGAGCTGGTGCGCCGCGCGACCGACGCGCTCCACGGAGCTGGCACCGCTCGCGTGCGCGGCTGGAGCGCCTAGGGGCTAGCGCGGGCGCGACACGTGAGGCCTCCCCGCCCCCTGAAAGGGGTGCGATTCCCCTAGGGCCGGCGCGCAACATTGAGGGCGTGAAACTTGCCCCGGATGCGACCACCCTTCATCTGACGAGCCTAGCCATGGGGAGCGAGATGCGGACGGCTTGCGTCGACGCCACATTCTCCCCTTGACACCCCGCTCGGGCGACGGTATTTCCCCTGCCTTGCAGCACGCCGACGAGGGGCCAACGCGGCCCTTTTTTGTAGTCAGCGTTGGCGCGGCACGGGCGCAACAACCCTCGCTGCGTTCGTCTTCCTCAGCGCGGTTGCGCAGAGAGTCCCGGTCCGAAGCGATGGTGCCCCCAGCCCAGACAGACCCGGACACGAACAACACCACCGCTTCGAGATTCACCCCCGCCCCGCCGAGCTTCACGCCGGCCCCCGAAGAAAGCCGACGCACCATCCGGCTGCTGCTGATCGACGACGACGACACGCTGCGCGGGAGCTGCGCCAGCGTACTCACGAACGACGGCTATGATGTGACGGTCTGCGGCCAGGGGCGGGAGGCGCAGGCGTTGGTGAGTCACCGCCCGTTCGACCTCGTGGTCCTGGATTGGTACATGAGCGAGGTGCCGGGTCACGCGCTGCTCGCCGCCGTGCTGGCCGCCTACCCGGAGACCCTGGTCGTCGTCATGACGGGCAAGCCGAGCGTCGATTCGAGCCTCGACGCGCTGCGGGCCGGCGCCTGGGAGTACCTGCCCAAGCCGTTTTCGGCGATGCAACTCCAGATCCTCGCGGGCCGCGCGACGCACGCCGTGATCGCCGCGCGCGAGTCGCAGGTCGAGCGAGACCGCCTGGAGCGGGAGCACGGCAACAGCGAGAAGGTGCGGGTCCTCGGCGTCGCGCCCCAGTTCCGCAAGGCCATCGCGCTGGCGCGCAAAGTCGCGGCCACCGACGCGTCGGTGTTCCTGACGGGTGAGAGCGGTTCGGGCAAAGAGTTGTTCGCCCAGTTCATCCACCACCACAGCCGCCGCTCCACGCGGCCGTTCCTCGCCATCAACTGCGCCGCGCTCCCCGAGCCCCTGCTCGAATCGGAGATGTTCGGGCACCAGCGCGGGGCGTTCACGGGCGCAATCCGCGACAAGCCCGGGCTGCTCGAAGCGGCCAACGGCGGCACCCTGTTTCTGGACGAGCTGATCGAGATGTCGAAGCCGATCCAGGCGAAGCTGCTGCGCGCGATCCAGGATGGGGTCGTGCGCCGCGTGGGGAGCGAGGCCGCCAACGCCGTCGTCAACGTGCGCTTCGTGGCCGCGACCAACCGCGATCCGGAGGCCGCCGTGGGGACGGGGCTGCTGCGCGAGGATCTCTACTTCCGCCTGCGCGTGGTGCCGATCCACGTGCCGCCGTTGCGCGAGCGACTGGAGGACATCCCGCTGCTCGCGAACGACTTCCTCGCCCACTTCTGGCGCAAGCACCGCCAGCCGAACCTGGCCTTGCCCAAGCTCACCAAGGGCGCACTGTGGGCGTTGGCCGCCCAGCCATGGACGGGCAACGTGCGCGAGCTCCAGAACGTGATCGAGCACGCCGTCGTCCTGCTGGAGCCGGGCGCGGACGTCCAGGCGGAGGACCTGCCATTCGTCTCCCTCCCAAGCGCGCTGCCGGACGCGTCGCTCCAAGCGGAGCTCAACAGCGACGAGGGTGGCTATTACCCGGCGCGCGATCGGCTGCTCGCCAAATTCGACCGCGCCTTCCTCACGCGGATCATTCTCCGCGCCGGGGGCAACCTCTCGAAGGCGGCGCGGCTCGCGGGAATCGACCGCACGACGTTTTACCGTCTCATGGAACGGCACGGGCTGCAGCGCAACGCCTCGGGCGGGGCGGAGGAGGGCGAATGAGCGCCTACCGCTTCGCGCCGGGCCAGGGGCGCACCCCCCGGGTGTCCCCGACGCCGCTGCCGCCGGTGGAAGCGTTCCCCGGCGTCGCATGCCACGTGCTCACCCGCGCGATCCGCGAGGTGGAGGCGGGGCTCCTGGCGCAGGTCGACGCGCACGACCGCCAGCACGCGGACCAAATACTCGCCGCCGTCGGGTTCGCCGTCGACCAGCGGTCGCCGGCGTTCCTGGCGCAGCTCTCGGCGCGCCATTCACCGGTGCTGGCCCTCGTGATCAATGCGCTGCGCGCCGCTTTGTTGCGGGCTTGGAGCCGCCGGCCGATCGCCACCGTGGGCGCACAGGTGCTGCGGCATCTCGCGGCGATCGAGGAGTTGCAGGCTGCCCGCTCCGCGGACGCGGCGCAGGAGTACGGCGCCTACCTGGCCGGCCCCGACGGCGCGGCGCTGATCGCCGAAGTCGTCCACGACCTCCGCTCCCCCCTGACGTCCATTCTGTTCCTGGCGCAGGCCGTCGAGCGGGGCCAGAGCGGCCCGTTGACCGAGCTGCAGCGGCGGCAAATGCGCCTCGTCTACACGGCGGCCCTGCGACTCGCCGGCGTCGTGAGCGACGCGATTGAATTGGCCCACGGCGGGCCGGGGCTGGCAACCGACGAAGCGGCGCGGTTCTCGATCACCCAGATGCTCAGCGAGGTGAGCGGCATCGTGCGCCCCATCGCCGAGGAGAAGGGCCTGACGATACAGTGCGTCGTGCCCCCGCACGACTGCCGCAACGGCCAACCGCTGGCGCTGCACCGGGTCCTCCTCAACCTCGTGAGCAACGCCTTGAAGTTCACCCACCACGGCGGCGTCACGATCCGGGCGGACGAAGCGGGACCCACGACCGTGCGGTTCGCCGTGCAGGACACGGGCCCGGGCATCGCCCCGGGGGCCGTCGCCACCCTGTATCAGCCGTTCCACCGCGGCCCGGCCGCGCCGGGCTACCGCTTCTCGAGCACCGGCCTGGGACTCGCCGTGTCGCGCCGCCTGGTCACCGAAATGGGCGGCGTGCTGGAGTTCGAATCGGTGGCCGACCAAGGCACGCGGTTCTGGTTCGATCTGGACGTGCCCCCAGGCTGAGCGCGCCGACACACCGACCCAACCGCCGGTGTCGCACGTCACATGCGGAGTTGTACGTCAGCCGCGGCAATCGCCGCCCCAAGTGACTGCGGCGTTGCCTCATAACAGATTATCTGACAATCAGTTACAGCGTCCGGCGTCGACAGCATAAGACCTGCTTGTAGCGCTGGTGTGCCGCGCCCGAGGCTCCCCTGGACCGTGTCCCCCCGCCTGCTTTCCTACCGGCGGGCGCTGATCGTCGCGGTCCACCTCGTCCTCATCCCGCTGGCCTACTTCGGCGCCTTCAGCGCTCGCTTCGACTTCCGTATTCCCCCGGCCGAGCTGCGCACCTTCGCCGGCACGCTGCCCTACCTGCTGGTGATCCGCCTGCTCATTTTCGCGCGCTACGGCTTGTTCCGTGGCTACTGGCGTCACGTTGGGCTGCGGGACCTCGTGGACCTGGGCGTGGCGACGACCCTGAGCGCCGTGCTGTTCGTGGGAGCGTTGTTCGCGATCGGGTGGCCGCTGGCGCTGCCCCGCTCGGTGTTCCTGCTCGACGGGCTGGGTATCGTGTTCCTGTCGGGCGGCCTGCGGTTTGTCGCGCGGGCCTTCAGCGAGGGTCAGCTGCCGCTGCAGTCCGCGCGCGGCCGCCGCACGCTGCTGATCGGCGCCGGTGAGGCCGCCGAGATGCTGCTGCGCTCCACGCTGCACGACGGGCGCGACAACATCAACGCGGTGGGTCTCATCGACGACAACCCCGAGACCCACGGCCGCTCGCTGCACGGCGTCCCGGTCCTGGGCGGCACCATCGACCTCGAGCGCCTGGTCCACCGGCACCGCATCCAGCTGCTGGTGATCGCGATCCGCTCGGCCACCTCGGAGCAAATGCGCCGCATCGTGGAGCGCTGCACCGCGGCGGGGGTCGCCTTCAAGATCATCCCCTCGCTCCAGGACTTGCTGGACGGCCGCGCCGGCATCGGCGAGCTCCGCGAGGTCGAGATCGACGACCTACTGGGGCGCGAGCCGGTGCACCTCGATCTCGAGCAGGTGCGCTCCGACCTGCAGGGCAAGACCGTCCTCATTACCGGCGCCGGCGGCTCGATCGGCTCGGAGCTGGCGCGCCAGATCGCGCGCTTCCGTCCCGCCCGTCTGGTCCTGCTCGAGCGAGCCGAGAGTCCGCTCTACTTCGTGCACCTCGAGGTGGCCCGCAGCGCACCCGAGGTCGACGTCATCCCGGTGATCGCCAACATCACGAACGCCGACCGGCTCGACGAGGTCTTCGAGACCCATCGACCCGAGTACGTGTTCCACGCGGCGGCCTACAAGCACGTCCCGTTGATGGAGGAGAGCGTCTTCGAGGCGGTGTGGAACAACGTCGTCGGGACCCTGCGGGTGGCGCAGCGGGCGGTGCAGCACCAGGCGGAGAAGTTCGTGCTGATCTCGACCGACAAGGCGGTGAACCCATCGAGCATGATGGGCGTCACCAAGCGCATCGCCGAGCGGATCGTCCTCGAGCTGCCCTCGCTCCGGGGCGTGACCGACTTCCGTGTCGTGCGGTTCGGGAACGTGCTCGGCTCCGACGGCAGCGTCGTCCCGCTGTTCAAGCGGCAGCTGGCCGCGGGCGGGCCGATCACGGTGACGCACCCCGACGTGCAGCGCTACTTCATGACCATCCCCGAGGCGGTGGAGCTGGTGCTCACCGCTGCCGCCCTGCCCGCCGCCGCCTGCCGCATCTCCATCCTCGAGATGGGGAGCCCGGTGCGCATCGTCGACCTCGCGGAGCAGCTCATCCGGCTGTCCGGCCTCGAGCCCTACAAGGACGTGCAAATCGTGTTCACCGGCCTGCGGCCGGGCGAGAAGTTGAACGAGGAGCTGGTCGCGGCCGGGGAAGAGACGATTCCGACGAGCGTCGACAAGATCCGCCTGGTGCAGCGCAACGGCGGCAGTGGCGTCCTGGTGGCCCTGGAGCTGCAGCGGCTGGTCGATGCCCTGTGCGGTGCGGACGCCGTCGGGCTGATGCGCGCTGTTGGAGCGCTCGCGCCCGAATACACCCCCCCGGCGCCACGCCCCCTGCGCCCGCCCCGCCCGCTACGGCAGCCGGCGGCCACACCCATCTTCACCGAGCGCCGCGCCGGCCAGTTGAGCGTGTCAGCCCCGAAGCTCGTCTCCCCACTGGTGTAGGCAGTCCAGCTGGCGCCGGGTGGGCGAGACGACCGGCCGCCGGCGCCGCAGCGCGTCCAGCGCGCGCTCGAGCGGCGTGCCCGTCGCCATGCGCCACGCGAGGTAGAGCGTGCTCGCCCGCCCGATACCAGCACCACACGAAATGAGGGTCGCGGGTCCATCACTGCTGCGGGCGCTGTCGAGAAAGGCGCACCCGCGGCGCAGCTGCTCCATGGTCGGAGCGTGGTTGTCGGGGACCGGCAGCCACAGGAGGGACTCCGCCGAGCGGAGCCAGGGCGCCGGTGATGCTTCGCCGAGTAGCGTCACGACACGCGTGACACCGGCCGCCTGCAGCACGCGCCACCGCCGGGGCAGCGGCACGCCACCCACCCACACCCCGTCCTCCATCTCCGTCGGGCGCCGCCGGGGAGACTCATTCTTCAGGCCGAGCCAGAAGACCCACCAGGCGCGCAGCGGCCAATACCGCATCAGGAATCGCACGGTTCGCTCCGCTCCCTCGGCCCGCTGCGTACGTTGATCCCCATGCCCCCGTCCCTCGCACCCCGGCGCGCCGCGCGGCTCTTCGTGGCAGCGGCGGGCCTGGCCATCTTGGTCGCCACGCTCGCTCCCGCGGGCACCGAGCTTGCCCCGGGCTGGGACACCGTCATCGTAGGCGGCGACGACGCCCTCGCCGACGTCGTCCAGAACGTACTCTTGTTTCTGCCCCTCGGCGCTGCCCTCGGACTGCTGGGGATGCGCACGCTCCGGCTCGTCGCACTGGGTGCCCTGCTCTCGTTCGCCGTTGAATTCGCCCAACAGTGGATTCCGGGCCGCGACCCGAGCTTCGGCGACATCTGCTTCAACACGCTTGGCACGGCGCTTGGTGGGCTGCTGGCGTACACCGCACCGCGCTGGCTCACTCCGCCCCGCCGGCGGGCCGCGTGGCAGTCGCTCGGCGCGGCCGTCGGGGTCGTGGGCGTCTGGTTCACGACGGCGTGGCTCTTCCAGGCGGCGCCCCCGGCCACCCCGTATGTCGCCGATCTGCGGCCGGACCTGCCGCACCTCGGTCTGTACCCCGGCCGGGTGCTCACCGCCGCGCTCGGGCCCCTGCCATTAGCCGCAGGGTCGCACCTGGACGCGGCCCACGCCCCGCTCGCCACCGGCACGGTGCTCCGGGTCGTCGCCGTGGCCGGTCGCACGCCTCCGGGGCGGTTGGCGCCGCTCCTCGCGATCACCGACGAGCGCGGCAAATGGGTGGTCCTGCTTTCCATTGATCGCCGTGACCTCTCCCTCTGGTTTCGCACGCACAGCACAGATTGGCGGACCGACCGGCCGGAATTGCGCGCCCGCGGTGCGCTGGCGGCCATCGCCCCAGGCGACACGTTCGCCGCCGCCGCGTGGCGGGAGCACGGCGCGTACTGCCTCGCGCTCGACTCCCTGCGCTGGTGCAACCGGGCATACACGCTGGCCGATGGCTGGAGGCTGATCTTCGATCTGGAGCATGGCTCCCGCCTGCTCCTGGGCCTGCTGGGAGCCGGCTGGCTCGGGGGGCTGCTCGTGCCGATCGGGTGGTGGGCGCGCCGCCACTGGGGTTCCGCAGCGGCACTGGTGGTCGCAGGCGGGAGCCTCTTCGCCGTGCCGGCGCTCACGGGTCTGGGGCCAACGCCGCTACCCGCGCTGATCGGCGCCCTGGCGGGACTCGCCCTGGGCGCGGCGCTGCGTCTGCTCCTCCGCTAACGGTCCCGGGGCGCCCGCCTCCTTCATTATTATGGGGACGAAGGAGATGCGCCGCCGGAACAGCCGGAACGACTCGAGGCGGCGCACGTAGGGTACGAACCCCGCCTTGGCGCAGCCTTTCAAAGACGGGACGCTGGTCTCATCCACGAACGTGATCACCCAGCGGACACCCAACGGCCGCGCGCGCTCGGCGATCTGGGCCATCGCGCACGCCATGATCCCCTGCCCCCGATACGCCTCCGGCGTGTACGCCCCCTCGAGCAGCGCTTCGTCGGGCGCAAGGTGCGGATAGAGATTCCCGAAGAACGCTCGCACGCGGTCGTTCTCCTTCGCGGGAATGAGCCATTGCATGTAGCACGGCTGGCCATCCGGGTCGAGCGCGACGTGGCAAGTGGCGATGGCGGCGTGCAGCAGGCGCAATTGGCCCAGGCGCGCGTACACCTGGTCGCCCGACAGTCCCGGTTCGTGCACGTCGAGCCACGAGAGTTCGTCGCTTGGGGCGAGCGGCCGTACCTGAACGGGCCGCTTGGCTGGAGGCTCCGGGAACGCTATCGCGAGATCGCGCCGCAGACCGAGCGACGCCGAGTCGGAATAAAACCGGGAGGTCAGCGCCCGCCACATGCGCCGCATGCGCCCGGAAAGCACGAGGTGCAGCAGATCGCGGACGCGCGCCAGGAATCCCGACATCGCTTAGTCGAATCGCATGCCGTCGCACAATACGGCGGCGATGCGCTCCCCTGTGTGGCCGTCCCACCGTTCGATCGCTGCCGGCGCGGCGGGCCGCTGCGCCACCGCGGCGCGCGCCGCATCCTGGATGGCGTCGCGCTGCGCGGCGACGAGCCGGTTGGTCCCGACGCTACAGGTGATCGGCCGTTCGGTGTTCGGCCGCACGGTGACACACGGGACACCGAGCCAGCTCGTCTCCTCCTGGAGGCCCCCCGAGTCGGTGATCACCAGCCCGGCGTCGGCGACCAGCCCCAACATCTCCAGGTACGGCAGCGGCTCGAGCAGCCGCACACCGTCCCGGCCCGCCGCGTCCGCCCCGAGCGTCCGCAGGCGAGCCCGCGTACGCGGATGCACGGGAAAGAGCACCGGGCCCTCCGTGCCGAGCTGTGCGATGGCACCGATCAGCTCACACAGCGTCGCCGGATCGTCCACGTTCGCGGGCCGGTGCAGCGTGACGACCGTGTACTGCCCGCGCGCAACGCCATGGCGGCGCGGCGCCTCCAGCGCGCGGGCCCCGGGCAGCGCGACCACGAGTGAATCGATCATCACATTGCCCACGAAGTGAATCGGCTCGGGCGACACCCCTTCCCCACGCAGATTCTCCACCGCGTCCCGGGACGGCGCAAACAAGACGTCCGCCAGATGGTCGGTCACGAGCCGGTTCAGCTCCTCCGGCATGGTGCGATCGCGACTGCGCAGCCCCGCCTCCACGTGGCCGACGGTGATGCCGAGCTTCGCCGCCACGAGGGCGGCCGCCACGGTGGAGTTGACGTCGCCGTACACCAGCACGACGTCGGGCGCGACGGTTTCACACAGTGGCTCGAAGCGCTCCATGATGGCCGCCGTCTGCCGGGCGTGCGAGCCGGAGCCCACGTCGAGGGCGTAGTCCGCCCGAGGCAGGCACAGGTCCCGGAAGAACGCCTCCGACATCTCCGGGTCGTAGTGCTGGCCGGTGTGTACCACGACGTGGCGCGCACCCCGCACGGCCAGGGCCCGCGCAACCGGCGCGAGCTTCATGAAGTTTGGCCGCGCGCCGACAACCGAGAGGACGGACGGGCTCAAAAGATCTTGGTGAGCGTGAAGATGGTGATCGGGATCGTGAGCAAGAACCCCCCGAACCGCAGCACGTCGCCCGCGCTGGTCCCGCCTCGCCGCGGCAGGACGAACTGGTCTCCCGCCACGAGGCCCGCGTCGTCGAGTGTGAGGCCGTCGGCGATCGCCTGCCGCAGCGCCCTGCCTTGCCAGATGGGCTTGCCGTCGCGCTCGATCCGCAGCTTGGCGATGTTGGCCTCGGGCGTCGTGCCCCCGGCGGCCATGAGCGCGTCCGACAGCAGCGCCGTGGCCGGGACGCCGTAGAAGCCCGGCTTGGCTACGGCCCCCTGGATGGAGAGCCGCAGAAACGCGCGCGCCCGCACTTCGGGGTCGCGCAAGTTTTGCGCGAGCCGGTGTGCGAGGTAATCCTGCAGCTCGGAGCGCAGCACCCCGTCGAGCGGCACGTCGCCGATCAGCGGCAGCGTGAGCTGTCTCGCCGCCCCAACTGTGAATGTGTCCGACAGCGTCGGCTCGCCCTGTACAGCCAGGAGGATGCGGTCCCCGACCCTGAAGTCCCCGCGGGCGAGCCGGTTCCGAATGCCGGCGGCCTCGCGCGTGGCCTGGGCACGGTCCTCCTGGTCGCCGCCGGGCGACTGCGCGGCTTCCTCCAGACGCCCGGCGCGCGCCTCCAGCGCCTGGCGGGTGGCGCCGAGGCCCAGCGGGTTCGCGCCGTCGGTGTTCTGGCCCGCCGCGCGACTGGGGACGGCCAACACGGCGCAGAGGGCAGCGAGAGTCACGCGAGTCAGGATCATGTTGCCGGTCTCATTTCTTGGTTTGGCGGCGGAGCCGCGCGCCCCGACCGAAATACGCGGGTCATGGCCCGCCACAGCACGGCGCGGATGAACGGCAGCGGGTCGTCCCATGCCACGACCCGCACCGCGTCGCAGCCCAGCGCCCACGGGAGCCACCGCAGGAACGAGATGCCAGCGGCGCGCGCGGCCGTGACGTCGTCCCACGGCTTGCACCAGCGGGCCCCCGCGCGGGCTTGGCGGACGGGGGCGTGGGGGAGCCCGACCAGGTCGGCGAATACGAGCGCCGGGATGTTGACGCCAGCGCGTGCCCCCAGATGGTGCCACAGGGTAAACCGGGGATTGATCTCGAGCAGGTATAGCCGGCCGTCGGGCGCACGCTTGAAGTCGAACTTCGCGACGCCACGCAGGCCCAGCTGCCGGACGAGGTCGCGGCCCAGGGCTGTCACCTCGGGCGCGTCGGTAATCACGAGCGCCGTGCTGTCGCCATAAGCCGGCGGCCACGTGCGCAGCTTCCGCCCCGTGAACTCGCCCACCGTCTCGCCGTGCTCGTCGACGTATACATGGTAGCTCTCGATGCGCGTTTCCGGACCCGGAATCAGCTGCTGCACCAACACCGGGATACGCGCGGCCGCCAGACGCGGCCAGAGCGACGCCAGTGTCTCCGGCGACTCGAAGCGCAGTGCCTTCGCGCCCCCGGCAATCGGCATCCACTGCGCGCCGCGGCGTACGAGGGGTTTGAGGACGACCGGAAACGGGAGGTCGAGCGGCATCGGGTCGCGGCACGGATCCAGCACGTGCGCCGGCGGAACGGGGAGGCCGAGTCGCTGCGCCAGCGCCTGGAAGCGGCCCTTGTCGACCAAGTCCTCCACCAAAACGGCGTCGGGTATCACGAAGCGGAAGTGGCGGCGCAGGCGCTCGCGGTGACGGGAGACGAGGAGCAACTCCCGGTCCTCCTCGTAGAACAGCACGGGCGGCGCGGGCTGAGTGGCGCCGAAGCGCTCGAGCACGTCCAACACCGCGTCCGGCCGCTCCCAGGCATCGGCCCAATCGAGCACCACGTCGGCGAAGCGGGAGTACCGCGCCGCCTGGCCGGGCGCCGCCATCACGGCACAGCGGATGCCCGCCAGGCCCAGTGCGCGGAGCAAGTCGGTGTCGCCCAGCACACAGGCGTAGGGGGAACTGGCGTGCGGGGCCGGCATCACCCGTCGTCTCGGGAACCGCTCAACAGCAGGGTCCCAGCCGCGCCCTCGGGGTCCTCGTCCCCCACTTGGTATCCCGCCAGCGAATACGCGTAATAACTGTACGCCGCGCCGGGCCGCACGTCGTTCAGCGCGACGCCGAGCAGGCGGATGGGCAGACGCTGCAGCACCTGGACCTTAGCCTCGGCAATCATGCGGTCCGTAACCCCCGTGCGCAGCACCAGCAGCATGCTGCCGGTGGCCATCCCCAGCGCGCAGGGATCGACGCCGGCAGCCAGGGGCGCGCTATCGACCAGGATCACATCGAAGTGCGGGCGCATTTCGGTGAGCAAGCGGGGCATTACGTCGGAGCACAGCAATTCGGGACCGCGATGCAGGCGCGAGCCGGCACCGATGAAGGAGAGCAGCGGATACGGGGTGCTCTGCACCACGTTGCCTGCTGCCACCTGATCCGCCAAGGCGTCGGTCAGCCCCGGGCGGCGGACACCGCGCAGCGAGCGGTGCAACATACCGCACCGCACGTCGCCGTCGATCAGCAGCGTGCGGTAGCCCACTTGCGCGAACGCCTGGGCCAGATTGGACGTGACGAAGGACTTGCCGTCGCCGCGGCCCCGCCGTTTGCCGTTGCCCTCGGGCACGTGCGGTACGGCGCCGAGGATCGGAAGCCCCATGGCGCGGGTGAGCTGCAGCGGATCGCGGATCGCGGGATCGACACGATCCCGCAGCATCGCGCCCGCCACGCCCGCGCCCAAGCTCACGCCGAAGGCGAGCATGACGAGCAGCGGCGCCGGGTTGACGACGGGGCGACTCGCCCGGACCGCGTCCTCCAGGATGCGGACGTCGGGCACGGTGCTGACTTCGGCGAGCCGCGCTTCGTTGTAGCGCTGCTCCAGATTCGAGAACAGCAGCGCCGCGTTCTCCTGGGTGCGCTCCAACCGCACCTCCTCCAGCGCCACCGGTGGCGCGCCCTGCAGGGCGCCGGCGATCGTGTCGGCGCGCTGCTGCATCTCGCGCTCGCGGGCGGCGAGGCCGGTCATCACCGTGCGGGCCAGCTGCGGAACTACGTACCGGGCGAGCGTGTCCACCTGCTGCGCCAGGCGGCGCACCGGCGGATGCGTGTCGGCGTAGCGGAAGCTCATGACGCGCAACTCCGCCTGGCGGTCCGAGAGCTCCTTCAGGGCGCCCGTCAGCTCTTGCGAGCGCTGGACAGCGCCGATCATGGAGAGCTCATCCACGGACACTCCCCGATCCCCCGCGCTCGTCAAGACCTGCTCGATCGCCTCGCGGTCGTGCGCCAGCGCGGCAGCGGCCACCTGCAGATCCACATACCGCGCGAACGTCGGGTCTGCGGTCGTGCGGCGGCCGTCGGCGCCCTGGGCCGGGCCCTCCGACGGACGAACCGCGTTGCGCACGCGGAACTGCGTCAGCGCGCCTTCCGCGGAGCGCAGGCTGGCCTGGGCGCGATCCCGCTGCTCCTGCAGAATCGACGACAGCTCGGTGAGTCGTTCGCGCTTCAGATTCGCCGCCACGACCACGAGCCGGTGCGCGACGGCATTGACGGTCGTCGTGATGAGGTCGGGGTCGTGCCCGCGTCGCTCGAGGCGGACGAAGTAGCCATCGGCTGCCGCTCGGATCCGCAGCGCGTCGGAGAGCACGATCGCCGCCTCACTCAGCGCAATCAACTGAAACCGCAGCACCGCTCCCGGGCGCAGGGTACCCGCCGGCGGCACCCAGGCGAAACCCAGCACCGCACCTACGGAGTCGCCCGCGCTCCCCTGCTGCAGAACCACGTCCGCATCCACATCCCGCAGCGTGAAGGCGCGCCCCGTCGAGTCCACCTCGAGCCGGTAAGAACCCGGCCGGACCTCGCCGGGGACGGTCAACGTCGTCCAGGCCGCGGTATCCGCCGGCGATTTCAGCGCGAGGTACAGCCGCGACTGGCGGACGACATCGTCCAGGACGATCCGGGATCGGATCAGGTCGAGCCAGCCGCCCGAGGTACCCAGCAGTTGGGCGCTCTGAATCGGACCCTGATCGCCCCCAGCGCGGTCCCCGGGGCGCTCCGCTGCCTGGATCCAGATTGTGGCGCGCGCCTGATAGACGGGCTTGAGAAACCGCGCCGCGCCGAGGCCCGCCGCCGTGCCGACGATCGTCACGGCACCGACCAGGAGCCTGTAGCGGCGCGCCGCGGCGAAGACCCGCCGCCAATCGCTCGGCGGCGCGATGGGTGCGCCCGGGGGCCCCGATCGGTTGGGCGCGAGGGCCAGTCCCAGCGAGGGGGCTGCTTGCTGCGGATGCGCGGTGGTGTCGCTTGCCATGCTGTCGGTCCGTCGCTCGGTGTAGGGTGGCCCTGCGACGGATTGCAAGCCGGGTACCGCGGGGACTTCAGGCGGCGCGCAGTGTAACGCGCGCTGCCATTAGGAGATACGCAGGCGCACACCGCCTCGACTTCGGCGGGCCGGGAATGTTGTGAGGCATCTGCCACAACTGTGAGCGGTTTCGGCTTTGGCTGCATGGTCTTGCGACCGCGCGCGGTCGGGCCCCCGAACGTCGCAGCCTTCACGCACATCTGTAACGCGGGCGTGTCAGCCGGGGCGTCGTGGGACCGGCCGCGGACGCTAAGTGCTTGTGCCACAAGGCGCCAGCGAATGGGCGCCCGCGCACGTCACCTGCGTTGTCCTCCGGCCACGCGGGCTAACCCGCCCGTTCTGTCCACCAGGGGCCCTGGGCCCGAGGAGTGGAGCAATCATCGTCGGCTCGGCACCACCCAAGCGCAGCGAGTTCCTGCCCTTCTCCCCGCCGACGATTGGCGAGGAGGAGATCCAGGAGGTCGTGGATACCCTCCGCTCACGCTGGATCTCCACGGGGCCGAAGGCGAAACGCTTCGAGAGCGAGTTCGCCACCTACCTCCAAGCCCCGGGGGCGCTGGCGCTCAACTCTTGCACGGCGGCCTTGCACACCGCGCTGAAGGCGCTGGGACTCGGCCCCGGTGATGAGGTGATCACCACGCCGCTGACGTTTGCCGCGTCGGTGAACGTGATCGAACACGTCGGTGCCCGGCCGGTGCTGGTGGACGTGGAGCCGGACACGCTCAACATCGACCCGCGTGCGGTGGCGGCAGCGATCACTCCGCGCACCCGTGCACTCTTGCCCGTGCATTATGCCGGCCATCCTGCCGACCTCGACGCGCTGCACACGTTGGCCAACGCGCACGGCTGCACGATCGTCGAAGACGCCGCGCACGCCCTCCCCGCCTGCTACAAAGGGCGGCCGATCGGCAGCGCCGGCAACCCAGTCGCGTTCAGCTTCTACGCGACCAAGAACCTCACCACCGGGGAAGGCGGCATGCTCACGGCCGATCCCGACTTCCTCGCCCGGGCGCGGGTGATCAGCCTGCACGGCATGAGCCGCGACGCGTGGAAACGCTACGACGAGGGCGGCAGCTGGTTCTACGAGATCCTGCTCCCCGGCTTCAAGTACAACATGACCGACATCCAGGCGGCCTTGGGGTTGTGGCAACTGCGCAAGCTCGCGCAAGCCCAGCAGCGCCGCCGCGAGGTGGTGCGCGCGTACGACCGCGCCTTCGCCGCCGAGCCGGCGCTCGAGCTTCCCGTGACGCGCCCGGAGGTGGAGCATGCCTGGCATTTGTATGTGCTGCGCCTGCGCACGGACGCGCTGAGGATCGGGCGGGACCGCTTCATCCAGGAGCTCGCCGAGCGTAACATCGGCACGTCGGTGCATTTCATCCCGATTCACATCCACCCGTACTATCGCGACAAGTACGCGTTCACGCCGGGCAGCTTCCCGGTGGCGTACGACAATTACCAGCGCATGCTGAGCCTGCCGCTCAACCCCGGAATGAGCGAGCGCGACGTGAGCGACGTGATCGAGGCGGTGCTCGACGTCGTACGGAGTTTCCGGACGTGACGGCGAAGCGCGTTCTCGACATCGTCCTGGCGGGAACGGCGCTCGTCGCCGCGGCGCCCGTGCTCGCCGTGGCCGCGCTGGGGATTCGGCTCGCCGGGCCCGGTCCCGTCCTGTACCGCGCGCAGCGGGTCGGTCAGCACGCCCGCGTGTTCACGATGTACAAGCTTCGCTCGATGCGGGCGCGCGAGGGCTATCCCGTCGTCATCACGCATCACGAGACGCTGCGCGTGCCGCCCGGGCTCACCAGTCCGGGGAGCATTTATGCCTATACGCACGGCGAGGCACAGCTGGACGCGCGCGACCCCGAGCGCTGCTACGGCGAGCGCTTGTTGCCGTTGAAGCTGGCGTTGGACCTCGTCTATGTGCGCCAGGCCTCGCTCGGATACGATCTCGCGCTCATCGCGCGTACCGGATGGATGCTCGGCACCGCGCTGCTCGGCCGCCGCGCGTTCGCGCTGCCCCGGGAGCTGGCGGAGGCGCGGCGTATCATGGACGAAGACGGCGCGGCACGGAGGTCGGCGTGATGCTCGGCGTACGCGATCGACCGGTGAGCGTGGCGACGCCGACGCTCCTCAACCGGCTCGCGCAAGGGCTCGCGGCGGCGGGCGTGGTCTACTGCCAGTGGAAGGGGCACTGGAAGCGGACGCGCTGGGAGACCGGTGCCGGAGACGTCGATTTGCTCGTTGATCCCGCCTGGGCGGGGCGCCTCGACACTGAACTGGCTCGCCTCGGCTTCAAGCCAAGCCTCCCGCCACCGGAGGCCCAGATCCCCGGCACGGCGAGTTGGATCGGCTACGACCCCGGCCGTTCCAGCCTGGTCCACGTACACGTGCACGTCCGTTTGGTCGTCGGCGGCTATTGGACCACCGTGTACCGCCTCCCGATCGAACGTGCGGTGCTCGCGTCGGCGGTCCCCAGCGTGCCATTCCCGGTGCCGGCGCCCGAGCTCGAGTTCATCGTCTTCGTGCTGCGCACCGTGCAGCGCTACCGTCGCCGGGATGTTTTCGCGCTCCGCCATCCCCGCTGGCTCGCGGAGACGCAGCCGGAATTCGCCTACCTGCTCGGTCGAGTAGACCGACAGCTGGTCGTGGCACAGCTGGCGGAGCTCCTGCCGACGGTGGATGCGGCGTTCTTCGACGCCTGCACCCGATCGCTGCGGCCGGAGGCGTCGCGGTGGTGGCGCCTGTGGCTGCAGCGTGGCCTGCAAACCCGGCTCGAGCCGTATGCCTCCCGCCCGCCACTCAGCTTGCTCGGCCGCCGGATCGGGCGGAGCCTGCGAGTGCTGCCGCGCGCCGAGGGGCACCACCCGGTGCGCGGCGGCCGCGTGATCGCGTTCCTTGGCGGCGATGGCGCGGGCAAGTCCACCTGCGTCGGGGAGCTGTCGCGGTGGCTCGGGGGGCAGTTCGACGTCATGCGGGCCCACCTGGGGCGGCCGCCGCGTTCCCTCACCACCCTCCTAGTCGGCGCCCTGCTGAAGCTGCGCCGCCTGCTGGGCCGCGGCAACGAAACCACCCTCTTCGATATGCTGCGCCACGTGTGCACGGCGCGCGATCGCTACCGTCTGTTCACCACGGTCCGGCGCTTCGCCGATGCCGGGGGGATCGCATTGTGTGAGCGCTACCCCGTGCCACAAAACCGCCTGCTGGTCGGACCGGAACTTCCGCGGCTGCTCGAACGGCGGCGCACCACGCCCCTGGCGCACCGCCTGCTGCGCACCGAGCAGTGGTACTACGACCGCATTACGCGCCCCGACGTCATCACCGTGCTGATGGTGGAGCCGGAGATCGCAGTGCGGCGCAAGACCGACGAGCCGGCGGCCTACGTGCGGACGCGGTCCCGGATCATTTGGGAAACAGACTGGACCGGGACCGGCGCGCGCCTCGTGGACGCCGGACGGGCGCTGCCCGAGGTGCTGAGCGACCTCAAGGCCCTCGTGTGGTCGGAGCTGTAGGGATGAGGCGACTCGTGGTCGAGGTGGCGGGGCCCGCCGGCTCGGGCAAGACGACCATGGCGCAGTTTCTCACCACGCGCTCACACGTTGTCGGCGCGAGCGTATGGAACCTGCCGCACTCGCTCTATGCCGCCAGCGCGCTGCGCGTGCTGCCCGAGATCGGCGCGCTCGTCGGCGCCGCACGCTGGGTCCCCTGGGAAGAGACCGAGCAGCTCATCCGCCTCGACGCCTTGGATCATTATCTGCGCCGTGTCCCGGGGAACGGGCGCGGGCCGAGTGTCGTCGTCCTGGACGAGGGCCCCGTGTTTGCGTTCGCCTGGTTCCGCGTGCTGGGGCACCCGTGTTTCCGCAATGGCCGTCGCGACGCCTGGTGGCGCCGGGTGCTGGCGTATTGGGCGGGACGCCTCGACGCGATCGTGCTGCTCGACGGCGCCGATCCCCTGCTCGTCCAGCGCCTCCGCACGCGCGCGAAGAGCCACCCGCTGAAGCACAGCTCCGACCGGGAGCTCTACGAGTTCGCCGCCGCCTACCGGGACGCGTTCGACTGGGTGATCGCCGGCATGACCGCCGCGGGACGCGCTCCGCGGGTGGTCTCGCTGGAGAGCAACGGCGCGCCTCCCGCGGAGCTCGCGGAGCGGGTGCTCGCCGCCTGCCAGGAGAGCGTCCATGTCGACTGACGTGGCCGCGCTCCCCGCCGCCACGCCCGCGATGCCCGTCCCGGCAACGCTGACCACGCGCGCCTCGCTCAACGCAGTGCAGTCGCTGCTCGACTACGCCGCGCGGCTCGGCGTCGGGTTGGTCATCACGCCGCTGCTCGTGAGTCGCTTCGGGCGCGAGTTGTTCGGTGTGTGGGAAATGCTGAACCGCCTGATCGGCTATATGTCGGCGGCCGACGGGCGTCCGACCGAAGCGTTGCGCCTCGTCATCGCCACGAAGCAGGCGGCGGCGGACCCGCTGGAGCATCGGCGCGCCGTCGGCAGCGCCCTCGTCGTGTGGCTGTTGTTCTCGCCCCTGGTCGCCGGGCTCGGCAGTGTCCTCGTGTGGCTCTCGCCGCTGGTGACCAAGGTGCCCCCGGCGCTGCACACGACCGTGCGGCTGGCGAGCGCGGCGCTGCTGGTCAGCTTGTTGATTGGCGGCCTCTCCTCGGTGCCGGAATCCGTGCTGCGCGGCATGAACCTCGGTTACAAACGGATGGGATTTCAGGCGGCGCTCAACGTGATCGGCGGCGGGCTCACCGCCGGCGCCGTCTATGCCGGGCTCGGACTGGTGGGCGTCGCCGGCGCGCAGGTGGCGCTGATGGCCATCACCGGGGTGTGCTTCTGGATTCTCGTCAAGCGGTACGTCGCATCGTTTGGCGTGGCGCGGCCCTCGGCGCCCGAGGTGCGGTCGCTGCTGGGCATGAGTGTGTGGATCGCGATCGGCGAAGTGGTCGCGAAGCTCGCCACGGCCAGCGACGTCATCATCCTCGGCATGGTCGCGTCCCCGGCGCTCGTGACGACCTACGTGCTCACCGGGTACGCCGGGCGCATCGCGCTCGGGCTCCACGTCTTCACCACCGGCGCCGCGATGCCGGGGCTGGGGGGCGTGATCGGACGCGGGGAGTACGAGTGGGCGGCGCGTCTGCGGCGCGAGATCATGAACCTGACGTGGCTCTTCGTCACCGCGGTGGGGGCCACGATCCTGCTGTGGAACCGATCCTTCCTGGCGCTGTGGGTCGGCCCGGTTAACTACGCCGGGTTCTGGACCAATCTGCTCATCGTGATCGTCACGGTGCAGACCGCGCTGGTCCGCTCCGACGCCTACGTCCTGGATGCGACCCTGCAGCCGCGCCTGCGTGTCAGGGTCGCCGCCGTCGCGGCCGTCGTGGCGGTGCGGCCGATCATCCGGCCGCTGCTCGTCATGCTGCTGCTGTTCGGTGTCACGGCCGTCTTGGGCGACCGCGTGCTGACCGCCCATTGGCTGGCATGGGCGGTCGGCGTGGTCGCGACCCTCGCCCTCATGATGGCCGTAGCCTTCGCAACGGGGCTTTCCACCGGGGCGCGTCGCGCGGTAGTCGGCCGGTTGCGCGCAATGCTCGTGACATCCCGTGGCTAGCGCGATCGGGTACGTGCTCGGAGGCACGGGCCTCCAGCCCCAGACCGTGCCCGCGCGGGCGGTCCCCGCGACCGGGGTCAACCCAATCGTGTTGGCCGCGTTCTATCTCATGGTGTTCTCGTTCAACTTCGAGATGCCCGACCGCGGCGGATGGGAAGTCCCCGCCATGACGGCGGCGCTATTCATCGCATCGACGCCGCTCGCGCTGCGCGCGTGTTACGGACGCGTGCCCGGCGCCATGCTCTGGTTCGCGGCCTATCTGTGCATCTTCGTCCTGGCGAGCCTCGTCCACGTGTGGATCGACTTCGGCGACGTCCGCCACTACCTGATCGTGTTGGTAGAAGCCGTCCTCGTGGGCTGGGCCGGCTTCAACCTCTGCAGCCGGGCCGTGGTCGGCACCGGAGCCCTCTGGAGCTTCGTGTTCTCGGCACTGGCACGGGCGGTGTTGCCCATGGTGGGTGTCGGCCGCACCTCCTACGCGGTGTGGACGGGCGGCGAGCGCGTGACGGCGTTCGGTCAGAATGCGAACTTCAGCGCGATCCTCCTGTCAGCAGGCCTCGTGACCCTGCTCGGCCTCACGTTCGGGCGGCCGGGTACCTCGCGCCGGATGCGACTGGCCGCCGTGCCGATCGGCCTGTTCATCGGTGCCGCGATCATCGAGACCGGGTCGCGCGGCGGACTCATCTCGCTCGCAGCGGGGCTCGTGGCGCTGGTCTTCACGGCGGGTGGCAATCTGAAGGTGCGGCTGCGCAACGGGGCGGTCACGGTGCTCGCGATCGGCGCACTGGCCTACTCCGCGTTCACCGCGACCGTGATGAAGAACCGCCTGGAGGCGACCGCGCAAACGGGCACGCTGGCGGGCCGCGAGCAGCTGTGGCCGTCGCTCGTGGACATGTTCCTGGAGAAGCCCTACATCGGCTGGGGCCCCGTCAACAACCAATTCGAGGTCGCCGCGCGCACCACGGACATGGTGCGCGAGCATCGGGACGCGCACAACCTGCTGCTCGAGCTGCTGACAGCGGAGGGGCTGGCGGGCGCCGCACCATTCCTGATCGGCCTCGGCCTGTGCGTCGTCGCGGCCTGGCGGGGGCGCACCAGCCCGTACGGCATCGCACCCTTCGCGCTGGTCGCGCTGTTTCTCGTCGCGAACATCAGCACCAACCTGCTCGCCTACAAGCCGTTCTGGTGGGTGCTGGCCGTCGCCCTGGCGAGCGGACAGCTCGCGGCCGGGGCGAGCCCGGCCGAGGGAGGGACGCGCCCATGTGCGGCATAGCCGGGCGGTTCCACGCCGCGCTCTTGCCGCCGGCGCCCGAATGGGCCGAGCGCGCGGACGCGCTGCTCGCGCACCGCGGCCCGGACGGGCACGGGGCATATCGCGACGCCAACTGCGAGCTGATCCACCGCCGGCTGGCCCTCATCGACCTGTCGCCCACCGGGCACCAACCGATGGCGAACGAGGACGCGAGCGTTTATGTGGTCTACAACGGCGAGATCTACAACCATCGCGCGCTGCGGGCGGAGCTCCAGGGCCACGGCCACAGTTTCCGCGGCACGTCCGACACCGAGGTCCTCGTCCACCTGTACGAAGAGCTAGGCGAGCGGGTGGTAGAACGGCTGCGTGGGATTTTTGCGCTCGCCATCTATGACCGTACCCGGCGACGCCTGCTCCTGGCGCGCGATCGCTTCGGCGTGAAGCCGCTGTTCGTTGCCGAGCACCGCGGCCAATGGGTATTTGGGAGCGAGATCAAGGCCATCGCGGCGCTCCCGGGCTTCCAGCCCGAGCTCGACCGGCAGGCCTGCTACGATTTCCTCGGCCTGGGCTATGTACCGGAGCCGGCCACGGGGTTCGGGAACGTGGCGGCGCTGGCGCCGGGGACCCTCATGGTGATCGACACCCAGGGCGCCCGCCGCCGGCCGTTCCACACCGTGCAGGCGCGACCGGACGCGCAGCGGACGCTCGAGGGCTGCGTGGAGGAAGTCTCCACCGCGCTGCTCGACGCCGTCGGCGCGCAGTCGGTCGCGGACGTCCCGGTCGCCGCGCTCCTGAGCGGGGGTATCGACTCCTCGCTGGTCGTCGCCGCGCGCCAGCGCGCGACCGGGGACTCCACGACCACGTTCAACGTACGGTTCCCCGACCGCAGTCATGATGAGACCCCGCGCGCGCGCGCGGTCGCCGCGCACTACGGGACGCAGCACATCACCGTCGACCTGCCAGAGGGGGCGTTGCGCACGGACGCCATCCTCGACCTGCTGCGACACTTCGACCAACCGTTCGCCGATACGAGCCTGATCCCGACGTACTGGATCGCCCGCGCCGTGCGCGAGCAAGGCATCATCTGCACCCTGTCGGGGGACGGCGGGGACGAGGGCTTCGGCGGCTATCCCCTGTTCTGGCGCGCCAACTCCTTGATGCGCCTGGCGCGTCTGCCCGCCTGGACCACACGTGCCGCCGCGGCTGTGGGCGATCGCTTCGCGCCCTGGACGCAGAACTGGGGCCGCCAGGTGTCCAAGGCGGCAGCGCTCGCCGACGCCGGTCGCAGCGACGCCGCCGTGCTGATGGCGGGCCTCTCGAACTACCTCTCGGAGTCCCAGAAGCAGGAGCTCGTCCCGGCCGCGGCCCGCGAGGGGCTGGACCCCGCCTATCGCCTGTACGACGACCAGCACCCGACGGGCGTCGCGGATCTCGAGCAGCTGTCGCGGCGGCTCACCGAGACGCAGTTCGCCGTGAGCGCAAGCTGGTGTTGCGAGCGCTGGCGGCTCGCTGGCTGCCGGCTCACGTAGCGCAGTCCGGCAAACGGGGGTTCAGCATCCCCCTTGACGTCATGGCGCCGCCCGAGTTGCACACGGCCCTGGAGGACTTGCTGCTCGGCCCCGATGCGCGGACGCGGGGCTGCACCGATGCGACCGTGGTGCGCGCCTGGCTGCGCGGCTTCCGGCGGGCCGGCGGGGGCCACCACACGGGCACCGTCAGTCGCGAAGGCCTCTACCGGCGCTTGGTGTCGGTGTTGGCGTTGGAGCTGTGGCTCCGGGAGTACCGGCTCCAATGGTGAATGCATCCGGGCGTCCCCGCGTGTCGATCGTGATGCCGTGTCGCAACGAGGCGGCCTACATCGCCCCGTGCCTGGACTCGGTCCTCGCGACGGACTACCCACTGGACCGCTTGGAGGTGCTCATCGCCGACGGCCGCAGCGACGACGGCACCCACGAGATCGTCGCGGGCTACGCCGCCCGCCACTCCTGCGTCCGGTTGCTCGACAACCCCGCGCGGATCACACCGGCGGCGCTCAACACGGCGATTCGCGCCGCGACCGGCGACGTGATCATTCGCATGGACGCGCATGGCGTGTATCCGCGCGACTATGTGTCTCGCCTCGTGACCGCGTTAGAGGCCAGCGGGGCGGACAACGTCGGCGGCGTGGTCGTGACACTGGCCGCCGACGACACGCCGGTGGCGCGCGCCATTGCGCTCGCGTTCGCCCACCCCCTCGGCGTGGGCAACGCCTACTTCCGCATCGGAGTGGCAGGGCCCCGCTGGGTCGATACGGTCCCGTTCGGTTGCTTCCGGCGGGAGGTGTTCGAGCGGGTCGGTATGTTCGACGAAGAACTGGTGCGCAACCAGGACGACGAATTCAACCTGCGCGTGATCGGCCACGGCGGGCGCATTCTGCTGTTGCCGGATGTCGTGTCGCGGTACTACGGGCGCCGCTCGCTCGGCGCCGTCGCGCGGATGTTCTACCAGTACGGGTACTTCAAGCCGCTGGTCGCGCGCAAGACCGCACGCATCATGCTGCGCCAGCTCGTTCCGCCCCTGTTCGTGATGAGCCTCGTGGTCACTGCCGCACTCGGGATTTGGGTGAGCGCGGCGCGGGGGGCGTTGGCAGCAATCGTGGGGGCGTACTCGGCACTCGTCCTCACGGGAGCGGCGCTGACCGTGCGCAAACACGGCTTGCGCTGCGCGGCGGCGCTCGCCGCAGTGGTCGCGACCATGCACGTCTGCTACGGCGTGGGCTACCTGCGCGGCGTCGTCGAGCACTGGCTCCCGCTCGGCCGCCGCCGCACCAGCCGGCCCGCACCGATGCCGCTCACCCGGTGAAGACTGCCATGACGAGCGCGCACCCCACGATCGCGAGCTTCGGCTATCACGAGGTCACGGACGAGCCGTCGCAGTCGGGCTTTCAGCGGCCCGGCGCCCTGCCCTACACGCTCACGCCGCGGGCGTTCGCCGCGCACCTGGACCAGATCGCCGCCGGCAACGCCGCTCCCACACGGGTGACCGACATCGATTTCACGCAGCCGGGCCGCTTCCTGATCCTCACCTTCGACGACGGCGGCAAGAGCGCCGTGTACGCAGGCGACGCGCTCTGTCAACGCGGCTGGCGGGGGCATTTCTTCATCGTCTCGAGTCTGATCGGCCAGCCCACCTTCGCGACGGCGGACGATATCCGCTATCTCGCGAGCTGCGGGCACGTCGTCGGGACCCACTCCCACACCCACCCGGACATCTTCCCCGACCTGACGCCCGAGCGGATGCTCGACGAATGGCGCAGGAGCGGCGACATCATCGGCGACATCCTCGGTGCGCCGTGTGTGACCGCATCCGTCCCAGGCGGAGACATCTCGCGCCCGGTGCTCGCGTCAGCCGCCGGCGCGGGCGTCCGATATCTCTTCACATCGGAGCCATGGCTCACCCCCCGGGCGATGAACGGCTGCCGGGTGCTCGGACGCTTCAGCCCCAAGGTGGGCACGTCCCCCGCCCGCATCGGCGCGTTGGCGCAATTCCGCGGCTGGACCAGCGCGCTCGTGGTGCGCCGCCTGAAGGGGCTGGCCCGCGCGGGACTGCCGCTGCTCTACCGGCACTATGTGCGCCGGACCACCCGCGCCCGGCCGGGAGGAGCCTGAGATGCCCGCGCCGATCCGCGTCCTGATGATCACGAGTGACTGGCCCGATCGCGCCAGCTGGGGAGGGACCGCCACGTTCATCTCCCGTCAGGTCGACTTCCTGCGCGCGGCCGGCGTAGACGTGGATGTATTCCGCTTCCGCGGCGACGGCAAACCCCTCCGCTACGCCGCGGCATGGCTGGACGTGCAGCGCCGCCTGCGACGCGAGCGCTACGACCTGATCCACGCGCAATTCGGCCAGAGCGGACTCCTGGCGCTGCCGAAACAGCTGCCGCTGGTCGTCACCTTCCGGGGGGACGATCTCGAGGGAGTGCTCAGCAACACGACCGGCCGCCTGACGGCGCGGGGCCGCCTGCTGCCGCTGCTCTCGCGTGTCGTGGCCCGGCGCGCCGACGCGACCATCGTCGTCTCGGCGCACATGAAGGCCTTCCTGCCCCGCGCGGCGCAGCCCCATGTCATTCCCTCGGGCCTCGACCTCGAGCGGTTCCGGCTGATCCCGCAGGCCGAGGCCCGGCGCCATCTGGGCCTCGCGCCCGATCGGCGCTTGGTGCTCTTCGTGGGGAGCCCGACGTCGTCGCGTAAGCGCTACGACCTCGCACGGCGGGCCGTCGACATCGTCGGGCGGTCCTTGCCGGCCGAGCTGGTGCTCGGCTGGGGCGTGCCGCACGACCAGATCCCGTACTACATGAATGCCTGCGATGCGCTGGTGTTCACGTCGCGCCAGGAGGGATCGCCCAACGTCGTCAAAGAGGCGCTGGCCTGCAATCTCCCGGTGGTCTCGGTGGCCATCGGCGACGTCCCCGAACGGCTGCGCGATCTCGCCGGGTGCGAGGTGTGCGCCGACGCCGAGCCGGACACGATCGCCGCCGCCTTGGTGCGCGTGCTGCGTCGCGGCGAGCGGACTGCCAGCCGCGAGCGGCTGCGCGATCTCGACGAGCACGTTATCACCGCGCGGGTGATCGACGTGTACCGCTCCGTGCTGGCACAGACGCACTCCGGGGCCGCCGGCAACCGGGGGCGCCGGGTCGCGACGGCGGTGGGGGCCCCGTGAGAGTTACGATTCTCACGCAGTACTACCCCCCCGAGATCGGTGCTCCGCAGGCGCGGCTCTCCGAGCTCGCGAAGGCGCTGGTGCGCCGGGGTCATGCCGTCACGGTGCTCACCGCGATGCCGAGCTACCCCGTCGGGAAGATCCATGCGGGGTACGGTGGGTTCGTGCGCCGGGAGCAGCAAGACGGCGTGCAAGTCATCCGCACACCGATCTTCCCGACACAGCGGGCGGATTTCCTGGGCCGCCTCGCGAACTACTTCTCGTTCGCGTTCTCCGCCGGTTTCCTGGGGACCTTCCTGCTGCGCCGTTGCGATTATCTCATTGTGGAGAGCCCGCCGCTGTTCCTCGGGCTCGCCGGGGTGTGGCTCAGCTGGCGCACGCGCGCCGCGCTGGTGTTCAATGTGTCCGATCTCTGGCCCGAAACCGCCGTACGACTCGGCATTCTGCGCACCGGCAGCATCGGGCACCGGCTCGCCGAGTGGCTGGAGGGCTTCTGTTACCAGCACGCGGCCATCGTCAGCGGCCAGACGAAGACCATCGTCCAGAACATCGCGGAACGTTTTCCGCATTGCCGCACGTATCACTTTTCCAACGGCGTGAACTCGCGCCGGTTTCACCCCGAGCGGCGGACCGCGGCCGCGCGCGCGGCCCTCGGGGCGGATGCACCCGGCGTCTGCGTCGCCCTGTACGCCGGCCTCCACGGGCTCGCCCAGGGCTTGGATCGCGTGCTGGACGCGGCGGACACGCTCCGCACCGATCCGACGCTGCGCCTTGTGCTGGTGGGCGACGGACCCGCGAAGGAAAAGCTGGTGCAGCAGGCGCGCGAACGCGGCTTGCCCAACGTGCGGTTTCTCGATCCCCTCGCGAGCGCCGACGTCCCGCCGCTCGTGGCCGCCGCCGACATCGTGCTGGTGCCCCTCGCCACGCACATCCCGGGAGCGACGCCGTCCAAGCTGTACGAAGCCATGGCCAGCGCTCGCCCCGTCGTGCTCGTCGCCGGCGGCGAGCCCGCGGCGTTCGTGCGCGAGCACCGCGCCGGAATCGTGGTCGCCCCGGGCGACCGCCCCGGCCTGGTGGAAGCGCTCCGGACCCTGTGTGCCGAACCCGCATTGCGCCACGAGCTGGGGACCAACGGGCGGCGGGCAGTCGAGCGGCTGTTCGACAAGGCCGATATCGACAACGCCTTCATCGAGCATCTCGAGCACGCCCGTCGCATCGCGCCCGCCGACGGCATCCGGCACCCCGCACCGAGCCGGCCCGCATGACCACTCCGACGAAAGGCGGTCGTCCCTTGCGCGTCCTGATGATCACCAGCGAGTGGCCCACCGACGCAGGCCACACCGCCCATTTCATCGCGCGCCAGTTCCGTTTCCTCCGAGCGGCGGGCGTGGACGTCGATGTGTTCCCCTTCCGGGGAAACAAAAACCCGCTGCGCTACCTCGCTGCGTGGGCGCGCGTGCGGCGCCGGCTGTGGCGGGAGCGCTACGACCTGATTCACGCCCAATTCGGCCAGAGCGGTCTGCTCGCCGTTCCCACGCGCTTGCCGCTGGTCGTGACGTTCCGGGGCTCCGACCTGTTCGGCATCATCGGCCCGCGCGGTCGCCAAACACGGGCCGGACGGCTGCTGCAGTGGCTGTCGCAGCGCGTCGCGCGCCGGGCCGACGCCGCCATTCTGGTCTCGGCGCACTTAGGGCAGTACCTCACCCACCCCGTCCCGACGCACATCGTGCCGTCGGGCCTCGACCTCGACCTGTTCCGCTGCATCCCGCGGCACGAGGCGCGTGACCACCTCGGGTGGCCCCAGGGGGGACGTCGCATCCTGTTCGTGGGTAACCCGGACGACCCGCGCAAGCGGGGCGACCTCGCGCGCCAGGCTGTGGCGCTGCTGAAGCGCACCATGCCAGCAGAACTCGTGATCGGTTGGCGTGTGCCGCACGAGCAGATGCCGTTTTATATGAACGCCTGCGACGCATTGGTGTTCACGTCGCAGGAAGAGGGCTCCCCCAACGCCGTGAAGGAAGCACTGGCCTGCGACCTCCCGGTGGTCTCGGTCGCAGTGGCCGACGTGCCCCAGCGCCTCCAGGGCATCCCCGGGTGCGAGGTGTGCGCCGACGCGACGCCGGAGACGATCGCCCTGGCGCTCGAGCGCACGCTGCGCCGCGCCCAGCGGTGCGGCGGCCGCGGGCGGGAAGCCGCGCGCCAGCTCGACGAGCGCCTCCTCACCGAGCGCGTGATCGGCATCTACCGCTCGGTGCTCGCCGGGGCGAATGAGCACGAGCCCGCGGGGGAACGTGCACTTGTGTAACACGCTTGCGGCACGCGCTGCGACCCATCGCGCACGTAACCCACGTCGGCGGCGTGGGTTAACGGATCGATCCTCGTCGTATGGATTATGCGCAGGGAGTCCGCTGTGCCTGCGCTGGAACCTTGAATGGTATTTCTGAACCGCGCCGCCGACGGCGAAACGATGTCCGCGATGATTGGGTTCGTGTCCCCCCGTACCGGAGCAGCGCTCCGGCCCGAGGGGGACGCGCTCGTGTCCGGCGACGGCGAGCGGGTGCCGATCTTCTCGGGGATCCCCCGTTTCGTCTCCTCCGACGACTACGCCGCCGCGTTCGGGCTGCAGTGGAACCTGCACGCTGGCACGCAGCTTGACAGCCGTACCGGTGCGCACCTCACCGAGCTGCGTCTGGTGCGGTGTGCCGGCTTGCCGCTCGAGCAATTCGCGGGCCTGCGTGTGCTCGAAGCGGGCTGCGGCGCCGGCCGCTTTACCGAGCTGCTCGTAGGCGCGGGCGCCTTGGTGCACTCCATCGACTTGAGCGCCGCCGCGGTGGACACGAACCGGCGCAATATCGGCGCACCCCCCAATTACGCGATTGCACAGGCGGACATCCGCGCCTTGCCGTTCCCCGCGGGCGTATTCGACGTGGTGATCTGCCTCGGCGTATTGCAACACACGCCTTCGCCGGAGCAGAGCCTCGCCGCGTTGTGGCGCATGGTCGCACCCGGCGGTCGTCTGGTGATCGACCACTATACCTGGACGCTCTCCCGGGTCACGAAGCTCGCGCCCCTGTACCGGATGTTCCTGAAACGCTTGTCGCCTACGGGCTCACGGCGCATCACGGAGGCGCTCGTCAACGTGTTCTTCCCGCTACACTGGGCAGTACGGCGGACCCGGCTGCTGCAGACGCTGTTGAGCCGCGTCTCTCCGTGCCTGGCCTACTGCCACATCTATCCCGACCTGACCCGGGCGCAACACGAAGATTGGTGCCGGCTCGACACGTATGACGAGCTCACCGATCGCTACAAACGCCTGCGTACCGCCGGCCAGATTCGGCGCACGCTCACCGCCTTGGGCGCCACAAACGTCCAGGCGGTGCGGCGCGGCCACGTAGTCGAGGCCGCGTGCCGCAAGCCGCTATGGTGACGACCGTCCGGCCGGCGACCGCGTCGGAACAAGCTGAATGGGACCATCTGGTCGCCCGCTTCCCCAACTGCCGGATCGTCCATAAGCGGGTCTGGACGGAGTGGCTGGAGGCGTGCGGCTGCGGCACGCCGCTCTACCTGGTGTTCGAGCGGGATGGCGCGGTCGTCGGCGCCATCCCCGGCTTGCTCGTGCGGCTCGGTCTGTTGCGGCTGTACGGCTCGCCCCTGCCCGGCTGGCAGACCCCCGCCATGGGACCGGTGTTCGATCCCGCCCGCGTATCGACGAGCGAGCTGGTGGGCGCGCTGGTGCCATACCTCGAGCGCCGCCATGGCGTCCATCATGTCGAGCTGCTGAGCGGCGAGCTCGACGCCCCCGCAATGCAGGCCCTGGGATTTCGGGGCGAAGGGGTGCCCACCTACCGTGCCCCGCTCTATCCGGGCGACGAAGCGCGCATGATGAAGGCGCTGAAGGAAAGCGCGCGGCGGAATATTCGTCGCGCGGGAAAGCTCGGGCTCGTAGCGCGGATCGAAGACGACGAAGCGGTCGCGGCCGAGCACTACGCGCAGCTCCACGAAGTGTTCGTGCGCGGCGGCAACACGGTGTCGTTCCCGCGCGCG
>WNFI01562311.1_pt1 | contig 29991 bp, 22 predicted proteins | sample 5400471 | NCBI WGS metagenome assembly WNFI01 (sample SAMN13153348, study PRJNA577476) | soil metagenome | isolation source: 100 cm saprolite on Douglas fir-dominated hillslope | place: USA:California | collected 2013-09-17
TCGAAGTCGGCGAAGTAGAGAATGGCCTGTTGGAGAGTGCGGGGCGAATCCATACCCCGAATACTATCGGCTTAGGCTTGGTTAGTCAAGTAAATAGTTGCCCTATCCAGGATCATCCAGTGGAAGGCGCTGCAACAGGACGAACAGCGTGGAACAGGCTGGAAGTGAGACACGAGGGAAGTCCAAGCAGCGTGGACGGTTACGCAAGAAGCCGTAACAGCGTGGAATCAGCCGGAAATCGCGATCTGTTCCTCATAACCCAAAGGTCGCGGGTTCACATCCCGCCCCGCAACCACATTCTGAGGTTCGCAAACGTCCCGTGTGACAAATATGGGACAAACCGTTTGGCCGATCGTTCTTCCTCGTAGCGGTTGAGCATCTCAGGCTCCTGCGGCGAGTCGAAGCGGTCGGCCTTTGTTGTTCCAGCTCACTTCCAATCCCCTCCTCAGTTCTTCATCGGTCACGTTCAAGTAGCGTTGCGTCTGCTGAATGCTCGCGTGGCCGAGCATCAGTTGGATGATGCGGATGTCGACGCCGTCGGCAAGCAGTCGGCACGCGCCTTCGTGTCTGAGATCGTGCCAGCGCAGATCGATCCGCTGCAGCTGCTCACGATTCCACTCGGCACCTTTCCGCATTGGTCTTGGCTCGATGCCGTGCGCGAGTAGGCGAAGCGTTTCCCAGGCCGTTTGAAGCTCCGACTGGTACGCGCCTGAGGCTGACCCGAACACGTATGCGTCGGGACCGAGCTTCTTGCGACGCTCGAGGATGGCGGCGAGTCTTCCTTCTGGATTGAAGGGAATGCGCCGGTTCTCCTTGTCCTTGGCGGTCGCCCCGGGAATCCCGATCTGGAACGTTTCCCAGTTCACCCGCTTGTTCTGGATCAGCAGCATCTCGCCGCGCCGGCAACAGAGCTCCAGCGCGCCGATGATGCGATCGTGGAGCAGTGGTCCGACCATCTGATGCTCCGGCGTGTTCATCTTCTGCAGCGCGGCGTCGAGCAACTGTTTCTCCTCGTCGCGTTGCAGTCGGCGATCGCGCATCGTCTCCGACTTCTTGTTCATCCGCACACCGTAGCGGTGGAACGGTGACTTCTTGAAGAACGGTGGCGTCTGCGCCAGGCCCCAATTCATCGCGGCGCGCAATGTTTCGAGCGTTCGATGAATCGTGGCCAGTTCGACCTCTTCGGCATAGTCCGATTCGATCTTGAAGCGATTGATGTCGTCGGGCTCCTCCAGCGAGTCGAGCGGCAAGTCGCCCAGGTGGGTCTTAAGCACCGCGATGCGGCTGCAGAGCGACTTCTCGCTTTTCAGGCCCGCCGGTTTGGCGCACCGTTCGACATACGCGTCGAGGAAGCCGTTCACGTCCTTCGGTGCGACGTCGGTCGGCCTTCGCGGCGTTCGCGGTCGACGAGGATCTCGGCCAGCCTTGATCTCGCCGATGAAGAGGCGCTCCCAATCTCGAGCTTCTTCCATCGACTGAATCGGCCGCTGCTTGCCGACGTCCATCCGCGGCACCGCGAACTCGTTCACTGGCATGCGATACCGCGTTCCGTGATGCATCACGTCGAACCACAGATGTTCGAGACACCGTTTCCCATTCTTGCAGGTCCGTCCATTGCACCTTCGTCTGATTGCCATCTGACCTCCTTCATGTCGACTCCTTTGGTTGAGGGTTTACGAGATGCGGGTGGGTGCCCCGCGTTTGATCCAATCGAGCACGTCGGCTGGATTGAATCGACGACTCCTGACGCCGAAGCGTTGCGACACGAGCAGGCCGCGCAAGTACGCGCGTCGCACGGTTTCCTCGTGGCAGCCGACGAACTCTGCCACCTCGAAGGCCGTCATCATCCGGTTTGGCAGTCCGTTCGTCGTGTGCAACGCATCCGCGGGCGGGTGCGTTGTCGTCGCAGTATGCGCCGATTCTGTGTACGTTGTCTTCCTCATCGGTACCCTCCCGCACGGCTGTAGCATCGAACGTGGTATCCGACGCCGGATTTCGGGATGACGAACCGAGCCGAATGGTGCGGCGGGAAACCGATCGGCCTGAGGCGATCAGCTCGCGCGGCGGGCTCGGTGGGCGGGAGTCAGAGCGCGGCGCTCAACGCGCGCTCGATCAGCGCCAGAAGGGAGGTGGTCGACGCGTGGCGGATGTGCGCGATGCGTCGAGCCTCCACATGACCGTGCTGGGCGACATCTCGTGGCGAGAAGTCGCGTGCAACAGTTTCGATGGGGTCACCGGCCCTTCGGTGGTGCGCCTGGATGCGACGGACAATGTGCCGGTCTCGCTGCACGTCGCGGTCGCGTTGAGTGCCGTTGCCGACGGGCGTGGGCTGTCGGGATTCTTCGGCTGCGACCGTTCCAGCCGTTCCGGTCTTGGGTGCTTCTCGCCGCGGACCAATCGGCCGGCGACCTCGAAGCGCTCCACGTGACCTGAGGCGTCGCGGAGGGGTGGCGATCGATCGCCACGAGAGATGACTCGAACTTACGCTCCGCCCACAATTCTGTCAACAGCTGCGCGCGTTGAACCGATGAGTTGGCCGGGTTCTGTCTACAATCACCGTATGACGTTGAGTACTGCGGAGCAAGAAACCCAGGCAAAGCTGAAGGCCGCTCTCCAAGGAGAGGCACCGGGGCAGCTCGAAGATCTTGCCGCAGCGCTGCTAGGCGACCTGCTTGGCGTCACTGTCGCCGTTGCCAAGTCCGGGTTTCAGCACGGAGCCGACGCTGGACCTTCGGGCCGACGAGGTCGACGGCTGCGCGTCGAGTGCAAGCGATACTCCGACACGACGTCACTCAGTGATCGAGAGCTTCTCGGTGAGGTTGATCATGCTCTCGCACGCGATCCTTCGCTCGAAGCATGGATTCTAGTGGCGACGCGGGACGTGCCCGAACAAATCGAGCAGGATCTGAACAAGAAAGGTGAGTCAATCGGCGTTCCCGTCATCGTCGTGGACTTCAAATCGTCGGGCGCCTCTTCGTTGGCTGCGCTTTGCTGCCATGCGCCCGACCTCGTGGAACAGCTCTTCTCGCGCGAGGCCGGTGACCTTGCACGAGCGCTTAAGCCTGCGCTCGCCGGAGCTGTCGAGCACCTCAGTCGAGAGCTTGCGGCATGGCAGCTCGGATTCAATTCTCTGCGCGATCGTTCGCACGCCGTCCTCGACAGAACTTGGAATGATCCGAGAACCTCGGCTGCGGGCCTCGGGCAAAACGCTGCTGGGGGTGCAACTGCGAAGAGGATTCGCCGCCGCGGCATTCACGACCGATTGGATGAATGGTGGGATGGCCCTGCGAAGAATGATGCGCCTGCCGCACTCGTAGGCTGGGATGGGGTTGGCAAGACCTGGGCAGGGATCGATTGGCTCGTTGACAGGCGTGATCTACTCCCAATCGTCCTCGTCGTTCCGTCATCAGCAGTAGCAGGAATTACCGCCTCAGAGACGGGAGTAAAGCGCTTCATTGCTGATCGTCTCTACGAACTGGCGGGCGTGCGCGATCGCGATCACTGGCTTCGACGTCTAGATAACTTGCTTAAGCGTCCCTCGCCCGAGGGTCCGGTCCTGACCGTATTCTTCGATGGGCTGAATCAGGAATCCTCAGTTCCCTGGCTGTCAGTTCTTAAGCTTCTTCAGGCGGAACCGTTCGCAGGGCACGTACGCTTGCTGGTCAGCACGAGGCGTCTCCACTATGAGACAAAACTTTCGAACCTACGAGGTCTCGTGGTGCCCGCGGTCCTTGTTCCAGTCGAAGTTTATGACCTCCATCCCGGTGGGGAACTCGACCAGATGCTTGTGCTCCACGGCCTAACGAGGGCCGCACTCCGTGGCGAACTACTCGAACTCGCGCGTACGCCCCGCCTATTTCGGTTGGTCATCAGGCTCCATGATCGGTTGGTTGACGCGGGTCGCGTGACAGTGCATCGGCTCTTGTGGGAGTACGGCCGCGACAGCTTTGGCGACCGTGCCGGTCGATCCTTTAGCGAGACGGAATGGCACGATTGGCTGCGCGAGGTCGCAACGCGATACCGTGACGGTGTTCGGACATTCTCTCTGAAGACTCTTGGCGAGACAGCGAGCCGGCCAGATTTATCGCAACACGAGGTATTCGCTCGCCTCAGTGACATTGTCGACGGGCAGTTCGCTGTTCCAGAAACGCTGGGCGGTGAATTGCGATTGCGCCCTACAATAGTCGCCCATGCGCTGGGAGCGGCGCTGCTCACCCTTCTGGAGTCCGCCGCCCCTTCAACGTTCGAAGCCATCGATGACGTCCTCAACCAATGGCTGGATCCGATTGCGGATTTCGATCAACGCGCAGAGATCCTGCGCGCCGCCGCCTCGATTTGGCTCGAGCGCAGGGATACTGAATCAGCCGTCGGCGGAGTGCTCGTGACAGCGTGGCTGCAGACGCAAAACGTCGCTGACGAGCATCGACTGGAGCTCTCGGTGCTGGCACCGAACATTCCTGACGCCCTGCTCGATGCAATTGAGCATTCGGACCCGCGGACACATGCCTCTGCCAGATCGTGGGCTATTCACGCGTTGCGTTCAATCGAACGAACGAACAAAGCAGCTCTCGCCGCGATGGTGCAGAGGTTGGCGGGCTGGTGCGGCATCGTTTCTAGGGAACGTTCGCTAAGACAGAACGCCGCTGACTTCGACCGCAACAGTGCGAATCGATTTGTGACGCGTATTGGCGTCGACGAACCAGGTCCGGTCGATGTGCTCGGAGTTACGATACAAGTCTTCGACGACGACGATGGCTCACTTGGCTCTCTTGTTCCGACGATTCTGGAAGGATTCCCACTGGCCGAGGTTGGGCCAGTGTTTAAGACTGCAGCGGTCGCGACGGCGGTCGGCCGAAGGGATGAGAGCTGGAGGCGTCTCAAGTGGCTCGTCCTATTGAACGAAACGGATCCCGCTGAAACAGCCTCGCTGTTGCGCGATCTTTCCGCAGCCATTCGGACGCGGACACCTGAGCCCGCCGTCAATCCACAATTGGCCGCCCGCGTCGGAGCGTTGCTGCTGTGGATGATTGGGACGGAGCAGGATGACATCGCTGCTGTGAATGTGGACCCCGGTCTTGATCGAGTGCTTGAGTACGATCGCGACTACCTCGCCCATCCAACCCACAGCTTCTTTCCGCTTGAGCGGAGGCATGCAACTGAAGCACTGAGTGACACGTCTTTGAGACTCGTCCTTCGCCTGCAGCGCAGTCGCGACTTGTGGTTCGATCCGACCTTCGAACCGCCCCAATGTCTTGTAAATGAACTCCGAGCAGCGGCTGCCGAAATTGACGTCAATACACTTGACGCCTCGAGCGGTACTACCGTTGAAGATCATGCGTTCGAGGAAGCCGAGCCGGCATTGGCGCGGTGTGCCCCGGATCTGTTAGCAGAGCTCGCGCGGCGCAAGATCCGAGAGTACGCCAACCGGAACGCCGAGCAACGATATTGGGTTGCGATTCATGCGACGTCGCATTTCGTGCTCGTCGGACCGGCTGAGAATGCGGCTGCGCGACAGCTCCGCGAGCGATATCGGGAGGGGGCGGCAACGAACGAACTGTACGCGGCGAGCCAGTTATTGATCCTTGAGCTCAAGAACGAGCCGGCAGTGGAACAAGCTGCTTTGATCGTGAAAGCAGACCTAGGGGAATTTCTGACGGACGTGTCGGGGATACTCTACCCGTTAGGAACCGAAGACGCCGATACACTGATCGAGCGCTTCGCCGGCGGGTCACCATCGCAACGACGCAATCTGTTGTTTGTGCTGGTGAACGACAGCGTCGATTTCAGCGACATCGCGCGACGGTGGTTAGGCGAGATCGCGTTTGGTGACGACAAACAAATGCGCGGGATCGCGCACCGTGCCCTGGCACTGTCAAACGCGAGGAGTTTCGGCGGCGATCTGTTGTCGCGGGACTGGTCTTGGTCACCGTCGGCGAATCATTGGGAAAACGACTACGGGACGGACGCGTTAATCGAGGGTACGATTCAGCTGCCATTCGATCAGGTCGCGCCGCGCCTTGCGCCATGGCGGTTGCTCGAGGCTGCCCGCCGGCGCGGAGCTGATCCAACCGAAGTTCGACTCGCTTGCGCGATCGTTGGAAGAGTGCTTGGTGCGAGCCGGCTAGAAGATCCCGACCCTGGCGCGAACCTCTCGGTCGATCGTTCGCGGGAGCACGGCGGCCTTTTCAGGTACTCGGTCAGCCCGAGGGATGCCGATGCGGATTCGATCGACTCGGCAGAGCATTTGCGCCGAGCATTCGATACAGAGAGTCACATCCGCGCCCATCAGCGCGCGGCGGACATCGCTGTTGAGCGAGTCGAGTCGGCGCGCTCCGCCGGAGCGGATCTATACCTCGCCGATGTTGCCGCCGAGGATATGGAAAGCGCCCTGATTCACTGCCCCGACTTGGTCGCGAGGTGGCTCGAAGGCTCGGATGATCGCACGGACGACTTTGCACGACGAGTGCACTTGGCCGAAGGCGCATATCTCTCGTTGTGCGAGGCGCTTCTGAAGAGCGATCCCGTGCGCGGCGTGTCGCTCTTCACGACTCTCAGGCAGACTTTCACCACGCGGTTCACCGGTCGCGCTGGCATTGATGAATTCCTCCACATCGCATTTCGTGTGCCTGATTCGTCGGAGGTGCATCGTCTGCGCATCGAGCAAGCGTCGTTGCCAAGTTGCCATTCGGATGAGGCGTTGTTGAATCTTGCTCTTGCCGCGGCGCTTAACGGCAAAGGACAGTGGATAAAGGACCTAATAGCGGAGGACGAGGCGTCAGCGCTTGAGTGGCGCCAACGACGTGCGATCGTTCTCAAAGGGTTTACAAGCGGCAATGACTTACCCGTGGCGGGTGCGTGGCCGGAGGGGGAGGTCGAGACGGTCCGTGAGGGAATGCGGCGGAAGTCGGCTCGGCATCGGTACATTGAAGCCTGCGCGCGTCACTGGTGGAATGCGTACTTGGCTGCGTCAAACGAGGCCGAGGCTTATGCCGCCTGGGTCCTCTTCTTGCGTTCCGCCGATAGACGAGCATGGACTTGGGTTGGCCACAGCTTCGAGACATCGTTAGGTGACCATACTCTCCGCGAAGTCAAGACTCAGCACTTCAGGCTGAACAAATCGAGGTTGGATCGCGCGATGGAGAAGCGCGAAGAGAAGCTCCATCGGCAATTCCTTGACCGCGACATTGCAGAGGGTTTCGGTCCTTGGTCATAGCCGAGGCCGCCCAGAGACTTCCCAGGCGCGTGCCCTTAAGTGCTGATCGATCCTGACGGGTTGGTGGATGGTTATCCTCGCGGGTGGACGCTAACGGCCTCACCGCGGTAGCCAATTCCTCGAACGATCGTGCCAATCTTCGGAAACAACACCTCCGGTTCCACCGACTGGGCGAGCAAGTACGCCACGAGAACTCGAAGCAGTTCTCCAAGGAGCAGGTGAACATCCGAAAGGGCATGCTCATTGGGTCGCCATGGCTTCGGAAAATCGCTTCCGCAAAGAACCAGAATCGGAGGTTGATCGCTACGTGTCACGTCGGTGGACTCAGCGATGGCAAAGCCTTTGGGCATGTCGCCGAGGTTGAGCAGATCCGAGCCGACCTGACTCTCGAATTCGCTTCTGCTCGCCACATTGATAAGCGCTTCGTGGCGGGGAATTCGTTCCGCGTCAAGTAATCGTCTGCGAATTGTGTCATCTAGGCTAGCCAGCAGAAGCGCCAGGACTGTCGTCGTGGCGGCTGTTCTTGGGCTGTCGTCTAACTGGACAAGCGAGATGGCCACGCCGTCAGCGATCTCGAGCCGGACCGTCCAATGTCCTGCGCCGTCGGACTGCGGCTTGAAATAGATGCCGGTCGACGGGCGTGCAATTCGTTCGGCGATATCAGCAACATCGCCAAGCGTCAACGAACCGCCTGAATGCGCCAATAGAATGGCTGCTACCGCCCCGAGTGTCGATCTGGATGGTGCGCCGACGCTCCGAGGCAGCAGAGCGTCCACAGCCTGAAGAACGATCCTCCTTTCAATCAGGGTCGGCACGTCCGCGAGGAGATCGGCCATCGACAGCGCAACGATCGGAATTACTCGATCGACACGTCTGATAGTTGTTGCCATTCCTGGAAGAGCCCTGTACAGCGCATTCAGGGGGTGAATGGTTTCGCCGGCAGGGGACGCTTGGTTCTCCGAGAAGATTTCACCCAATAGGCGAATCTTGAGCCGAATCCGGTTGGATGAGACACAGAGCGCTAATGCTTCACTGACCAAAGATACGAAGAATGATCCGCCAGGCCGAATTGCTGCGATGGCCTTCGCAGCGTCAGTATAAGAGCTCACGGCGCCGTCCGTATCGCGTTGGCCCTTCAGCGCGATCGCGCGCTCTTCTTCGGCACGGGCGATCAAGACGTGGTCGCCGACGAGCCGTGCGACGGCGGCTGCATGCAGCGCGTGTTGCAGCGCAATGTGATACTGCTCGCGTTGGTTGTGAACGGACGCAATCAGTTCATTTGCCGCAGACTCTGTGTCCCGGAGACCAGCGAGGGCCGCCGTCTGCTCGGCGACGTTGTACTCAATCAGCGCCTCATCAAGTTTCTCCTCGTCGCGTCGGCAGTTTCCAAGACTCATCCTGTTGATAGCAATGACGTGTCGGTCGTCGAGTTGCTCGCCGATCTGAATCGCTTCGAGTGCAAACTCTGCCGCGCGAGCAGGGTCATCTGATTCGCGATAGTGACGCGTGAGGTAATTGCACAGGACCGCTCGTTCGCGCGGGTACTCCTCAGGGTCCAACTGCTGTTGAAGTTCCTGCGCGATAGATGCGGCTTCTTCCTCTCGTCCTGAGATCCCGCTCAGAGCAGCTGCCAGGTTCAGTCGTGCAATTCTGAGCCCATATTCATCACCTAACTGCTCGAACACTTCCAACACTTCACGCGCGACAGTTTCGGCGCTTCGATAATTCCTGGCGGAGATGTACTCTGCCGTCAAGAGCGTGCCCGTGCGTGCGGCATTGAAGCGGTCGTCTTGCTGGCTGTACGAATTGCGGAGAGCCTCGAGTTCGGAGATGCGCTCGCTTCTTGGTCGGCCGCCGAGATCGAGCACAGCCTCCATCTCTTTCACCCGGAGCAGCTGTGACGGGTCGTTCAGCGCCTCGGCGAGGACGCGCGCTTGATCTAGAGCCCTCGCGGCCTCACCCGTGCTGCCGGTCTGTTTAAGCGCGAAAGCCAGAGACAAGAGAGCGTGCAGCCCCTCTTCGTGCCGACCAGCTTCCTCGCTGAGTTCGGCCTGCCGCCGGAATACCGGGATCGCAGGTGCGCCGCCACCCATAAGGGCTGCCTGGTTGGCGGCTCGCGCGAGCACTCGATCCCGATGGCGGTGTTCGCCAGCCTCCCGGTACACGTGGAATGCTGCGAGATGATGTCCCGAGCGTTCGAAGTACCGTCCAAGCCGGCTTGCAAAGAACGTCAAGCGAACAGGCGCCTCATGCAATTGCTCCAGCAAAGTTGTTCGCAGGTGCTCATGCACGAGCGCGATGTGGCCACGGGTATGCCGAAGTACTCCGCCCGCAGCTGCTATCTGTTCTGCGACGGCTTCGGGTCCTTCGTCCATTCCTAGAAGGGCCTGTAGGTCTGCCACTGAGAATCGTCGATCTGACAGTGCAAGGTAGGACGTGATTTCCCTAGCCCGAGGTGGCAGTGACTGAACCGCACGAACCTCGAGCTCCCGAAGTGAAAGATCAGTGGGTTCGCCGGCTCCGAGCGCGAAGAAACGCAAGTAGAGTGGACTTCCGCCGCTTTGTGAAACTAGAGTGGCAAGTTCGCTCGGTGAAGGCGTGTCGCCCCGCAGAGTCGTGATCCAGACGACGATCTCCTCGCTGGTCAGCGACGGAACGTCAAAGCGCTGATGCGCGGGGATTTCGAGAGCAGCACGGGAGGTCAAGACGAGTCGCCTATTTGCCGGTGAGATCTGCCAAATGAAGGCGGGCTCGGAGGCTCCGTCGATCGCCAAAGTTAGATCTGGAAGGGCATCCCAGCTTTTCAGGAACTCCTGAATCGCGGCTTGCTCCGTCATCAGGGTGACGGGGGGGCGTCCTAGGCGCTGCCTGATGGCATTAGTAGCGCGCGCCAGCAGATCCAAACGGCTTAAGCCTTGCCCATCAACAAGAATCCAGGCATTCTCCGTTGACATCTGCGCGAGCATCACCGTCTTGCCGGCGCCGATTGGCGCCGTCACCAAAATCCGCCCGCCCTGATTCAACCTCTCGAGCATGCCCTTTTCGACAGCGGGCCGGCGAAGACGGTGCATGGGATTCGGCACGAGCGAACCCAGCACTTCGTCCGGCGTCGGCGCCTCGCGAAAAGCAACTGCCTGCTCGACGAAGCGATTACTGATCACGGCGGTCAGGTCGTCGCGCACGCGGTCTCTGAGTTGTTCAGGGTTTCTGTAGCTGGCGACAGTGATGCCAGCGCTCTTGGCTTCATCTATAAGGGCCTGCAGCCTCGGATCTCTGGCGGAGGGCGTCTCGTACACGTAAAGCAGCCGGTCCAGGCCTCGTGCTTCTGCAAGCCGGTATTCATCCTCTAGGCCCGAGAGATTCATATCCGGCGCAATCCAGCCGTAGGACTCTCGGTAGATACCGACGAAGATCTGGGAGATCTCGATACGAGCTTTGTAGACCTCGCGTGGCGGGTAGGGCCGCGCGCCGACGTCCTCGAAAAGGATTGGCTCGTGATTGATTGAGCGAACAGCCTCGCGGACTGCAGCTCGTTCGGCTGCACATTCCTTGATCGTTGAGCTGACGAATACCTGCAGACGGTCGAAGGTCGACGGAATCACAGCGATACGGCCCGCGCCGCTGGAGGATCGACCAGGGCGGCACTCTCGAGCGCTGACGCGGATTGCAGTACCGTTTGCACACCGGCTAGATCCGCGGCCGGCTTCATGCCTAGGAATCGCACCAGAGCATTCGCATCCGCAAGAACTTGTGTGGTGACAATGTCGGTGGCAAATGTTTGAAGTTCACTCCCATCGGCCACCTCGTAACGCGACCCGAGGGCATCCACGATATCCTTTTCTGCCTTGCGACCATTCAGGCCGGCGTAGTGCGCGCCATGGCCGATCTCCGCGCTGAGCACCAGGTTGCAGAGCGCTTGCTCGACCTGCCATGTCCGAACGCCACGTGCGACCAGTTCGCGTGTGAGCGATCGTACATGCGGGCTGCGGCGTATCCGTTCAAGCGTCACTGGGAAATGGCGCGCGAGTGCCTTCGCACGCTGCCTGGCGATGTCCTCAGACTGCGGTTTAGGTGGTCCTTCTGATGATTTCGGCAACCTCGTCTTCGGTTCGGTGCCGGCCTTTAGCGCCAGCCATCCGATTGAATCTGGTGTGACATCGTCTTCATCGATGAAGTTGACCTCAAACTTCAGTAAGGGCTGGAGGCCTGGGACGGGACGGACATCGGGCGGGGACAAAGAGTTCAGCACGCTTCGGGGACCAACATAAGTCACCCCGTCAAACAGAAACGGTGCGATCGGCGCAGAGCAATGTTCGCGGAATTTCCGCAGCAATGGATGCACTGAATCAATCGGTTTGAACCACGTAGGTTCGGTGACTATGGCTTGATGTGTGCGATCAAACCCCAGACAGCGCCGCACGAGGCGCGAGTACTCCGGCGAGATCGCGAGCACGTATCCTCCGGCGTTCCGGAAGACGAAGGTGATCTCGACGGAATCGGCATCCGTCATCCGGCTCCAAGCGTTGAAAGCCTCGAAAGCTTTGGCGAGCTCATCGCCCTTTTGCGCCACGAGGGAAATAGTCGGGATGTCCTGCTTGACGGCTTCTGACCAGACGCCGCCGTAGGCGACGCCGTCGATCGACGCGGCGCTCAAATAGCTAGGAAACTCGAAGTTCGCAATCGCCATCGCGTTTGGCAGACAGCCGAAGTCGAATCCGCGCGGCTGTGTCGCGGCTGTCGAGGTGCGCTTAGTTCCCTTCTTCCGTTTCTTGTGCTTAGCCATTGATCTTGGCAACTATCGTCTTCAGCCTGTCAGAATCACCATTTCTTGCGTTCTGGACCACAGCGGTGCCGGTTCAGATTCTGACTGTGGTTGGTTGCGTATATCATATGTAGCAACTATAATACTTGCTGGAGTTAATGTGACCGATAAAGTGTCTACGATGGACGTCCGTCAGCGAATTGGCGATATGCTGAACCGCGTCGCCCTCCGGCACGACGAATTTATCATCGAGCGGAAGGGCAAGCCGCTGGCTGCCCTGGTGCCGGTCGAGCGGCTTGAGCAAATGCGGCGGTTTGCGCGCCGGCATGCCCTTGAGTTCATGGATCAGCAAGAGCCTGGAACTCTGACCGACTCTCAGGCTTCGAAACTCGCGGCTGATGCGAAACGGTGGGCTCGGAGTTCCTCAAAAGCCCGACGCAAGACGCGGTAGGTTGTGATTCGCGCCGTTCTTGACGCGAATGTTTACGTCAGCGCAGCCGTGCGCCCGGACGGGCCGCCTGGGCAGATCATCGACCGGTTCTTGCGCGGCGAAGCCTTCGAAATTGTCATGTCGCAGGCCATCGTTGACGAAGTCCTGCGAGCGCTCAGCTATCCAAAGGTGCGCAAGTACATTCGGCCGGGACCGGACGCGGACCTCTGGTTCGAAGACATCGTCGTCCTGTCTCAGCTTGTCGCCGACGATCCCGAATTCGAGAGTGTGAGCAAAGACCGTGACGATGACAAGTACATCGCGGCAGCGATTGAAGGCCGCGCGGGATTCGTGGTTGCTGGGGATTCCGACCTGCTCGATCTGAAAGAGTACGCGGGCATCCGCATCGTGAGCCCGCGCGTGTTCTTGGATCTTCTCGTCGTCTAGTCGGGCGCCGATGATTACGATCACTTCCACTGACGACGCACCGCTGCGGTTCAACGTCCATGTTGCAGGCGTTGCAGCATATCTCGACAACTTCGCGCTGATCGAGTTGGCCAAGCCGTCCAAGGCTGAGAGACGCGTGCGTTTCATGACCGCGTTCATGCAGAGCAACGGGTCACTTCTTTTTTCAGGAACAAATGCGGCCGAATTGGCAGCTTTGAAGGGCGGCTCGGCGTCGAACGTGCGCGCCTTCCTCAACGGTTTCGGTGCTCATTGGGCGTTTGTAGAACTCGATCCTGGCAAGGTGATGGAACGCGAGAAGGCCGGACAACCGAATGCTTGTCTTTGTACGGAACTGGTGCACGCATTCTTCCAGGATCGGAAGACCGAACTGTTGAAGACACATTCTGTTCTAGACATGTCCGCCGAAACGTTCTTCCGACTCGGCGCGGTAATGGATTGGATGGGACCGCACGGCGAGAAGATGATGCAGAATGCTCTCGCGTTAGACGAGGCAATGATCGACGTCGTCAAGAAACTGCGCGTCGAGTACGAGGTGAATCCGGCGGCGCTTGACCTGCGACTGCCCCCGGTCACGTTCAACCCCAAGCAGCCAGCGACGTTCGCCTGGAAGCATCTGGTGCGCGATCTCGTGAAGAACGCCAAAGGACACCCGCCTAAAACTGGTGACGGCCGAGATCTTTGTCATGCAGTGGTCGGGGCGGCGCATGGCAGCTTCGCGACCCTCGACAAGCACTGGAAGCAGCGGATCGCCGCATTGCCAAAGCCGAATGGGCTGGCGAAAATCTACTACGCGCCCGAACTCGACCAGTTGGTGGTTGACTTGGAGAAACACGCGAAGGCCTGGACGTCGTGAAAAAAAGAGGTTCGAAGGCGGCTGTCCAAAGGTCCGCAAGTACATTTGGCGGGGACTTGACGCGGAACTCTGCTTCGAACACATCGTCGTCCTGTCTCACCTCGTCGCTGGCGAGCGCGAATTCCCGGCGCGAGCAAAGACCCTGACGATGATAAGTACATTGAGTCTGTGATCGCGCGGCGGAGTGCCGAGGAAATGGCGCTCAAGAACGGCGATTCAGTCACCGCAGTCGTAAAGGCAACCGAAGTGATGATCGCGAAGCCGTAGTCGAATGGTTACACCAGGCTGATGCAGCACGGAGTGCACGCATCAAGAGCCAGATGCACGACGTAACCTGCGAGCAAACCGGCGAGGAATCCAGCCAGCAGACGGCACACCATCGCAGCAACTTGCAACAAGAGGGAGTCGAGCGAGCCTCCTCGGACGACCGAGCGTTTCAGATCGAAATGCTCGGCCCATTCGCGACACGTTACCTGCCACCGTTCCAGCTTGGTAGCCGACAGCTTCAGCAGGGTTCTTGCGGTGACGCACGAGTGCGCTCGACCGCGCTGATTCGGCGTTGTCGCCGGCTCCAGGACATCCGGCAATCGACCGCCCGTATACCCGCCAAACCCACCGCCAATCACTTCGAGTAGGCGATGCGCCTCGGGCTCGGCTCGGGACATGTGCAGCGCGTACAACGTTCCGAGCGTACCGCTGGTTACGACGTGGACTGATCGATTCGGCATGGTCAACACGATCCTATGACGGTGTGACAGCGTAGGTCACGGTCCGAGTGCCCCCAGATCCGTGTCGGCGCTCCGGCAATTGCTATGAGGAACGGGAGCGCGAAGCGCGTGTCAAGGCCGCGTCAGCGCCGAGCGCAGCGAGGGGAGCCTTGGACACGCGCAAGCGCTCCCGCAAAATGACCAGGAACGGAGCGCCGTACCGTGGGCCCAAGCACGCGTCCTAGACGCGTCGTTTTGATCATTCAAAAACACGTGCGCAGACCTGCGACTTGCCGCGCCGCGTGCCGCCTCACTTTTCGCCGCGACGGCGACGCGCTTTTCGCCGTGAACACGACACCAGGAACCCAGGACGTGAACGACCCCTCAACGGCCCGCGCGCCGTGTAGCGGGCCCAGACACGGGGTCGTTCACGTCCTGGGTTCCGTTTCCGCGCTGATCGGAACCCTGTCAGGGGCGGCACAGAACGCCGCCCATCTGACACGCGGCGCCTTAACCAACTCGCTGCAGACAGAGCGGCTTCCTCGCGAACCTCCGGCGCACGATTCAGTGCGACGACTTCTCGTTATCAAGCGAAGACGGGTTAAGGAAGGGGGTTGAGGGACGGGTTGATGCCGTGCGGAGTCCCGTCCTCCTCTGTGGCCTCGGCCGTATTGTGCTGGCGCCGCGAATGCTGACGGTCAACCAGGGGAGAGAGATGGTCGTAGGTGTGCGGCAGGACTATGCATTCAAACGACGCACGACCTGTCGCAAACGCTTCCTGAATCGCCGCGGACACGGGCGCCAACGCCGCGTCTTCGTCGGTCAGCCACCGCCTGTAGAGGTGAGTGAACCGCGGCCCGCCGTACACGTCCGCGTATCGGGTGATGATCGCTCGAAGATTCTCCGGGATCGTTGTCAGATCGGTGCCTCGGCGCCGGTGAAAGAAGTAGTGCTGAAGCTCGCGGATCGTGTCCGCGTGGAGCGGACTCTCGAGTTCCTCGTAGGCCACCGTTTGGTATGCAGCAACCGCGCGGCGAAGCGGCTGCGGGAACACGAGGCGCAGGGTCCATGTGGGCGTCACGCTAAGCAGCCCCGTGTGGCCGATGAGGAACGTCCTGAAGTCCTCTGTCCACGGTTTCGTGGCCAGATACAGGAGCACCGTTCCGCCGCTCGGGTCGATGCCGATCGGGAACGTCCCTGGTAAGTCGTTGGCGACGGTCGCGGCGTCAGCCGCGGTCCTCGCATTCAGGTATGCGAGCTTCTCGGATCGTGTCGTCAGCCACTCGAGATCGCGACTGATCAGCGCCGCGTCGAGCCGCATCAGGCGCTCGTCGGCGACCCGCACGGGCAACGTCCGACGATAGCGGCTGTCAGGTTCCCCGATAGCGTGATAGAGCGGTTTGGAGTGGACGTGATAGAGGTGCGCGCGGTTGTGGATGCAGTCGGTCGCGATGGCGAATCCACGCCTGACGAGCTTGCCGAAAAAGGCATTGCACTTCTCACCGCCATTCGCGATCCCCGCGAAGGCGGCGTACTGCCGTTTGACGCACAGACCGGAGTGGCGCATGACCAGCAGGAGGAACCGCGCCTGGCGTTCCGTGAAGCCATAATCGACGACAGCCTGGACGCGTTCCGCGGTCGTCAATCGAGCATCTCCTCGGCGAGTCCGCCATGACGTCCACCGCCGCCGCGGCTGCCGCCGCCACCGCCAATCCGAAGGCTCGAGCCGCCGTAGCAGGAGAAGCCTGACTGCGCCACGCTGGCCGCGTGTGCACCGCGATAATGCTCGGTCGTGACCTCGATGTCTTCGTGGTCCTCGCGCTCGTCTCGGTCGCGATACTCAATCCGCAGATCGGGGAAGTGGAGCTCCTCGTCGAAGTACGGCAGGTCGTGCTCGTGTGCCCATTCGCGGATCTCTTCGTCGGTCCGGTCAGGGCGGCCGTCGTAGTCGGGCCGGTCGCGATCGCGCTCGTGAAGCCAGCTCTGGTACTCACGCTTGAGCTCGTGGTCGAGGAGGACGCGTTCGACGTGCGCGCCACGCTCCGCCAGGCGCTCCGCGGCGCGTTCGTAGGCGCGATAGACCTGGAGGTCGTGTTCGAGCTCCCGCTCGCGTTTAACGCCATGCCAGAACGTCTGCCGGTCACCCCGGTCGCGGCCACGATGGTGTTCGAGCACGCTCCGACCGTCCTTCGTCAGCGCAACTGCATGCTCGCGAGAGCCGGGCACCCGGACCGTCTCGACCAATCGCTGTTCGCGCAGGTGTCGCAGGTCGCCTGACCGCGGATCGAGAGGCCGGTCGTGCTGATCTCGGAGATCACGACTGGAGACAACTCGGAAGGCGCCGACGGTCGCGAGCGTGCGCGCCTCCGAGCCGCACAGCGTGTACTCGCGATCACGGTCGCGAACGATCTCGCGCTCGTGTCCGCGCGGCAGATTCAAGTCGCGCGTGAAGGCCTCACGTGGATCAGCAACGCGCTCGCGCTCGGGCCAGCGCGCATCGTCGCGCGAACTGGCATGGTTCGACTGTCGTGAGTCGCCAGGGCCGCGGCCCAACTCGCGCGCGTCGTCGTCACGATCCCGACCGCGAAGGTCAGGCAACCTCAGGTCGTCATCGAGATCGTGTGAACTGTTCTCGCGCGAGTGGAGACGTTCCTCTTCGCGCGTGTCGCAGTCGCGTGGATCGAAGTCCATCGATCCCTCCCCTGAGCTTGGAATTGTGATCGCCGCGCGCTGGAGGAGTCAGAACCAGCGCACGGCGATCGGTGTTCAGTCGATCGATTTTCCGTGTGACAAATATGGGACAAACGGGCGGGGTTTCGAGTGGTCGGCGGTTGCCTCCCATTCAAGAAAGATCAATGAAACCGGGCCTGTGTGTGGTCGGGCTGTCCCAGGTAGGACCGTTAGGCGTGCCTCATAACCCAAAGGTCGCGGGTTCACATCCCGCCCCCGCAGCCGCCATAGCCGACAGCCTTTGCGCCCGCTCGACCGCCGGCGGCTGTCAACATCCCCCCGAGATTCCCGACCACCTGGAGCAGCCCGTCGCCGGGCGGGATCACAATGCGGTCAGTGAAGCGGCGCATCGCCTGATGCACGCCCGCGCGCTAGTTCGTCGGCATCGTGTTGCAGCGCCGATAAATGGTTGCGCGGGGGTTGCAGCGATCTGCCGCGCGCTGCCGGATTCTGCAAAGGCGCCGCGCGAAATCCTTCGGAAATCCGCCTCATTTCGGATCTCTGAGCGACTCATAATCTGCGGGTTGATGGTTCGATTCCATCGCGGCTCACGATCCTCACCCAGTGCTCGATGGATATCGAACTGAATCAAGTGGTCTTATTCCATCCGCAACGCCTCGGTCGGATCGATGAGTGTCGCCCGTCTCGCGGGCAAATAGCTAGCAAGCAGAGCGACAGCGGCGAGAAGGATCGATACCGATACCAACGTGACCACATCGTGCGGGGATGTACCATACAGAAGAGTTCGGATGAGCCGTGCGAGGCCAACTGCTCCGAGCAGCCCAGCTCCAAGCCCGATAGCAATCAGTCGCGCTGATCGCGCCAAAATTAGATGCAGTAGATCGTCTGCCGTAGCGCCCAGCGCCATGCGAACTCCAAATTCGCGAGTCCGCTGACTCACGATGTAGTTCATCACCCCATAGACGCCAATGGACGCCAGCGCAAGGGCGACAAGCGCGAATGCGCCGAGGAGGAGCGCGCGGATTCTCGGTTCACCCACCGACGAGTACACGACGTCCTCCATCGTTCGCACACGAGTTAGAGCCAGATCCGGATCAATCTGCGCGAGAGCTCGGCGGATCTCGGTACCAAGAACAAGAGGTTCGGTGGCGGTACGCACCGCGAGCGTCATGGTCATGTTGGGATAAGGCAGTTGTGCAAAGGGCAGGTAGAGCTCCGGTTTCGCATCGACATCCAAACGTTCGTGTCGCACGTTTCCGACGATCCCCACCATGGTGCGCCATGGCGGCCCGGCGTCGATCTGCAACCGTCGCCCTATGGCGCTCTCGTTCGGCCAGTACCTCTTGGCGGCCGCTTCGTTGATCATCGCAACGGCGGGTGCCTCCGCGTTGTCAGCGTCTGTGAAATGGCGGCCCGTGATTAAGGGAATGGCGAGGGTTTCGATGTACCCGGGCGTGACTGGCCGGTACTCGATGTGATCATCTGGCGGTAGCGGAACACGCCCCTCGATTCTAGGGGCCCAGCTGTTGCCAGCCCCACCGAGCGGGAGGTACCCGCCTACTCCAGCGGAATGCACGCCAGGCAAGTTCCTCAGGCGGGCGAGTAACTCGCGCTGAAATGTCGCGATGCGCCGGACGTCCGGGTACCGGCGTGGGATCACTGAAACTTCGGCGGTCAGGACCCGGTCGGCGCGAAATCCAGGCGACACGTTTAGCAATCGCCATAGGCTCTGTCCCACGAGACCGGCGCCGACAAGCAGGATGCAGGCAAGTGCGATCTGGCTTACGACGAGGACATTCCGCGTATGTGCTTGCCCGCGCGTTAACGTGTGACGACCTTGTTTGAGTGATTCACTCGCCTCGACGCGTTGCAAGAGTGGAGCGCAGCCGAAGACGATTCCGGCGATGAGCGAGATCGTGCCAATGAAGCCCAGCACCTGGGGATTCAAGCCGATCTCTCCTATCCGAGGAAGATCCACTGGGAGTTGCAGCACGAGCACTTTAAGACACCACCATGCCAGACCGGTCCCGACGACGGCGGCCAGCGATGCGAGCACGAGGCTCTCCGTCACGAGCTGCTGACCAATGCGAAATCGGCTCGCACCGAGAGCGACCCTGACGCTCATTTCCTTCTGCCGACCTGAAGCCCGAGTGAGCAGGAGGTTGACGACGTTCACGCATGCGATGAGCCACACGAATCCAACCGCGGTGAGGAGTGTGAGCAGTGGGGTCCCCATACCCGTCGCGATCTGTTCGGACAGGAGCACGATTCGGATTCCGCGATCGGTGTTTGTGGCCGGGTATTCGTGTTCGAGGGTCTTCGCAACAACGTCGAGTTCGGCCTGGGCCTCGGTTACGCTGATTCCGGTGAGGAGTCTGCCGAAAACCCGTAATGGATGCGTGCCGCGCTGCAGTCGCTGCGGATTGAGGCCGAGGGGCAGCCACACATCGAAGCGGTTCCGTCCCTGGAAGTCCGCTGCCTTGCTCACGAGCTGAAAATCCTGCGGCAAGACGCCCACGATGGTAAACGCGCTGTCATTCAGCGTAAGCGACGTACCGATGACGGCTTGATCCCCTCCAAACCGCCGCTGCCAGAGTGCATAGCTCAGAATCACTGAATTACCCCCTGGCTGGTCTTCCTCCGCCAGAAAACTTCGTCCGGTCACCATTCGCGTACCGAGCACGGAGAAGAACTCCGACGTCACTGCCGCTCCGATCACGTGTTCGGAATCTCCGCGTCCGGTTAAGGTGAAATCACGCACCGGATCGAGCGCCGCAAGACGCTCAAACGATTTGCTCTGACCGCGCACATCGACGAAATTGGCCGGCGCGAAACCACCAAGGGTGCCGGTACGTGTCACGCGTTCCCAGACCATGACGAGCCGGTCCGGTTCCGGATACGGCAGGGGTTTGAACAGGACCGCCTGGCACACGCTGAAGATCGCAGCGTTTGCTCCAACTCCAAGCGCGAGGGTCAGCACAGCAACCGCGGCGAACATCGGTTGCGTGCGGAGAGTGCGAATACTGTATCGAAGGTCCTGCCAGAGCCTATCCATACACTCCTCCGTGCTGCTTAGACGAGCCGGCGGTGCTTGGCGTTGCCCGGTGTCTACCTTGTGGGCTCGTGGTCGCGGAGGAAAGTTGCGCTTGGGTCGTGCCCGTCCGCCGTGATGTCTGTCGGGCAGCACCTTTCATTTGGATGCGTCGAAACGAGCATACTGGGACGTTCTACCGAGGCATGCGCTCACGCCCTTCGCGTCGCAGCGCCTCGACCAGTTTGACCCAATCGGCAATCTGGTTCCAACTCGCAAACGTTTGGGTCAACTCCTCACTCGCGTTCGGTTGTTGATCCGGGCGATTCTCACGGGCCCGAATTCTGAGCGGTCACTCCCTGACGCAACGCACGGAAACTGCCATCTGCTTCTGGCCCTGCGGCTGACGATAGAGCGCTTGACTGCCGTTGCCGAAGTTATAGAACGGTGCGGTGATCGGATCGTTCTCGGATACCGTCCAGTAAACTCCGTGTGCCTCCAGCCGGTCGTACTTTCCATCAATAGAACGATTGCCACCCAGCACGGCATTCAAGCCTGACGTCCCTCCGCTCAGGAGTGCTGTGTACGCGGCTTTACCCTTGTCAGGCGAATCGTTCCCAACTCCACCATAATGCTTCGCCATCTGACGCCATTCGTCGTCGGTCGGCAACCGCCATCGATCTCCTAGCGACTGACATCCTCGCCGCGCCGATTCCCACGTATACAAGCGGCCATATCGACGGCAGTTCGGTTCCGAATCGTCGTAACAATAGGATGACGACGTGTTGACGTTCAGATTGGCAGTCGTCCACTCTTTACCGTCCGCCAACCGTTTGGAAGAAGCGATCGTGCCGGACAGCTTCTGGTCTTTCGCTGAACCCTGCGTCGAGCCGACGCCGCCAACAGATCCGAACGCAATACTCAACGCGATTGCCGCGGCACTGATTCGACTCGTCGTCATGTTGTCCTCGCGCCATGTGTGGTCGCGGAGCGTGTCTTCGCACATTTGACATCGCCGCACCTAACGGAGGGAAAGCCTAACACGCATAACTCGCGCTAAATGCCGCAGTGTTCAGCAAGCGGCTCGCCCGCACCGAAGAGCAAGCCCCACTCAGCTGGAAGTGGCTCGTAAACTCCTGCCCGGTTGACTATGCGGCTCCTTGGAGCCCCTGGAGCTGGCTTAGCCAGCTCGCCATCTGGTTCCAACTGGTGAAAATGCGGCTCACCACTCATACCAAACGACTTACGGCGCTTCCTCTGATCGGCTGAAACCCGCTTCGGTTGCGGAACACCAGCCATGATTGGCAAGCCCGTTGAGCCACCACCACTTTCTCCCAATACCATCGAAGATCCAATGCGGCGCGATCGCGTCTGCAAGACAATGGGCGGTCAGTTGCTCGCGGGTCACGTAGCGTCGGTCGTAGAGTTGCTCAATGATTTTGCGGCAACGCTCAGGGTCGAGATACTCGACCAGTGCCGCTGTTGCGCGCGTACCGAAAATTCGGACATTGTGCGTGCCGCCGAGCTTTCGGCGAAGTTTACGCATGTTGGCGTCGCCCTTTGCGAAATTCATTGCCACGAAGGCCGGTGAATCGAACAGGACACCAAGCTCAGCGCGCTCGTCGATGTGGCTGACAAGCAAGCGGCGCATGTCAGAGTCCAACGAGTTGAGGGGTTTCTTGACTATTCGGTTTTCGAGGCTGGCCTGAATCTCGCGCCGTTCCGTCGTGGAGTCAGAGACAACGATTAGTGCCTCACGAATTGATCGCTCCGCGGCAGCCCGTAGGTCGGCGCCGAGCGCGGGCGAATTTTGCACGACCCATCGACTCTTAACCTCGTGGCCGGCACGACGGACAAGGTCGAGGTACCATCTGGCATCCGCCCAGCCTGGAAGCTGCGCGACGATCTTTACGTGTTCGTTCTTGAGATCTGGCAGATAGAAATCGTGCCCGAACGTATCGGGGAACCGCCCCGTGTCCTCGGGAAGGATGATGCGACCCACTGGCTACTAACCCGGTTCAGATTACCTGCTCAACGACGTAGACGGGATTATTCTCCCGCACTTCCGGCAAATGGATTTCCTCCGACATTTCGACGAACTGACTGAGTGGGCCGTGGCCGCAGGATGCGACATTGGGGCTGCTGATCATGATGCGTCCGTTAGCCATCCGTTAACCTTTTTGGAGCCAACAAAGAAAAAGCCCTGAAGAATCAGGGCCCTTTATCGAATGGTGCGGAAGAGAGGATTTGAACCTCCACTGCCTTGCGGCAACAAGCTCCTGAGGCTTGCGCGTCTGCCAGTTCCGCCACTTCCGCACTGAAGAGGGATCAACGACTGGCTGGGACTATCGAGTATAACGCAGACACGCGGACCCGTCGAGGACGGCTGCGGACTCACGATTCCCGCCATTGACACTCACGGGCCTCCCGGGCACCATGGACAAACCCATGGCCCAACCGCGTACTGAGTGGCGGTGCCCCTCGTGCAAACGCGTCGTGCCGGGCAAGGTCGATACGTGCCGCTGCGGCGGCAAGCGGCCGGCCTTCGTCTACACGCCTCCGGAGGAGATCGACGAACCGGCATCGCCGGCGCGCTCGCTCGCGACGATGGTCGGCGTGGTGCTCCTCGCCGGCTTGGGCATGTACTGGTGGCACAACCACCGCGGGCGCGCCAGCGCCGGCTCGGACCCCGTCAAGAAGGAGGCGTCTGGGACACTGCTTCGTTCGCTGCACCCACGTGACGCAACCCAGCCGACGTCGGCGCCGGCCATCCCTCCATTGGCCGATCCCCCGCTGAAGCCTCCCGACCCGGAACCGGTGCCGCCCAAGGCCGTCGTCGCGAACGCCGGCGGCATTCCGGCCACGCTCGAGGACATGATTGCCGCCTCGACGCCGGCGGTAGTCCTCATCGAAACCGAGTCGACACGCGGCAGCGGCTTCTTCGTGCGGCCAGACGTACTCATCAGCAACGCGCACGTTGTCAGAGGCGCGACCTGGGTGAAGCTCCGGTTTTCGGACGGTAAAGCGGGATCCGCGATGGTGATCGCGGTCGCGGAGAGCGTGGACCTCGCTCTTCTCCGCCCGGCGGCAGGATCGGAAGGGACCACACTCCTCGAGCTCTCGAGCATCGCGCGGGTCCGTCCCGGCCAGGAGGTCGTCGCCATCGGGTCGGCGCTCGGTGTGCTGCAGAACACGGTGACCCGCGGCATCGTCAGCGCGCTGCGCGCCGACGGCGGCGTCATGCTCCTGCAGACCGACGCCGCGATCAACCCGGGCAACAGCGGCGGCCCCCTGCTCGACCGCGCCGGCCATGTCGTGGGGGTGAACACGATGAAAGTGGGCACAGCCTCCTCGATTGGATTCGCCGTAGCGGCGGATCACGTACGCACTCTCGTAGACAACCCGTCCGCGGCGGCGGCGGCGCTGGGCGGCTCGCCCGGTTCGTCGCTGATCGCATCGGCGCGGCAACCGGCGGCTCCCCTGCCGGATGACCGGCGCGCGCAAGCCGTCGCGGCGTACGAGACGCAATTGAAATCGGTGCAGCAGCGCGCCGATCAAATCGACGACTACTGGGATCGCTTCAAGAAAGCCTGCAATGTGATATGAGCGCGGCGGAAGAGAGTGCGCGGCGGTCCGGGGTCTACCCAGGCGAAGCGCGCGACCTGCGGAAGAAGTACCGCCTCGGATGGGACGGCTGGGAGAAGTAGCGGCCCCGCTAGGCGATGTCTTCCTCGGCGTACGGCGAATGATTCGACGGCGCAGACGTGCGGGCATCCACGCTCACCGGCTTGAGAAACCAGAGCCATGACGATGGCTCGGCGACCGTCTCCGGAACAATCAGCGCATTCAGCTTGGCGAGCCCGCGTTCGCGCGGACGGACGGGCACGAACGCCGCGATCTGACCGCCCGCCCCAGGCAAGGACTGGAGCAGCCGGCCGAAGGCCGGCCGGTCCGCCGAAAAATGCAGCAACAGCCGCCCCGGCAAGTGCTTCGCGCTGATGTTGAAGAGCTCGGCGGCCGGCTGATTCGCGTCCTGGATCACACCGTTGGCGTCGGTTGCGAGGCACGCTATCGGGAGCTGCTCGAGCAGATACTGCCGGTTCAGCATCTCGGCGCGAAGTTCACGGCGAAGCTGGGCGTTCAACGAGTGCGCCCCGGCGAGATCCTGCAGCAGGCCGTCGCAGGCGGCCAGTGAGTCCTCGAGAATCAGATCGAGCGCTCCGGCCGCCGCCGAATCGTGCCGGCGGATTTTCAGGCCGCGCCCGCGCAATGACTCGATGATGCGCGTCCAGCGCCGCACGCCGTCCCTGTCGACAATCATGACGTGGTCAGCACCTGTCGGAGGACCTGCCCGAGCTCGTCGGGCGTGCAGGGTTTCATCAGAATCGCGGCGCAGCCGAGCTCGTGCGCCCGCCGGTCGATGGTGGGATCCGAGTAGCCGGTCAACAGCACGACAGGAATGCCAGACACCGGTGCGGCCCGTTTGAGGGCCTCGATGACGTTCAGGCCGGTGGCGCCACGCAGGTGCATGCCTGTCACCACGATGTCCGGGCGGATGGCATCCGCCTGGCTGGCCGCGCTCAATGCATCGCGAGTGATGACGGGGAGGAACCCGTCGTTGGACAGACCGATCTCATACATCTCGAGGGCATCGAGATCGTCATCGATGAAGAACACCACGGGGCGCCTGCCAGGCATATGAAACTCTTGGGTGGATGACCCCCATCCTATGCCCCTCTCCGGCGGGAGGTCTGTCGGATACCCGACACTCCGCCGTCCGTGTCGGATACGGAAGAGGTGTCCCTTTTTGTCCATTTCGCGGCGGAAATCATCCGCCGGCAGACGCTGCGCCACACCCCGCCACCTGGACGAATGCGTCGACGCTCGCCCGTGCCGATCCCATGTCGCCTAGAATGGCCTATCGCCTCCGACCGCCTCGCCATCGTCGCCGCCGACGGCCTGTTCGCGTACGACGACCTCGCGCAGGCCGCGTCGCGCGTCGCCGCGGAGCTGACGCCAGGGGGCCGCGATCTCGACGAGCAGCGCGTCGCCTTTCTCGTCCCTCCCAGCTTCGCGTATGTGGTGATCTCACGCGGCATCTGGCTCGCGGGGGGCGTCGCGGTACCGCTCGCCGTCTCGCATCCTCCGGCGGAGCTCGAGTACGTCATCCGCGACGCGGGCGCGTCGATCGTGGTCGGCGGCGGACCCCACGCCGGCGCGCTGCAGTCCGTCGCGGCCGCCGTGGGCGCGCGATTCCTCCGTACCGCGGATTTGCTCGCCACCGGCGCGGCGCCGCGACCGGCGGTCGAACCCCCGGCCGATCGGCGCGCGATGATTGTCTACACCAGCGGCACGACCGGCAGGCCCAAAGGGGTCGTAACGACGCACGGGAACATGGCGGCGCAGATCGCGTCGCTGGTCGCGGCCTGGGAGTGGACGCGCGCCGATTGCGCCCTCCTCGTCCTGCCGCTGCACCACGTGCACGGCATCATCAACGTCCTCGGGTGCGCGGTCGCCGTCGGCGCACGCTGCGAGATCCTGCCGCAGTTCGAGCCCGAAACGACGTGGGATCGCCTGTCGTCGGGAGACGTCACCGTCTTCTCGGCGGTGCCGACGATCTATCACCGCTTGATTCAATCGTGGGAGGCCGCGTCCCCCGCCGTGCAGCGCGCCCGCACCGACGGCTGCCGGCGCGTGCGGCTGATGATGTCGGGGTCCGCGGCACTGCCCGTGGCCACGCTCGAGCGGTGGCGCGAGATCAGCGGTCACACGCTGCTGGAGCGCTACGGCATGACCGAGCTGGGAATGGTGCTGTCGAACCCGCTGCACGGGGGGCGGCGCGCGGGGTTCGTCGGCACCCCGCTGCCGGGCGTAGAGGTCCGCCTTCTCGACGGCGAGATCGAAGTCCGGGGGCCGGGGGTGTTTCTCGAGTACTGGCGCCGCCCCGAGGAAACACGGAAGGCGTTCCGCGAGGGATGGTTCCGCACCGGCGATCTTGCGATCGTGGAAGGCGGCATGTATAGACTGCGGGGCCGCAGCAGCGTCGACATCATCAAGACCGGCGGCTACAAGGTCTCGGCGCTCGAGATCGAAGATGTGATCCGCAAGCATCCGGGAGTGAGCGATTGCGCCGTCGTCGGCTTGGCCGATCCTGAGTGGGGCGAGCGGATCGGCGTCGCGGTGGAACTTCGACCGGATGAGACGCTCTCGCTGGGGGAACTGCAGGCGTGGGCGCGCGACAGGCTGGCCCCGTACAAACAGCCGAGATGCTTATGCTGCGTCGCGGCGCTGCCGCGCAACGCGATGGGCAAAGTCCTGAAGGCCGACGTGACGCAGCTGCTGTTGTAGGTCAGTACACACCGACGTCACGCGCTTGCCAATTGCGACACCCCGGAAACACTCGAGCGACTCTGAATACGGGTTTTTAGACGGCATTAATCGTGCTTGACAGAATCGCGACCGATGAGCGAGTGGAAAAACGAAGACGATATCAAGGCTGAGTTGCGCGCGATGACGGACGAGCTTCGGCGGCTGCGGGAGGGGCTTCGAAACATGGTCAGCCCGCCGCCCAAGCAGAATCCGTCACGTGCGTTCCTTCATCGCCAGTCCTGGCCAACGCCCGTCGAGCCCGCGCCCGCCCAGGCCCCCGACCGCAAGCGCGCCAAGAGCAGGAAAAAGCTCGGCCCGTAGCCCCTCCCCCTCAACAGCACCGCCTCTGGCACTCCGGCCGCATTTGACTCCCCGGCCACGGAGTGCTACTTCAATACATCTACTTAACCGGTTTAGCTCTCGTTCGAGGGAGGACGAAGATGCTCTGTTTGTCACGGCGCGGGCCCGCGCTCTGCGTGACCGCCATTCTTGTCGCGACGGTCCTGCTCGGCGTCCCGGCCCTCGCGGCGGCCCAGGCCGTCAAGGGCGCCCTTCTCGGCAACATCAGCGATCAGGGTGACCTGGCGCTGCCCGGCGTCACCGTCACCATCACGGAACAAAACACCAACGTCAGTTACACGGCCGTCGCCAACGAGGCCGGGAACTACGCGTTCACGAACTTGAAGGACGGCACCTACAGCATCGAGGCGGAGCTGGCCGGGTTCAAGAAGACCGTTCGCAAGGACGTCATCGTCCAGGTCAACACGACCGTCCGCGTCGACCTGAAGATGGAGATCGGCACGGTCCAGGAAACCATCACCGTGTCCGCCGAGAGCCCGATGCTGCAGACCGATCGCGCCGACACCGGCCGCGTCATCCAGAGCATGCAGCTCCAGGAAGTACCGCTCGGATTCAACCGCAACTTCCAGGGCATGCTCTTGACCGTCCCCGGCGCCACGCGACCCTTCAGGCCGCATTCGGAGTTCTTCAACGCGCAGGACAGCCTGTCGACGAACGTCAACGGCCAGTCGCGCCTCGCCAATAACGTGCAGATCGAAGGGATCGACGATAACCACCGCACCGGGCTGCTCACGACGCTGATTCCCTCTATCGAAGCGATCGAGACGGTGAGCGTCACGACCAGCGCCTACGACGCGGAGTTCGGCCGGGCGGGCGGCGCCATCACGAACGTGACGTTCCGCTCGGGCACGAACAATCTCAAGGGCAGCGCGTTCGCCTTCGGCAACAACGAGAAGACCAACGCGCCGAACTTCTTTTCACACACGACGCCGCCAACCTCGTACCTGCAAGCTGGCTTCACCGTCGGCGGTCCGATCAGCAAGAACCGGCTGTTCTACTTCGGCGACTACCAGCGCACGCGGGATCACGGCGGTCGGACGCAGCGCGCCACGCTGCCGCCGATAGCGTTCCGGAGCGGCGACTTCAGCGCCGCGTCAACGATCATTTACGACCCGGCAACCGGCAACGCCGACGGCAGCGGCCGGACGCCCTTCCTCGGTAATGTCATCCCGGCGGATCGCATCAGCCCCATCGCGAAGGCGATCCTGGCGAACGTGGGCGCGCCGAACCTGTCCGCCGCCGTCGGGCAGACCAACTACCAGACCGACTACGTGCGCGTCCGCGACACGGATTCGTTCGACACCAAGGTGACGGCGCAGTTGAGCTCCGCCAGCCAGTTGTCGGGCCGTCTGAGCTTCATGCGTCCGAAGCAGACCGACCCGCCGATCTTCGGCATCTACGGTGGCGCCGGCAAGGATTTCTCCGGGACCGGGATCGACACGACTTACAGCACCGGCCTGAATTACACCCACACCTTCAGCCGGACGCTGATCATGGAACTGCGCGGGGGGATGAACTACTTCCACAACGAGGCGCTGGCGGCGGGCGCCGGACTGAAGACGGCATCGGAGCTCGGCATTCGCGGCGCGAACATCGATGCCTGGACGAGCGGCATGACGTCGATCGACATCGGCAACGGCACCGCCAGCCCCCTAGTCGGGTTCGCCAACAGCCTGCCGTGGGACCGCTCGGAGCGGACGTCGCAGTTCGCGGCGGTCGGCACCAAGATCATCGGGAACCACACCATCAAGTTCGGTGAGGATTTCCGGCACACGCGCGACTTCCTGCTGCAGACCCAGGACAACGGCGGCCCACGCGGCCAGTTCCAGTTCCGCGGCGGCGGCACGTCGATTCCCACCGACGCGGCGGCGACCTCGGGCTATGCGAACGCCATCGCGGCGTTCCTGCTCGATCGGCCGTCGCTGGTGCAGCGCGACCTTCAGGTCATCAATCCGGGCGTCCGCTTCTGGGCGTTCTTCACCTTCGTCCAGGACAAGTGGCAGGTGTCGAAGAACATGACGGTCGACCTAGGGCTGCGCCATGAGTACTACACACCCTTCATCGGACTGACCGACAAGGGGGGCCTGTCCAACTACGACCCGGCCACGAACACGCTGCAGGTCGCCGGCTACGGGGACGTCGGGAAGAGCGTCGGCGTGCAGAGGTACCTCAAGAACTTCGGGCCGCGGCTCGGGCTGTCGTACCGCATCAACGACAAGACCGTCGCGCGCGCCGGCTACGGCGTCAGCACCCTGCCGTTCCCGGACAACAGCTACGTCTACAACTTCCCGGTGAAGCAGAACAACGTCTTCAACGCTCCCAACAGCTTTCAGTCGGCGGGCGCGATGGCGACGGGGTTCCCCGACCCGATTTTCGTGAACATCCCGTCGAACGGCCTCATCGATGCGAGCACGCCGGCGCTGCGCAACGCCTCGTTCTTCCACGTGAAGCCGAACATGCACGAGGGGTCGCTGCACTCGTTCAACGTGGCGTTCCAGCGCGAGCTACCCTGGAACTTCACCGTCGACGTCGCGTACGTCGGCAACCGCGGCCACGACGTCCAGACCAGCTTCGACGAGAACGCGGCGACAGTGCTCGGACTGAACAACGCCGGGCGTCCGCTCTTCGCGCCCTTCGGCAAGACAGCCAGCGTGAACACGTGGGTCCCGACGCGAACCGCGTACAACTCGCTGCAGACGAAGGTGGACCGGCGCTTCGCCAACGGCCTAACGCTGACGACGTCCTACACGCTGGGGCGCGGCCGGAGCTATCAGAACGGCGACAGCAACGGCAACATCGCAACCCCGGCGGACATCCAGCGCAGCTGGGGACGGACCGACCAGGACCGCCTCCACTCATTCGTCGAGAGCTTCCTGTTCCAGCTGCCGTTCGGCCCAAACAAGAAGTGGGCGAACGCCGGCGCGATCAGCCACATCGTCGGCGGCTGGCAGCTGAGCGGCTTCCTCACGGCGCAATCGGGGACGCCGATCGGGATCAGTATGAGCAACGCGAACCTGAACGCCCCCGGCAACACGCAGCGGCCGGACATCAGCGGCACGCCGGCGGTGCTCGGCGGCACCGGCGTGGGCAACTCCTGGTTCGATCCC
>WNFI01162561.1_pt1 | contig 29990 bp, 26 predicted proteins | sample 5400471 | NCBI WGS metagenome assembly WNFI01 (sample SAMN13153348, study PRJNA577476) | soil metagenome | isolation source: 100 cm saprolite on Douglas fir-dominated hillslope | place: USA:California | collected 2013-09-17
GGTCCAGGAGACCGCCGGAGCCGGCGGCCGCGACCGATAGCGGCAGGTCGTTTGTTTCCAACTCGGGAGGGGCCGACCCCAAGGGTCGGCCTCTCTTTATTTGACCGATTCATGTGACCGATCCGCTGGTACGCCGCCGGAGCCGTCCGGGCGGTTCAGGTCCGGCGTCGTTCCGCAAAGACCTTCACGTCCATCACCGGAAGGGTGAGGCGCGACGCGCGCGCCGCTGAGCGCTCGATCGTGATGACCGGCCGGCCGGTGTCGGGAACTCTCCGGAAGACCTCGTTGTCGTGCCCGGCGACGGCGATGCGGAGGCGGTGGCCGCGGCGGATCAGCACTGAGATCGGGAAGAGCGTGAACGTGAGCTCGGTCAGGATTCCTGAGACCAAGGGTTCGATGTCGTCACGACTGATGGAGTGGTAGGGCCCGAACACCGCGTAGGGCGGGTCGGTGCTGACCTTTCTATGGATCGCACGGAGCATGCCCTCGGTGAGGTAAGTGACGGTGCCGTTTGGAGCCACCTCCTCCAGGTAGACGATGAAGTTGCCGTCTTCGTGGGTTGATGTGACGTGCAAAGTGATCGCGGGTGTGCCTGTCACCTCCAGGTCCCGATCCAGCGGAGCGCTGGTGTACGTCAGCAGGAGCTGATCCTGGCCGGCGCGGTCGGGATATACCACCGGCGGTCCGCCGATCAGGGAGTGCCAGCGGGTCTCCGTCCCGGTGGTCGCCTCGAAGTCGACCTCATAACGGTCGCGCCCGTGCTCGTCGTCAGGGGCTTTTCGGGCCAGAGCGCCCTCAGCCCCGAGGTACCAGGTCTGTTCGGTGACACCTGGCGGCGGCCAGCTGTCGGCGTCGTGCCAGGCCTCTTCGCCGAGGGTGTAATAGCGAAGTCGAGAGGGCTGGGGCGCCGGTATCTTGTCGCCGCGCTGGTGCCGCAGGAGGAAGCCGATCATCAGCTCGAACTGCTCCTCGATGGTCGGTGACATCGGGGCGTCGGGCGCGTATGGACTGCCCAGCATCGGAGTCGCGGCGCCGTGGCACCAGGGGCCGATGATCACCTGGACGGGGTTGCTCCCGGTCTCCATCTGGGCCAGGGCGGACGCCGAGTAGCCTCCGTCGAACCAGCCGGTCCACAGGTAGAGCGGGATCCCGGAGGCCTCGATCTCGGCGAGACGGCCGGAAGGAGAGACCTCGCTGAGGAGGCGGGTGCCGACGGTCATGTCCTGGTCGGCGATCGCGGCGGCGGACATCCGGGATAAGTCCACGTTGGCGGCGTGCTCCGCCAGCGCCGCCGCCAGCAGGCTTCCGTCCGCATCCGCGTCCACGGGTTTGACGCGCCCGCCGGCGGGGCGGGCGAGAGGTATGTCGGGGACGGGGTGACCGTCGAGCCAGTGGTTGGCGCGGTCCCAGTTGTAGAGGAACCAGTCCAGCGGCACTCCCCCCGGGCAGGCGATATGTCGCAGCGCGTCGAAGGACGAGAAGCGGGGAATTATCGCCTTGACCGCGGCGCGCCCGGTGGCCGCCAGCAGGTGAGCGGTGGTCCCGTCATATGACGTGCCAAATGCCCCCACGGTGCCGTCCGACCAGGGCTGTTGGACGATCCAATCGACGACCTCGCCGAGGTCCTCGACTTCGTCCAACGACCAAGCTCCGGCCCAGCTACCAAACGAGGCGCCGGTTCCGCGCGCGTCGACCGTCACCAGGGCCATGCCGGCGGCTATGAAGCGCTCGGCCTCCTTCTGGTGCGCAAGGTCGCGGAGCCCGTCGTCGAGGGCGCGGCGCCAGTAGCGCGTACCGCGGATGGCGGTCGGAAGCCCGCCGCCGGAGATCTCGTGGGGAAGCCATACGTCTATGGCGATCCGGACGCCGTCGCGCATCGCCAGGTGCAGGGCGGTTGCCGATCCCCCGGTGACAGTGTCGACCGACGATGCCCCGGGCGCCGGCGCGGTGGTCAGCGGCTGTCCGCCCGGGTCCGTCTGGACGGCGACGCCGCCCGCATCGCTTCGGCGATCTTCTCGCCGACCACGACCGCGGCTAGATGAGTGTTGGCCCGAGGCACCGTAGGCAGAATGCCCGCGTCGGCGACGCGCAGCGAGTCGAGGCCGAGGACGCGACCGTCGGGATCGACGACGCTCCGAGGGTCGTCCGGCGCCCCCATCCGGCAAGTGCCGGTGGAGTGCTGCGTGTCGAGGACGTTGGCCAGCATGAACGCGTCGAGCTCATCGTCGGACAGCTTGGTGTCCACCGGCAGCATCCCCAGGCCGAGGCCGACGGCTTTGGAGATCTCGCGAACCGCGGGCTGGGTGGCGAAACTGCGGAGCTCGCCGACAACCCGCCGCAGCCGCTGCCGGTCGCGTTCGCTTTGAAGCATCCCGAGCTCGATCAGCGGGTCCGTCTTTGGGTCGAGGTTCTTGATGCGCAGGTATCCGGTCGACTCCACCTGGTTGACCCATCCGATCAGGGCTCCCAGCCCGGGGGAGAGGCCGACCTCGTTGAAGCCCGCGAACATCAGGTCGTTGCGGTCGTCGCCAATGCCCGAGCTGATCCGCAGGCAGAGGCAGCTGTGTCGGGTGTTGATGGCCGTGGCAGCATCACCATCGAGCACGATGGCGAGCCCGACGGCGGGATGCTCCTGTAGGTTTTCACCCACTGGCAGGTCGGCGAGGACGTCGCGACCCACGTCCTTGAGCACGGCCACCGGTCCGATCCCGGACCGCATCAGGATAGTGGGCGTGTGGACAGCGCCGGCGGACAGAACGACCTCGGCGGCGCCGATATCCACCGGACCGGTGTCGCCAATCATCCGGATCCCCACGGCGCGGGCGCCGTCGAAGAGGACACGGTCGACGAGGGCGTCACCACGGATGACGAGGTTGGGCCGCGAGCGCGCCGGTTCCAGGTAGGCGTCGTTGACGGATACCCGCCGCCCATCGCGGGCATTGAAAGCGTAGGGCGACAGCCCGGTGGAGTCGGGCGAATTGTGATCAGGCGACGAGGCGTGGCCCAACGCCCCGGCGGCCGCGCGAATGGCGTTGTCCACGGGGCCGAAGATGTCGTCCGTGGGACGGCGGATGGGAATCGGACCCGCGTCGCCGTGGAACTCGGAGTCGGGGAAATCGATGTCTGTCTCCAGCCCCTTCAGGAGCGGAAGCATGGAGTCGAAAGCCCAACCCTCGCAGCCCTGGTCCGCCCAGCCGTCGAAATCCTCCGGTACCGGGCGTACGGCAAACAGCGCGTTGATGGCCGAGCTGCCGCCGATGCCGCGCCCGCGCCAGTAGGGGAGTTGGGCCTGGACGGCGGAACGTGCCGCGGTGAGGTTCGGGTACATGTACTTGCTGCCGACAACGGGGTTCGCCAGCACCTGGTAGGGGTTGAGGCTCTGCAGCGCCTCGGGTGTGTCGGCGCTGCGATAGTCGGCCCCGGCCTCCAGCAGCAACACGCGGCGCGAGGGTTCCTCGGAGAGGCGTGCCGCCAGCACCGCGCCGGCGCTGCCGGCGCCGACCACGATGACGTCGAACTCCTCGCTCACAGCGGCGTTCCCAGCACGCCTGCTGCCCGGCTCACCTGCTCAACGAACTCGAGGACGAGGTCATTGGTCTCCTCGGTGGCTTCGGCCGTGAAGTTGTGGCCGGCGCCAGGGATGGCCACGAATCGGGCGCCCTCGATCCGCTCGGCCAGCTCGCGGCCTCGGTCGATGGAGACGACCTTGTCGTCGGTGCCATGGATCACCAACGTCGGGACCGCGATCGCGCCGACGCGGTCAAGCGACCGGTAGTTCGAGACCGCCCGGGACTGCTGCGCCAGCCCGCTGCTGGAGACCCTCATGGAGGCGATGATGGCCAGGTCGGCGTCGATCTTCTCTTTGGGTGTGCCCTTGCCGTACATCACCGGGACGGTGAGGCGGCTGGCCAGCCCCAGCGGGATCCGGTACTTGAGCGAAGCCCACCGCGAGCTCGGGGCGGTCTCGGCGGAGGGCGCTCCGGTACACCCCAGGATCAGCGAGCGAACCCGGTCTGGATGGCTGATTGCCAGCTCCTGGGCGATCAACCCGCCCATCGAGACCCCGAAGACGTGGGCCTTGTCGACGCCGGCGGCGTCCAGGACGGCGAGGGCGTCGAGCGCCATCGTCGCGATCGAGAACGGCTCCAGTGGGGCGATGGTGCCACCGACGCCGCGGTTGTCGAAGCTGATCACCCGGTTTCGGCGGGCCAAGGCGGGCACCGTTCGATGCCACATCTCCTTGGCGTAGATGTGCCCCATCACCAGCAGGATGGGGTCGCCGGAGCCCTCTTCGGTCCAGCAGATCCGCGCCCCCTGGCTGTCTACCAGCGGCACTGGTTCGCCCCCACCTGGGCCATCAGGAGACGGCCTGGTCCGCGCCCACCATGCGGAGGGCCAGGGTGGCGTAGGCGTCGGCCAGCTCGTCGGGGGTGAAGTGGTCGCGGTAGGTCGGGTACCAGGTGGCGACGCTCGAGCCCATGGTGGCGATCGCGGCCCGGGTGGCGTCCAGCTGGGCCAGCCTGAAGGCGCCCTGCTGCTCTCCGCGAGTCAGCAGCTCCAATAGGATGGCCTCGGAATGTCGCCTGATCGCCGCGGCGGGAGCCAGCGCCTCATCCGACAGCTGGGCCATCTCATGGTTGGCGACCACCGCCAGCGTGGGGTACCGGCAGTGGCCGCGGACGTGCGCCCCCACCAGGGCCACCAGCTGCTGGCGCGGATCCACGCCTGAACCAAGCAGCGCCGACAGCAGCTCGCGGTGGTGCTCGTCGTGACCGATCAGGACCAGCTCCGCGAGGATCGCCTCCTTGGAGGCGAAATGAGAGTAGAGGCTTGCCGATTGCACCCCGGCCCCAGCGGCGATGTCCCGGATCGAGGTGGCGTGGTAACCGCGCTCGGCGAACAGCTTGAGTCCGGCCAGCAGGATCCGGCGCTTGGTCGGGGTGGCGTCCGGAGTCGGGGGCATCGTTGAATCGTCGGTGCCGTCCGGCTTGGGGTGGAGCAACGGTTGCCTATCAAGCGATCGGTCTTGCACTTCTACCTCGAGTCGCGAGTATAATGCCCCAATCGTAATACACGAACGGCAAACGTTGGGTGGCGTAGTCGCTACCGCCGATCAAACGATAGGCAAAATCTTGGAAACGGGGTGGCCTTTGGGACGGGCGTGTAGACCGTGAGCATGACCACGCTTCAGCGGAGCGACCTGGCTCGGTGGGCGACTGCGATCGCGGGGCTGCTGGCGGCCTGGGCCGTGGCTGGGCGGCTGCTGCCCAACGGGCTTCCCTTCGGTGTTGTCCTGCTGGGCCTGGTCCTCGGCTCGCTGACGGCTGTGAGCGCGATCGGGCTGGTCCTCGTCTACCGGGCCTCGCGGGTGGTCAACTTCGCCCACGCCGAGATTGGTGGTCTGGCGGTCACCGTCGCGGTGGTGATGGTCACGGGGTGGCACCTGAGCTATTTCATCGCCCTTCCCGCCGGTCTGCTCACCGCCGTGGCCACCGGTTGGCTGATCGACGCGACCGTGGTTCGCCGTTTCTTCACCGCCCCCAGGCTGATCTTCACCGTCGCCACCATCGGGGTCGCCCAGATCCTGGGCGCGGTCGAGATCGTGCTGCCGACGCTTTTCGCGCATCTGCGGCCGCTGTCCACCTTCACCACGCCGTTCGCGTTCACCTTCCGCGTCGGTCCGTTGGTGTTCGGGGGCGACCACATCGTTGCCCTGGTCGCTGTCCCGCTGGTGATCGGCGGGCTGGCCTGGTTCCTGGGTCGCAGCGATACCGGCACCGCGGTGCGCGCAGCCGCGGACTCGCAGGAGCGGGCGCTCCTGCTCGGCATCCCGGTGCGTAGGCTGTCGGGAGTCACCTGGATGCTCGCCGCCGGCCTCTCGGGCATCGGCGCGCTGCGCTCGGCGCCGATCCTTGGCCCCACCGTTGGCGTGGCCTCCGGGCCAATCGCCCTGCTCGCGCCGCTGACCGCGGCGGTGATCGGGCGGATGACAAGCCTGCCGGTGACCTTTGCCGCGGCGCTGGGCATCGGCGTCTTCGAGCAGGCGGTTTTCTGGAGCTACCCGCGCTCGTCGACTGTGGATGTCGGGCTGTTCGTGCTGGTACTGGCGGCACTGCTCTTGCAGCGTCGCCACTACGCCCGCGTCGACGACAGCGGCCTGGGCGGGTACGTGGCCGTCCGTGAGGTCCGGCCGATTCCGGAGATAATTCGCGGCCTGCCCGAGGTGCGCTACGCCAAGCTCGCCGGCACGCTGGCGCTGGCGGCGCTGCTGGTCCTTCTGCCGCTGCGGCTCTCCGGGGCAACCCTCACCCTCTGGGCGTTCATCGCCATCTACGGGATCCTCGCGGTGTCGCTGGTGGTGCTCACGGGATGGGCCGGCCAGATCAGCTTGGGCCAGTTCGGCTTCGCCGGCGTGGGTGCCGCCACCACGGCCAGCCTGCTGGTCCACGCCCACGCGGACCTCTTCGTGGCGCTGCTGGCATCCGCCACCGTCGGCGCGGTCACGGCCGCCCTGATCGGCATCCCGGCGCTGAGAATCCCGGGACCCTTCCTGGCGGTGACCACCCTTGCCTTCGGCGTCCCGGTGGCCACCTTCCTGCTCAACTCCGCGTACTTCCCGATCCTGACCCCGGAGCGGATCGCCCGCCCCATACTGCTGCAGCGGCTGGACCTCGACCAGCGGCTGGTCTTCTACTACCTCTGCCTGGCCGGCCTGGCGTTGGCGGTCTGGCTTGCGCACAACTACCGCAACACCCGCGCCGGCCGTGTCCTGCTGGCCGTCCGCGACAACGAGCGGGGTGCCGCCGCGTTCTCGATCGACGGGGTACGGGTCAAGCTGACCGCGTTCGCCTTCTCCGGCGCCCTGGCGGGATTCGCGGGCGGTCTGTACGCGGTCGGCCTGCGCGGAATGCCCTTCTCTGGGTTCGACCCGGTGGGCAGCCTGGTCATCTTCACCATGGTTGTCATCGGCGGAGTGGCGTCGCTGCCAGGCGCCCTGTTGGGCGCGCTGTACGTCGAGAGCACGCAGTACTTCCTGCACGGCGCCGCCCAGCTGCTCGCCACCGGTGGCGGTCTGCTGCTGCTCCTGATGGTGGTTCCCGGCGGCCTTGGGGAGGTGGTCTACGGTCTCAGGGACCGAGCCCTGCGCGCGGTTGCCGCGTTCCGCCGGCTCAGCGTCCCGAGCCTGGCCGAGCGCCCCGACTTCGAGCCGGAGCCGGTCCAGGGCGACGCCGCCGGGACCGCCGTCAGGCCGGCTCTTCGAGTCGCATCACCGACCGCTCCGCTGCTGACCTGCCAGGCAGTGGATGCCTCGTACGGCCAGATCCAGGTGCTCTTCGACGTCAACCTCCAGGTGGGCGACGGTGAGATCGTCGCCCTGCTGGGCACCAACGGGGCGGGCAAGTCCACCGTGCTTCGGGTTGTCGCCGGCCTGATGCCGGCCGCGTCGGGCCGGGTCGAGTTCGAAGGCCACGACATCTCGCGACTTGACGCCGTCGCTCGCGTCAAGGCGGGTGTGGTCACGGTGCCCGGAGGGCGCGGGGTTTTCGGGTCGCTCACGGTTGCCGAGAACCTCCGCATGGGCGGATGGCTGGCGCGCCACGAGCCGGAATTCCTGGACGCAACCGAGGCCCGCATCTTCGAGCTGTTCCCGGCGCTGCGGAGCCGTCTCAACGAGAAGGCGTCGCTGCTCTCGGGCGGAGAGCAGCAGATGCTCACCCTGGCCCAGGCCCTGCTCTGCCGCCCCCGGCTGCTGCTGATCGATGAGCTCTCGTTGGGCCTGGCGCCAACCGTGGTGGCGTCGTTGCTGGATGTCGTGCGGAAGCTGAACCGCGAAGGCACCACGATCGTGGTGGTCGAGCAGTCGGTCAACGTGGCCACCGCGCTGGGGCAGCGAGCGGTCTTCATGGAGAAGGGCCAGGTGCGCTTCAGCGGGCCGACCGCCGAGCTGGTCGATCGACCCGACCTGCTGCGTTCGGTCTTCCTCCGCTCCGCCCGCCCGGCGCGAGAGCGTCCGCGGGCGGCCGCGGCAGCGGAACCGGCGGCGGCGGCGGTTCGCCTCGAGGTCGCCGGACTGCGGCGCAGCTTCGGCGGCGTGCGGGCGGTCAGCGGCGTCGACTTCAGCGTCTATGACGGCGAGGTGCTCGGCATCATCGGTTCCAACGGCGCCGGCAAGACCACCGTTTTCGATCTCTGCTCGGGCTTCCTGGTGCCCGACGCGGGCCGTATCGTCCTGGACGGCCAGGACATCACGCGCACCTCGTCCTGGGAGCGCGCTGAGCTGGGAATGGGCCGGCTCTTCCAGGACGCCCGCCTCTTCCCCTCGCTGACAGTCACCGAGACCATCGCCACCGCCCTGGAGCGCGAGGTGGAGGTTCGAGATCCGCTGGCATCCATGTTCCACCTGGGCGCGGTCGAGCGATCAGAGCTTGCGGTCGCCGCTCGGGTTGAAGAGCTGATCGAGACCATGGGCCTGGTCCGTTACCGCGACGCCTTCATCTCGGAGCTCTCCACAGGGACGCGCCGGATCGTCGAGCTGGCCTGTGCGATGGCGCATCGCCCGTCCGTCCTGCTCCTCGACGAACCGTCGTCCGGTATCGCCCAGCGGGAGAGCGAGGCGCTGGCCGAGGTCCTCCTCAGCGTCCGGGAGGCCACCGGCACCTGCATGGTGGTGATCGAGCACGACGTGCCGCTGGTGACGTCGATCGCCAACCGCATGCTCTGCCTGCACCTGGGCGAGGTCATCGCCAGCGGCTCCAGCGACCAGGTCCTGAAGGACCCGGCCGTGATCTCCTCGTACCTGGGCGAGGAGGCGGTCACTATCGCGCGCTCGGGGAAGGCGGTGAGCTGATGAAGATCCCAATTCGTCCCGCCGCCGGCCAGGCGCGGGGCGAGACGGCGCCCGCCGTCAGTCCCGCAGAACAACTAGAGGTTGACGCTGCCGTACGCGCCTACCTGCGACGGGTAGCCGTGCGATACGTCCCCCTCGGCCTCGGACTGATCGGCTTCATCCTGGTGGTGATCCTGCTGCCAAGCTACTCGCCGGTGCGGGCGCCGCTGGATGCCGCCGCCCAGTCCAGCCCGGACCGGGGCGGAGGCTCCTCCTCGCCGGCGCCAAGCCCCGGAGCCAGCCCGCTTGCGCCGGTTCCTGGCGCCGGCCAGACCCCACTCGAGTTCCCCTCGCCCAACTTCGCGCCCTTCACACCGGTGCCGGACGCGTCTCCAATTCCCTTGCCCAGTCCATCTCCAAGCCCATCGCCACAGCCATCACCGAGCTGCAGCCTTGGTCCGTTGTGCGGAGTGGTGCCAACGCCGCTGCCGTCGCCGCTGTAGAAGGAGTTCGCCATGAGTGCCGATCCAACCCCCACTCAGCAGATGATCGAAGTCGCGGTCCGCCGCTACCTGACCAGGCTGTCGCGGCGCTTCGTGCCCTTGGCCCTGCCCCTACTCGTTCTCATCCTGGTGGTGGCGCTGGTGCCGGCGGCTCAGCAGGCGAAGGGCTCGGGAGCGGCTGCGGGCTCGTCGGTAGCCGCCTCTCCAAGCGACATTCCGTCGATCGTCGCGTCGGGGGCCGCGACTCCAGCTGCCCTGGGGAGCGGGGCCGCGCAGGGTGGTGGTTTGGGGCAACCCGGTCTGACCGCCGGCGGTCAGCACTGTGGGCCGGGGGTGCGGCAGGTGCCGTGGTCTGGCTACTCGGCGATGTGCGTGCCGTCATTCCACGGCAACAACGGTGGCGCGACCTCGTACGGCGTCACGCCGACCACGATCACCATGAGCTTCCGGATATCGGACTCCGGCGAAGCCGGAGCCGTGGCGGCGGCGTCGCCGGGTCTCAACACCGCCGCCCAGACCCAGTACTTCAACGACCTGCAGACCTACGCCGGGTTCTTCAACAAGCAGTTCGAGCTCTACGGCCGGCACGTCGTGCTCAAACAGTTCACCGGGCAGGGCGACTGGGTCCGTGAATACCAGAGCCAGGACCTGGCCGGCGCCCAGGCCGACGCCGACACGGCGCGCAGCATGGGCGCGTTCGCTGACATCAGCAGCAGTGACGTCTCGACCACGCCGCCATACGCTCAGTACCTTGCCGACGACCACGTCCTCTCGGTGGGCGGCGTGGCAGCGTCGGAGAGCTTCTTCAACAGCTACGCCCCTTACGTTTACACCGCGGGCGGCAACGTCAGCAATTTCGGTCAGTGGGCGTCGGGGCTGGTCTGCCAGCGCCTTGGCGGCCTGCCGGCGATCTTTTCGGGCGACACCACGTCGCAGATCAAGAACCGGGTCTTCGGCCTGGTCTACCCCACCAACCCCGATTTCCAGACGGTTGGGAACGCCATCAAGGCCAACCTCCAGGCGTGCGGCTACCCGGTGGCCAAGGAATACCAGTACGCCCTCGACATCTCCACGATGGCGGCCGAATCGCAGAGCGCGATGGCGCAGATGAACCAGGCCGGCGTCACCACCGTTATCTGCGGTTGCGACACGGTGGTGCCGACCTTCCTCGGCCGCGGCGCCGACGCGCAGCAGTATCACCCGGAGTGGCTCTTCACAGGCGGAGCCGACTCACTGACCCAGGGATACTCCCAGACCCAGTGGAACCATGCGATGGCGCCCCAGGGCACCTATCCCCCGAACCAGCAGTCCGAGGCCTACCACGTCTACAAGATGGCAAGCGGCGGCCAGGAACCGAACGGCCAGTTCTACCCGGCCGCGTACCAGGCCGCCATTCTCTTCTTCGACGCGCTCCAATCGGCGGGGCCGAGCCTCGGCCCGTCAAGCTTCGCCAACGGGTTCTTCTCGCTGCCGGCTTCGGTCCCGGGCGGATTCCTCGGCCCCTGGTCGTTCGGCCGGGGTCACTACACCTCGCTCTCCGGCGCTCCCGATGGGTGGTACAACCCCTCGGCGATCAGCGGCCAGAACGGCGCCGCCGGGGCCTGGGTCAGCTGCGCCGGAAGCGACGGCCAGGACCATCCGTGGGCACCGTACTCCGGCTACGGGCCCGCCCGAACACAACCACACTGCTTCGGTAGGTGATCCAACCTCAGGACCACGCCGTCCCCGGTCCTGAGGGCGCCGCCGATCACTCGGAGCCGACGGCGACAGGCGGCCTTGCTCCGCGACGGTGGCTTTCGCGGGTAACCGGTGGAGTCACCGCGTTCCCGCTGCTGGTCCTGTTCGGGCTCTACTTCTTCGACCAGTTCGACACCGGGGCCTTCAACACCCTGGCGCCGGACATCGAAAGGGCATTTCACCTCACCGACAAGACTTTCGGACTGATCGTCATCATCAACGCCTCGCTGGTGCTGCTGGCGGCGGTTCCGATCAGCCACTTCGGAGACCGCATGCCTCGAACGGCGCTGGTCGTGGCTGGAGGCCTGGCGGCGGGCGCCTTCTCGTTCCTGACCGGCATCGTCTCGACGGTCGTGCTGCTGTTTGTTGTTCGGTTCGGCAACGGGGTGGGCCAGGTGGTCAACGAGCCGGTGCACAATTCCCTGCTGGCCGACTACTACAGGCCTAACGATCGTCCGGGCGTCTTCGCCTTTCACCGCGGGGCGCGCGACGTGGGCCTGATCCTTGGCCCCATCGTCGCCGGCTGGGTCGCGTTGGTGGCCGGCTGGCGGGCGGCGTTCGTGGTCCTGGTCGGGCCCGTGATCTTGCTGTCGTTGATCGCGCTGCGGCTGAGGAATCCCCGTCGCGGAGCGACAGACCACCCCGGAGCGGCGCCGGGCGCGCCGATCGAGCCACCGCTGCCCTTCCTCCAGGCGTTCCGGGCCCTGCTGGCGGTCCGGACCCTGCGGCGCCAGAGTATCGCGGCGATGCTGGTCGGCGCCGGCAGCGTGCCGATCGCCTTCCTGATTCCCCTGTACCTGGAGCGGGAGCTCGGCGCCCGGGCGTTCGCCCGCGGCGCGATCGGGTCGGCCGACTTCGCCTTCGAGCTGCTAGGCATCCTGGTGGCGGCGCGCCTGACCAGTGCCAGGATGCGCACCCGGCCCGGGCTTGGGCTCCGCCTGGCGGGCCTGGCGGTCGCCGCGGTGGGGGCCTGGATCGTCGTGTTCGCCGTGGCGCCCAACCTCGGCGTCGCCGCGGTCGCGACATTCGGGGCGTACTTCACGCTCGGCCTCTTCTTCCCTCCGTTCGTCACCACCCAGGCGCTGGTCTCTCCGCCTCGAGTCAGGACGCTGTCGTTTGGCTTGGTCCTGTCGTTGTTCCCGGTCGTCGGCATCTGGGCGCTCTGGATCGCGCCCGGGGTGATCAACGTCTCCGACCGCGCCGGCCTGCGATGGGGCCTGGGTGCGCTGGTGCCCTACTGGGTGCTCGGCGGCCTTGCGCTCGCGTCTGCCGGGCGCTTCGTCGCCAAGGACGCGGAGATGGTCGCCAACTCCTAGAGGAGGCGGGTCAGCCAGTTCCTGAGCAACCTCGGCCCCCGCGGCGCCCGGTAGGGCGGCAGCAGCTGCTCCATCCGCGCGTGCCCCTCAGCTCCCAGTGACTCGACGGTGTGGCCCTCCGGCTCGATCGGCTCCCCGATGAACACCAGGATCTTTTTTCGGAGCCATAGGTCCTGCGTCCCGGAGAGCGCCACCGGCAGCACCGGAACATGGTTGTGGATCGCGAAATGGGCGAAGCCCTTCTTGAACTCGTCGACCTTCCCTTCCTCTGCACCGTAGTGCCCCTCGGGGTACAGCGCCACCACACCGCCTCGCTCCAGGCACCTGTCGACGTGGTGGTAGAGGGCGGGGCCACTGCCGTCGCGGTTGTTCACCGGGATGTAGCCGCCAACCATGCGCACAAACGCCCACTGGACCTTGCGCGTTTGCAGGATCGTCGGGTCGCCGAGGAAATGGATACGGGGCTCCGGCGGAAATGACGCCGTGAGCGCGAAGGAGTCAAGCCAGTTCAGGTGATTCGCGATCATGACGTAGGCCTTGCCTTTGGGCGTGTTCCGGCGGCCTTTGACCTGGAAGATGAACAGCACATGGAACAATGGAAGGAGAAGGACGCGGATCAGTCGATACGCGGGCGTGGCCTTCCGCTGCACCGGGAGGAGGTCTGCGGGCGGCGGCGCCACCGGCTCGTTCGTCTGGTTCGACCCGTTGGCCTCCATCAATCACCCGATGCGATCGGACGTGGCCCGGCGGTGCGGCGGCGGGTCTCGCGCACCTTCATGATCGCCAGGCTTCCCAGCAGGAAGAACACAACGTAGAGCCCGAAGGTCGCCGGGTACCCCCCGGGCTGACCGAGCAGCCGGCCGCGGTTGAAGATGTCGAGCAGCGGGCCGCCCAGGAACCCGGCAATCACGCCCGAGCTGGCGGTGGCGATGTTCGAGAAGCCCAGGAAGCGACCGCTCTCCTGGACCGGGATGACGTCGACCATGTACGCCCAGTCGACGGCCAGGAAGATGCCGACTGCGATCCCGATCAGGACTCCGAAGTAGAGCGCCTGGCTTGCCGATCGCGCCGAGGATCCCCGAGGTCACAATGAAGGGCCGTCGCCCGAGGCGATGCGACAGCTCCGCGGCGGGAAACGTGGCGACCAAGGCGACCAGCAGGATGATGCCCTGCAGGTCGCGCGACGCCAGGCTCGCCAGCCCCTCGAGGTGCGTCCCCGGGCCCGGGTAGAAGACATCTTTGAAGTAGAAGACGGAGAACTTCTGCAGGCCGTTAGCCGAGACCAGGATCAGCAGGCGAGAGGCCATCAGCCACATGAAGTCTTTGTGCTTTTTCGGGCTGATGGCAAAGGTGCCCACCGTGACCTCTCTGAAGTTGAACCTGGTCCCCTCGGCGGGTTTCACCTTGTCCGGGAAGACCAGCACCGTGACCAGCATCGCGCCGATCAGGAAGACCGCCATCGAGGTCAGCGCGAGGTCGGGACGCCGCATCCCCATGAAGGTGCCGACGACCACCACCCCAAGCAGGATCCCAAACAGGTTGCCGCTGCCGACGAAGGCGCTGGCGCGGCTCCGCTCATCCTCCGGCACCACGTCGGGCAGAAGGCCCTGGTAGGGTGCCTGGGCCGCGTTCTCAGAGACCTGGAGCAGGAAGTAGAGCAGGAACAGCCAGAGGAAGGCGCCCGAAGAGACCCACGCCAAGGACCCGCTGCCGCTCGCAGCGCCGTTCCCGAAAGGAGAAGGTCGGCTGATCAGCAGGAGGAACAGGGCGGAGAAGATGGTGGCCACGAAGATATAGGGCTTGCGCCGCCCGAAGCGCGAACGGGTCCGGTCGGAGACCGCGCCCATCACCGGCTGCCAGAAGACGGCTACCAGGGTGCCGACTCCCTCGAGAATGGCCACGGCGGTGCCCTGGTGCGCCTGTCCAACGCCCGGCAGGTCGCGCAGCATGATTGTGAGCACGAAGTTCCCCAGCGGGAGCCAGAGGAATCCGATCGCCACCCAGTAGAGGCTCAGCAGGCCAATCCGGAAGGTGCCCAGGCGAGCCTCGGCAGCGCCCTCCTCGATGGGGGACGGCACCGGCTGGGGCGCCTGGCCTTCGACGCCAGCGCTCAAGTCGACAGGCTCAACTGGTGCAGCGCTAGCGGACCACGATGTGAATGTCGACCGCCGGGGCGCCGTCCTGCTTGCCGAGGACGCCAAGGGTGGCACCTTCCGCAGGGCCCAGGGTCAGGGTCTGGGAACCATTGACCAGGTTCTGGTTGCCGCCGAGCTTGCCCTTGGTGTAATCGGGCAGGGCGTTGGCGACCTTGCCCTTGGCCCCGATGGCAGCCGCCAGCGTCACGTTTGACTGGGTGAAGGGCACCCGGATCGAAAGCCCGATTCCGAAGTCGGCGTTGAACAGACTGAGCAGGATCCCCAAGGTGAGGACGACGAAGAAGCCTCCGCATCCGAACCCGCACCCACCGCCTGCCCGCCTGAGGCGCCTCGGCCGCTTCCTGTCGCCAGCGTCCATACAGCGACATCAAACACCAAGTCGGCCGCCGGCGGGTGAGCTTGGCGGTTCTGGCGGCAGCCCCGGCAGGCAATGGAGACTGTCAGGCCCGGGAACAAATCACTGGATTCCAGCCGACGAGCGGGGCGCCGGATCCTCCGACCTAAGGCCGCGGCGAGCTGGGCGTTGCGCCCACCCCCGGCGGCCGGCTGGTGAAGGCGCCCCATCCGCGGCTCACGACTTGCTGTACGGCGGGCGCGACCGCGATTAGTGCGCACGTGACCGCGACTGCCTGCATCACGCGTTTGGCTCGCAGCTGGGACGCCTTTCTCTCCGGGGAGCGCCGGTCAGTCATGGCCGGGTTGCTGCACGAAGGCGGCGGCTCCTTTCACCGCGAGCTCGTGGACGAACTGGACGTACCCGGCGGCGAAAACCACGGTCAACACGATTGCCCCCGCGGCCCGTGCCTTTCCGTGCCTGTGTCTGCGGCGAGAGGATGTCCACCAGGTCCGGACAGAGGGAACGCGTAGGACGGCCAGCGGAAGGCTGACGATCACGGCATCCACGAAGAATCCAGAGAGGTCGAAGAGGAAATAGAGGTGGACCAGGACTGTCACCCAGACCACGTAGGTGAGCCTTTGGATCCACTTCCAGTGCGGACCGAGGCATCGCTGAGCTCGGCGATTGGCGGTGACCGCCAGCGGCACCAGCAGCAGGGCTGACATGGTACCTGCCAGCAGGAAGGTGTGCCCGCCGACGCGGGCGAGCAACCCACCGGGGAATGTGTCCCCGGTGGTGTTGGCGGCGAGGATGAGATCCGTCATCGCTACGGCGAACATGCCGATGCCGTAGTCGCGGCGGAGCACCAGGTGCCAGCGCCAGCCAGTGATGGTGTTGATCGGCGTGACCGTCAGCATCGTTAGGAAGATGAGAAAGGTCGAGGTGCCGAGCACGTCCGCCGTCGAGGCGGAGACGTGCGCCACCGCATCCGGGCGGCCCAGCAGAACCGAGGCGATCTCGGGACCCATCAGCATGAACGGGACCAGGAGCAGCGCTCGGAAGGCCCAGACAGCGGTCGGAGCCACACTCGGCTTTCCCACGACACGATCCGGACCCGCGGTTACGCGCGGGATCTGCAACGCCCTCGTCTTCACTGCCGCCGCATTCTAGATCCACCGCGATTGGCGCCGTGCCTGAATCAGGCGAGCCTCGGGGCGCCCGTCGGCCTCACCTCCACGGCATCTCTTTTCGGGCGGTCCAATACCGGCCGGGATCGCCGGCGAGGCCTCCAAGCCGGACGAGGTCGGCCTCTGACAGCCTTAGCCCAGCCGCAGCGACGTTGCTCTCAAGCTGAGCCGCGGTGACGGCCCCGGACAGGACCACGTCGGTCCAGGGTTGGGCCAGGGCGGCGGCGATCGCCACGGCGTCAACCGTCGCTCCGTGCGCGTTCGCTATGTCTCGAAGGGGAGCCGGGGCTGCGCTGGGGTCCAGTGCAGCCAGCCTGCCGTTGGCCAATGCCTCCTTGATGATCACGCCCCAGCCGGCGGCGCGAGCCTCAGCCAGCGCCGGCCCGACTGATGTCTCCAGGAGGTTCCAGGTCGCCTGCACCACCGTGAACGGGTTCACTCCGTCGACCTCGACCTCAAGCGCGCGGCGGGCGACCACGGCCTGGTCGGGTCCGCTCAGAGTGAGGCCGATCGCCAGGCCCTGATCTGTCATCCGCACCAGCTCCGCCAGCACCTCGCGGTTCTCCAGGACGCCGCTTTCGAGTGTCGCCGAGTGGATCTGGTAGAGCTCGAGGTGCCGCCCGAGGATCTCCCGGCTCTCTGCCGACTGCCGCAATAGTGCCTGCAGGGAGTGGTCCTTGACCTCCTGCACCGGGGCATCGATGCGCCAGTCCGCGGTGTAGGTGTAGCCCCATTTCGAACCAACCGTGATGGCGGCCGCCGGGATCCGGTACTCCGCTATCCACGAGGCCAGGAACTCCTCGGCGAGGCCGTAGGACCGCGCCTCATCGAAGTAGCGGATGCCCGCGGCGTAGGCGGCGTCCAGCACTTCGTGGGCCCGCCGCCGCATCGTCGAGACCGTGCGGTCGGTGCCGAGGTCGACGTCACGTCCGGTGGTGATGTAGCCCGGCCGGCCCAGTGCCGCGAGGCCGAGCCCGATTGGCGTCACGCTCAGGCCCGAAGAGCCCAGCCTTCCCGTCAGCAACGCCGCGTGCCGGTCCAGCCTCGCGGGTCCAAAGCGGCGTCAGGCCGGCGGAGCTAAGCGGCGTGCGGCCAGCGGGGCGCGCCCAGCTCCCGGGAGATCCCTCGGGCGGCCTCGATGACCGCCGCGGTCATCCCCTTCGCCACCCCGCGCGGCATGATCCGCTCGGTGTCGCCGGCCACGCCGATGGCTCCGGCGATGGCGCCCGCGCTGTCGAAGATGGGAGCCGCGACGCTGGATTCGCCGAGGACCGACTCGTCGCGCTCGGTCGCGACGCCATGGTCGCGCACGGCGGCCAGCTCCCGTCGCAGGACCGCGGCGGTGTGGGTGTGCTTGGTCAGTCTTGGCAGTGCCTCCGACGTCAGGTCGTCGAGCGTCTGCGCCGGCAGGAATGCGAGCATGGCCTTGCCCAGAGCGGTGGCGTGCAGTGGCAGCTGCTGGCCTACCTCAGGTATCTGCATCGTCGCCTCGGGACGGAAGACGTGGTGGATCACGACCACGCTGGGTCCGTGCTCCACGCCAACGCGCACCGCCTCGTCGACCCGGGCGGCGAGCCGGTCGGCGTGGGCCACCGACCGCGACCGGAGCTCGTTGAGGTCGAGGTAGCTGTAGCCAAGCTGGAGCAACCCGGCGCCCAGCTGGTATTTGTCAGACACCGGGTCCTGCTCCACGAAGCCATGCCCCTGGAGGGTCTGGAGGAGCCCGTGCACGGTCGGCCGGGCCAGCCCCAGCCGGTCGGCGAGCTCGCTCACACCAAGCCGGCGAGGACCGCTCGCGAGCGCCTCCAGGATGGCGGCGGCCCGGTCGATGCTCTGGATGGAGTTTTTCCGGCGATTCGGCATTGCTGAATTCATGTCGAGCATGTAGACTGCACCATTATGTACCAGAGCTCGACGATCAGGTACTGAACGTGGTCGGGATTGTACTGGTGTCGCACAGCGCGGAGCTCGCCAGGGGCCTCGCCGAGCTTGCCGGGCAGGTGGCCGGTGAAGGCACTCGGGTCTTCGCGGCCGGCGGTGGCCCGGACGGTACCCTCGGCACCAGCGCCGACGTGGTCCAGGCCGCCATCGACAAGGCCGATGGGGGAGACGGTGTGGTCATCCTGGCCGACATCGGCAGCGCCATCCTGACTGTCAAAGGCGTGCTTTCGGTCCAGCCCAACGGCCACGTGCGGCTGGCCGACGCCCCTTTGGTCGAGGGCGCCGTGGCCGCCGCGGTGGCGGCCTCCGCCGGGCTCTCTCTGGACGAGGTGATCCAGTCGGCGGAGGAGGCCCGCAATGCCAACAAGCTCTGAGCTAAAGCTGCGGCTGCCGGCGGCGGTGGCGCTCCATGCCCGTCCCGCCGGCGCCTTCGTGAAAGTGGCGATGTCCTTTCGGTCGACTATCCGTGTGATCGCGGGGGACCGGGAGGCCAACGCCAAGAGCATCCTCCAGGTGATGGCTCTCGGAGCCGAGGGTGGTTCGGAGATTACGGTCCGTGCCGAAGGTGACGATGCCGACGCCGCCCTGGGAGCGATCCAGGATTGGTCAGCCGGCCTTGAACCGGCTTCCTAGCGGCCAGCTGATCTCTTCCACCTCGGCCGCACTCGAGGCCCGCAGCGCCGATTGGGCAAGCCGCTCGGCGGTCGCGAAATCCAAATTCCGGATCATCCGGCGGGTATAGCCGATCCGTGAGACCCCAACGCTGAGCAGGTCTACCCCCAGTCCCAGCAGCAGCGGGGCGGCGACGGGGTCGGAGGCGGACTCGCCGCACACGCCAACCTGTATTTCGGCACCATGACCGGCGCGAACCGTGGTGTCGACGAGACGGAGGACGGCCGGGTGGTACGCCGGGGCGATCCCCGAGCTGCCGCGATCGACCCCCAGCTGCAGCTGGGAGAGATCGTTGGTGCCGATGCACAGGAAGTCGGAGGCAGCCGCCAGCTCTTCTGACATGGTTGCCGCGGCCGGCACCTCGACCATGGCGCCGACCTCGACCCGCGGTCGTCTCGATTGCCCCCCGACAGCCGCGCGGCACTCATCGAGCACGGCGCGGACCCGCCTCAGCTGGCCCGCTTCGGTGACCATCGGCACCAGGATCTTGAGGTCGACGGTTGCGGAGACCGCGGCCAGCGCGCTGAGCTGGGCCACGAGCGCTTCTTCCGCGCGCAGCAGCAGCTCGATGCCGCGCCCGGCCACGCCTTTCAGGAACGGGGGGGTCTTGTCGCCGCCGAAATCGAGCAGCCTCACCGTGAAGACCTCGTCGCTGAGCGCGGCGACCGCGCGCCGCAGTTGGGTGAGGTGGTCGTCGCGGGTCGGCCAGGCGGTGGCGTCAAGAAACGCCAGCTCGGTGCGGAACAGACCGATGCCGGCGGCGCCCAGGCGCAGCGCCTCCTCGACCTCCGGCCTCGACGCCGCGTTGGCGCGGAGGCTGACCGCGTGCCCATCGGTCGTGACGGTGGACAGGTCGCGCTCATCGTGGGCCGCCCGCTCCGAACGGGAGCGCTCGTCCACCGCGACCTGGGCGCGGTTGAGCTCGTGGGGGGTGGGCTCGACCATGACCGAGCCGGCGTCGGCGTCGACCACGACTTCGTCGCCCTCACCCAGCGACAGCAGCTCGGCTCCTACCCCGATCACCATAGGCAATCCCAGCGACCGGGCCACGATAGCCGCGTGAGCCGTGACTCCGCCTCCTGCCAGGGCGACGGCGGCGACCGAGCCGTCAAGCTCGGCGACGTCGGCCGGTCCCATCTCCTCGGCGACGATCACCCGTCCCGCCGCAAACCTGCCGGGCGCCGGCGACGGGTCCACCGCACCCTGGCCGCCCGCCTGCTTGATCGCCCTTCGCCCGATGCTCCGGACGTCGTCCGCCCGCGCCGCCAGGTCCTCGTCGGCCAGCGCCGCCAGCGCCGCCGCGAGCTGCTCAGCTGCATCTCCGATCGCGACCTCGGCGCTCGCCCCGCCCTGCAGGATCCTGCGGGCGACCTCGTCGAGGAGCTCCGGGTCATCGGCGATCAGCGCCCCGGTGGCCAGGATCTCGGCGTCGTCGGCGCGACCGCCGTCGCGGATCTGGGCCGCCAGGGCGTCGACCTCGGCGGCGGCGGCCGCCAGCGCCGCGCGCGCCCGATCGAGCTCGGTGGCGCGGTCTGGAACGGCCACAACGCGAGCCTCGGCCGCCACCCCGAGGCCCTGGAGATGAACCTGGCCCAGGCCCACGCCAGGCGAGGCGGGAATGCCGCGCAACGTGCGCGCAGGCATCAGCCCTGTTCCGAGAGGGTCCGCTCCAGCGCTCGAAGGATCAGCGCGGCCGAGGTGGCACCCGGGTCCTGGTGGCCGATCGAACGCTCTCCCAGGTAGGAGGCGCGGCCCTTCTTGGCCTGCATCGGCACCGTCGCGCGCATACCCTCTTCGGCTGCCGCGGCCGCCTCACCCACCGCCGTGACGGTGCGGGAGCCCCCCGCCAGCGCGTCCTTGTAGGCCCGCACCGCGGGGGCCAGCGCGTCGACCATGGTCTTGTCGCCTTCGGAGGCCGCTCCCAGCTCGACCACTCCGTCGAGAGCCGCCTGCAGCGCATCTCCAAGCGCGCGGGCATCGAACGTCTGATTCTCGCCCAGGGCTCGACCCGCACGTCGCATCGCGGTTCCCCAGAGCGGCCCGCTGGCGCCGCCGACAGACGAGACCAACGTCTTGCCGGCGGCGATCAGGAGCTTGCCCGGAGGCGCGTCGTTCTCGGTCGCCAGCGCCCCAACCACGGCCTCGAAGCCGCGGGTCATGTTGGAGCCATGGTCGCCGTCACCGATCGCGGCGTCCAGTTGGATCAGGTAGTCCCGGTTGGCACTCACCTCCGCGGCGATCGCGGTCATCCAACTGGTGACGGTGGTGGCGTCCATGGTGCTGGCGCTGATCACTGTAGCTCAGCGCCCCCAGCGCAGCGCCGGGGTCTGGACGGGCGCGTCCCACAGCGTCGTCAGCTCGTCATCCAGCTCGAGCACCGTGATCGATGCACCGGCCATCTCGAGCGAGGTGATGTAGGTCCCGACCAAGTTGCGGGTCGGCGTCAGGCCGGCTTTGCGCAACCGCTCGTCGATCTCGTTGTACAGGAGGTACAGCTCGATCTGGGGCGTGCCGCCCATGCCGTTGACGAACGCCAGGACGTTGGTCCCGCTGGGCGCCCTCAGGTCGGAGACCACGGCCTCGACCATCACGTCGGCGATCTCGGCGGCGCTCACGATCGGCCCGCGCCGGCGGCCCGGCTCGCCGTGGATGCCGATGCCGAACTCCATCTCGCCCTCGGGCAGGTCGAACATCGGACTGCCCTTTGCCGGTGGGGTGCAGGAGGAGAGGGCCACGCCAAACGACCGGGCCCGCTCGTTGACGCGCCTGGCCACAGCCGCGACCTTCTCGAGGCTGTCGCCGCGCTCGGCTGCAGCCCCCGCGATCTTCTCCGCCAGCACGGTGGCTCCGACGCCCCGCCGGCCCGCGGTGTAGAGCGAGTCCTGGACGGCGACGTCGTCGTCGATCAACACCGACTCGACCTTGATGCCGTCGTCAGCGGCCTCCTCGGCGGCCATCTTGAAGTTGAGAACGTCGCCGGTGTAGTTCTTGACGATGTGGACGACGCCGGCGCCGCCGTCGACCGCCTTGGTCGCTGCCAGCATCTGGTCGGGCACCGGGGAGTTGAAGACCTCGCCGGGGCACGCCGCGTCGAGCATCCCGTATCCGACAAAACCGCCGTGCATCGGCTCATGTCCCGACCCGCCCCCGGAGATGATGCCGACCTTGCCCTTCTGGGGGGCGTCGGGGCGAACCAGGATCTGGGCCGCCGCGTCGTAGCGGATGAGGTCGGGGTGGGCCTTGGCCAGCCCGGCCAGGGACTCCTTCACCACTGCGTTGGGGTCGTTGAGGAACTTCCTCATACTGCCGATTACCGTAGCCATCACGAAACTCCTTTAAGGTTGGCGCCCGCGCGCCCGGCTCGAACGGCCGGGCGGCGCGGGCTTAATTCGAAGTGGTCAGGCCGTTGCCGGATGGCCGGCTTCGGTTGTCACGTCCGGGGTGGTGACCGCCGCCCGGATGGGCCGCTCCACGATCCGCGGATTGGCCAGGAAGTCGTAGACGTAGGCGGCGACGCCGGCGCCGACGAAGCCGGGCACCAGGTAGACCGGGATGTACTGCTCCCAGTGGGTGGCGCCACCCGCGATCGCTGAGATCAGCTGCGGCCCAAAGGCGCGAGCCGGGTTCAACGAGGCGCCCGTGACCGGGCCGACGACCATGATGATCGCCACCACCACGCCACCGATGACGATGCCGGCGAGGTCTCCTGGAGACTTGGCGTCAACGATGCCCAGGATGGCGAACATCAGCAGCGCGGTGCCGAGGAATTCGGCAAGAGCTGCGGTCAGGAGCGGGGTGACGGCCGAGTTGTAAGCCGTCTGACCCATGCCAAGATCGATGGCGCGGCCGCCAAAGATGCCCCAGATGGCGAACGAGCCAAGCACGGCACCCACGAATTGCGCCGCCCAGTAAATCGGCGCGTCCTTCCACGGCAGCCGCTTGGTCAAGGCCAGGGCGAAGGTGACCGCCGGGTTGATGTGGCAACCCGACACTTTGCCGATGGCGTAGACCAGCGCCGTGATGATGAAACCGAAGGCGAACGAGATGCCGAGAAGGTCGGCCCCTGTCACCGCCGGCACCGCTTTGCCGGCCAGCACCAGGGTGGCAACCACCGACCCCGGACCGACCAGCACAAGGGCCGCTGTGCCGAGCGTCTCGGCCAGGGCCTTCTGTGCGTTGCTATACATATCGACCTCCTCAGTCGAACATGATTCGACATTATCGAATCGTTTTCAGCACACCGTACGCCTATCCATCGGCGTTGTCAACCAAGCCCCGGGGGGCCGATCTTGGTCGCATTCAACGAGGACTTTTACGCGCCGGCGTCGGCCCCGGTTCTAGGAGGATCGAGGGCGGGCTTGGGACTCCAGGAGGTTTGGGTCTTGGGTAGCTCCTCGCCGTCGACGTAGATCGCGTCGACGCGCTCGTTGAAGAAGGCCAGCCGCCCCGCGATGCCCGCGACCTCTGGCGCCGGGTCCTCGTAGCACCACGCGATGTCGTCGCTTACCCCACTGGAGATCGATCGCCAATACTGGCTGGTGGGGCCTTTGTAGGCACAGGCGGTCTGGCTCGGGGAGGGCTGGAGGAGCTCGAAACGGACATCGTCCCGGGGGATGTAGTAGCGCACCGGCAGCCCAGTCTCGAAGAGGAATCGTGCCTTTCTGCTGAGCGCCACGGTCTCGGCGCCGACCACCACGCGAACCTCGCGGGAACTGTTGAGAACGTCGATGCGGTGGTAGGGGTCCCGGGCGTGGACAAAGACCTCGTCGTCCTCCTCGAACCAGGCGTCCATCAGCTTCCAGTGGAACGCGACCAGGCCACGGATGTCGGGACCGCCGGCCGGGGGATCGAGGTAGCGCCAGGCGGCGCCCTCCACGACGCGGCCGTCGACCTTGATCGAGTAGTAGGTCGCGTCGCCCTTGACTGGCGACGGCACCACTTTGCCGCTTGAGAGCAGGAGGTCCGCTCGCACATCCTGGACTGGGAAGTAGTAGACGCCCAGCCGGGCGCTCTCGAACATCATCTGGACCCGGCGGCTGTCGGCCACGGCCGCCCCACCGGCGTAGGTCCGGACTCGCTTCGCGATCGGCTCCAGGCGGACGTCGATCTTCCCCGGCGCGGGCCCGATCAGGATGTTCTCCAGGATCGGGGGCCCTTGCAGCGCGGTGGTCATCGCGGTGACCTCGATTGGCCGCCGCGCAGGTGGATTGGGCCGGCGCAGATCCACTACGGGTAGTAGAAGGCCGACTCGACGTACCCCCTGGCGATTGCTTTGAGGCACCGGAGAGAGAAGGTGCCGCAAGTCCGTGCGAACGAGAGGGAGGTGGTCGACGGCTGCGTCAGGGGCGGGACCTGGGTGACTGAGGCGTTTCTTTCCATGCCCGCAGCGTAGGTATCACCGGGTGTAGCGGACATCGTGGAAAGTACGGAAATCTAGCCCGCCTCGGCGCCGTCGCCGGTGCTCCCGAACTGCTCGGCGACCCAGGCCGCGACCTGCGCCCGGGAGCCGAAGCCGAGCTTGGTCAGGATGTGCTCGAGGTGACTCTCAACCGTACGCTCCGACAGGAAAAGGCACTCGGCGACGACGCGGCTGGTCATCCCGGTGGCAACCAGCCGCGCCACCTCGAGCTCGCGCTTGCTGAGGCCGCCGGCACCCCCGGTCACGTTGCCCCCGGCCGCCCCGACCTTCTCGCGGGCCAGGGCCTGGGCCTGGCCGGTGGAGAGGGCTCGTCCCGACTCCCAGGCCCGCTCCGCGGCACCCGCCGGGAGCGCCGCGCGGGCCTCAGCCAGCGCGGGCTCGAGCCATATCGACCAGGGCAGCTGTATCCCTATCTCCACCTCGTCGCGGAGCCTCGAGGCAGCCCCGAAGAGCCGGACCGTGCGTCGAGGGTCGGCTGCCATGCCGCTGACGGCAATGCCCTCGAGCTGCTGGGCGATCGAGAGGGCATCGTTCTCCGGGGATAGGTCCAGCGCGGCGACAAAGCGCTTGAGGGCGGCATCCTCGTTCTTGGAGAGGATCTCCAGCCAGCCCAGGGTGTAAAGAGCCCCGACCACGCCATAGTCGTCTTCGGCCTCGTGGGCGGTTTCGAGCCCCCCCAATACCCACGGGCGGGCGGCGTCTAGGTGGCCCAGCTGCATCTCGACGGCGCCGATTGACGCCAGCGCCATCGCCAGGTCGGGAAGGTCGCGGTGTTTGCGGAACTCGTCGACCGCCATCTCCAGGTACCGACGGGCGGTGTCCAGGTCCTGGTGGATGCGTTCAGAGGTGTAGGCGATGCCGAGGTAACCGATGGCGATCAGCGATTCCTCGCCGGCGGCGTGAGCGAGTTCGGTGAGGTCGCGCGGATCGAGGAGAGATCGCTCGCTGTGGCCACTGCGCCCGAGCAGCGCCTGCACGCACCAGAGGGCGCGAACGTAATCCCGTGTCTGTTTGCGGGGCCTGTCGGTGAGCGCCTCGAGAAGGCGCCGCTCGCCCTCGGCGGGAGCGAAGTTCAACCACAGCAGCCGTAGGTTGCCGAGCAGGCTGACTTCGGTGTCGTGGTCGGATTTGGCCCATTCCAGGGCGGCGCGCACGTCTGCAATCTCGTCCCAAAGGCGGCGGTGTTCGGGCATGGCGCCGCGGACCAGGCGGGCCTCGAACGCTTCCCGCGCCAGGCGCTTGTAGAACGCCAGGTGCAGGTCGCGTAGTCGCCCAGCATCGCCGGCCGCGTCCAGCTTGGCGGCGGCGTAGTCCCTGATCGTCTCCAGCAGCCGGTAGCGGGTGCCGGTGTGGCCGCGCTCGACCTGGAGCATCGACTTGTCCGCCAGCCCCCGCAGCCCGTCGGTCACCTCCGGCCCGCCCAGCGGGTCCTGACCGCAGATCGCCTCTACGGCGTCGGCGCCGACCGGCCCGGCGAAGACCGAGAGGCGCTGCAGGAGGGTCCGCTCCAGCGGTATCAGGAGCTCGTAGCTCCAGTCGAGAGCCGCGCGCAGAGTCCGGTGCCGGTCGTCGCTGTCGCGGCTCCCGCCGGTGAGCAATCGCAGCCGGTCGTCAAGGCGGGCGAGGATCTCGCCCGGCGTCATCGTCGCTGTCCGCGCCGCCGCCAGCTCGAGCGCCAGCGGCATCCCGTCGAGCCGTCGGCATATCGCCACGATCGCGGCCAGGTTTTGCGGGGTAATGTCGAAGCCGGGGCTCACACTACGGGCGCGGTCCACGAGCAGGCGCACCGCCTCGCTGGCGGCGGCGGCAGCCAGCGTGTCCGCGGTTCCCGGGAGCTCCAGCGGTGAGAGGCGCCAGGCCACCTCGCCGTCGATGTTGAGGCGCTCGCGGCTGGTGGCCAGGACCACCAGTCGCGGACAGGATGCCAGCAGGCGGGCCACCACCGCTGCCGCTGCGTCCACCAGGTGCTCGCAGTTATCGAGCACCAGCAGCACCTCGCTGGAGCGCAGCCGGCTGACCAGCGTGCCGACGGTGTCGTCAGCCTGGAGCCGGACGCCGGCAGCGCGCGCAACCGCGTCCGGCACCAGCGTCGGGTCGCGGATCTCCGCCAGCTCGACCATGACTTCGCCGTCGGCGAAGCGACGCGACTGCGCGCGAGAGAACTCGGCGGCCAGGCGGGTCTTGCCCGCCCCGCCAGGACCCAGGACGGTGAGCATCCGGGTATGGGCCAGCAGCCGTCGCAGCTCACCCATCTCCTTCTTCCGTCCGATGAAGCTGGAGACCCGCAGGGGGGCCCCCTTGGGATCGGCCATCACCTCCTTATTCTGGCGCTGCCGCGGGCTTGGGAAGACCCTCGGGAGGTCCAGGGTTGGAAGACCTGGAGGTAAGTGATGATGAAAAGTGTGGCGGTTATCGGGACGGGCAAGATGGGCGGGGCGATGGCGCGTCGACTGGCGTCGACCGGGGTCGAGGTCTCGGTCTGGGACCGGACCCGGAGCAAAGCCGAAGCCCTGGGCATTGGCCGGGTGGCGGATTCGCCGGCTGACGCGGTCCGCGAGTCAGACGTCGTGATCAGCATGGTTACCGGCCCGGAGGCGGTCCGTGAGGTCTACTCCGGCTCCGACGGCGTCTTCGCCGCCGCTGCCGGGAAGACGGTGGTGGAGATGAGCACGGCGGGTCCCGGGGTGACCGCGGAGCTGGCCGAGGAGGCGGCCCGTGTCGGAGCCCGGCTGATCCAGGCGCCCGTGATCGGCAGCGTCCCGGCTGTGAACACCGGCACCCTGCTGATCCTGGCGAGCTCGGCCGCGGAGGCCGACCTGGACGCGGCGCGGCCGGTCCTGGAGCTGTTGGGCGAGGTGCGCTATGTCGGCCCGCTCGGAACCGCGCCCGCGCTCAAGCTGGTTGCCAACAGCATGCTGGCGATCGTCAGCGCCGCGGCGGCCGAGCTGATCGCAGCCGGGAGCGGTCATGGCCTCCACAACGACGAGGTCTTCTCGATTCTCAGCCGGGTTGCGCCCGGGCTCAAGGTCCGCGAAGCCGGGTTCGTAAGGGGCGTCCACGAACCGCCGATGTTCGCGATGCGCGACCTCCTCAAGGACCTTGATCTGTCGCTGGCGACGTGGGCGCCGGACACCAAGGGGTCAACCCGCGGCCTCCCGCTGACATCCCTGACCCGAGAACTTTTCGCGGAGGTCGCGGCCGAGCACCCGGACCTCGACATCACAGCGATCGTCAAGGCGTATTCACCCAGTCTGCAGGGCGAATCGGCGGCGCCGGCGGAGGAGCGACCGGCGGATCCGCAGGCGGCGCGATGATCCAGCGCACCACCGACCCGGCCGAGCCCGAGACCACAGCAGCCGTCGCCGAGCGGCTGCTGGGCGCCTGGCGTGGCGAGGTCGAGGCCAACCACGTCTATCTGTTGCTGGCCGGATACGCCAAGGATCCCCGCCAGGCCGAGATCCTGCGCCGCATCGCCGACGCCGAGAGCGGGCACCGCGGGCGCATCGAGGCCAGGCTGCAGGCGCTTGGTGTCGCCATCCCCGACCCTTCGTCGGTCAAGATCTCGCCCTGGCTGCGGCTGCAGACGAGAATCGCGCCCCTGAGCAAGCTCCTGGCGGCGCGCGAGGCGGCGGAGCAGGAGGAGATCGACGTCAAGTACAGAGAGCCCACCGGCGACGGGGCCACCGACGAGCTCCTCTCCACCATTCGCAAGGACGAGAAGTCGCACTCGATGGCCATCCGCGAGATGGAACGGCCCGGCGATGCCGCCGCGCCCAGCTCGACACCGGCAGGGCGCCTCGATCGCATCCTTGGCCGCGAGAGCTGGCATCAGAGCGGCTCCGGCTGGATCTCGGGCGCGATCTACGGTGCCAACGACGGCCTGGCGGCGGTGTTCGGCATCATCGCCGGAGTCTCGGCCGCGACCGGCGGTTCCTCGTTCGTTCTCACGGCGGGGCTCTCGGGGGCGCTGGCATCGGCGATATCGATGGCCACCGGCGCCTTTCTGGCAGAGCGCTCGGAGGCGGAGGTGGGGGAGGCCAACGTGGAACGCGAGCGGCAGGAGATCGCCGACAACCCCGAGGAGGAGAAGGAAGAGCTGGCTCTGTTCTACATGCTGAAGGGAATGTCCGAGAGGGACGCCAACGACCTTGCCGACCGGCTGTCGACCCAGCCTGACGCCATGCTGCAAGTCCTCTCCGTCGAGGAGCTCGGCGGCGTCAAAACCGAGGCCCACCCGACCCAGGCCGCGCTGGCGGCCGGCCTCAGCACGCTGGTCGGCGCGATGGTGCCGGTGCTGCCTTTCTTCTTCCTCCGCGGTTTCCCTGCGATCGTTACCGCGGCTGTGGTGTCGCTGATCGCCCACTTCCTCGTCGGAGCCGCCAAGTCACTAGTCACCCTGCGGACCTGGTGGGCCGCGGGGCTGGAGATGACCGCCGCCGGGGTCATCGTCGGTGGGGTCCTCTACGTCATTGGCCTGGTTTTCAGGTTGGGCGCCTAGATCCATAATCGCGGCGTGGAGCACGTCGTGGAGTCAGCCCTCGCGGCGATGAATCGACAGGATTGGGCCAGCCTACGGACCTTCCTGCACCCCTACATCCATTGGACGACCGCGAAGGGTGGGCGCCTACGCGGGCGAGTCACGGTCTTGACCATGCTGGCTGCCGGCGATATCCCGGGAATCCCATCCGATTACGAAATTCGCGACGGGCAGGTCTACCGGTGGACGGAGCCGCAACGCTAGGAGCCATTTGGTCGATACCGGAGAGGTGCGCTTCTTCCACATGGTCGCCAGGCGGATCGCCTGGCTCAGGCGCGACCCGCTGACGCGCGTCCCTGGCGGGCGATGGCGTCGACCGTGACCGCGACCAGGAGCACGGCGCCGATGACCATGAACCTGATCGCGGCGGACAGGGCCAGCAGGTCCATCCCGTTCTGGATCGAACCGATGACCAGCGAGCCAGTGAGCGCCGCCCAAACCGTGCCGCGCCCACCGAACAGCGACGTCCCGCCGATGACGGCGGCGGCGATCGCGTTGAGGAGGACGTCGCCGCTGCCCGACGACTGGTTGACCGCAAGCAGTCGAGAGGCCGCGATGACGCCCCCGGTGGCCGCCAGCGTCCCGGCCAGGGTGAATACCGCCATCCGTATGAAGGTGACCGAGATGCCCGCGCGGCGGGCCGCCCCCGGAACATCAGTCCCGTGATCGGCCGGGTCTCCAACCCCGCTTTGGCGCGACGCTGGCGGGTGCGCAGCATTCCGGCGAGGAATAGCAGCAGTCCCGCTGCTGCGATGATCCAGCCACCCGTCGCCGACACGTAATTCCCGGCGATCGCGTCGATCCCGGGGTCGAACAGGTTGATCGTCCCGGTGGTCCCGAGGATCAGGATCAGCAGCCCCTCCCACGCCAGCAGGCCGGCCAGCGTGACCACGAACGAGGGGACCTTGAAGCGGGTGAACCAGAAGCCCTGCAGGAAGCCGACCAGGGTTCCGGTGAGGATGCCCGCGGGTACTGCGACCAGCGGGGGAACGCCGTGCTTCACATTGAGGACCCCCACCACGCCGGCGCCCAGCCCGCTGACGGAGCCAACTGAGAGGTCGATCTCGCCAAGCAGCAGGACCAGGACGATGCCGACCGCGATGGTTCCCATGTCGGCTATCTGGACGATGAGGTTGGTAAGGTTCCGCGGCGACAGGAAGTGTGGGTCGAGGATCTGGAAGGTGATCCAGATGATCACCAGCCCGGCTATCACCGGGAGCGACCCCAGCTCGCCTTCGGTGACGCGACGCCGGAAACGCTCGACCGGTCCGGCCTCCTGATCGGCGATGGTCGCCGGGGTCAGGATCGGCGCGGCGTCGGGGGATTCGGCCGCCATCTAGCCCTGGGGCGCGGTGGCG
>WNFI01608067.1_pt1 | contig 29978 bp, 23 predicted proteins | sample 5400471 | NCBI WGS metagenome assembly WNFI01 (sample SAMN13153348, study PRJNA577476) | soil metagenome | isolation source: 100 cm saprolite on Douglas fir-dominated hillslope | place: USA:California | collected 2013-09-17
TGGTCGTCTGCAATGAGCACACGGATACGGTCCATGCTTACTCCTCCTGGGGGACCATGCTGGGGGTGACGACCAGCGCGCCTACTGTCTGAGAGCGTACGTAAGGCAGCCGGGCGAGGACGCGCGTCCCTCCGGTCGGCACCTGCTCGATGGTCCACGTCCCGCCCAGTTCCTCCGCCCGTTCCCGCATCGAGACGAGGCCCACGCCCACGCCCCGAGACGGGGACAGTCCACAGCCATCGTCCTGGATGGAGAGGGAGAGCCTGCCAGCCATCTCATCAAGCGTGAGACACATGTCGCAGTGGTGGGCGTGCGCGTGGCGGACGACGTTGGTCAAGGCTTCCTGGGTGATCCGGTAGACGGCTACTTCGACCGCCGCAGGCAACTCCGGCAGGCAGTCCGGCGCGTCGAGGTGCATGACGACCTGGTCACTGGACAGCAGGGTCAGTTCGCGCAGCGCAGAGAGCAGACCCAGTTCGTCAAGGGCTGGCGGTCGCAAGGCGTAAACCAGGCGGCGGATATCCGCGACGGTGACCTGCGTCCGTTGAGCGAGGTCGGAGAGCAGCGTATCGGCCAGCGAGTCGTGTGCCAACCGGTTGCGGGCGGTCTCCAGTTTGAGCGTGAGACTGGCGAGCTGGGGACCAAGTCCGTCATGCAGGTCGCGACGCAGGCGGCGGCGTTCCTCCTCACGGGCCGTCACCAAATGCTCGCGGGAGCGTTGCAGATCGACCGTTAACCGCTTCAGATCCGCCGTCAGGCGCACGGCATGGGCCGCAATGCCGGCCTGACGCGCCAGGTCCTCGAGCAAGGCGCGATCGGCGGGCGTGAAGTTCTCACCGGGAGTGCGTGGAGCCAGCACGAGTTCCCCTACCTGCTCGGTTTGATAAATGAGCGGCAGCCGAACCGACTCGTCCTGCAATGAGCCGTAGGAGGCCGCGATCGTCAACACCTCCCCCTGCTGCAAGGTAATTGCGGCATACGGGAGCTTGAGGGCCTGGGCGACCGTCTCGACAATGGTGGGCAACACGGCCTCGGGGGAAAGCGTGGCTTCCAGGCGTTGTCCCAGCCGGGAGATGATGCGGTAGGGCTCGTCGCGTTCTCCATACATCAGGCGATTCACGAGGCGTTGGAGCCGATTGCGCAAGGGTTGAAACAGCACCGCGACGAGGCCGGTCGCCAGCAGGGCGATGCCCAGGTTGCCCTGCGCCTGGAACAGCATGCCAAGGCCCACCACGACCAGGACGTAGAGGGCGACGATGCTGACCGTGAGCACGCCATAGACCAGCGTGCGGTTGATGATGATGTCGATGTCCCAGAGGCGGTAACGCAGCAGGGCGATCCCGATGGAGAGGGGAATGAGGACAGGTAACACCCAAGAGTACGTTGAATCGAGCAGTTGAGCGAGCTGGCCCGGGAGGGCAAGTACCGGGAAATAGTAGGGGAAGACGGACAATTCAAGAGCTACCGCGCTCGCTCCCACAAAGCCGATCGCAAGGGCGAAGACCACCCACTTGGTTTGCTGGCGCTGCACCGGCGTGGACACATGCCGATAGCGATAGATTTGAGAGAACACGAAACTGCCAATAAAGGCGACTTCTATGAGCCTGTAAATAGAGAGCGAGAATGGCGAGTTCCATGGGTTAAAAGCGCCGACGTTGATAAAAGTCGGGATATTTTGGTCGAATGATAAGACGATCCAAGCGAGCGCGAGCCAGCGTGTCCAGCGCGGCACAAACCGCCCATCGGGAAAGATATAGAAGACGAAGCAAGCAGCCTGGGCCAGGGACTCTATCACGTCCAGGAGAAGCTCCCATACCCAGTGAATCCCCCCGTATAATGCTGCGGGAAAGGGTGGGAGAAAGATCCCCCCCACGAGCATGAAGGCAAGGGAAAAGAGCAGGATGACCCGGTCGTTGGACTTGCGCCAGAATAGCACGGCGCTGACCGCGAACCACACACTGGTTGCTGCGACGAGAAGCGTGGTGGTCACCAGGTCGAGTCTGTTGACCAGAATACTAGCGAGGAGGAGTGCGAGCGAAAGGACAAACGTGGCACACCAGAGTGTGCGAGCAAGGAGGAGCCAATGCTTATGTAAAGGCGTGCCGCCAGCACCTGGCCGGTCAGTGTTTACACCTGTCAGCGTGGAGGCAGAAGGCAGTTCCATAGACACCCTCCTGATGCTGGTATCCTGCTCATACTTGTGGTCCATTGGTCTTCGCTCTCCATTATACGCGCTAGCATGCTCCGCTGTACACTGCTTGCCGGCTCACGAGCGTAGTGGCCGATAAATCGGCGATGGGCGCGGTGAACCGGCCCCTACGTTGCCCGCCTACAAATAAGCTCCCATTTGCTCAGATGACCCGCTGTTCTATGGCATAGCGGGTGGCGGCACTGCGCGAGGAAATCCCCAGCTTGCTGTAGATCACGGTCAGGTGCCAGTTGACAGTGCGCGGACTGATGATGAGCTGGTCGGCCACCTGGGCGTCGGTCAGTCCCTGTGCGACGAGCCGCAGCACCTCCACCTCCCGTGCCGTCAATCCAGCAGAAGAGCCGACTAACGGCTTGGGAGCGGGGACCAGCTGCAGTTTTCGGGAGGTCAGCGCGGGCATCATGGCTCGTTCCTGGGCGGCGAGACATCTGCCCGCTTCTGCCAGACGGGTGGCGATTGTCTCTGTGTCCTGTCCTTTTCTGGCCACCAGCAGATGCTCCTCGGGGAGGACACCTGCTCCCGCGTCGTTCCCCTGGAGGACGGCCACCCAGGAGAGCAGAGAGAGGGGCTCGGCGCAGTCCTGCCACTCCTGCATCTGCCTGGCGAGGGTCGCGCTCGCCTCCAGCAGCGAGCACGCAGTGACAGTATCATCCTGTTGGAGGGCCATCTGCCCCAGCAGAACGAGCCCCTGGACCAGGCGGGGAAGCACGGAGGCGACCTTGCTCTTCCCACCGGGTCTGCTGCCTCGTTCAACGCTCTCCTCAACCCGCACCTGTGACATCGTGTCCTCGCTATGGGGAAGTGAACGGACTCTTCCCTCCAGCCTGGAGGAATCAAAGTATGTTTGTCTCATGGAAGATGGCCCCCCTTGTCTTCATCTTCTATACAGGATTGATAAACCACACCCTCGAGTCTTCCTCTCTTGTTTCGCATGCGCCGGGGTGCAACCAGGAGCACGCACCACCATAACATCTCCATGCGAGGGAACGGTGAGAAGGAACATGCTCACTATCACCACTTGTCTACAGTATAACTGGTGAGGTGTTCCCGTGTCATGAGACGGATTCCCAATCGATTGGGAACTTGTTCCCGACTCCGTCGGGATTGGCTGCTTGCTCTCTGGCCTTCGATCGTTGAGTGAGTCGAATGGCTGAGCGTGGCGCCGCCACGCTCAGCCATTCGACTCACTCAAATGTGTTGGTCGCGAATGTTGGGCCGCGACCTCTTAATAAAACAGGTCGAAGTGGCAGAATGGTGCTGTGCTGGCATTTGACTAATGGGGAATTTCCCGGTACATTCTGTAGAAGAAGAGATAACGAAGGAGAAATTGATCATGCCTCAGGTTGAAATACGTCCCGCGCGTTCGGAGGATCGCGAGGCAGTACTGGCTTTTTGTGTCGAGACCTGGGAGTGGGGCGACTATATCGAGCACGTCTGGGATGAGTGGCTGCAGGATCCGCAAGGCAAATTATTCGTTGCCACCGTGGATGGTCAACCAGTTGGAGTAGCACACATTCATATGCTCAATAAAACAGAAGCCTGGCTAGAAGGGATGCGCGTCGACCCGGCATTTCGCAGAAACGGAATAGCTTCGGCGCTCTATGATACACTAATGACCGAGGCAATGCATCGTGGAGCTACAATTGCGCGGCTCATCACTGAATCAACGAATGCAGGATCCCTTCATCTATTGGAACGAGCTTCTATGCACAGGGTGGGGGAGTTCGCGCCTTACCAGGCATTGCCAGCCACAACACCCTCTAAGCGTCAGTATGGGCTTGAGACCCCGACGCTGGCAACTGCCGTCGATCTTGACGATATTATTAATTTCCTCAACGTCTCAAATAACTTTCCAGCCGTTGGGGGATTGTATTACCAGGGATTCACTGCTTATTCAATCACCAGGGAGCTTTTAACAGAGAAAGTAGCAGCGCAGCAAATTTATATCTTGCGACGCTGGGAACGGCTGGATGGATTGGCAATAGCTGAGCCTCGCGAAGGACACCGGGGGAGGCACCTGTTCGTAGGCTACATCGATGGCACAACAGAATCAATCAGTTTGATTGCTTATGCGCTGCGCCAGAAGCTCCCCGATTTAGGTCTGAAGAGTGTTTCAGCCAGTGTACCTGACTTGATGATGGTGCGCGATGCGTTTGTTGGCGCAGAATATGAATGGGATGGCAAGATATTCTACACATACGAGCGAAGTTTGGAATAGATCAGTGCGACAGTATGGGCAAGTGGGTTAGGGAACCCACTTGCCCAGAGATTAATCAGGATTTAGCACAGCCTCTAGATTCTTCAATTCGTGGTAGTGTAATAGCCAGCAGCCGTAGTTCATGCCGCCTCCGACAGCGGGAAGTGCCAGCCATTGACCCTCGTGCAGACGCCCCTGACGTAGTAGCTCGACCAGGGCGGTAGCAATGCTGGCATTGGAGAGGTTGCCATAAAAGCGGAAATTATCGACGAGTTTATCAAGCGTCGAGGAAGGCCAACCGTAGTCGTTTATCAGCAGTTCTCCCATACGGCGTGTAATACGAGAATTGGCCTGGTGTGGCACAATAAACGCTAACTCGTCATGACTCAATCCTGCATGACGGCAGAGTGCATCCACAGATTCTGCCATAGCACGCGGGGCCTCGCGGAAGACCTCTTTGCCATTCATCTTGGTATAGCCTACCAGGTACTGTGAAAGCACTTTATTCAGTTCCTCGCCTTTTCCGGCCAGGTAGAGTTCGCGCATTTTTATGTCAACTTCAGCCATTTCGACAACATCTTTGCGCAGAGGAGTCTGATAGTAAAGCGAGGGGCCCTGGTTGGCATCGGAGCCATTAATAACATAGGTATCTTCATCGCCGCGTTCGAGTAGAAAGGCGGAGGCGCCCTCGCCAAAAAGTGAACTGGTTTTCCAGTCCAGGACGTTCATGATATTGGGAAGTAGCCCTTCAGAAGTGACCAGGAGTACGAGCTTAGCAGAACTGGCTGCCAGTACTTCGGCACACACCTGAAAAGCTTCTGTCTGGCAGGAGCAAGCGCCTTTAAGCATAGTCGCACGTATAGGGGGCAGTCCCAGCCGCATCTGTACCTGGCCAGCGATTGTGGGGAAAGCATCGTTGTCAGAAGAGGAAGCTCCGATCACCGTGTCAATTTCGGAGACATCACGACCAGCACTGGCAAGGGCACGTTGAGCAGCAATGACTGCCATATCCACTAATGTTTCATCTTTGGGTGCTCCAGGTCCATCGATGAGGCCAGGAGCATCTGCTCCCACCATTTTGCGGCAAAGCTGCAGTGTGCTGGCGCGTACATGGCGGGTACTGAGACCTGTTACACGTTCCAGGTCCTGGGCACTGCGTGGATCACCCAAACGTGTGGAAATAGAGGCGAAGAATTCGTTGGTAATGATACCTGTAGGAGCGTAAGTGCCCAAACCTATCAGGCGTACTTTAGCCTTTGTGTAGATTTGAGGTACGATATAGACGTAATCGGGCCATTGCCCTGCGTAGTTATGTGGCATCGGTTCTAACCTCCTGGAGAGGGATTGTTATTGCATGTAGTATAACACACAAAGAAGAAGGCAAGCTGTAATTAAAACAGGCGAGGGTGCGTAGGGACCCGATTGATCGCGTCCCACGAGTGGGGAGAGGAAGGGCATATAGGGGTGTTGGCCCCACCCTTCCCCACCCGTGGGACGCGATCAATCGGGTCCCTACTGATTGCACACGCAAAAATTTAAAATGCACCCGTCATCTCCGTCTCCATGATATTGACCAGAGTGGTAGGATATAGTTAAGGTAGTTTTCGGCTGGGCTGAGTTCGGGCAATTGCAAACGTTGTCCCACGGGAGGTATCTTGGATACTGCTACTGAGACAAGGCAACAACCACCTCCACTTGCCCAACAGGGTCGTCAAGTACATACCATCACCGATCGCTTTTCTATGGCGAATACGTATCTTGTCAACGACGAGCGTTGCATTGTTATTGACCCTGGTTCCGTGCTCAACGTACAGTTGACATTAGACTATCTCAAGCGTTTTCTCCAGCGCACAGCTAGCGATATCGACCTGATTGTATTGACACATCTGCACCCGGATCATACAGCGGGGGTTGAATCACTTCGCAAGGCGTGTAATGCGCCCGTGGCAGCATCTATTGTTGCGCAACAACTAGTGCAGTCCTGGAAAGATGGGGGGCTTCAGGAAAATCGAGGAGTACCAGGGGTAACCCATTTTGTTGGGCAAGTGCTGAGCCAGCATCCTCTACCCGGGGCATTGCATCATCTTGATCTCTTTGTGCCAAACTATGAGCGGCAGGTTCAAATGGTGGACATCTGGTTAGATGACGTAGCAGGTCTGCCAAATCACCTGAACTGGCGTGTCATCGCCAGCCCTGGCCATACACCCGAGAGCCTTTGCCTCTATAATCCCTTCAGCCACGAGCTGGTGTGTGGAGATACTATTATTACGCTTGAGGGTGGAGCTGCGCTTGTGCGTGGAAGCGCCAAACGTCGCCAATTGGAAATCACGCTTCAAACATTGCGTAGCTTGAGCGTGTTCTACCTGTATCCTGGTCATGGCAGGCCCATTTTATCGAAACAAGCTATGGCAAATATACAAGCGGAGTGGTGATTATTTATTTCGGTTTGCTTGGTAACCGCAACGGCAGAGGACCACTCATCGAGTGTAAGTTCGATTGCGTGAAGAGGGGTGGCAGAGGGTTGGTCTGCGCTTCTGGTATAAAGGTATACTCCAGGCGAATATTTCCCAGGCTGATAATGTCGCCTCTTTGAAGCAGGCGGGGCTCGCTCAAAAGTTCATCGTTCACTTTTGTACCATTGCTGTTGGTGAGGTCCTGGACATAGTCTCCGCTAACCTGGTGTAAAAATCGAGCGTGCTGGCCTGAGATTGAGACATCGCGAATAATCACATCACATGTATCAGCCTTTCCAACAGTTAATACAAGGCGATCCACCAAGAAGCTCCTTCCCACCATTTCTCCGTTGCAGATAATACAAAGACTGCCTGGCCTTTCTGTTAGAGAGGGCGGAGTGATTGAGTTGAGTCCGCTATGCTCGTGCCATGCATTAATACCTGCAGGTTCAGCATTTATTTCGCCTGATGTCGAGCCAGGCAACTGGTGAACCACGCGTTCTGACTTGAGACTATCAAACTCAAGAGGGGTCTCTTCCGCTATAGGTCTCGTTGGCGATGTGTTAAAGCTGGCGGGCTTTCTAGCAAATTGACCTGGCATAGCAGGATGGGGTGTGATAGAAGGACGCCACTGGTGATGCGAAAGAGGATCATCCTGTTCTGCTAGAGGGATGGGACGTTCTGCTTTTTCAAAGAGGAATCGGTGTGAACCAATTTCCAACAGATCTCCACTTTTGATAACAAGAGTGCCCCGGATACGTCGCCCATTCAATAATACTCCGTTTAAACTATCACAGTCGGTAATATAGACTTGTCCTGCATCCCAGGCTAATTCGGCATGATAACGCGAAGATGTATCGTCATCCAGCCAGATATCATTGTCCTCTTCGCGCCCAATAGAGATCACGGTTCGATTCAGTGCCAATTTCTGTCCCTGGAAACGTCCAGAGCGATGCACAAGCCAGCCCCAAGGGATATCCCCACCAAAGACAAAGGGCGCGGGTGTACCTGGTTGACGCCTGGGAAGAGGGACTACGCCAGCGATAGCATTGCCGGTGGTGGTGTGTTTACGAGGATTGTGCTGGCGAGGAATATGCACCGATGTATGCGAGTCACGGGGCTGTGTGAAGAGACAGTAGATGGTAGTGAGACTCAGTGGAAGTAGCCAGCCCCATAGGGCCACATAAATGAGCGCAATCGTAACCTCTACTTCGGTGATGACGGCATGTGGAGAGCTAAAGCGCATGTTGTACCAGATAATTGCGGGCAGCAAGAGCAATGCGGAAATCACGCAGGCAACGATAGTGCCTGCGAGCTGGCGTGTTGTGCCGCGTTTACGCAACGTTGTATAGAGCGCATTGACTGCGATAGCGAGCATGCACAAAGCCAACCCGCCAAAGCAGCCGTAGCTAAACCAAGTTGGAAAATCTACATTGCTCGTAGTTGCAGCTCCTCCTTATCTTAACTTACATACTGGAGAGCATTGCATCGACGCCCTGTTTGCGAGCATTGCTGATTACAATGATGTCTACAATTTGCTTCGCGTTTTCATTTTGTTTATATTCATTATCAGTCCAGAGGTTCGCAGAATCTCCTGCAACTTTAAAATTCACCTGCACTGGATCCCAGTATTCAAACTGCGAATTACTCTGTGTAACTGCTACACCAAGGAAAGAATGACCAGGAACAATTACGATTTCAGCATGCAATCCTATGTGTTCGACTGCTGAGGCTAGCAAAGCGGTCAGTTCGATACACATACCATGGTGCTGTTGCAACACCTCCGCTGGTAGTCTGATTTTCTCCAGGGCTACACTATTGTCATCAGGGCCAGTATAAGGGATACTCTCCTGGCTATATTGCATGTAGTAATCAATTTGCAAAGCATCAAAAATCGCATCAACCTGGTCTCTCACAGCGCGTGGACTGGCTTTATTATTGTCATAGCCAATCATTGCAGGTGGAGCGGGGGCCGGTTGCGACTGCAAATGCGTCACAGCCTTGCTAACCAGATTCGCTACGGCGAGATCATCGGGAGTAACCCAGGCAGCAATCTTCAAACGATTTACGGCAATCCACTGCATCAACAAGCGCGAATGGAGCAACAATGGATTATCACTGACATAGTAGACATGTCCCAGGGTATCTGTAACACGGACATGCAGCCAGGAGTTATCATCTGCTGTCAACTGACGAAGAGCTTGATCGATCATTAGCGGCATGAAGCTGACAGATTGCACATTGGCAGTCGCGTTGACCGTTTGCATCTCAACCTGGCTAAAACCTGTGATGCTGACATTCACGATCAGAGTCATGGGACTGCTGCTGCTATAGCTGATGGCAAACAAATCAAACTGGGTAGCGAGATAGAAACGGTAATAGGAGGTGAAGATCTCAGGTGGTGCCTGTACACAGATATGTACAGGCGACTGCCCCCCACAGTGCTCCTGGCTGGCTATGCTGCTCTGCTGGTAGCGAGAGTAGGCCTGAATGCCACCAACGATGTACCCGCCAGAGAGTCCAATCAGCACCGTCAGAGTGAGGAGCAGGATTGCAAGTTTTTTGCCCATTTGTTCATCAGCCTCATACACCGACACGTGTTCTTAACTTGAGTGAGGAGATTGCCGATGGGATTATATCATCTTGTTTCATGAGGGACAAACAAATGGGACTTGTGGGTATGTCTTACTGCACTACATAGCTGCCACGGACACCCACACCACTCTACACCTCCCCTGTCCCTACGTACCACGATCGGTGGGCGAAAGCGAGAACGCATATGGCAACAAGTCTGCAATGGTGAAGTCACGGATATCGCCATCAATGTAAATGACGGCATATGGAGCGAGATCAGCCATCCATTGGCGGCAGGCACCGCAAGGTGTACGGTCAGAAAGGGGAGCTCCTTGTGGAGCATCGATACATGCGACTGCGATCTGGGTAATCGGCCCTGCGCCATCCGAAACCGCGGTAGCCAGCGCGGAACGCTCTGCACATAATGTCAGGCCATAACTTGATATTTCGATGTTCACTCCAACGTAGGTTTTGCCGCCAGCTACCACGGCAGCGCCTACCCGAAAGTGGGAGTATGGACAGTGAGCTCGCTGCGCAACGTCGCGAGCTAAATTTAACAGTTCTTCGCGTGGAATCATACTACTCTCCTCGAGTCAGCTGTTCAGAGGCTTTTCTTCATACACCAAATTGTACCATGATGTTACTGCCTATTATTCATCGCGTTAAAAGCAGTAAGAACGGCTTTACTAAATATAGGACCTGTCCAGGTCGAGGAATACATTGTAATTTGGAAAGCAGGTCTTTTTAGGAGGAAACACGAGTGAAAATCATGGTGGCGGACGATGACCGCGACATGGTTGATATGCTGAGCTACTGGCTCAAAGGGCATGGATACGATGTCATTCGCGCATTTGATGGTGAACAGGCTATCAAACGTTGGCGAGAAACATTGCCGGACCTTGTCATTCTAGATGTGCAAATGCCAAAGCTGGATGGTTTCGAGGTATGTCGCCAAATGCGGAGCGAAACCAATTCAATGGTCTTAATTCTGACCGCACATGACCGTGAAGATGACGAAATACGTGGATTGGAGATGGGAGCTGACGATTATCTGCGGAAACCATTTAGCCCGAGACAGCTACTTGCCCGCATCAAGGCTATTATGCGTCGTTCAAGCGGTTCGAAAGGTTCCTCTAACTCATCGGCAATAACTGTCGGGCCAGTGACGTTGGATGCGATGCGCCACGAGGTAACCCGCGCTGGTACGAAAGTACGACTGACTCCCACGGAGAGCCGCCTGCTCCACTTGCTTATAACCCACACGGGGCAGGTATTGACAACCGACATGATTATAGAGCGGGTCTGGGGATATGACGAGGCAGGCGACTCTGGTTTGGTGAAGACGCACATTCGCCATCTACGCCAGAAAGTTGAACCGGATGCCAACACTCCGCAATATATTATGACAGTGCCAGGTGTAGGGTATACCTTTACAGCGCCTGTAACTATAGAGCCATAAGATCCATAGCTTAAGCCGAAGCATACAAGGGCGGGGCAAACCAGGGCGTGGGTAAGCCCCGTCTTTGTATGCTTTTTTTCTTAACCGATTTCCCTCATTCTTAACCATACCACAACATGCTCTGCATGATTTCCGTAATATTTCCATACTATAATCACCTTCATAATCCATTTTCTCACTAAGAAGCCAAAGGCAGGCAAATATATGAAACATAAAGGAAGAGGGGCATCGATCCCAGCACTAACCTATATCGAAAGTCCGGCACCTGATCTATGCGCTTGTCCTCCACTCTCAGCATTGCATGAGACGCTCTGGCACGATCATACTCAGGAAGGCGCGGAAGATTACGAGCAGTTGACGCGAGTGACACCTGCTACATTTGGAATGAATAGTCATGTGCGAGCTTTATTAAACGATTACTTTCCACGTTCCAGTCCTTTAAGCATATTGCTACTGCACATTTCACAGTTAGAGCATATTCATATTGCGCCAAAATCAGCAATATTACACAAAAGGAAACGCTATCATGCACCTGCCTACCTACTTGAGCAGATACTTGTAAATGTGCGCCGCACTATCAGGAGCAGTGATCGCATAGTGGTGCACGGAGGTACAGGAGTTGCCATGATTTTACCTGATGTTGATCAAGCGGGGGCGTACAATATATTAGAGAGAGTGTATTATAATATTAATCTTCTCCAGCCGGAAACTGTTGTGCCGCCATTGAAACGCGAGACCGATATTATGATGGGAATCGGCTCTTATCCCAAACCAGGAGCTTCATTAGAAGACCTGCTTTACCATACAGGCTTTATAGCACACCGGTTAACTCTACGCCCGGCTGTAACGTCACAATTGCGTAGTACCAGTTTACCAGAACTAATACCACTTAACCGGCAGCGGGACGATGAGGATAAATTCCTGGTTGCTGCTCGAACCAGGGGGATTCCATTTATGCAATTACCTACACGGCTACCAACTCGTTTGAAACAGCTTATTTCATACGACCTGGCGATTGAATTACGTTGTGCACCTGTTGGTCGCGATCACAATCGGCTTACTGTCGCTATGACTCATCCCACCGATGCACGTGTAATTGATCGCTTGAGAGAGGCGACCTGTATGACCATTTTTCCGGTGGCATGCGAAGCAAAAGCGCTCGACGAACTTCTCGCTAATGGTTGGTAATGAATATCTAACCAAGGATGGGCTAAATTTAACCAAATCATAACTCATCCTCAACATAAAAGCGTATCAACATTGGTTACTATAACATGCGATGAGACAAATTTTTGTAGCGTCTGATACAATTTCCGGTACTTGTTTTTACTTTCAAGTGCGTCCAACTAGTATCCCGAGGAGAGAACACATGGTTATGCAAGTGATCCAGGATGATGTCCTTCTAACGTTCAAAGAGGCAATGAGCTACCTGCGGGTCAGTCGCTCTACTCTCTATCGTCTTATGTGGTCTGGACAACTTACTGGCCATAAAGTAGGCAGCACCTGGCGATTCTACCGTGATGACCTTCGTGCTTGCGTAGGTAGCGAGACACCGATGACAAATCTGCATTCCACAATTGCCGTTGGCTAGCCAACCTCACTTTTGCGCACGCCAGATAACTCTGTGTATGCATATGTTTTTCAGCGTTTTCATCTGGATATCGGAACATCCACCCAGGGCCGATATATCGGTCCTGGCCGCGATAAATCGGGCCCTATCGTGTCCAGCTTTGCCGCTCGACTCTATGGACAGCGGCGAGCTAAACGAAAAACGGAGCTATCGTGAAGCAGTTGCAGGAGGCAGACGACTAATGCAGTTGGTGGAGCAGCATGTGATCAGCACGAGCGACCCACGCTTCCAGCGTATTGATGAAATGGCCTTGGCCTCCAAAAATCTCTGGAACCTGGCCAATTACTCTGTGCGCCAATCTTTCATCTTCGCGCACACGTATCTCAATTACACTGCCGTCTATCACCTGGTCAAGTCCTCTGATGCCTACAAAGCTCTGCCTCGCAAAGTCAGTAATCAAGTGTTGATCCAACTCGATCAAGCCTGGACTGCCTTCTTTGAGGAGGTGGAAGCCTATCGGGAGCATCCAGAGCGCTTCACCGGACGGCCCAAGCTTCCCAAGTACAAACACAAAACGCAGGGTCGCAATCTGCTCGTTTTTGAACGGGGAGCGATCTGGAAGGCCCATTTAGCTCATCGAGAGATAGCTGTCTCACAACTTGGGTGGCTGGTCGAAACCAAGCAAAACCCCAAGCACATCAGTCAGGTCAGAATTGTGCCGAAGGCGGATCACTATGTGGTCGAGGTGGTCTACCAGGTCGAAGCGAAACCAGCACAGGTCGACAAGAACCTCTTTGTCGCTCTTGATCCTGGCGTGAGCGTGCTTGCAGCCCTCACTTCCAACAAACCGGGCTTTTCGCCTCGCCTGGTTCCAGGTGGTCCGCTCAAAGCCATGAATCAACTATATAACAAGCAGCGGGAACATGAGCAGAAGCAGCTTGCGAAAGGAAAAGAGCGGCGTTTCACCTCGCGCCGCTTAGATCGAATCACGACGAAGCGCCATCGCCGGGTCATGCACTATCTGCATACGGCCAGCCGTCGCATCATTGATCTGGTAGTAGAGGAAGGCATAGGCACGCTGATCATTGGCAAGAATCCTTTCTGGAAACAAGAGGTCGAGTTAGGCCGCAAGCACAATCAGGAATTTGTGCAAATTCCCCACGCAAAGTTCATCGAGATGCTCACCTACAAAGCCGAACTCGTCGGCATCACGGTGCTGCTCACCGAAGAATCCTATACCAGCAAGGCCAGCTTCTTGGATCGCGATGTGCTCCCAACATACGATCCGACCCAGGGGCCGGAACAAGAGGAGAAACCACGCTTCTCTGGACGCAGAAATGGCCGCTGGTACTACGTCAAAGGACGTGCTGCCGTCCACTCCGATGTCAACGGCAGTTACAACATTGGCAGAAAAGTATTCCCGACAGCCTTCGATGGCCGAGGGATAGAGGCCACCGCAGTTCGGCCCAGACGGCTTGCCGTCTAAACGAGGCTCTTGTCATCAGTTGTCATGAGTTTCCGATACTGTCCGTTCAGAACCTATCAATATACGTTATCTTCCAGCTTCCTCCTACTTTTTGGACTGTGAGCAGAACTGGATATGAAGCCCTCGCGCGAGTAACATCTACAGTAAATCTCCACTGAGATAAATCCGGTCCAGAATCGGGATTTGAGCGAAATGTTGGCGTTCCTACGACGAAGGAAAGCAGCGATCCATCTTGTGCATCGCTTGCCTGCACCTTGTCAATAAAGTCATTTTGCGTTACCCCACTGATTTGCAGATCACTGTAGGCGTTCATATAGCTCTGCCTTTGAATATGCTGGAAGTAGTCATTCACGACATTGATTGAGCCAGATTCCTGTTGGAAGGTCGTATTGAAAAGTTGGTAAAAAGCCCAGGAACACAATCCACAACTGACGAGGAGAGCGACAGCGAATATCGAAACGATAATCCAGACCCACTTATGTGATCTCTTTACCGGCGGCTGCATTCCAGGTAGTTGAGCAGGCGGGAAAGGAGGAGTTGGCAAACCTGCTGGATAGAGTTGCTCTTGAGGCCTGGCTGGGTTGAATGTAAGAGGCGCATTTGCACCTGGTTGTAATGGTAAAGGGGGACGTGCAAAGGGAGACTGTACATCTAACATGTTCTGATAAAAAGAAGGCGGAGGTGGATAAACCAACCCCTGCAGGATAGCTTCCTCCGAAGGTTGGCTGGGCGTGTCATCTCCAGGGCTTTGGGATGTAACTTGCGGAGAAAGTGGAGCATCTTGGAGCTGGGAGTTCTCAGCCGGGAACTCGTAGAGGGGTGACGATGCCTGCTCTACTTCATTTTCGTTTCTCGTATTCTCATGCCCCGTTTCTCCTGCCGGCTGCTGACTAGAGGACTGCATACGCGCAAAGCTCCTTACGTTCCATTCAGCCTTCTGAATTGTATGTTAGCCGCATAGCGGCATTGGAGGCTGCTTTTCAGTTCTTGTCTATACTTCGAGCTAATTGACCGTGCCCATAGAGTATATAGGTTTGTGTAGAGTATATAGGTTTGTGCCAAGAGGTGCAAGAGAGCCGGGCGACCGCGAGGGTCGCCCCTACATTTCAGGGGTTTCGAGCGAGATATGTAAGGCGACCCTCGCGGTCGCCCGGATCATTCACAGGCCCTGGCTAATCTATTCCCAGTAATGTTATTACACAGGAAGGTCGTCAAGAAGTTTTACTCCGAAATAGCTTAATAATAGCTTTTTGTCTTACATTGTAGGCATGAAAGTACTACATTTGTGAATTGTTTATTGTAATTGAGTATTTTCACGTGTTATACTTCCTTCATATTAATATCATCTGTGATGTTAATATCACCTGCGATGCCAGGTGAAATCTAAAGGATGAGGTAGTGTAATGGCAGTAAACAGCACCGTTCACGTCAATGAAAGTGGTTTGCCGCTTAATGCGATCGAATGGCTAGAGAGACATCATCGCAGTAAAGCACCTGAACGCGAACAGATGATTCGGGATATCCGGTTCGAACGCGGCAGCAAGGTAGTTGATGCCGGTTGTGGCCCAGGTTTATGGGTTCCTCTGTTGGCTCGCGCCATTGGCTTGCAGGGACATATTCTGGGAGTGGATATTTCTCCTGAGGCTTTGATTACCGCGCACCGGCGTAGTCAAGGCAAGTGGTATCAAGGGCTTGTACAGTACAAGCATAGCTCATTGGAGCAGTTGCCGGTAGCTTTTAGAAGTGTAGATATCATATTTAGCGCCAATGTCAGTCAGTATCTTGCCGATCCTGTTACGACGTTTGCTGCTATGAGTCGTTACCTTGTTCGTGGAGGACGGCTGGCAATTAAAGATATCGATTTCGGCACGATGCGATTTCACAACATTGATACGGGGTTGCAGGCACGTGTCTTCCGGGCGCGTGAGCGTTGGGAGAGACAGCGGGTAGATGCTGGTTATCCTTTTGAGGACAGTTGGATTGGCTCGAAGCTTGCAGGCTATCTACAGGCCGCGGGCTACGAGGAGGTCCAGGAGAAAAGCTACCGCATTGTGCGGCGATATTCGCTATCTCAAGATTTCCGCTTCTATCTTCAAGGTATTGCTGACTGGTTTGTGTGCGAGGGTGCACCGTTACTTGGTGAAGAAGATCCCATACACTGGTTAGAGTGTTTTGAAGACGGTGAGCAGTGTGTTCTTGATAAGGATACCTTCATGAGCGAAGAGACCGAATACGTAGTAACCGGGGTATGGAACAAGCCATATTCTACTTCAATAAGATTTTTCGATATGTGCGTTAAGGCAGTCGAAGAGGTTCTGGTGTAGCCTCCAGGAAAAGAATAACGGTCCTCGTTGCAGGGCAAAACGCCCCCATACAAGAGATGTATGGAGGCGTCCTTTTCTTTATGATTTACTATTCAGGACTGCTCGCCGCCTGCGGCGGCTCACCCGGGTTTTGCGTGGGTGCGGGCGGTGCCGCCTGCGGCGGCACCGCCCGCACCCACGCAAGACCCCTGGCGAACTGCCGTAGGCAGTGAGGAGTCAAGCAGCGGGGAGACCTGCATAGGTACCTTTATGATTTGAACAAGGTAAAGGGATACGAGGGATATGGTATCCCGCTCAATCGAGAACTGCGTATCTCGCTTTGATGAGAGCCATTGAGAGAAATACACGGTCTAGATATATTTATTCATTTTTTGATGCTTTAGGAGATTTTATTCAGGGCATCAGCAATTAATGCAATAGCCGCATCACCTACAATTGATTGCAGCTCGGTATGGAGTTGTCCCATATTTTCCATGCGGGCGGTAATAAATTCGTGTTGCGACGTTCCGTAAGCAAGGCCGGTGAGACCTCGTTGAGCTGCTTCATATTCTGCGCTTATCTGCGAGAGTATTTTTGCCACTTCGCTTCCGTGTTTCTCAGTTCTAAGCATGGCTCCCCTCTCCTTTCTGCTATCGACTGATGGAAAAATAAACTGATTGAGCTAAGCGATAACAGACAAACATGAGATGTCAACACAATGTGCTTAACTTGTTTTAAACAAGTTTCTCAAAAAAATTCACATCATTAGTATGCACGATAAAACACGTTCTTGTCTAGTCTTTAGATGCCCTTTTATTTACATTTTGCCTTTATTATGCAGTAATCGGGTATTTCTTATGTTTGTGCATCTATTTTAAATACATATAAGTGTAGCGGAATCACTCTTTAGCTTAGAAAATAGAGGTTATATTAGGGATCACGTTTTGCAGAAAAGAAATGAGCAGGCAGATAGTACTTTTTGGGGTGCTATTTTTTTATTGAGGACTGGCGACCCAAGGGTCGCGATCATTTAAAAAGGTAGCGAAGCGGCGGGGACTTTTCCATGCCACAGAGACTGAGGAATGCTTCTCGTTCGAGATCAAGCACTTGCTGTTCTGTAATCGGTGTGATGGGTGAACATTCGCCGCCTGTTACAACACGAGCAAGGTGGCGGGCAATCACAGCGTCATGCTCACTGATCTTGCCTGTGATGAGCAGGTTTTCAATTTGCTGTTCCAGCACCAGGCGAGCCCCTGGTCCCGGCAAAAGCAACATAGGAGGCTGCGGTGGTTGCCATTTACCAGCCTCGCGCGCCCCGGCCAAGCGAACAGCATCGGCCTTTGCATCGCGCAGCAGCAGGTCGCGATTGACGGCAATTGAATCGCTCTTACGTAAGAAACGTAGCTCTTGTGCTTCTGCTGCGCTGGTGGAGACGGTGGCAAACGCGATGGTTTCGAAGGCGCGGCGAGAAGGGGTAAATGGTCCGCCAGTCTTAGCTGCTTTCTGATCCTCTACGGTTGCCCCGAGGCGTACCAGGAGTTCTTTACAGCCGCCGCCAGCAGGTATCAACCCAAGTCCTACCTCAACAAGGCCAATGTATGATTCTGCGTGAGCGCGAACATGCGCGGCGTGCAAGATGATCTCGCAGCCGCCACCCAAAGCCTGACCAGAGGGGGCAGCAATAACGGGAATGGGACTGTACTTGAGCATAAGCTGAGCCTGCTGAAGTTCGTTAAGTGCGTTCTCCAGCAATTTCCATTCGCCCGACTTAGCTGCCATAAGCACCAGCATGACGTTGGCGCCTGCGGAAAAGACTGCGGCATCATTGTTAATGACAATAGCACGGAATTGCTCCTGGCCTGCCTCAACAGCGTAACGCATCATTTCGATGATGCCCTCGTCGATGGAGTTCATCTTAGTATGGAACTCGATGCAGGCCACGCCATCACCGAGGTCGATCAATGAGGCTGATCCATTGTCGCGTATTACCTTATTTGAAGCCTTTGCTGCTGCCAGTGAAATGGCACCCTCTGGCGTTGGAACAGATTTGTAACTACTCGAATGGAAATCAAAAAACTGGCGGTCTGCTGGAGTACCGGTATAGAATGTGCCCTGTCCTTCATACTTTACGCGCTGCACCAACGCGGGCAATTCTTGAGGATCGGGGCGCTCTTGCAGCACTTTTTGCAATACTTCAGGATGTTGCAGAAGCACATCCCATGCTTCGAAGCTGCCCATGTCGAAATTGAAGCCCCAGCGCATGGCCTCATCAACGGCAACGATGCTATCGGCAATCTCTGGAGCGCGATTGGCAGCATAGATCAGTGAGTCTGCCGTCGTCTCCCTCGCTAACACTCCAGCGCGATCGTCTGCCACGAGGATCGTGAGCATGCGCTGTACGGGATCATCGATGTTACGAGCGGCACCAATTGACGGGAAACGAACTTTCTGCTGAGGCTCATACTCCAGAGTCTTTAGATTCAGCTCCAGGATTGTAGATTCGCCGCCGGGATTCTTGATACGTTTGTAGAAACCCTGCCCGCTTTTCTCGCCCAGCCAGCCTCGACGGACCATCTCACGCACAACTTCTGGCATACGGAAGGTTTCGCGCTGTTCATCGTTGGGTGCATTTTCATACAGGTTATCGGCAACGTGTACCAGCGTGTCGAGTCCCGAGATATCGGCAGTGCGAAAAACAGCGGATTTGGGACGGCCCATATTCGGACCCAGAATGGTATCCACTTCGCCGACCGTATAGCCCTCGTTCAGCGCCCGGTGAAGAGTTGACATGAAGCCGTAAACGCCAATGCGATTGGCAATAAAGTTGGGCGTATCTTTACACAGCACCACTCCTTTGCCAAGCACCTCGGTAGAGAAGTGTTGAATGAACTGCAACACTTCTGGTGCAGTATCAACGCCGGGAACAAGTTCTAGCAAGCGCATGTAGCGCACCGGGTTGAAAAAGTGGGTGATTAAGAAATTACGTTGAAACGCTTCACTGCGCCCCTCTGTGAGCAGGTGAGCAGGCAAACCAGAGGTATTGGAAGTGACGATGGTGCCGGGAGCCAATACCTGCTCGACCCTGGCATACAGTGAATGTTTGATGTCTAAACGCTCTACTACGGCCTCGATAATCCAATCCACGCTGGAAAGCTCGCCAAGGTCGTCTTCGATGTTGCCAATGGTGACGAGCTTAGCAGCCTTCTTGTTATAAAAAGCTGCGGGGCGCGCATTCATAGCCTTCTCTAATCCTGTACGGGCCACTTTATCGCGATCCTGATCAGCACCGGGAGGCACGATATCAAGCAGCAAGCTGGGGATGCCGGCGTTTGCGAGATGAGCAGCAATGGCAGCTCCCATCACGCCTGCGCCCAGTACTGCTGCCTTACGAATCTGGTACGGCATGGCTACGACATCCTTTCGATAATCGTTGCCACGCCCTGACCACCACCGACACAGAGAGTGGCAATACCGAACGTCTTGTCCTGGGTCTGTAAGTCGTTAATCAGAGTGGCGATGAGACGCGCACCACTACAACCTAAGGGATGGCCAAGGGCAATTGCGCCGCCATGAGGATTGAGTTTCTCTTCATCAATACCCATTACCTTGACTACTGAGAGGGTCTGCGCGGCAAAGGCTTCGTTGATCTCGATAATATCAATATCACTCAACTGCATACCTGCACGCTGGAGAGCCTTTCTCATGGCTGGAACAGGACCGATGCCCATGATATCGGGACGAACACCTGCTACAGCCATCGTAATTACTTTCGCTAATGGTTTGATACCGAGGTCGCGTGCCTTTTCGGCAGACATCAGCACAGCAGCGGCCGCACCATCGTTCAGCGGGCTGGAATTGCCAGCAGTGACCGTCCCACCTATAATGAAGGCGGGTTCGAGGCTGGCTAATTTCTCCAACGAGGTATCACGGCGCGGACCTTCATCGATTTCCATCAGCCTGCCGTCGGGCAAAGGTACAGGGACGATCTCGCGCTTGAAAATGCCATTATCGGTGGCAGCTATGGCTCGCTGGTGACTGCGCAGCGCGAAGGCGTCTTGCGCCTCACGGCTGATGTTATACTCGCGAGCAAGGTTCTCCGCGGTTATGCCCATAGGGATATAGCTGGAGTAGCCATATTCCAGTTCGGGTGCTGGATAAGGCGAGTTTGTTTTTTCGCCTTCACGAGGTTTGACGAGACGTGGGTTGAAGCTGGGATTAAAGCCGCCCATAGGTACACGAGACATGTTCTCGATGCCGCCAGCTACGAAGACATCGCCCATGCCCAGCATGATATTCTGGGCAGCCATATTAACGGCCTGCAGACTGGAAGCGCAGAAACGATTGACAGTGACGCCGGCTGCCGTCTCCGGCAGACCTGCAAGCGCACCGACTATGCGTGCCAGGTTCATACCCTGCTCACCTTCGGGGAAGGCGCAGCCGAGGATAATATCTTCGATAAGAGATCGATCAAGCTGTGGTATACAGTCTACGGCGGCTTTGACTGCGATGGCGGCAAGATCATCGGCGCGTACATCTTTGAGTACGCCCTTGTTCGCACGCCCGATTGGTGTGCGCAATGCGCTAACTATGACTGCTTCTGGCATATATTAATTCTCCTTTAAGCGAAACTGGCCGATAAATCGGCCCCTACGGGGGCCCGGGTGAATGTGTTAAAGAGCATAATCGGGTCCCTACAGGGGATATCCTTGTTTTTCGACTACGGTTGCGGCGAGTTCGCGCTGTAAGGCGACACCGTTCAGGAGGTAGTCACCGAGATAGGCACGTACGCGAGCCAGCGCGCTATCGATGGCATACAAGTCAATTAACAAGTTTGCCAGGTAGTCGATGAATTCCTGCTCCTGCTCGATGGCCTGCATGTACTTCATAGCAATGCGCATTGCCGCGTAGATTGTCACATCCTTGGCACGCTCCAGGGCATTGACGGCCTGGCGCAATTCAGTGGGAATAGCCTCGCCGGCAAAGTCAGGAGCCTGGCCCGATTTGACACGTGCCTCAATTGTGGGGAAGCGAGCCATCAGGTCAAGCTTGCCAGCCAGTACGCGCCGGAACAAGGTACCCGATGCAACCAGGCGGTTAATCTCGTTCGTTCCTTCGTAGATGCGCTGGATACGGGCATCGCGATAAGCCTTTTCAATTGGATACTCCTGCATGAAGCCGTATCCGCCGAAAATCTGCACACCCTCGTCAACGGCAAAAGCCAACACTTCGCTGCCATGCACCTTGGCAATAGAGTCTTCAACAGCATACTCTTCGATGGCGCGGAAAGCAGCCTCGGTGTTTTCGCCAGCACTGCGGCGGGCCTGCTCGATATTGGCGGCAGTACGGAAAACTTCACTTTCAGCGGCATAGGTCTCGGCAGCAATACGTGCCAGCTTCTTTTGAATCAAACCGAATTCATGCAGGAATTTGCCAAAGGCTTTACGCTCGGTGGTATACGCAGCGGCAAGGCCCAGTGCCGAACGCGAACCACCTACAGCACCTGCACCCAGTTTCAAACGCCCAATATTGAGGATATTGAAGGCAATCTTGTAGCCTTTGTGAATTTCTCCCAACAGGTTTTCTACCGGAACTTTAGCATTTTCAAAGTAGACTTGACGGGTAGAAGAGCCTTTAATACCCATCTTTCGCTCTTCTGCGCCAGTCGAAATTCCTGGCCAACTGGTCTCGACGATGAAGGCTGATGGTCTCTCATTGCCGATACGCGCAAACACGATCATTACGTCAGCGAAGCCTGCATTGGAGATCCATTGCTTTGTGCCGTTCAGGATGTAATATTTCCCATCTTCAGAAAGCTCCGCACGGGTGCTTAAGCCCATTGCATCTGAGCCAACGCCCGGTTCGGTCAAGGCATAAGCAGCGATCCATTCTCCTGAAGCCAGTTTTGGCAAATAGAATTGTTTCTGCGCCTCGGTTCCATAGAAGACGATGGGCAACGTTCCAATGGTCGTATGTGCACCGATGGCGGTGCTAAATGAGCCTTCCCGTAACTGTGAGCCTACCAGGGCGCTAGTTAAGAGACCGAGTTCCGCGCCGCCGTAAGCCTCCGGGACATCGATGCTTAAGAGACCTTGCTCGCCCGCCTTCTTCAACAGGCCGGGCACCAGGCCGGGTTCCTGGTGATCGATGGCCTCTATATGTGGCAATACTTCGCGCTGCACAAAGGTGGCGGCCGATTCTTCAATCCAACGCTGCTCTTCGCTGCGCTGCTCTAACGTAAAAATTTTGTCGGCACTTTCACTGACGGGTGTGGTGAGAAATGCTGTTCCTGTCTCCGTAGGTTTAATGGTTGTTGACATGCTTCGATTTTTCTCCTTCTGTAAGGGCCCGATCTACGATTTTTTGATTGTATCCCTGAGTTCCCGTTTCAACACTTTGCCTACGAGCGTCTTTGGGAGACTCTCACGGAACTCTACGATTCTAGGCACTTTGTAGGGTGTTAATTCCTTCTTGCAATACGCGATAATATCCTCGCGAGTATCTTCTGATGGCTCAAAGCCTGGTTTCAAGACGATGACGGCGGCTACCGTTTCGCCTCGATACTCATCAGGAATTCCTAACACCGCTGCTTCCTGTATGGCAGGGTGATGGAGCAGTACTTCTTCAACTTCACGCGGATAGACGTTAAAGCCGCTGGCTATAATCATGTCCTTGGAACGATCAATGACGTAAAAGTAGCCGTCCTTATCCATTTTCCCTATGTCGCCCGTGCGCATCCAGCCACTAAAGAAAATGGAAGCCGTCTCGTCTTGACGCTTCCAGTAGCCCTGCATAATATTTGGGCCTTTCACCAGAATCTCGCCCTCCTCGCCAATGGGTGCAGGTGCCAAAGTCTTTTGATCCAGGATCATCGAATCTACACCTGGTAGAGGTAGACCGACGCTCCCCTCACGAATATCACCATTCAACGGATTGCAATGCGTCACAGGAGCAGCCTCGCTCAGGCCATAGCCCTCAACCAGTTTGCCGCCAGTAGCAGCCTCCCAGTCCTTACGTACTTTGGCAGGCAAAGCTGAGGCCCCACTGATACAATATTTGATCGAGCGCAGTTCTTTGGCATGCTTGCCCATTTCGCGCATTATGGCAACATACATCGTGGGGATACCGGGGAGTTCAGTGGGATGGTAACGCCGAATAGTCTTTACTACTTCTTTGACCTTAAATTGCGGCAAAAGTATCATGGTTGAGGCAGAGAGAATCGAGAGGTTCATACCAACGGTCATCCCATACGAATGGAAGAAAGGAGCCACACACAGCGTGGCCTCTTCGGCATCACGCGCCCGGGGAATCCAGCTCCGTGTCTGGAATGTATTGGCAAGGAGATTACGATGTGCCAGCATGGCGCCTTTAGAAAGTCCTGTCGTACCACCGGTATATTGGAGGACGGCAAGGTCATCACCAGATGTTTGCACGGGTAGATTGAACACTTCTATGCCGCTCTTCGCATGCGATTGGATCATGCTACCCATGGTGAGCAGCATCTTATCCTGTTGCAATTCCTTCTCGGTCAGAGGAGGCTGTGGATGATGAGCACGTCGTTGAGTCAGGGGATAGAGCCTTTGTAGCAGTGGAGGCAGAAAATCGGCAGCGCTTGTAATAATGATACGTTCCAACCTGGTGTCTGCACGCACAGCACGCACAACCGGGTAGAATATATCGAGCATCACTGCCATACGCGCTCCGGAATCAGCGAGTTGGTGCTGCATCTCACGCTCAGTATAGAGTGGATTGGTAGGTACGATAACTGCGCCAGCTCGCAACGCGCCATAATAGGCGATGGGATACTGCGGAATATTTGGCAGAGCAATAGCAACCCGGTCACCTTTTTTTATACCCAGGCGTTGTAAACCGGTGGCAAAGCGATTAGCCAGGGAAGAAAACTGGGCATAACTTAGTTTTGTTCCGTAGTAGATGAAAGCTGTATGACCTGGATAGCGACTGACTGCTTGATCCAGCAGCCAAGTAAGGGGGTGATCTGGAACCTTGAGTTGGGTAGGCACTCCCTGCTCATAGTGAAGTATCCATGGCCTAGCAAAATCGACGGGAGGGTTTTGTTCCGATTGAGGATCATTGATTATTGATGGGTCGGACATTTCAAAATAGCTCCTCTCTGAGCTACAGCAAGAGCAACAGCCAAAAACTACCTTCGCACTCAAATTATAAAGTGCTATTACTTAGAATAACATGTTGCCAGCTAACAAAATTTCATGCATAATGAGCATATAGCTAACAAGTGGATCAAAAGATAGGGTGAAGAGAGGGTGTAATATGAAGATGACTGTAAGCAACTTATCTGATTTTGCGCAACTGGTAACCAGATTCCGGCAGCGACGGGGCATGTCACAGGGACAACTTGCGCAGGCCACCAGGCTCTCACGTACTTACATTTATCATTTGGAGTCTGGAATGCGCAGCAACCCATCCCCGCACGTCGCTCAGGGTATCGCACGCGCGCTCGAACTTCAAGGGGAGGAGAGACGGCTTCTCTACACGGCCTTTTCGATCCTGACAGGCCAATATATAGACGATGAGCAACCTGCTAGCGAATTGCTTGACTTTGGCGAACTGGCGGAATTGCTTGTCCATAACACCTCCTATCCAGCACATTCGCTCGATCGACTCTGGTTTCTGCGTTCCTGGAACAAGGCAGCGATTACGCTTTTTGAGTTACAGGAAGAGATAGCGGGAAATGAGAAGCGCCATCTACTTGAATTGGTATTTGATGCGCGGCTGCGGCGTCATTTTCATGGTTGGGAGAGCCTGGCCAAACGGCTGGTGAGCGACTTCCAGTACAATACGCGCACTATTACTCACTTACCGGAGTATAAGGTGTTATGGAAGCATTTACGTGAGTTGCCGGAGTTCCGGCGCATTGCGTCCACGACCTATCCAGAGGGGAAGCCAGCTCCTTCATTTACTTTCCAGGTACAACATAGTGTACTTGGCCGTTTGACACTGCGCACTGCAACGACGGTTTTCACGGGTATAAATAACTATTCAATGGTGAGCTATGTGCCCGGGGATCAGCAGACGTTAGAGATTTATCGGAAGTACAGGTGGCAGCCAGGATAATGCGATTGGCGAGGTGATATACTTTTACTGGAGGACCTGGTGAATCTTCTAACCTTCAGTGCAGAAAAGCGTATATAAGACGAAGAAAATCTTTAAAGAAGAGCGGCTTTCATAACTCACAATACATGTATGATTAGAAAAGAAAATATCCTACCAGCAAGGAGATTTTGATGGATGCCAGATTTTACAACAGCGAAGAAATAGATATTGCGCGACTTGCCAATGATTTAGAGAACATGTACCGCATACAGGGCTACGAAGTTCAGCAGATTGGCAACAAAGATCAGATGATGGTGCAGTTGAAGAAGGGTGGCGATCTCGTAGCACTGATCGGGCTGCAAGCTGCGCTTAGCGTGATCATCCAGCGCACTGCTGGTGGTACGGTAGCGATGATCGGTCAGCAAAAATGGTTGGACAAGGCGGCGGTTGGCGCTGTTGGCCTGGTCGCTGCGCCCGTGCTCTGGCCGCTGATGATTACAGCAGGCGCAGGGGCGATACGGCAGGCAAGCCTGGGTAACCAGGTATTAAATGTTGTGGATGGACTGGTACGGCAACAGTACCCTAATGTGAGGGTAGGACCCGTTCCGGTACAAATCGTACCGCAGATTCAACAACAATGGGCGCCACCACCAATTTCATCGCCGACACCGGTCTATGTGCCATCGATACCACAGTATATGCCATCTTCACAGAATGTCACAGCCACATCCCCTGCCCCACAAAGGAGCAAATTACGCTGCCCAACTTGCAATACACCATACGAGGAGGGAGATACATTTTGTAGCGGTTGCGGCCGCTCATTAGCGCCGCAAAAGGCACTCTGCCCGAATTGTAAAGCTGAGATCAAACCCGGTGTAGCTTTCTGTCCAAAGTGTGGCGCATCCACTTTTCAGACACTGCCGCCTACACAGGCAGCGATTCCGCCAACGACGCCGCCGACGCCGACTTATACACCGCCTACACCAAAGCAGCCAACGCCACAACCACAACCGTATGTGCCACCTGTGCCACAAGAACCACCGGTAATGCCGAAGCCATCGGTAACCCTGATTCCCTCTGCGCCTAAGCAGGGGGCGCCTACTGCGCCGAAGGAGCCGCCAAGGCCGCCAACGCCAGTATACACCCCGCCAGCGCAGCCTCCCACTGTGCAGACAGCGGTGTCACCGACATCACAGACGATACCTGCGCGTAAGCCGATTCTGGCAAAACCAGGTAGTCAGCCAGTTTCTAACCCGGCAGCACCATGGGGCAAACTGATATACGGTGACGGTAAGGAGGTACAGCTTAGCGGCGAGCGCGTGCTGGTAGGTCGCAGCGATCACGATATCGGTGGCATCAATCCAGAGGTTGACCTGAGCGCCATGGAGGGAGCGGATACAACGTCGCGGATCCATGCTACCATTGAGCATGTTGGTAGTACCTATACAGTCACCGATCTGAACAGTACAAACTCCACGCGCATCAATGGCAAGCGCTTAGAGCCAGATAAGGCTACACCGATCAATGATGGCGATAAGCTCTCCTTCGGGAAGGTGTCATGTACGTTTAAGAAGGCATAACTGCGGATGGAGACTGATATTACAAAGCCGGAACAGGTAGAACTTGACGCAGAACGGCAACGGAAAGCTAAGGAATACGCTCGTATACGCCGCCGCCTCTCGTTTGTGAGCATAGGGATTGGCGTAGCAGGCATTTTGATTTTCCTTTTCACTAACCTGGGTATATGGCTGAGAGACCAGTTACAAGCACTGAGCTGGCAACCTATTGCGGGGTGGTTTCCCTGGCAAATACTGGTTTACTTCCTGATCTTGATGTTAGGCTACGAGATCATTACAGCGCCAATTGGATATTACAATGGTTTTATATTGCCGCATCGCTATGGACTCTCGACGATGACATTGAAAGGCTGGCTTGGTGATCTTTTCAAGGGGTTGGTGCTCGGCCTGGTACTGGAATCCCTTGCTATTGAACTGGTGTATGTGCTGCTGGCATCTCAACCAGAAACATGGTGGCTCTGGGTAGCGTTGGTATTGCTTTTCTTCTCGGTGTTGATGGCAAATCTTGCGCCAGTGCTTATTCTTCCGCTCTTCTACAAATTCACTGCCTTACCCGAGGGGGATCTGACAAAGCGACTACTCGCTCTTGCGGAACGCGCCCATACGCGTGTGCGGGGTGTTTTTACAATGCAGATGAGCAGCAAAACGACTGCGGCTAACGCTGCATTGATGGGATTAGGAAATACTCGCCGTATTGTGCTTGGCGATACTATGCTGGATCGCTACACGCCCGATGAGATTGAGGTTGTGCTGGCCCATGAGTTGGGGCATCACGTGCACCTTGATATCTGGAAGCTGATTGTCAGTCAATCGATCCTGACGCTTGGAGGGTTATACCTGGTTAACGTGGTGCTACACTGGGCAGTTGAGACGCAACACTTCTACCTGGGATTGGCTGATGCGGCTACCATACCACTGGTGCTGGCGCTGATCGGTGCATTTGGATTGATTGTCATGCCCATCAGCAATGGCTACAGCCGGGTGATAGAGTACCAGGCCGACGAGTACGCGTTACAGACTACGCAGATGGTCGGGCCGTTCAAAAGTGCGATGACAAGGCTGGCAAATCAGAACCTGGCTGATGCCGAGCCATCGCCCATCATTGAATTTCTCTTCCACGATCATCCATCGATTCGCAAACGGTTGCAGCACGGGGATGAATTTGTGGGCCGAGGGAGGGCTTGAGGGTTTGTAGATCGAGATGGCTGTGTTGTGCTGGGCCGGACGGCGTCCGGCCCAGCACAACACAGCCATCTCGATCTTTTTTATAAGGGCGGGAGGCCCTACCCATCACCGATGCGAGACGAGATAAATCGTCTCTACGCTTTTAGGGATTGCATGAGGGCGGCTAGTTTTGGGCCGGCCTCGTCGGGTGAGCCGCTGGGCATGCTTAGCACCGGCTCATCGACGCCTGCTGCGACCCATTGGTCGAGTTTGGTTACGATTTCTTGTGGTGTACCTATGATGGTGGTGGCATCGAGGAGTTCGGGTGTAACGGCTTCTATGGCACTTTTCATCCCTTGCTTCCAGCCCTCTTGAACAACCTCGACTTCTGCGCCGTAACCGTGGCGCGTGAGCATTTGCGCATAAAAGACACCCATCCTGCCGATGTAGTAGGCAAGGGGGGATGCAGCGGCCAAACGAGCAGAAGCACGCTCTTCTTCGGTTGCGTTTTCGTTGAGGATGACGCTGGTGATATAAGGGGCGATCATAGCGCTATGGGGGGGACGGCCAGCTATTCGCGCACCTTCGTCGAGCTGCTCCCGCAGTTCACCCCATTTATTGCTCGGCCAGTAAACAGGTAGCACGCCATCGGCGATTTCGCCTGACTGCACCACGTTTTTTGGACCCATTGCCGCGATATAGATGGGGATGTCTGCACGCAGAGGGGTGAAGCGCAGTTTGAAGCCGCGTTCGAGATTAAACATTTCGCCGTGGTAGACCAGTTTTTCGCCGCGCAGGATCATTCTGATGATCTCGACGTATTCACGCGTTCGTCGCACTGGTTTTTGGTAAGGCACACCATGCCAGTGTTCGATCACGTTGGCTCCTGACGGACCCAGGCCGAGGATGATGCGCCCACCCGAGCGTTCATCGAGCGTGGCAACGGTGCTGGCGATTAATGCAGGGGTACGTGAGTAAATATTGGCGATGCCGGCGCCGATCTTGATGCGCTTCGTGGCGCGTACAAGGTCGGCCATGGAGGTGAAGAGTTCATAGCCCCAGGACTCGCCGAGCCAGATCGAGTCGTAACCCAGTTCGTCGGCAATTTTGACGAAGTTCTGCTATCTTTGGTGCTGATATTATACACTAAGGCAAGGAGGCCTGAACTTCATAAAAAGGCCTATGTGGCCCGCTGATGATGTTTACCAGCGCTCGCAATGACGAATCCAGATGTGGTCAGGGTTTGTCCCAAGCCCCCGCTCCCTCTTTGACCAACAGCGCCAGGTTGGTCCCAAGCCGCTTCAATCCTGGTGGTCTACTCCTTCCCGTGGTAGTTTTCGTGTACGGGCCACAGAGGCCAGAATGGTTAAAACGCACGCTTAAGCGCTCTACCGGAAGGTGAAATGCTCAAAGTGGATGTGAATGGGCGGCACACCGAGCTTTCGCAGTGAGTGCTGGAAACTCTCCGTCATCCCACTGGGACCGCACATGTAGACATCCTTGGCGACGATGGTACCACCACCGCAGGTCTCGACGATGTGTTCCATGGTGAGGGACCCGTCGCGCTGGGAGTAGATGATATGAGGCCGGAAGGAGGGGTGCTGTGTGGCCGCCGTCCTGATCTCGTCGAGGAACAGCGCCTCGTCTTCGCTACGCATGGTGTAGTACAGGTCGATGTCGAACTCCATCTGTTGCTCTGTGGGGAACCCGCGTATCCAGCTCCGAAACGGAGTAATCCCGATGCCGCCAGCGATCCACACCTGCTCACGGGTGCCGTTTCGGTAATCGAATAGACCAAACGCAATACTCACGATTGCTGGTGCCCCCGGTTGGAGGGTGTCCGAGAGGTGCTGGGTGTAATCGCCCAGCGCCTCGATCGAGAGGCGAAGATCGCGTTCCTGCGGGGCACTGCTGACG
>WNFI01181314.1_pt1 | contig 29975 bp, 36 predicted proteins | sample 5400471 | NCBI WGS metagenome assembly WNFI01 (sample SAMN13153348, study PRJNA577476) | soil metagenome | isolation source: 100 cm saprolite on Douglas fir-dominated hillslope | place: USA:California | collected 2013-09-17
CCGCCGTCCCACCAGCCGAGGCTGGTCGTCACGGTCGCCCAGAACCAGTACGCCTCGCCCGGCCTGCCGGTGAACGACTGCCCCCCATCGCCTGAGCTGCCCGACCACAGGCGTCGAGTGCCGTCGGGCCCGACCGCGTAGACGGTGAAGCGGGTGCCGCTGCCGGGGCTCGACCACGAGACGTCGAACACCGCGGGGTTGTTGTCGCGAGGCACGGCGCTCACGGTCACGTGCGGCAAGACAATGCCGGCGTAGCGCGGCGAGCCGCCGATCCACAGGTCGCCCACGTCCCTCCAGTAAGGATCGGGGGACGCGCCGCCCCACCCGTACGGATCGATAGGACAGCCGCTGCAGTTCAGCTTGTACACGCCGAAATGCAGGTGCGGACCGGTCGCAGTGCCGGTCATGCCGGAGATCCCGATGACCTGGCCCCGCGAGACGTACTGGCCTTTGCTGACGTCGATCCGCGAGAGGTGGCCGTAAAAGGTCAACAGGCCGTTGCCGTGGTCGACCTCGATCGTCTGCCCGGAAAGGCACGTGTGGCAGCCAGGGACGAGCCAGTTCGCCAGAATCACGCGGCCGGGCGCGGCCGCCGCGACAGGCTCGTAGTAGAGGCCATAGTCGTAGCCGTCGTGGCCGCTGTAATAGAGGTAGTCGTGGCCGCCGGGAGTCTGCGCGAACCCCGCGTCGAACGTCGGGTCGGGGCCGCCAACCTTTGCCGAGGCGATCGTGCCGTCATAGCGGCAGATCTGGCTGCGCTGAACGTAGTCGGGGTAGCAGTGGTCGAAGAGCGATGTGATGTAGTGCGGGCCCATGAACGGGAGGGTCAGAAACGCGCCCGACGACGGCGCGATGCCCGTGCTCCCCTGCCCATCTTCGATCGGCCCATAGGCGACCTGGCTGGGATATGCCCAGCGCGAATACTTGACCGGATCATGTCCGGGCGGCAGCGCGTTGCTTGCCTGCGCGGGCAGCGCAGACAAAAGCAGAGCGCCGAGGGCCCCAAACAGCACAACCACCCGCATGGCCTTAGAAACGAGAGTGCTGACGGTAAGGTTGCGCACCAAACGACCTGCCCCGCTTTTGGTTAAGTTTCGCAAATGACCCCGTCGACTGGGACCCAGATCGCCGTTTTGAGCCAGGGAAGGGCCGCAGTGTACGAGGAACCGATCGGGCCGGCGGGGGTCCGGGTGAGGGAGCGGCCACGCACGGAGCCGGCCGAAGGGGCGGTGGCGATCGCGGTCCGGGCCGCGTCGATCAACCACCTCGACCTGTTCATGGCCCATGGCCTGCAGCGCGACGTGAAGCCTCCGCGAGTCATCGCCGCCGATGGGGCAGGCGTCGTGGCGGCGTCGACCTCTCCGGATTGGCGGCCCGGAGACGAAGTCGTCGTCTACCCGGTGGTGTGCGACTGGGAGTGCGAATGGTGCCGGGCGGGCGAGAACGTGCGCTGTCCCCGCTTCGGTGTGATCGGCGAGCACTCCGACGGCACCGCGTGCGAGCTGCTTCATGTGGACGCGCGCAACGTCTTTCGCAAGCCGAAGGCGCTGCCGTGGGCCGAGGCCGCGGCGTTTCCGCTCACCTTCCTGACCGCGTGGCGGATGCTCACCACCCGCGCCCGCCTGCGGGCAGGCGAAAAGGTGCTGGTGGTCGGGGCGAGCGCCGGCGTCGCGGTGGCCGCGATCAGGATCGCCAGGCACCTGGGCGCGCGTGTTTTTGCGACAAGCCGCTCGGAAGTGAAGCGGAAGAAGGCGCTCGAGATCGGCGCGGAGGCGGTCTTCGACTCGAGCGACTTCAGCAAGCCGGTGCGCGAGGCGACGGGCGGAGGAGTCGACGTCGTCTTCGAGCACGTCGGGCCGGCCACGCTCCAGGAGTCCATGCGGTCGGTGGCGATGGGCGGCCGGGTCGTGACCTGTGGTTCGACCTCCGGGGTGAAGGCTGAGATCATGATGCCGCGCCTCTTCTGGGGTCAGATGGATCTCCTCGGCTCGACGATGGGCAACGTCGGAGAGTTCAAAGCCGTGCTCGAGGCGATCGATCATGGGCTCGAGCCGGTGGTTGACAGGATCTATCCGTTGTCCGATGTGGAATCGGCGCTCACGCGACTTGACGCGGCGGAGCAATTCGGCAAGGTCGTGCTTTCGATAAAGGAGTGACGGCGATGCGGGGGTTCAGGACTTTTCTGCTGCGTGGCAACGTGGTCGACCTGGCGATTGCGGTGGTGATCGGGGTCGCCTTCACCGCGGTCGTCACAGCATTCGTCAAGGACCTGGTGACTCCGCTCATCGCCGCCCTGGGCGGCAAGCCCGACTTCGCGGGCATCTACTTCACCATCAACAAGAGCAAGTTCCTGTACGGCGACTTCATCAACGCGATCGTGGCCTTTCTGATCATCGCAGCGGTCGTCTACTTCCTGGTCGTCATCCCCTACACCGCCATGGTGGCTCGGTCCAGGAAGGAGCCGCCGCCCGACCCGACCACCAAGAAATGCCCAGAGTGCCTGAGCGAGATTCCGAAGGACGCCAGGCGGTGCGCGTTCTGCACGTCGCCGCAGCCGGTCTAGGACTTCTTCGTGGGACGCCTCCGGAGCGCCGAGTAGACGCGGCGAGGATCAACCACGATCAGCCAGGTAGCAAATGACAGCAGCGGGATCCCCGCGGCGAGCACGATCCAGCTCTGCAACCAGACCCCAAGCCACAGCACCGCCAGCCAGCCGGGCAGCCACAGGAGCATCGCCAGGCGACCCCGGAGGAAGCTCTCGTCGTTGCCGCTGCCCATGGTTCCGCGGACGAAGGCCAGGTTCGCCACGGCCTCTTGAAAAAAGCTGTCGTCAGAGCCCTGCATAGCTCTTTCCTGACTGAAATTTAACCACCGCTATCGAGGTACGGCCCACACTTTCGACGCCGTCTCATGGCTCAGCGTCACCTCCCTCTCGGCGACCCGCACGCGGAGCGTCTTCCCCACATCGTCGCCCTCCAGCACCGCGACCTCGCGGCCTGGAGTGAGGTCACGCTGGTGGAGGTAAGCCAGGAGAAGCGGCGCCTCGCGCTCGGCGACCTCCGACACCCGCGTGATGGTCGCCCGATCCCCGGTCCGCAGCGACGCCACCCGCACCTCGTGGGGCGAGGCCTCGGAACGGCCCGGGATCGGGTTGCCGTGAGGGCACGTGGCAGGCCGGCCCAAGACCTCGTATAGGCGCTGCTCGACCACGTCGGACACCGCGTGCTCGAGGCGCGCGGCCTCCGTGTCGGCTGTTACCCAGTCCAGGCCGAGGCCGTCGGTCAGCCAGCGTTCCATGATCCTGTGCCGGCGGACAATGGATTCCGCTGTCCGCATCCCCGGCGGAGTCAGCTCGATCTCTTTGCGCCCGTTCATCCGGACGAGCCCGTCCCGCGCCATCCGGCGCAGACCGACGGCCACGGTCGGCCGGCTGACCCCGAGCCAGTCGGCCAGCCTCGCGCTGCGCAGAGGCTCCTTCTCCGACCACATGTAATAGATGGCCTCGAGGTACCGAGAGACGACCTCCGAGGGCTCGTGCGGCGCAGAGTTAGACTGATCTAATTGCATCTTTTGTGCGTACTAACCTGATAGGACAACTATGAACCAGGCTACCGCCGTCGCACTTGGCGCGATCGCCGGAGGCACCATCTTCCTCGGCCTCCCGGTCGCCCGGATGCACGGTTTGCCGAAGCCCGTCCAGGGCTTTCTGAACGCCTTCGCGACCGGCATCCTCGTCTTCCTGCTCTGGGACATCCTCGCCCACGCCGGCGACCCGGTGAAGAACGCGCTGCAGCACGGGTCGCGAGGGACGTTCGCGGCCATGGCCGCGATCTTCGCCCTCGGAGTCGGTGCCGGCCTGCTCGGCCTCGTCTACTTCAACCGCACCCTTTTCAGCCACCTGCGACATGGCACCGCCGCCCCCAACACACGATCCCTGGCGCTTGCCATCGCCACCGGCCTCGGCCTGCACAACCTTTCCGAGGGCCTGGCGATTGGCGAATCGGCCCATGTCGGGGCCATCGCCTTCACCGGCGTGCTCGCCGTCGGGTTCGCGCTGCACAACATCACCGAAGGGTTCGGCATCGCGGCACCGATGACGACCGAGCCCAAGCCGCCCTCGTGGAGGTTCCTCGGCATGGCCGGCCTGATCGGCGGCGGCCCGACCTTCCTCGGCACTTGGATCGGCTACCTCGCGAGCTCGCCCTACTTCTCGGTCGCCTTTCTGGCCGTGGCCGCGGGCGCCCTGCTCTACGTCCTGAACGAGCTGTTCAACCTGGGTCGGAGGATCAGCACGCCGGCCACCTTCGCGTGGGGTTTGCTGGCCGGGTTCCTGACCGCGTACGCGACCGACCTCCTCTTGACGGTGGTCGGCGGCTAGCCTGCGACCTCCAGCGAACCCTCGGAGTCCGGGTCCCAGTCGTGCCAGTCCGGGTAGCGCCACCTGAAGAGCCGCTCCTGGACCTCGAATAGGCTGTCCAGCATGTCCTGCACGTGGCCGGTGTCACGCAGAGCCTCGCGAACGTGACCCGGCATCGTCGCGCCAACCTTGCGAATCTCGGCCCGCACCTTTGGCGAGACCGTCTTCACCCCGTCCCGGTTCATCTCCTCGAGGCGCCACAGGACGCGGTCGGTGGCCTCGAGCATGCGGTAAAAGACGTAGCGGTGCCGGTTTTGCCGGCGCACCGCGGTTTCCAGCTTCTCGATTCGATCAGACGTTTGGTCGATCATCTTCAGCTACCTTTCCTAGCTTACCTGCTGTGAGGGAGCCTTTCCTCGAACGCCTCGAACACCTGTTCAGGCCGGTGGACCGCTGGGGCGACTTCCGCAAAGGGGCCCGGAAGGCGGCCGTCGTATTCGTGTTGTACCGGCAGGGCGGAGTCTGGATGGTGCCGTTCGTCAGGCGCCGAGCTGACCTGCGCGACCACCCCGGCCAGGTCGCGCTGCCCGGCGGAGGCGTCGAGGCGGATGAGTCGGCCTGGCAGGCCGCCGAGCGCGAGGTGGCGGAGGAGATCGGAGTTCCGGCCGGCCGCCTGGTGCCCCTGGGCGCGGGCGACCCGATCTACGCCGCGGTCACCAACTTCTCCGTGGTGCCATTCATGGCCTACCTGCCCGACCCGGTGCCCTCCTTCGTCCACGACGTGCGCGAGCTCGAGGGCGTCCTGGCCATCCCGCTCGACCGCCTGCTGGACGACAGCGCGTGGCTCGAATCAAACGAGCCGTGGCGCTTCCGCTACCTGGCCCACGAGGAGAGCGTGGTCTGGGGCCTCACCGAGCGCATCGTCTATGGGCTGGCGCCGAAGCTCAGGCAAGCCCTCGCCGAAGATCAAAGCCCGGATCAGCCAGCTGCCGAGGGCTGACGCTCTTTCTCGCCTCCATCAGCCGGCGAGCCCGCGCGACGGTGTGGTGGTCGTTCACGCCGATGACGGTCAGCAGCCGGCCATCGCGCAGGCGAAAGACGCTGAAGGGCGGCTTGCCGATCTCGCCCCGCACCACCGTCGCGTCGAACTCCATTCCGGCACCGATGTACTGGATGTTCAGGTCGTACTGCTCGGACCAGAACCACGGCGCCTCGTCGTATGGCGCTGTCGCGCCGGCCATCGCGTGCCCCACCGCGAACCCCTGGCGCTGCGCGGTCTGGAAATGCTCGACGCGGATATGCGTCTCGAAAAGAGGGCTGAAATGCTTCGTCACGTCGCCCGCCGCGTAAACGTCGGGCACCGAGGTCCGGCCAAGCCCGTCGACCACGATCCCTCCGTCGAGCTGCAGACCTGGGTGTGTTCGGGGTACCGAGCCCACGGCCACCAGGTCCGCGCGCGGCATGGCGGTCACATCGGTGTGCAGCTCCACCCCGTGCTCGCGATGCACGTCCGCCACGTACGCGCCGAGATCGGAGCCCAGTACACGCACGAGCGGTTGCTCGAGCGCCTCGTAGACCCGGACCTTACAGCCACGCTGCACCGCGGCCGCCGCCACCTCGCATCCGATGAAGCCCGCACCCACGATGTCGAGCGGCTCGCGGCGCTCGATGAGGTCGAGAAGGCGCTCCGCCTGGGGTAGCTCGCGCAGGTACAGCGCATCCTCGAATCCAGGCAGGCGCCGCGCGTCCGAGCCGGTCGCGATGCACAGGCGGTCCCACGCGAGGGTCGCACCGCTCTCGAGCTCGACCGCGCGCCGCTCCAGGCCCAGGTCTGTCACGCGCCTGCCCAACATCACCTCGACGCCGAGCTCGTGGTACTGGCCGGCGGGCCGCAGAGGCAGCCGGTTGGGCGGCACGGTGCCCAGCAGGAAGCCCTTGGAGAGGTGCGGCCGCTCGTACGGCGCCTCCGGCTCCGCGCCGACGAGCACGATCCGCCCATCGAATCCCGCATCGCGGAGTCCGGCGGCGACGGCGTCCCCCGCTGGGCCGCCGCCGACGATTACTGCTGTCGGCGTTCCAGCTCCCGCAACCGGCGCAGCGACCAGACCAGGTAGCCGCCGAGGACAGCCACGGCGAACGCGTAGGCCAGCACGAGGTACGTCATGGCGCAGTCTGCGGTTCGCGCGCGACGATCACCTTCGCCGGCTCGAAGACGCTCTCCCGCTCGTCCACCAAGGCCTCGATCCGGTAGCGGATCGCGATCATCACCCCGGCGAGCACCGCGGTGCACGCCATGGTCAAGAGGAACGTGGCGAGCATCTGCGGCGGCAGCGCGTCATTGATGATCACCGGCCCGGGGTGCTGGGTCGCCCACCACGAGACGCTGAAATAAACCACCGGCACGTCGATGAACCCGAAGATGCCGACCACCGCGGAGAATCGCGCGGCCTGGCGTCCAGGGTCGGCCAATCGCCTCACCAGCAGGTAGCCGGCGTAGATGATCCAGAGCACGAGCGTTGACGTGAGGCGCGCGCCCCAGACCCAGAACGCCCCCCACACCTTCCTCGCCCACAGCATCCCCATGACGAGCGTGACCGTCGTGAACACCACCCCGACCAACGCCCCCGCTCGCGCGAGGCGGTCTGCCACGGGGCTCTCGTTGCGCAGATAGACGACACCGCCAACCAGCACGACCGCAAAGGAGCCGAACGCAGCGATGGCGGAGCTCACGTGCAGGTAGAAGATGCGCTGGACCGAGCCCTGCAGCCAGTCGGTTGGCGCGTAGAAGAAGATGGCCGCGCCCGCGATAAGCATCAGCGCCACGGCCGCCCTCCCACGATGATGAACGGGATCCACAGCGGGAGGGTCAGCAGCGGGAGGAGCAGCTCCCGCGCCCGGACCCGGGCGACGATCGCGGCGAAGAGGCAGCCCAACGACGCCATGCCCACCGTCGCCAGCAGGACCGCGGCCACGATGTCGGCCGAGAGCGGAGTGCCGAAGAAAAGAGACAGAGCAGGGAGCATCACGGCCTCGCATACGACCAGCAGCGCTGAGGCCGCGATCGCCTTGCCAGCGAAGATGGCGACCGGCGACGCCGGCGTCATCAGCATTGCCTCGAGCGAAGCCTGCTCGCGTTCCGCGGCGAAGGTCCGCCCGAAGGCGACCAACCCCGCGAAGACTAGGGCGAGCCAGAGGATCCCCGGCGCGATCGAGGCGGCGTTGCGCGAGTCGATCTGGAACCCGAAGTTGCCGATCAGCAGCGCGAGGATGATGAACTGCGCCAGCGCCGGCACCAGCTCGCGCGTGCGCCATTCGGACCTGAGGTCTTTGCGCGCGACCGCGACCGCGACTCGAAATTGATTCATCGCACGACTCGCAGGTGAGTGGCCGTGCCCAGGGAGCGGCCGTGGCGCAGGACCAGTGTCCGCGGGCAGAGCCTGTTCGCGAGGGCGTGGTCGTGCGTGGCCAGCACGACGGTCCTGTTGCGCATCACGCCCGCGAGCAGGTCCGCGGCGTCTGCGCCGAGGCTGGCGTCCGGCTCATCGAGGATGAGGAGGCGCGGGTCGTGGAGGATGGCGCGGGCTATGGCGAGGCGCTGCTGCATGCCGCGTGAGAGCTCGCCCGCGCGCCGGTCCGCCACGTTGGCCAGGCCGACGGTGCCGAGCACCTCGTCGACCCGGGACCGGCTCACCTCCTGCAGGTCACAGAAGAACTCGAGGTTCTCGGCGGCGGAAAGCGCCGGGTACAGGCCTGGCGCGTGGGCGACGTAGCCGAGGTAGTGACGGAGCCGTCGCCGTTCGCGAAAGGCCTCCAGGCCGGCGATCTGGAGCCGGCCCGACGTCGGTCGCAGCGCGGTGGCGAGGATGCGGAGCAGGGTCGTCTTGCCGGCCCCGTTGTCGCCAAGCACCGCCATGTGCTCGCCGGTGTCGAGCACCAGGTCGACCGAGTCAAGCGCCAGCTCGCGGCCGAAGCGATGAGTCAGGCCGTCGGCGACGAGCATGCTCATGGTGCAGGCGGGAGGGGCTCGTCGGGCGTCTTGATCAGTGGCCAGAGCACGAACGGCCCGGCCAGGAACAGAAGCAGCGTCGCGACTATGATCGCCATCGCTACGCGGGCAGAGTAATCGGTATCCGGCGCCTTGCCAACTCCGGGGCTGCGTTCCTCTGCCCCACATTGCCCAGCACGACGCCCAGGATCACTACCGCCCCGCCGGCCCAGATCCAGGTGACAAGCGGGTTCACGAACACTCGAAACGAGGCCGAGCCGTCGTCGTTCGTGCCGGCCAGCACCACGTACACGTCAGCCACGGACGCCGTCGAGATCGCGACGTGGGTCAGGGCCTGTCCGCCGAGCGTGGCGTAGGTCGCTCGGGAAGGCTCGAGAGTCTGGTCGCCGAACCTCATGCCCGCGATGAGCTCGGTGTGGTCGCTGAGCTGGCGCTGCTGCGACCCGGTGTAGGTGAGCGTGTAACCGGCTACCGTCACACTCTCGCCTGCCTGCAGGGTCACGTCCTTCTCCTGCTGGCCGAAGTGCGACGCTGCGATGCCGACCACGACCACCACCAACCCCAGGTGGGCGAGGTACGCGCCGTACCTGCGCCGCCTCCGCAGGATGGTCGCCGGGCGCTTCACCGCGGCGCGGCCATACTCGCTCACGACCGTCGCACCCGCTCCAGCGGCGAGAGGGACGGCGAGCAGCGCCGGGAAAGAGCGCACGCCCGCGACCAGCAGGCCCGCCATCACCAGCAGCGCGGTTGCGGCCGGCCACCGCAAGGCCCGAAGCGCTGGCCGCCCGGCGTGACGCCATGGAAGAAGCGGACCGATTGCCATCAGCGCGAGGATCACAGCGAACAACGGTCCGGCCGCGCGCTCGTAATAGGGCGCGCTGACCACGCGCTGGGTGCCGAGCAGCCCGCTCACCAGGGGGAGCACGGTGCCCCAGAGCACCACCGCCACGACGCCGATCAAGAGAAGGTTCTGGAGCAGGAACGCGCCTTCTCGCGAGACGGCCGGTGCCTGACCGGACGCGACGCCCAAACTGGGGCCTCGAATGGCAAGCAAGCCGCCTGAGAACACGACGCACGCGAAGAAAAAGGCGAAGAACCAGGGGCCGATGGCGCTGATCGCGAACGTGTGCACCGACGGCACGACGCCGCTGCGCACGATGAAGGTTCCGAACACGACGAGCAGGAACGCGAGAATCACCAGGCCGAAGTTCCACGCTCGCAGACGGCCTCGCCTCTCCTGGACCTGCGACGAATGCAGGTAGGCAGTCGTCGCGAGCCACGGCATCAGCGCCACGTTCTCGACCGGGTCCCAGCCCCAGTACCCGCCCCACCCGAGCACGTGATAGGCCCACCACATGCCGAGGAGGAGGCCGGCGGTCTGGAGGCTCCACGCAAGAAGCGCGAAGCGGCGCGTGTGCGCGATCCAAGCTGCGTCGGCACGGCCGGCCAGCAGCGCGGCGCACGCGAAGCTGAACGGAATCGCGAAAGAGGCGAATCCGGCGAGCACGACCGGCGGGTGGATCAGCATCCCGCCGTCGCGCAGCACAGGGTTCAGGCCAAGCCCGTCGGGCGGCGTCACCGACAGGAGGTCGAAGGGGCTGGCCACGACCGCGAGGACGAAGAGGAAGAAGCCGAGGATTGCTGCGAGGATGCCGGTCGCGTAGGCCGAGACGCGTGCTCCGAGCCGGGCGCTGGCGACGAGCGAGGCGGCGCCCAGCACGCCGAGGATCAGCGTCCAGTAGAGGAGCGATCCCTCCTGCCCGCCGTAGAAACCCGCGGCCACGAGCGCCGTCGGCGTCGACAGGTCGGTGTGCTCGACGACGTAGGCGAGCGAGAAGTCGTGCGTCAGCAGCGCCACTTCCAGCAGCAGAGCCGCGATCACGGTCATCGCCGCGGCTGCGTAGAACGCGCGCCGTCCGACCTGGATGAACACGTCTTTCTCGCGCCAGCCGGCCCAGAAGCTGAGCAGAGCCGAGAAACCGCCCATGACGACGCCTGCCAGCAGCGCGCCGGCGCCGAGGTAGCCGAGGATCATTGGGTGTACGGCTGGGTCGAGAAGCGCGAGGGGCACTTCGCGAGCAGCGTCCGCGCGTGGAACACCCCGTCCGACCCCAGCCGGCCCTCGGCGACCACCGTGATGCCAGGCCGGAAGATGTCGGGCAGCGTGCCCGCGTACTCGACCGGCATCGACGCCGTGCCGTCCTTCTCGGTGAACGTCACGTGCAATCCCCCGCTCGACTTCTGCACGTCATCCTGCACGACACCCGCGACGCGCACGTCCCCCGACGGCGACTGTGTTTGCAACTGCGACACGGTGACGTAGTACTCGGTCGCGCCGCCCGACGCCGAGTAGATGAGGTACCCGACGCATGCGGCGACGATGACGCCCGGCAAGACCCACCTCAACGCCATGCTCACGTTGCGATCAGCCCGAGGTAGTGCTCGAGCGTCGGCGCGTCGAGGGGACCGGTGAATGAAGCGACGACGATGCCCTGCGCGTCGATGAAGAACGTGGCGGGCAGGCCGCCCACACCGTACGACTGATACGAGCCCCGCACGATCGGTCCCGACGGATAGGTGTGCGGATGGCGCTGCTCGAACGCCTGGAATCCTGAAGTGGTGTCCTGGTTGTCGGCGCCGACGAACGCAACCTGCTGATGCGCCGTCGACGCGCCGGCGAGCACCCCCGCCTCCTCGACGCAGGGTCCGCACCACGAAGCCCAGAAGTTGAGGACAACCGGCTTGCCCTGGAGCTCCCACACGCGCACCTGGTCACCGGTCGCCGTCTCGATGGCGAGCCGGGGCGCGGTCCTGCCCAGCACGGGCGGATTGGCAAGTGCCGCGTGCTGCATACCCCACGCGAGCGACAGCATCAGGACCGAGCCGAGGACGATGGCGAGAGACCCGATCACCGCTGACTTGCGGTTCACGTCGAGTCAGTCTATTGAACTCGGCAGAGCGTTCGCGGTCGCGATCCGCGCGTAGTACCGCCCGCTCGGGCGGATCGTTCGCTCGAGGGTCTTGCGGTCGACCGCGATCAGGCCGAAGTGCGCCGTGTAGCCGCGAGCCCACTCGAAGTTGTCCATGTTCGTCCAGTGGAAGTAGCCGCGGACGTCGACGCCATCGTCGATCGCGCCGTGCACGTTGGCCAGCACGTCGGTCAGGTACTTCTCACGCACGCCATCGTCCAGGGTCGCGATCCCGTTCTCGGTGACGTACACCGGCTTGCGGTAGCGCTTGAGCTCGTTGAGGACGCCCCGCATCCACGCCGGGTTGGAGCCCCACCCCATCTCGGTCTGGATCGTGCCGGGCGGGTTGAAGCGCCGGACGAACTGGTCCTTGGGCCGGCGCGGGTCGAACGCGCACATCTGGCCCCAGTAATGCGCGAGGCCGATGTAGTCGCTCGTCGCCTCGACGATGGGCCGCAGCCGGCCGGGCCCGACAGGCCATCGGTCGGTCACCAATTGCGCCGCGCCGGCCGCGAGACGATCGCGCCGGCGGCGCGACGCGGGCATGAACAGGAACTTGTGGTGGGACAGGCCCGCGGGCGTGTCTGGCCAGCGCCGCTTCAGCGCCGAGTAGGCGAGCTCGTGCGCCCAGTGGAGGTTTCGCGTCACACGGTACTGGGCGACGAGGTCGCCGCGGCGCCCCGGCGGAAACTCGCCGGTGATCCATCCGTTTGCCGCGTAGATGCTCGGCTCGTTGATCGTGCACCACATGCCGACCAGATCTCCCAGCTCATCTGAGATGCGGTTCACGAAGGGCATGAAGGCCCGCGCGGCGCCGCGCACTGTCCAGCCGCCCTTGCGCGCGAACCACAGCGGGCTCGTGAAATGGTGGAGCGTCACCATCGGCGTGATCGCCTGCTCGCGCAGGTCGCCCAGGACGTCGCGGTAGTGGCGAATCTGTCGCGAGTCGAAGACCCCCTCCGACGGCTCGACGCGAGACCACTCGATGGACAGGCGGTGAGCGTTCTGGTTGAGCTCGCCGAGCAGCGCGAAGTCCTCGCGGTAGCGCGAATAGTGGTCACACGCAACCGCGGACGTCGATCCGCCGGCGATGTGCCTCGGCTGCTGCTCCCACTCCCACCAGTCGTTGTTGCGGTTGTCGCCCTCGACCTGGTGTGCGGCGCTCGACGTTCCCCAGAGGAAACCTCGCGGGAACGTCAGCGCCATCAGGCCGCGGCGCTGGCGGGCTTCTCGACGTGCGGCGGCGCCACGTACTCCCAGGCCTTCGGCGTCTCGCCCTCCATCTCGAGCTGCAGCATGCCCGCTTTGTGGATGCCGCTCCGATGCATCTCGCGCTCGTTGTGGGGCCGGTGGTCGAGAAGGATCCACGCGGCGTTCAAGGGGTCGGCGTGGCTGATCACCGCGATCGTTTCGCCGGGGTGCTCGCGCGCCAGGCGCCGGACGACACCCAGCACCCGGCCGCCCATCACCTCGACCGTCTCGTCGCCTGGAAGCAGGCCCCGCTTCGCCTTGTGCACGATCCACAGCGGGCGACGAACAGGAATCTGCCAGTACGGAACGCCCTGCAGGTACCGGCTGAACTCCGCCTCGCGCAGGTCGGGGTCGACCTCCATCGCCGGGGGTTTGGGCAGCTTCTCGGCGATGATGCGCGCGGTCTCAGCGGCTCGCGTCAGCGGGCTGTGCACGATCCGGTCGACGCCGGACGGCCGCAGGCGTTCGCCGAGCGCCGCGCTCTGCGCCCGGCCGAGCGCGCTCAGATGGAAGCCGTCCAGGTGACCGTAGAGAATGGCATGAGGGTTCTCTACGTCCGCGTGGCGGATCAGGTAGAACTTCGTCAGCTTCTGTACGCGCCGACCGACGTCCGGTTGGTGCCGGCCGACCGACCGGTATCGAGCGCATGCCGGGCCTCCCGCAGCAGGTTTCCCGTGTACTCGCGGCGATTCATGAGCCCGGCCTCGTCTTTGGGCCGGTAGTCGGCGTCGATCGTGGCCGCCCCGCAGCTTACGGTGATGCGCTTCCACGCGCCCGCCGTCCCGAAGTCGTGTGAGGCGATCGAGCGCCGGATCTTGTCCGCCGCCAGGGCGGCCCCTTGCTCGTCGGTCTCGGGCAGGACGATGGCAAAGTGCGGTGGCCCATCCGAGTCCAGGAAGCTGACCGTGTCGGTGTCGCGGACGGCCTGGCCGAGCCGCTCGGCGGTCTCACGCATCAGCCCGTCGATCTGGATCTGGTCGAGCTCGTTGTGGATGTGCTCGGCGTGGTCGACCTCGACGATGAGGACCGACAGCGGCCTGCGATACCGCACGGCACGGTTGGCCTCCTGACCGACCAGGGCGTTGACGAACTTGGAGTTCCAGATCCCGGTGGTGGTGTCCACCACGCCGAACAGCGGGCTGGACGTGCGGTCGATCTGGCTGTGTCCGCAGCTCGGGCAGTACTGGGAGGTCTCCGGCACCTCCGAGCTGCAGTACCAGCAGGTGGTCATAGAACCGGCATTCTAGGTGCCCGGCCACCAAGCCGCTCTTGGGAAAGCGAGCCTTGAGCGAGAATCAGGTTCAAATGACCGACCAGGGCGAGCTCTTCCCGATCCCGGCCGGAGCCGAGCCGAAGGCGCCGCTGGCCACCCGGCTGCGTCCCAAGACCTTCACCGAGCTCATCGGCCAGCGCCAGGTCGTGGACGTCCTCCGCCAGCTGACCCAGGGCGGCAACCTGCCGAGCATCATCCTGTGGGGGCCGCCAGGCAGCGGCAAGACCACCCTTGCGGGGCTGCTGAGCACTGAGACGAACGCCCGCATGGTCGCCATGTCGGCCGTGACCGCGGGCGTCGCCGACCTCCGCAAGGTCGTGGCCGAGGCGAAGGTCCATCGCAGGGCAGGCTTGCGCACGGTCCTGTTCATCGACGAGATCCACCGCTTCAACAAGGCCCAGCAGGACGCCATCCTGCCGCACGTCGAAGACGGCACCGTGACCCTGATCGGCGCCACGACTGAGAACCCTTCGTTCGAGGTGATCGCGCCTCTCCTCTCGCGCAGCCGGGTCTTCCGGCTCGAGCAGCTGACTCGCGACGAGCTGAAGCGGGTCGTCGAGCGCGGCCTCGGCGCCCTGCGCACCACGATTGCGGACGACGCGATGGACGCCCTCCTCGAAGGTGCTCGCGGTGACGCGCGGGTGGCGCTCAACGGCCTCGAGGCAGCGGCGGCGCTGGCCGGCGAATCGGCAGTCGGACTCGAAAACGTCGAGCGCGCGATGCAGCAGAGCCACCTTCTCTACGACCGCGCGGGCGACCAGCACTACGACATCGTCTCGGCGCTCATCAAAAGCGTGCGCGGCAGCGATCCCGACGCCGCCATCTACTGGATGGCCCGCATGCTCGAGGCCGGCGAGGACGTGATGTTCGTCGCGCGGCGGCTGGTCATTCTTGCGGCCGAGGACATCGGCCTGGCCGACCCCCAGGCGCTCTCGGTGGCGATGGCAGCGCAACAGGCAGCACACTTCGTCGGCATGCCCGAGGCGGTGCTGCCGCTCACCGAAGCGGCGCTCTACCTCGCGCTCGCGCCGAAGTCGAACTCCGCGCTCACGTCGTACGGCGCCGCGCGCGAGCTCATCCAGGAGACCGGCAACGAGCCGGTGCCGCTCCACCTGCGCAACGCGGTCACAGGACTGATGAGGTCGATGGGCTACGGCCGCAACTACCAGTACGCGCACGATTACGAAGGCGGCGTCGCGGAGCAGGTGCACCTGCCGGAGAAGCTGAAAGGCCGCAAGGTCTACTCGCCCAATCCGCGCGACCGCAAGCCGGGACAATAGAGCCGCCGGTGGCCGAAGCGCTCCTCATCTTCAAACCCGACTCCGCCCATCGCCTCGCCGCGCGCGTGGGGACCTGGGGCTGGCTTTCTTCCGAGCGCGACTGGAAGATCGAATCGCTGGAGTGGTTTCAGCCGCCCGCCGAGCTGATCGAGAACCACTACGACTTCCTGCAGGGCCGGCCCTTCTTTCCGTGGCTGGTCGATTTCATGTCCGCGCTTCCCGTGGTGGTCGGCCGCGTCACCGCGTCGAGCGAGGCGCTCCGCCAGATGCGGCACGACCTGGGCGAAACCCAGATCGCGAAGTCGCGGCCAGGCTCGCTGCGCGAGAGGTACGGGATCTTCGGCGGTCTCAACTGCCTCCACCTGTCGGACGCGCCCGAGACCGGGGCGGCGGAGGTGAGGCGCTGGTCAGATTTCGTGCAGCTCGACGAAGTCAAGGTCCACTTCGATGATTCGACGGACAAGCCCGACCACACATTCCACCTGCGTTCGCTTGCCACGCAGATAGCCGGCGGCATCCACGTCGACCTCGCCTCGCAGATGTTTCGCGAGCTGATCGCGGAGGAGTGTGAGCTCGACGGTCAGAAGCTCGAGGCCCTATGGCGGATCACGCTCGGAGCGCTTACTTAGTCTCCTGCGCGCGTTCGGCCGCGGCCACGTGCACGGTCACAGCTTTGTTGAACAGCTCGGAGTTCGGCACCACCAGAAGATCGCCCGCGTCGTTCTTCAGCAACGTCACGCGCAGCCGAACTTCCTGGATGGTCCCCGAGCCGACACCCTCCATCGTGATCCGGTCACCCACGCGAAAGTGGCGCTCGAGCAGGACGTAGTAGCCGGAGACGTAGTCCCTCAAGAGGTCCTGGACGCCGAATGCGGCCACCACCGTAGCCAGGAGCAGGCCGAACAGCGGCAGGTTCGCGTTCTGCAGGGCGAAGCCGAGCGCCGCAAAGAGTCCGATCACGATGACGACGAAGGTCGTGACGCGACGGCCCAGCACGACCACGTCGGACCGGACCTGTCGCATGCGCAGCTGCTCGCCGATGAAACGGGCGATCAACCGCGACGCAACGATGAAGAGAACGAGGACGACGAGACCGACGACGATCAAGACGAGCTCGTACGCCGGCGGGCTGTTGAGGTTGATGCCTGAGCCGCCACCGGCGGCCCGGATCATTCCTCGGTCTCGGCTGCTCCCTCCGCGGGGGCCTCGCCCTCGGCAGCGGCCTCGCCCTCGGCAGGAACAGCAGCCTCGGCGGCGGGGACTTCCTCTTCGACCTTCAGCTCGCGCTTGTGGACGATTTTGACGACCAGCTCTTCAGGGTCGTCGAGCACGGTCACGCCTGCGGGCACCTTGAGGTCGGAGACGCGCAGCTCGGCCTCGATCTCCTCCAGGGGCGTGATGTCGACCTCGAAGGACCCGGGGATGTCCGACGGCAGACACTCGACCCGGATCGAGTGCATCGGCTGCAGCACGTCGGCGTCGCCCTGCTTGACCGCCGCCGACTCACCGACGATATGGACTGGGACCTCGACCTCGATCTTCTCCTCCAGGTTGACCTGGTAGAAGTCGACGTGGATCGGTCCGAGCCGGCGCGGGTGGGTCTGGATCTCGCGCACGAGCACCTTGTCCACCCGGCCGTCGATGGCCAGGTCGACGAGGTGCGTGCGACCAGACTTAACGAAGACCTTCTGAAATTCGAGCCGGTCCAGCGTGATAGGGGTCGGCTCGGTGTTGTGTCCGTAGACGATCGCGGGCAGCTTGCCCTCGCGCAAAAGGCGGCGCGAGCGCTTGCCGAGCGGTTGGCGAGGAAGGCCTTTCAGCTGCATGGTGGCGCCTCGGGTTGGAGAGGCCCGAATATGATACGCCAAGCTTGCAGAACCCCCCGCCGCCGCCCTCGAGGGGCGGCCCGCCGCTGCCGCCGGCGGGGCCACCGGGGCGCCTCGCCGAACCGGGTTTGCGGCTCGTGGGCGGGCTGATCGACCTCGTGCTCCTCGCCATCCTGGTCGGCCTGGTGGAGGGCGTGACGCACGGTAGCCATGCTGTCGCTGCGGCGGTCGACCTCGCGGTCGCGCTGGCCTACTTCGGCTACATGTGGAGCTCGCGTGGCCAGACGATCGGCATGATGGTCTTCAACTTCCACGTCCGCGACCAGCTCACGGGAGAGCGGCCGGGTGTTGTGATGGCGGTTGCGCGCGGCCTGATCTGGTGGCTCGAGGTCGCGTTCTGCTGCGTGGGTGCGATCGGCTGGCTGTGGATGTTCTGGGACCCGCGCCACCAGGCCCTCCACGACAAGGTCGCCGGCACGATCGTCACGGTCGGCTGACCGGTCCTCCCCATTCATGGGGAGGTGTCGGCGCAGCCGACGGAGGGGCTCAGCGGTCCTCCCCATTCATGGGGAGGTGTCGGCGCAGCTGACGGAGGGGCCGAGCCGGCCCCTCTACGCCGACGGGCTCGAGATCGGCAGCGAGTTCGTGAAGCTCGGAGTCCCCGGCTAAGCGGCCGTTTGGGCCCAAATGGTCGTATCGGCCGCCGCGGATGGGGCCATCCGGGCCCACTTCGTCCTAAGCGAGGCCCCGGCCCCTCTACCCCGACGGGCTCGAGATCGGCAGCGAGTTCGTGATGCTCGGGGCCACGAAGCCGAACACGAAGATCGCGATCACCAGCATGATGCCGATCGCGGCAGCGGTGGCGCCCGTGACGATTCCTGCCAGCGCCTTGCCCCCGCCACCGAGCGCGCCCTGACTGGCCGAGATACGGCTTCTCGCGACGAAGCCGAGCGCGACGGCCACGACGCCGAGGGGAATCACGACCACCTCGCCGAGCCCGCAGCAGCATGCCAGCGGCAGCGCGCACAGCGAGATGATGCCCAGCACCATCGCCGGCGTCGCGCCTGACGCCTCCGGAACACCCCCGTAGGGCGACATGTACGGCGACGGGGCTCCATAGCCTGGCTGGTACTGCTGCGGAGGGGGCGGGGGGCTACCGGGCGGCGGCAGGTTTCCGCCGGGTGGCTCACTCATCCGCGGGAAAACGTTTGCGCAACCAGGCGACGATGTCCTGCAGCGGCGTGCCTGGGGTGAATATCTCCTCCACCCCCCGCTTCTTCAGCGCCGTGATGTCGTCGTCGGGGATGATGCCGCCGCCGAAGACGACGATGTCGGTCGCCTTGCGGCGCTTGAGCTCCTCGACGACCGCCGGGAAAAGTGTCATGTGCGCGCCGGAGTGGATCGAAAGCCCAATCACCTGCGCGTCCTCCTGCAGCGCCGCGTCGACCACCATCTCAGGCGTCTGGCGCAGGCCGGTGTAGATCACCTCGTAGCCCGCGTCGCGCAGCGCGCGGGCGACGACTTTGACGCCGCGGTCGTGTCCATCGAGGCCGACCTTGGCGACGACGATGCGGACCGGCCGCACCGCGGTCGGGCTCACTAGACGACCGCCGTTTCGGTGTACGTGCCGAACACCTCGATCATCGCCTGCATGATCTCGCCCTCGGTCGCGTATGCGCGCACCGCGTCGAGGATGTAGGGCATCAGGTTGTCGGTGCCGGCCGCTGCCTTGCGCAACCGATTGAGTGCATTCGAAGCTTTCGCCTGGTCGCGCTTCGCCCGCACCTCGCGGACACGCTCCGCCTGCTGCGTCTCCAGCGCCGGGTCGATGCGCAGGATGTCGATCGGCGGCTCGTCGTCGACCGTGAACTCGTTGACGCCGACCACCAGGCGCCGCCTCTGTTCCAGTTCCTGCTGGTAGCGGAACGCCGCGTCGGCGATCTCCCTCTGGAAGAAGCCGGCCTCGATCGCGGGAATCACGCCGCCGATCTCGTCGATGCGTTTGAAGTACGCCTCAGCCTGCCGCTCCATCTCGTCGGTCAATGCTTCGATGAAGTAGCTGCCGCCGAGCGGGTCGATCGTGTTCGCGACGCCCGTCTCGTAGGCGAGCAGCTGCTGCGTACGCAGCGCGAGCCGCGCCGCCTTGTCGGTGGGCAGCGCCAGGACCTCGTCCATCGCGTTGGTGTGCAGCGACTGTGTCCCACCTAGCACCGCGGCCAGCGCCTCGATCGCGGTGCGCGCGATGTTCAGCTCCGGCTGCTGCGCGGTCAGCGAGACACCAGCGGTCTGGGTGTGGAACCGAAGCTTCCACGACCGCTCCTGCTGCGCGCCGTATCGCTCGCGCATCCAGCGTGCCCAGATCCGGCGCGCAGCGCGAAACTTGGCGATCTCCTCGAAGAAGTCGATGTGCGCGTCGAAGAAGAACGACAGCCGTGACGCGAAGTCGTCGATGTGCATACCCCGTTCGAGGCACGCGTCGACGTACGCCATTCCGTCCGCCAGCGTGAACGCCAGCTCCTGCGCGGCGGTCGAACCCGCTTCCCGGATGTGATAGCCGGAGATCGAGATCGTGTTCCATTTCGGCACTTCAGCGGCGCAGTACTCGATCGAATCGACGACCAATCGCATCGAAGGCGCAGGCGGAAAGATGAATTCCTTCTGCGCGATGAACTCTTTCAGGATGTCGTTCTGCAGCGTCCCGCCGAGCTTCGAGGCAGGCACGCCCTGCTTCTCGGCGACCGCGATGTACATGCAGAGGAGGATCGCGGCCGGGGAGTTGATGGTCATCGACGTCGTGATGTCGCCCAGCGGGATGCCTTCGAAAAGGGTCTCCATGTCGGCCAGCGAGTCGATGGCGACACCGCAATGCCCCACCTCGCCGCGACTCGTCGGCGCGTCAGAGTCCTGGCCCATCAGGGTCGGCATGTCGAAGGCGACCGAGAGCCCGGTCTGGCCGTTGGCCAGGAGGTACTTGTAGCGCCGGTTGGTCTCCTCGGCCGTCGCGAATCCCGAGAACTGGCGCATCGTCCACAGGCGGCCCCGGTAGCCGCTGGGATGGATGCCGCGCGTGTAGGGGAACTGGCCGGGGTACTCCTCGGCGCCTCGCGGCAGGTCTTCCGACGTGTAGAGGGGCTGGAGGGCTACGCCCGAGGGGTCCCGTCCCGGAGCAAACGCTCGGCGAGGGCCTGGTCCTCTTCCAGGGCCCGGCGAGCCCTCCGTCGAGCCAGCTCGGCGGCCACCTCGGCCGTCTCGTCCCTGAGCCGCCTGCCCGCCAGCTCCTCCGCCCGCCCGCTCGCCTCCAGATGCCCGCGGTGGGCGAGGATCGCCTCCCAGAGCTCCTTGACTCCCTCCTGCCTGGTGGCCACGGTGGCGACGATGGGCGGCTTCCAGGAACCCTTGGGGGCCATGTTCAGCATGGTTCGCAGCTCGGCGACGACCCGGCCGTGCCCGTCGATGTCGGCCTTGTTGACGGCGAACACGTCGGCAATCTCGAGGATGCCGGCCTTGATCATCTGCACGCTGTCGCCGAGGTTGGGCGTCAGCACGACGACCGTGGTATCCGCCACCGCCGCGACCTCGAGCTCTGACTGGCCCACGCCGACCGTCTCCACGATCACCTGGTCGAAGCCGAACGCGCCAAGGAGGCGGATCGCCTCGCGGGTCGCCAGCGACAGTCCGCCGAGGTGACCGCGCGCGCCCATGCTCCGGATGAACACCTTCGGATCCAGGGCGTGGCGCTGCATTCGGATCCGGTCGCCGAGGATCGCTCCCCCGGTGAAGGGCGAGTTGGGGTCGGTGGCCAGCACCGCGACCGACTGCTGCTGAGAGCGGAGCAGGGTCACCAGGGCGTCGACGAGCGTCGACTTGCCCGTGCCCGGTGCGCCCGTGAAACCGACGACGCCTGGCATTCGCTTCGACTCGCGCAGTGACTCCTCGAGCACCCTGATGGATGGATCGCGACGCTCGACCAGGCTGATCGCCCTGGCCAGGGCGCGCACGTCGCCGGATCGGAAACGCCTTGTTAGCTCTGGGTCGGTCAGGTCGTTACTCGCCCAACCAGCGTAGGGCGAAGTCGTGTCCAAGCACCACGACGATCCCGTATGTCTGCTGGCCGGGCGAAGGTGCCGGATTGGTCGGCGTCGCCGCCACGATGCTTCCGCCGAAGAAGTTCTGCAGCCACTTCGTCGTGAGCGGGAACTTGCCGCCGGAGTAGTCGAGGATCATCGTCTGCGCCGACGGCCGGTGCGCGACCGGGTCGGCCAGCTGAAGGCCGGTCGGGTCGAGCATCGTGGTGACCCACCCGTCCAATCCCGACAGGTTGTTCGCGCCGTTGGCGAACTGGACCGGCGCCTTCTCGCCCAGCGTTCCGGGGTCGATGAAGACCGAGCCCAGCCACTTGTGGATCATCCCGTAGGTCTGGTCGTATGCACAGAGCTGCGACGTGTTCGGGCCGAGACCGCAGTCGCCGTAGTCGACCACGTTGCCCCCGGCCGCGCCCGACGGCGCGGTGATGGCCAGCCGGATGATCGAGCTGTCCGGCAGGTTCTTGCCCCAGTCGTAGATCGCCTTCATATCCGACACGGACATGTCCGTGTGGATGTTCTTCTGCAGCGCGTCCAGCAGCTGCGGCGCTTTCGCGAAGCCGTTCACGGTGGTCGCTTTCTTCTTGATCGCCTGCATGATGTCCTGCTGCCGCTTCGCACGCCCGAAGTCGGACGACTGCTGCGGCTCTACCGCATGCCGCGAGCGCGCGATCTGCAGCGCCTGCTCTCCGTTGAGGTGCTGGCAGCCGGCCCTGTAGTGGATGCCGCCGCGGATGTATCCGTTGTAGTAGTCGGGGTACTCGTAGTCATCGAGGTTCGTGGTGAGGCATACGTCGACGCCGCCAAGCGCGTTGACCATGTCGCGAAACGCGACGAAGTCGACGGCGATGTAGCGGTCGAACATCAGGCCCGTCACTTTGCTGACCTCGTGCTCCGCGGCGAGCCCGCCGCCGTTGGCGCCGCTGTACTGCGACGCGACGCAGCAGATGATGTTCGTGTACGGCACCTCGTAAGCCGCGTTGATCTTCTGCGTCCAGATCCGGTTCGGGTTGGACTGCAGGTTCATGTGCACGGTGAGGTCGCGTGGAATCGAGACCATCATCACGCGGCCGGTCGTGGGGTCGATCGACACGGCCATGATCGAGTCGGTCAGGTAGGGCGCGTCGTTCTGCTCACCGCCCATGCCGAGCAGCAGGATGTTCACCTGCTGTCCGTGCTTCAGCTTGTACGCAATGGTGCCCTGGGCCGGCTCGACCGCCTGCACGACCTCGCCGATCGGGTTGATGTGATGACCCGTCGTGGCCGCAACGAAATCGTCGAAGCGCTTGTACGTGAGCGTCACGCCGACGATCACGGCAAGGATCAAGACACCGGCGATCGCCGTAGGAACCGACCTGGTCAGGCGGTAGAAGACGCGGTAGCGGGATCGCCTGGCCCGTTTTGGCCTGGCCCGGAACATGAGCACCGGGATTTTAACAACGGCGCCTGGGAATTTTGGGTTACGGCGTCGGCGAGGCGATCGTGTTGTTCAGCGATCCCAGGTAGATGTAGCCGAAGAAGGCGCCTACGCCGGCGACGAACCCGATGATCCCGAGAATGAGCCCGACGAGAGCCAGCGTGCCTCCGCCTAGCGCGCCTCCGCTGGTTGAGATCCTCTGTCGCGAGATGAACCCCATGATCGCGGCCGTCGGCCCGAGCACGATGCCGAGGCAGACGATCGAGCACACGATCGAGATGATGCCGATGACCAGCGACGCGATCGCGAGGCCGTCGGTCCGCTGCCCCGCGTATCCCATTCCACCTGGCGCGAATCCGCCGGGAGGCGGCGGCGGAACGTAGCCCCCGCCGGGAGGCGGCGGAGCATAAGCACCACCGGGCGGCGGCGGCGGCACGAAGCCTCCACCAGGAGGAGGTGGCGGCGGAGGCGGCGGTGGCGCGAATCCACCACCGGGCGGAGGTGGAGGAGGCGGCGGAGAGCCCTGACCGGGAGGAGGCGGCGGAGGCGGCGGGGGCAAATCCGACAATTGCGTTTCCTCCTTAAGTCTTGGCCGGCGTCGATGAACCTAGCTCGTAACTTCGGATGATCCACGCCTGCATCGCCAGCGCGTAGGCGCTTGTGAAGACAACGCCGACGATGCACACGACGCTTCCCAGCTGGCCGATCAGGCCGGCGGCGATCAGCATAAGGCCCGCAATCAGCGTGTTGATGATCGAGGCGCGCATCCGGCGCACTATCTCGCCGATGTGCAGCCCGGCCTCGATGCCGCCATGGTCGACAGCCAGCACGATCGACGGCATGGCGAAGGTGAGCGCGAGCGAGCCCAGGGTCACGATGCTGAAGGTGAGCAGCAGGAGGCCGACCCCCAACGCCACAAGCCCGGGGTTGGGCGAATCGTGGCCCTGCTGCGAGAGGATCAAGATCGCGGGGACATAGAGCACCAGCCCGACCACCGCCAGCGCGAGGTAGTAAACGAGGTACACGACGAACAGGCGGAACCCCAGGCCCAGGTAGTCGAAGTTCGCGGGCGGCAGCTTCTCCTCACCCGCCCGCAACCGGTGAATCGCGGCGAGCATCCATCCGAGGCCGTTGATCCCACCGACGATCGGGATCAGGAGGATGAGGCCCATGATCGCCACCTTGCTGAGCCAGTCCGGGTCGCGGAACGGCCAGACGAACGCGTCGGTGATGCGCTCCATCGAGCTAGGTCGGGGGCGGACCGAAGTTGGCCAGGAGCAGCAGGACGACCCAGATCAGCGTCACGGCGGCCCCGATCGCGGTGGCCATAGCGCCGACGACCCAGCCGGTGACGGCGGTGCCGTGGCCGCCGAGCGCTCCCTTCGATTCCGCGACCCGGTTGAGGGCAGACCTGCCCAGGAAATAGGCGGTCGGTCCGAGCACCAGGGTTGGCACGCCGAGCCAGAAAGCGAGCACCAACCCGCTCCCAGACGCAGCCCAGTAGCCGAAGCTGCCGATCAAAAGGCCGGTGACCCCGAGCAGCACGCCGAGGAGGGAAAGGGCAAGAGAGGCGACCGCCCGGCCCTGAGTGCGACCCGTCTGAGGCGCGGGCGCGGCGTAGACCGGACGGCCGTAGTAAGGCGAGATGGCATGCGGCGGCACCGGCGGAGGTGGTGGTGGCGGCAGGGGTGGCGGCGGTGGGACCGGTCTCTGAGGCTCCGCGCTCAACGCAGCAGCGCCCGGGCGATCACCACGCGCTGGATCTGGTTCGTGCCCTCGTAGATCTGGGTGATCTTGGCGTCTCGCATCATCCGCTCCACAGGGTAATCGCTGATGTACCCGTAGCCTCCGAGCAGCTGCACGCAGTCGGTGGTCACCCGCATCGCCATGTCGGAGGCGAAGAGCTTCGCCATGGCCGCGATCTTCGTCAGGTCGGCGGCTTTGCTGTCGACCTTGGTGGCGGCCTGGAACACGAGGTGTCGAGCGGCCTCGATCTGCGTCGCGATGTCGGCGAGCATGAACTGGATGCCCTGGAAGCTCGCGATCGCCTGGCCGAACTGCTTTCGTTCCTTGACGTAGTTCAGCGCGTAGGCGAACGCACCCTCGGCGATGCCCAGCGCCTGCGCGCCGATGCCCGGTCGGGACCGGTCGAGCACCGCGAGCGCGAGCTTGAAGCCCGCCCCCTCATCGCCAAGGCGGTTGGCCGCCGGCACCTTCACGTCCTCGAGCACGATCTGCGCGGTCGGCGAGCCGCGGATGCCGAGCTTGTGCTCGAGCTTCTCGACTTTCCACGGGCTCGTCTCGCGCTCGAGCACGAAGGCCGCGATGCCGCGGTGATCGTCGCTGGTGTTCGTCTGCGCGAAGACGACAAGCGTCCCCGCGATGCTGCCGTGCGTGATGAACTGCTTGGTTCCGTTCAGCACGTACTCGTTCCCGTGCTTCTTGGCTCGAGTCGTCAACGCACCCGCGTCCGACCCACTGCCGGGCTCGGAGAGCGCGTACGCCGCGACCTTTTCGCCGGCTGCAAGCGGCGGGCACAGCCGCTTCTTCTGCTCCTCGGTCCCCGCGACCAGGATCGGGTATGAGCCAAGCGCCTGCACCGCAAGGATCAGCGAAGAGCTCGCGCACGCCTTGGCGATCTCCTCGATGCCCATGCAGATCGTGACGCTCGAGCCGGAGATGCCGCCGTACTCCTCTGGGAACGGAATGCCGAGGATTCCGTTTTCCGCGAACAGCTTCTCGATGTCCTTTGGATACTCGCCCGTCTGGTCGATCTCGGCCGCGCGCGGGGCAACGCGATCCTGGACCAGCTCGCGGATCGTGTCCCTGATGGCGACCTGCTCAGGGGTGAACTCGAAGTCCATCTGGGCTGGATTATCCGGCCTTCAACAAATCGCGCGCGATCACGATCCGCTGCACCTGGTTGGAACCCTCGTAGATCTGGAGCGCTTTCGCGTCGCGGACGTGTCGTTCGAATGGGCTTCCGGCGCGGGCGCCGTCTTCGCCGGCGATCTGCAATGCGTCGAGCGCAACCTGCATCGCAGTGTCCGTGCAGTGGAGCTTCGCCATCGATGCCTGCCGCGTGAAAGGCCGGCCGCGGCTGCACAGCCATGCGGCCCGGTACGCCAGCAGGCGGGCCGACTCGACGCGCGTCGCCATGTCGGCGAGCGAGAAGTCGTCGCCCTGTTCATGGCCTCGTTCTCGCATCAGCGCGCGTGCCTCGTCCACGCCGGCCTGCGCGATGCCGAGCGCCTGGCCTGAGATCCCGATGCGCCCGGAATCGAGCGCGCGCATCGCGACGGTGAAGCCCTGTCCCTCCGCGCCCAGACGGTTAGCCTCCGGCACGCTCACGTCCTCGAGCACGAGCTCGCCCGTCGGCGAGCCGTGCAAGCCCATCTTGTCGAAGACCTGGCCGACACGGACACCTGCGCTGTCTTGGGGCACCAGGAACGCGGTGATGCCGGCCGCCTTGTCTTCGGGCCCGGTCCTCGCAAACACGACGTACATGCCGGCGCGGCCGATGTTGGTGATGAATGTTTTCGTGCCATTGAGGATGTAGCCGCCGCCGTTGCGGCGCGCGGTCGTCGTGAGGGAGGCCGCGTCGGAGCCCGAGGCCGGCTCGGTCAGCGCGAATGCTCCCAGCAGCTCGCCCGACGCCAGTCGAGGCAGCCACCGCGTCTTCTGCTCCTCGGTGCCGAAGAGCAGGATCGGCTCCGTACCGACGCTCGTGTGGACATCGACGATCACCGCGGTGGAGGCGCAGGCCTGGGCCAGCTCCTCGATGCATATCGCGAAGGCGAGCGCGTCGAGGCCGGCGCCGCCGTATTCGCGTGGGATCAGGACCCCCATGAGGCCGGCTTCGGCGGCCGCCCGCACCGCCTCGTCGGGGAAGCGGTGGTCACGATCTACCTCGGCCGCAAGCGGGAGCGCCACCCCCTGCGCGAGTTCGCGCACGGCGGCCCGAAAGCTTGCGTGCTCGGGCGGGAGTTCGAGATCCAACTCAGGCGTTAACTAGAATAGTGGGCTTGACAATGGACGCAGGGCCGCGCTACCTCGAAGGGACGACTGTGGGAAGCGGCCGGGACATTATTGGCGTTCGCCGAGATCGCATCGCGGACATCATCAGCACTGGGCGCGAGATCATCGCACGGGCGAAGGGGGAAAAGATCCTCCCCGACACGATTACCGGCGCCACGGCCGCGCTTCTCGTCACGATCGCCGGGTATGGAGAGCCCCTGTCGGAGGGGCAGTGGCGCGAGCTCGCCGGCGTGGTCGGCGGGATCATGCGCGACAGCACGTACGCCGACCTCGCCAGGCTCCGGACGCTCATCACGCAGGAGCAGTTCCTGAACGTGGCCCGCAACCAGGGTTACGCCCGCTTCATTCGCCGCCTCGACGACGGGAGATGGGTCTGCGAGCTGACCCCGAAACTTGAAGATCTTCCGGACGAGTAACAAGGCGGGCGGCGCTGTAGCCGGAGCCCTGCGCTCGCGAGTCTTTCGCATCTTCTTTGCGGCTGTCTTCGTCTTCGCGGTCCTGAGCCCCGCCGCCGTGGTGTTCGCCGTCGTCTGGACGGCACCGCCGGTCACCACAGGTAGCGCGGCCGCGGCGGACCTGCCGCCTGGACGTCAGCTGCCAGCTCCTGACGTGCAGCCGACCAGCCTGCCGGACCCGGCGTTCAACGTCTACGCCAACACGCTCTCCGGCACGGTGCCATGTCCGCTTTGCCAGCTGCCGCCGCGGGTGTACGTGCCAAACAGCACGGCGGGCACCGTCGACGTCATCGACCCGCGCACTTTTAGCGTGATCGACCACTACAACGTCGGCTTCATCCCCCACCACATCGCTCCGGCATGGGACATGAGCGCGCTATACGTGGACAACGAGGGATCGAGCAGCCTGACCACGATCGACATCCACACCGGGAAGCCATCGGGCACGGTCTCGATCCCCTTCCCATACAACCTCTACTTCACCCCCGACGGCACGAAAGCGGTCGACGTCGTCGAACGGCTGAACCGGATCGAGTTTCGCGACTGGCGCCACGGTTGGGGGCTCCTGGGTGCGGTGGCGATTCCGTGGTCGGGGGCCGACCACCTGGACTTCAGCGCCGATGGGAGCTACCTGATGATCTCGACCGAATACACGGGAGAGCTCGTCAAGGTGGATGTCGTCAACATGCGCTACGCCGGCGCGGTCCGGGTCGGCGGCCTGCCGATTGACGTCAAGCTCTCGCCGGACGGCAGCGTCTTCTACGTGACGAACCAGGGCCGCATGGGCGTGTCGGTCGTCGACCCGGTCGCCATGAAGGAGATCCAGTTCATCCCAACGGGCCGGGGCGCGCACGGGCTGCAGGTCTCGCGCGATACGAAGTCGCTCTACGTGTCGAACCGCCTCGAGGGATCGGTCTCGGTGATCGACTTCGCGAGCCGCAGCGTGGTCGCGAAGTGGCACATCCCCGGTGGTGGGAGCCCGGACATGCTGCAGCTCAACCCACAGGGCACGCAGCTGTGGGCCTCAGGGCGGTACAACAGGACCGTCTACGTGTTCGACACGTTGACCGGGGAGGTGATCGCAAAGATCCCGGTCGGTTCGGAGGACCACGGGCTCACGTACTTCCCCAACGTCGGGCGATACAGCCTGGGCCACAACGGGGTCTACCGCTAGACGAGAGCTCCCCGAACCTGCATCACGACCACGTCGGGTGTCCGATAGACATCCCCGGCGGTGAACCGAAGCAGTCGAAAGCCGGCGCCGACGACGCCGTTCTGGCGCCGATTGTCCTCAACAAGTCTCTCGCGATGGTTCGCGCCGTCGAACTCGATCGCCAGGCGTTGGCGTCGATACAGCAAGTCTGCCCGACCCAGGAAGTTGCCTTGCTCGTCGTGGATCGGAGCCTGAACCTCGGGGCGCGGAAGTCGCGCTTGCACCAAGAGCATCCGCAATCGAGTCTCCATCGGCGACTCAGCTTTCGGCTCGGCCAGCCCAATCACTCGCCGCAGCCGGGCAACGCCCTTTGTTCTCCCGTGTCGCTCGACATACGTACCCAGTTCGGCCAGTGTGACTAACGCGGCATGAAGAAACAGGTCCGCGGCGACGACGCCTTCAGCGAGTGGATCTCTGCCTCCGAGGTCGACCAGTGTGCGAAGAGGTGAGGTGGTGGGCAAGCCGCGGCGTGGCACGATGTCCCGACTGTCAAGTGGTGCGCGCCGGACGGATGCGCCTGATCGGCGCCCGCTCCCGAGAGGTTCCGGGATCGTGACCTCAATCGGCTCGCACGGAGGCACGTCGAGACCATGCAGCCACGCTGCGGTTCGGCCGGAGAACGCAGCGCCGGCTGGCAATCGCCGCGAAACCGCGGTGAGCTTCACCAGCGAGCTCTCCTTCAACCCGGCCCAGCGATAGACTCCAGCGCCCAGCGGGCGGTAGCGCGAGCTGCGCAGCTGACCTCGCGTCACTCCAAACCGAAGGGCCTCTGCGCCGTTGAACGGTGCAGCGCGCAGTCCCACAGGCACGCGTCTCACCGGATGAGAGTCGCAATTCAATCGATGCGATACAACCCTGTCCGTTAACGCCAGCCATTTGCGCCCGAATGGCTGTGTCCTCTCGAACTGCACGACAAAATGGGCCCAAATGGGCCGGGTTCAGGCCCCCAGCAGGCGCGCGATCAGCATCCGCTGGACCTCGGAAGTCCCCTCCCCGATCTCATTGACCTTCACGTCCCGCCAGTACCTCGCGACCGGGTAATCCTCCATGAACCCATAACCCCCGTGGATCTGCACCGCGTTGTCCGCCGCCCTCTTCGAAGCCTCCGACGCATACAGCTTCGACATCGCCGCGAGCATCCGCACCTCGTCGGTGGTTTGCGCGCCGGCGTGGTCGTAGGCCAAGGCGGCGCGATAGACCATCGTGCGCGCGACCTCCGTCTCCATCGCCATGTCGGCGAGCTTGAACTGAATCGCCTGGTGCTTCGAGATGGGCACCCCGAACGTCCGCCTCTCCTTCGCGTACGCGAGCGCCGCGTCGAGGCACGCCTGCCCTACTCCAACCGACAGCGCAGCTATCGCGATCCGCCCGCCCGTGAGCGTGTGCAAGAACTGCCGGTAGCCTCCACCGCGAGGCCCGAGCATGTTCTCCGCCGGCACCTCGCAGTCCTCGAAGCTCAGCGGATGCGTGTCCGACGAGTGCCACCCCAGCTTTCGATACGACTCGAGCACGTGATATCCCGGGGTTCCGGTCGGAACCATCAGCGCGCTTATTTCGGCGTCCTTGCCATTCCGACCCGTGACCGCGGTGATGGTCACGCCGGACGAGATCTCGGTCCCGCAGTTGGTGATGAACTGCTTTGCGCCGTTGATCACCCACTTTCCGTCGCGCTGCTCGGCGCGCGTCTTGGTCGCGCCAGCGTCGGATCCGGCCTCCGGCTCCGTCAGGCCAAACGACCACAGCTTCCGGCCCGCGAGAAGGTCCGGCAGCCACCGCTCCTTCTGCTCCTTGCTGCCGAACTCGTAGAT
>WNFI01214054.1_pt1 | contig 29933 bp, 24 predicted proteins | sample 5400471 | NCBI WGS metagenome assembly WNFI01 (sample SAMN13153348, study PRJNA577476) | soil metagenome | isolation source: 100 cm saprolite on Douglas fir-dominated hillslope | place: USA:California | collected 2013-09-17
CGAGGCGTATCTTTTGATGCGCAAAGCCTGGCCGTTCAAAAACCTGACCCGCGAGTCCTTCAATGAGATTCTGCGCTATCTCGAAGGAGGTGGTGTATCGCTTGAGAGAAATTATCGGGACACCTTCGGTAAAATTGTTATTCGAGACGGCGTGCTCGCACTTCCGCGTGATCGCGTAGCCCGGGAATTTTATCAAAACATCGGCACGATTTCGACCGATAGCATGATTCAGGTGCAGCTCGGACGAAAAAATCTCGGTCAAGTCGAAGAATCATTTCTCAAAGGCATGCGACCAGGCGATGTGTTTGTTCTGAACGGTCGCTGCGTGCGACTGAAGGAGACACGCCTGCTCACCGCTAAAGTTGAAGCGGCAAACAATGCGTTACCCACGGTGCCTCGTTGGAACGCGAATAAAATGCCATTGGCTTCGGGGTTAGCGGCCGAGGTCGTAAAGTTGCGCACCGGCATGGCGCAGCGTCTTGGCGGCAGAACGGGCGTTCTCAGCGTGGCGGCGGGCGAGACGTCAGCGCTCCACGATCCCGAAGGAGCGAAAGCCTGGCTCGCTCACGAATATAACTTGAGTGCGGTCAACGCCGAGGCGCTGGTGAAACAATTCTCAACTCAGGCGCGTGTGTCTCGGATACCGACTTCGGAGTTTTTTCTCATCGAAGTTTATGCCGACAAAAATCTTCGACATGTCTTTTTTCATTCGCTGATCGGACGCTCTGCCAACGATGCCCTCTCCCGGATTATCGCTCAACGCGTTCAACAGACGAAAGGTGGAAATGCTTTGGTCACAATTGACGACTATGGCTTCCTGCTTTCGATCCGCGATTTTCAACTGATGGGTGTGGAAGAGTGGAAAACGCTTTTTCGTCGGGAAGGTGCCGAAGCCGACCTGAGGGCCGCTTTAGCGGACGCGCAACTGATAAAATGGCAATTTCGTGGCGTGGCTCAGACCGGCTTGATGATTCCTCGTCGTGTCCACGGACAGCAATTCTCGATCTGCCGCGCGCGCTTCATTTTCTCGAAACGGCGACGGCGCTCCCATGGGAGATGGTCGAGACTCGAAAAGTGAGTCCGTTCTCGTTTGGAGTTTTTGTGAGCAAGATCAAAGAAACCATGATGCTCGAGGATCCGGAGACCACGATCGAACGCCTTTATCACGAGATGTATGCGGACCTTGAAGCAACCCTAGCGAGCCCGACCATCGCTTCCGAAAATAAGCTGGCCGCAATCACAGAGACGTCGACACCGGATCGTAGCAATCGTTTGTTACACGAGCAGATTTGATTTCTTGGGCTTCTCAGGTTTTTGTACGTCATCTGATGATTAGAACTGAAATCCAACCTGGCGTCTGGCTCGACTCACGTCTTGGGCTTTTTCTTGAGGAGTATGCGGCCTTGGTGGTGGCAGATTTGCACTGGGGCTATGCAGCGAGTCATCGGCATCAGGGCAATCTCTTGCCGGATTGGGGAGACGAAGAAATCTCCGAGCGGCTGCGAAGTCTGTTGATCGATTACCAACCCAAATATCTCGTATGGTTGGGAGACTCTTTGCATACATTGGCAGGAGGGCAAAACGCAGAGGTTTTCTTGCGGGAAATTTCCTCGCATGTCGCGGTGCAAATTCTCGCAGGAAATCATGACCGACGTTGGGCCGCGATCACTGGCAATGCCTGGCAGCTAGGTGGATTCTTTCTTCATCATGGCGACACGCCTTTAGTCGCACCAGAGAAGAGTATAGAAATCATCGGCCATCACCATCCTGCCTATGCGTTGTGGGACGGAGCCGGATCTCGCGTGAAAATTCCCGCGCTCATCGCAGGTCCACGTCGGTTCGTACTCCCGGCATTTTCACCCTGGGCAGCGGGATCCCCTTGGAATGGCCTTCATGCTGCAGACGAAAAGGTGTGGGCTGTATCTCCCAAACGCATTTTCGCGGTGAGATCCGACATGACCCTGACTCCCGCGCGATGAAACCATTTAGCTGTTTTGTTATTATTTTCGCTATGAGCATTGCCAGCGTTCGAGCCGAAACGGGGAATAGGGTGACTCAAGCTCTGCGTGACGGCGAAGCTCTAAACTATCGGGTCGGCTGGGGTCTATTTTCGAACGCTGCCGAGATCGAAATCATGGCTAAGCGTGAAACACCTTCTGGCGGCGGCTCTCCTCTCCTTCGCGTCTCGGTCAATACCGCGACGCATGGACTTATCAGTACTCTCTACTCGTACCAGAACCATGCGGAATCGCTGATCGACGTTAAGACGGGCCAGCTTCTAAGCCTGACGCAATCCGGCCGCGATGGCAGCCGTCTTAGCCAGAGCTTAACAGAGTTCGACTACCTGCGCCGCAAGGCACACTATTCCGATTACTCAGAGCCCGACAACGATAGTATCGTGCCGCTACCTGAGGGCAACCCGTTGGATCTGATTACGGCGCTCGTACAAACCCGCGGCTGGAACCTGCGCCCAGGCGAACGAGACCGAGTGCTGATCAGTTTCGGCAGCGATTTCTACGAATTAATGATCCAGGCAGACCGCGTAGAGCGCGTGCGTACACCCATGGGAACCTTTGACGCGCTCCTGCTCGTTCCCACGTTGATCGGCGAGCCTAAAGGAATGTTCAAGAAAGGCGCCGAGGTGAGAGTCTGGATTTCGCAGGATGAGCTGCATCTGCCGGTTAAGCTCGAATTGCAGTTGAAAGTCGGTTCGGTTGTGGCGGTCCTGGCCAACTACAGACCGCCGACGCTGGCTTTGGCGCAATCTAAACCACACCCGAAGACGGATAGTTAACGCGATCAGGATCGACGTGCGTTTTGCAGATGACTTCGCTTAGCTTTGACTGATGCGGATACTTGTTTTGCGAGGTGGAGCGATCGGCGACTTTATCGTTACGCTGCCCGCCCTGGGTTTGTTACGTCGACAATGGCCGAGCGCACACATCGCATGTATCGGGAATCCGCGTGCGGCGGAACTTGCTCTGGGCCGCTATTATCTCGACGCCGTCTATAGCCAACACGACGCGAAGTGGGCTGCCCTCTATGGCGATACTGCACTATCGGCACCGCTGCAGGAATTCTTCGGCAGCTTCGATCTCGTGATTAATTATTGGCCAGATCCAGACAACACCCTGGCTCACCACATGACGCAGCTGGGTTTCGGTCCGCCGCGAACCGCATCCAAGATTTTTCTCAGTATCTCAGCTTTGGCCACAAAGGCACCCGCGGCACGTCACTACGCGGAGCCGCTTTCTCAGCTCGGCCTCATCGCCGATGACTTCGTCGCAAAGCTCTATTTAAAAAATGACGATATAGCCTCAGCCGACTCGATCCTTGCGAAAATCGCTGTTCGTGGACGACCGCTCGTGGCTTTTCATCCCGGCAGCGGCTCCGTGCGGAAAAACTGGCCGGTCGAACGTTGGGAACAACTTATTCGCCAGATGCACGCATCGACATCCACACACCTGCTTCTTATTGGCGGAGAAGCTGACGCAGCCGTGCTGCGAACTCTATCGGATACACTGACCGATTCTCCATTTAGCGTTCTCGACAACCTCCCTCTTCCATCACTCGCCGCGGTACTGCAACGCTGCCATCTCTTCATTGGCCACGACAGCGGCATCAGCCACATTGCATCCGCCGTAGGAACTCGAAGCCTATTGATGTTTGGACCAACCGACTCCGCGATTTGGGCGCCGCGTGGTGCGGCCGTGACCGTGATCCAACGAGGATCCACCCTGGAGGCGATCGACGTTGACGACGTTCTTTGCACGGCCAAAGCCGTGTTGAACGAACCCTCTATCAGGCCCAATTAAACTAAACGTTCTTGTTCGATCCATCGCACGGCGTCTCGGGTGAGAGCCATGGCGTTTTCCAAATCAAGTTTCTCTTTGATCCGCGCGCAGTACGCCTGAACGGTTTTCAGGCTCAAATGAAGTTCTTCGGAAATTCTGCGATTTTCGTAACCCTGTCCGATCAACCGGAAAATTTGCAGCTCACGATCGCTGAGAAGCTCGCCCGGCGACCCACCCGTTTTCTTGCGATTGCCGACCAGCTTTTCCGCCATTTTATTGGCAAGCGGCTCGCTCACGTACATGCCTCCGTCGAGAACCTTACGTAACGCTTCAATGACCTTGCCGGTTGTTTCACGCTTCATCACATAGCCGCGAGCTCCTGCGCGAAGCGCACGCTCTGCATAAAAAATTTCGTCGTGCATCGACAGCACTAAGATCAGCGGAGCACCTTCCTGCTGATGGAGCGTCTTAATAAGCTCCAAGCCGGATTCACCCTTGAGTGACAGATCCACGACCACCACGTCAGGCCGCAAAATCGCAATCTCCTCCTGCGCGATAGCCGCGTTCTCTGCCTGACCGCAAACAGTAAGGTCTGCCTGCTGTACAATAAGGTTGGCCAGCCATTCCCGAACAAGCGGATGATCATCGACCAAATAGATACGCCGGGCCGCGCCGGATTTGGGAACCTGGATCATGACAGACGGTTGGACAATTGACACACGACCATTGTGCCACCTTCCGACTGGGCTACAATGGAGAAAGTAGCCCCAATCATGGCCGCGCGGTGGGCCATGATCCGTAAACCCATGCCTCGGTGACGGTGCTCTTCGGCAGGTAAACCCGTTCCATTGTCGGTAATAGTCAGTTGAATACCGTCGGATTTTTCCAAAAGGATTATCTCAATGCGTTTCGCCGCGCCATGGCGCACGGCATTGCGTACGGCTTCCTGGCAGATGCGGAACAGATGTGAAGCGGTTGTGTTATCCGAAACAACCACGCCCGCGTCGAAACGAAAGAGGCACTCGATACGGAATCGTCCCGACGTGGCGGAGGCCAATTCCTCAAGGGCGGCCAGAAGGCCATCGTCCTCGATCTGAACGAGCATCAAGCCTTTTGCCAGTCCGCGCGTTTCGTCGATCGCCTCTTCGATGAGCGCCACAATTTTCTTCGCATCGCCTGCCTCGGGTACTTGTCGAGCTTCCAGCTTTTCGCCCAAGACCTGGCCGGCTAAAGCCGTGCCGGTGAGATGTTGACAAAGACTGTCGTGTAAATCCCGACCCACCGCGCGGCGTTCGCGCTCGCTCACTTCAAGAATCTCTTTTTCCAGTCGCTCGCGCTCAGCGATTTCATCGGTCAAGGCAGCAGTCCGCTGACGAATGCGCTCCTCCATCTCCCGCTGCAAAGCCAATAGCGACGACAATAGCCAAACGACCACCAGATAAGTGACCAACACGATCAAAGCGTTCCACCAAGGAATGAGCGGATTGGCGAAATGAGCCCCGGCCGCGAAATCGCCGACCAGCCAAGTGGCAACGCTCGCGACGGCCGCCGTGACCCCTGCCCTCCACCCCAACGTAGCCACCGCGAGAGAAACGGGCAAAAAATAAAAGACAAAAATCGACAATTCGAACCCAAGGAGAAAATCGAGCGCTCCGATCACCAAGATGAGAAGTACCACGGCACCGGCCCAACGGCGACGTTTCGCTGGGTCAGCCGGGGAAAGAATTTCCCGCAAGAACTTGTTGCCCGAGTACAAAGAGGAAGATCCTACAGTCACGGGCCTGTTGTAGGGGCAAACGATCCAGCCGCAAAGCCGATTTATGTGACTCCCACGCTATTCTCTCTCGTTTCCCATTTCAGCCTTGAGTGAGATGCGCGGCCCTCGACATGCTGCCGCGCGATGTCGAAGTCTTTCGCCCGGATCGTATTCGCTTTCACCGCCATTATCTTTGGCGCGTTTTTCATCTGGCCGATCTTTCAAATTCTAAAAGGTGGCTTCGTCGATGCCGACGGCAAGGTGACCCTGGCGTTCCTCCGCGCGGTGCTGAGCGATCCGGTGTACGTAGGAGGCCTCACGAATTCCTTTCTGCTCGCATGCGCTACAACCACGCTGACCTTGCTGATCGCGCTTCCGCTAGCCTTTGTTTCAGACCGGTTTCTGTATCCGGGAAAAAATCTGCTGAGTTCACTTGTTTTGATTCCGATGATTTTGCCGCCCTTCGTGGGGGCAATTGGTATACGGCAAATTTTCGGACAATATGGCGCACTCAATGCACTCCTGCACAGCATCGGCGTACTCGCCCCGAAGGCGACGATCGATTGGTTTTCTCTGAATCAGTTTTGGGGCATCGCTTTGGTCGAAGCTCTTTCTCTCTACCCGATTGTTTATCTAAATGCCGTTGCTGCTTTGGCGAACATCGATCCAGCGATGGAAGAAGCCGCAGAAAATCTCGGCTGTGTTGGATTCCGACGATTCTTCAAGATCACGCTTCCGCTCATTCAGCCGGGACTCTTCGCAGGCACCACCATCGTATTCATCTGGTCGTTTACAGAATTGGGCGTTCCTCTGATTTTCGATTATGCCCGTGTCACGAGCGTGCAAATTTTCTACGGCCTGAGGGACATCGGCGGAAACCCGTTCCCCTACACGCTGGTTGCTATCATGCTGGCGAGCACGATCACGCTGTACGCCTTGGGCAAGGGAATTTTCGGCCGGACCGGGCATGCGATGATGGCCAAGGCGACCAGCATAGGAGGCCCCAAACCGCTACCGAGCTATCAAGCTGCGCTTTGCACGCTCCTCTTTGCGGGGATTACTTTCCTCGCCGTGTTGCCGCATCTTGGTGTGGTGCTGGTTGCGTTCTCCAGTGATTGGTACGCAACGATCCTTCCCCGCCATCTTACGCTCGACAATTTCAGACTCGCCTTGGGCAACGATCTCACGGTGCCGGCGATCGCCAACAGCTTGAAGTATGCGAGCATCTCCACTGTGGTGGATGTTTTCCTAGGGATCGCAATCGCTTACGTGGTCGTGCGGACTAAACTTTTCGGACGCCAAGTGCTGGACTTTCTGTCGATGTTACCGCTGGCCGTTCCAGGTTTGGTGCTGGCTTTTGGATATTTAGCAATGAGCCAGGAAGGACGCTTTTTCGCGTTTCTGAACCCCGTCGAAAATCCAACGATATTGCTGGTTATTGCCTATTCGATTAGGCGGCTGCCTTACGTGGTGCGATCCGCTGCTGCAGGCTTTCAACAGACCAGTGAAACACTGGAGGAAGCCGCACAAAACCTCGGAAGTTCTCCGCTTAAGGCAACTTTTAAAATCACGTTGCCACTTATTGCCGCCAATTTGATCGCGGGCGGACTTTTGGCTTTCGCGTTTGCGATGCTGGAAGTCTCCGATTCGCTCATTCTCGCCCAAAAACAGGCATTTTATCCGATCACCAAAGCGATCTTCGAACTATTCCAACTACTCGGCGACGGTCGATTTATCGCGTCTGCGCTGGGCGTATGGGCAATGGTTTTCTTGGGGATTATCATCGCCGGACTAAGCATGGTTCTGGGCAAAAAGCTCGGAGCGATTTTCCGGGTTTAGGGTATATCCTTGAAATAAATTTCGGGGTCCGTCGGAGCCAGCGTGAAATCGGTCGAGAGACAGAAGAGATGCCTCACGCAAAGGACGCGGTAGTCGCAACGGGACAGCCAAGTTGGGGAACTCGGAGTGGCGTGATCACCTCGGTTGTCTGTTCGATGCGGGCAAGATGTTTGATTGCCCTTTATCGATCGGACATAACTTGATAAACAGCTATATTTTCAAGTTGCAGCCGATCAAAAACCTGACCTTCATTGCTGGCGGCGTTAGGAATTTCAGGGAAATTAGCAGGGCGCAAAATAGTATTTCTTTCTGCTTATTTCCCCCTCCGCCTGACGTATCCTCCGGTGCCTTTCAGGCCCAGGAGAGAGGAAGCGGCCGTTCCGTCGCAGAGTGCGAAACTTGACGGAAACTTGCGCAAAGCGAAACACCCGTGAGGGCACACACCGCCTCAGCCTTCAGAATAGTCGTTCGCTTTGCGCTTTGGCGCCTTTGCGCGAGGGTTGTACTGACCGAGGCACAGCGTTAATGCCCATGAATTGCAGGTCTAGAAACAACTCATCGAGGACGGTTTACCCCTGTCGTTCCGCCGAGCGACGCCAAAGCGATTACGCATACTCCGAGGGCGGTCGTAAACAGGAAGTAGTTCCCGCCTTGGTTAAGACCTAGTGATGTCACCAGCAGTGGTGAAAAGCCCGCCAAGATTCTTCCCAAATTGTAGGCCGCGCCGGAAAGCATGGTGCGATACGCGCCGAACAGTTCGTTGAACCATGCACCCATGAGGCCGAACGGAATTCCGTTGAGAATCGGAAGCAGAAGGGCGAACGCCAGCGACCGACCGGACCCAGGAACGAACCACGTGACGACTGAAAGCAAGACCAGCGCAACACCGTAGAGAACGAGCGCCGTTTTCACCGCGAATTTTTGCACGACCCAAGCGCCCAGCAGCATACCAGGCACGACGTTCACCCAAAAGAGAACCGTAGCCCAAACCGATTGAGGCAGTTCTTTGGCAAAAAAGACATTTATGGTTCCGCTCGCAATCGAAAGACTGGCCAACGCAAGTCCGAGGACGAACGGACCAAGTTGATTGGTAATCGCTTTCGCAGTTTCGCGGAGCGCCGAACCACGTGGAGAAAAATGGGCAGGAATGGATGCGTCGTCGCGCAGCGCAGTCCAACGGACCGCGGCCAAAAGTGCGATCGGGATAATCGAACCGGCAAACAACCAGCGCCATCCGGTGATAGGCAAAAGAAATCGAGTCGCGAGCGCAGCGAGCAATCCACCGAGCAGCGAGAACTGAAGAAAGGCAGACAGGCGATAGCGCTGCCTGGCCTGCGCATGTTCCGCCAAATAGGTGTGGCTGATTCCCCATTCCGCCCCAAGCGCCATCGAACTCAGTAAACGAAAAGCCAGCAATGAAACGACCGTCTGCGCGAGACTCAATCCGATGAGCCCAACCGCGTAGATCCCGAATACGGCGAGCAAAACTTTGCCGCGCCCAAATCGATCGGCAAGGTAGCCAAACAACAGAGCGCCGAGACCGACACCCACCAAACCAATCGCTTGAACGAAACTGCTCTGATGGGCGTCGAGCTGGAAATCCTTGGCCAACACACGATCGAGATAGATAAAAAGATAGAGATCGTAGTAGTCGAAGAAGAGACCGATGAACGCAGTCCAATAGACTTTCGTCAGCGACTGGGGAGCGAAGGAAGATGACACGTCTGAATGGGTTCGATCGAAAAGCCTTCCGGAATCAGAAACGCCCATGCTGGCGACCGGTACGCTATTTGGATTCTTTTCCGCTTATTTCACGACGCGGTTTGCTGAGCCAAATGTGCGACGAGTACTTCGGCGCTCGCCAAATTAGTGGCCAGCGGCACGTCGTGAATGTCGCATACCTTAAGCAAGGCAGCGATATCAGGTTCGTGCGGATGTGCCGTCAGCGGATCGCGGAGAAAAATCATCGCCTTTACCTGTTTGGTCGCGACGAGTGCGCCGATTTGCAAATCACCTCCCATCGGACCGGATAGCATCGTTTCAACCGCCAAACCTGCCTGCTCTTTAATCAAAGTTCCGGTTGTAGCCGTAGCCACGAGATGCTGACCTCTTAAATAAGGTGAATGGCGCTTTGCAAAAGTCACCATGACTTCCTTTTTCGCGTCGTGAGCGATCAATGCGAGATAGGGGCGCTCGGAAGAACTCATGGCCGCGACAGTACAAACGACTGGGTTCATTTCAATCCACATTGCTGGCGTCGCGCATTGATAGGCTGGCCTTGCTTCGCGCCAAGCGATTCCGCTAACCTCTTATCTTTATGACCGTTGAAAAGACCGAATCTTCCTCTCCTGCTCCGAGCGATTTCATCCGTGACATCGTCAGCCAGCATGTCGCTGAAAAGCGCTACCCGAAGATCGTCACTCGGTTTCCCCCCGAGCCCAACGGCTATCTCCACATCGGTCACGCCAAGTCGATTTGTTTGAACTTCGGCATCGCCAGCGAAAACGGCGGTCAATGCAACCTGCGGATGGACGACACCAATCCCGCCAAGGAAGATGTCGAATATGTTGAATCCATCATCGGCGATGTGAAGTGGCTCATAGGCGATTGGGCCGATGATCAGCTTGCATTTAAGGCCAAGGGCCAGGCTCCGCTCGTTCAGAACGTGGACGGCAAAACCGATTTTTATCAGCCCCCGGTTTTTGTGCACGAGGTGGCAACAACCGGTGCTGCTGTAGAACCCTTTTTCGCCAGCGACTACTTTGAGCAAATCTACGAATACGCGGTGATGCTGATCAAGAAGGGCAAGGCATACGTATGCGATCTATCTGCGAAAGAGACCGACGAGTATCGCGGTTCGCCCGAGCGTCCCGGCAAGGATAGTCCATACCGGACGCGAACCGTCGAGGAAAGTCTCGACCTGTTTCAGCGCATGAAGGCCGGAGAGTATCCTGATGGTACGCGCACGCTCCGCGCAAAGATCGACATGGCCTCGCCCAACATGTGGTTGCGCGATCCCGTGTTGTACCGGATCCGTCACGCTGCGCACCACCACACCGGAGACACGTGGTGCATCTATCCTCTGTACGATTTCGCACACTGCCTGAGCGACTACATTGAGGGAATCACCCACAGCATCTGCACGCTGGAATTCGAGGTACATCGTCCGCTGTACGAATGGATTTTGGGCGAACTCGACCTCCCTCGTCCCCTGCCTCACCAATACGAATTCGCGAAATTCATTCCGAGCTACACGGTCGTCAGCAAACGCAAGCTTCTGTTGCTGGTTCAAGACAATGTCGTGTCGGGTTGGGACGATCCGCGCATGCCTACCATCTCGGGTCTGCGACGCCGCGGCGTGCCGGCGAGCGCTATTCGGCATTTCGTGACGAGCCTGGGTGTAACCAAGTTCAATAGCGTAACTGACATCGCAGCGTTCGAACATGCTCTGCGCGAGAACCTCAATGGCAAGGCGCAGCGCCGGCTCGGGGTATTGCGTCCGATCAAGATCGTGCTGACGAATATTCCCGCAGGTCAAACAATCGAATGCGAAGCGGTCAATAATCCCCAGGACGAGAATCCAACGAAGCGGAAAATCGCATTCACGCGCGAAGTCTTCATCGATAGCGACGATTTCATGGAGGTGCCGCCCCCGAAATATTTCCGACTACGACCGGGTGGCGAAGTGCGCTTGAAGTACGCCTGCATCATCAAGTGCGACGAACTCGTCAAGGATGCATCCGGTCAGATCGTAGAATTGCGCTGCACAGCGGATCTCGATTCACGCTCGGGTGGTCCTAATGCCGACCGCAAGGTCAAAGGCACCATTCATTGGGTAAGTGCCAGCCACGCCATCGACGCGGAAGTTCGCCTTTACGATCGACTCTTCACCGCGGCCGAACCGGATGCTGACGGTGACTTTAAGAAGCATCTCAATCCTCGTTCTCTGGAAATCGTCCAAGCGAAATTGGAATTATCCTTGAAGGACGCCGTAGTCGATGATCGCTATCAGTTCGAACGTCTCGGATATTTTGCCCTCGATCCGAAGGAAAGCCAGCCGACCAAACTCGTCTTCAACCGTACGATCTCCTTGAAAGATACCTGGGCGAAGTAAAGGTGGCCGTCGCGTCCCTGCGACGGCGTTTCGCGACTTTCGCGTTGATCCTAAATTCGATTGCCACCGCAAGGGACGCGTCGGTCCACCTTCTCTAAACGGGTTTAGACGAGCGTCCAGAACCGCTGAATTCGTTTTAAAACGCGGTCACGACCGAGGACGCGGAGAAGACCGTAAAAGCTCGGACCCACGTTCGTTCCAGAAACGGCCAGGCGACCGACGTGAATGTAGTCGCCGACACCCAGAGCGTGCTTGGCCGCGAGCGCTTGCAACATTTGTTCGAGCGTCGCGTCGGTCGAAAAATCTGCGGTCGTCAGCGCTTCTTCCAACTCGCGCAGACGTGTCTTCGGATCGCCTTTACCCATGATTTTTTCCCGGGCCTTGGCATCGATTGGAAATTCTTCATTGAAGAAACACGCAGTGTAAGCGGGCAGTTCGTCGATGCCTTTGATCTTGGGCTGGCTGAGCAAAAGGACTTCGCGAAAATACGCCTCGTCCGGTAGGCCGGCCGTGAAAATATTTTGCTTAGCAAAATAATCCCTGGCCAATGCGACAAACTTGTCCGCCGAGAGCTCCAGCAGATAGGCCATGTTCATATGAGCCAATTTCTTGTCGTCGAAGCGCGCATTGCTTTGGTTCACGCCTGGCAGATCGAAAAGACGGATGATTTCCGCGATAGGCATTTTTTCCCGATTATCCCCGGGATTCCAGCCGAGCAGACTGAGGAAATTTACCAACGCCTCCGGCAAGTAGCTACGGCGCTGATATTCCTCGATGAGGGCGCCTTGATCACGCTTGGACATTTTGCCCGGACCATTCTGTTTCAGAATGAGGGGGATGTGAGCATAGATCGGCACCGGCGATCCAAACGCTTTAAAGAGCTCCACATGTTTGCTGGTGTTTGAAAGATGATCTTCACCACGGATCACGTGCGTGATCTGCATGGCAATGTCATCGACGACATTGACGAAGTGAAACACAGGGTTGCCGTCGGACCGGACGATCACGAAATCCTCGTCTTCAACGCGCTCGACGCGCCCACGGATTTGATCGTCGATGACGGCCGGCTCATTTTTCACCTTGGTCACGGTCTTTTTGCGGTGCTCGTCGTAAACCTCGCTGCGCTCGCCGAGAAGCTTGAAGTAAATCGCTCCGTCTTTCTCGTAAGCCCGGCCTGACGCGAGCAATTTAGCCAAGTAATTCTTATATATATCGGCGCGCTCGCTTTGACGGTACGGTCCGAAATCGCCGCCTATCTTCGGTCCCTCGTCCCAAGTCATACCGAGCCAGATCAAACTATCATAGATGAGATTTAGGTATTCTTCGCTGTTGCGCGACTGATCGGTGTCCTCGATGCGAAGGATAAATTTACCGCCGGTGTGCCGGGCGTAGAGCCAGTTGAATAGTGCAGTACGAGCACTACCGATATGGAAAAAACCCGTCGGACTGGGAGCGAAGCGGACACGGACGTTGGACATGATGGTTAAGGGTTTGCACTCAAACAGTGCATTCAATCGAATAAACGATCAGCAAGAGGCATCGCGTGGATTCTATCAAGAAAACTATCGGACTCATCGAAGACGTCGCCGCTTTCATCGAAACCTTTCGCTCAGCTGCGCTCAAAGCGGGGTTCGCATGTGAGCAGTATGGCGAGATTCATGGTTACCCTTTGCTAGCTTTCACGAAGAGCGGTGCTGGCGATGGCCCCGCGATTTATCTCTCTTCCGGCATTCATGGCAATGAACCGGCTCCACCCCGAGCGTTGCTCCGTTTAATAGAACGAAATTTTTTCGATGCTCGGGTCTCGTGGGCAATTTGCCCGATGCTCAATCCCACCGGCATGCATCGAGACGTGCGGGAAAATTTTCAAGGCTTCGATTCCAACCCTAGCCGAATCTATCATCCATGCCGTGGAGAAAGTATGTCCAATTGATCGCTCAGCCGAGATCGACGGCCGACCAGCGAAGGACGGCATTTTGAGACCGGATACGGACCCGGCAAATCGGGAACTTTGGCCTGAAGCGATCTACCTTCTCGCGGCAGGCAACAAGCTCGTTTACACTATAGAAAGCCCCTCCGGTTTCCCTCTTGAGATCCGAATCACGGCTCATGAAACGGCAATTCAGGCAGCGGTCGCCGGCCTGACAAAAAAGTCATTCCCAACCTAAAATAAGCGAAAGTCCAGGTACCGATTCTGGTTAAAATCCCTTATGGGTGCAACCGCACCAAGAGCCGCGAAAAATGAATTGTAAAATTTCGAGGAGCTTGTTGTAAGGTACAATGCAGGGCGGGGTTATAAAAAGTTATTCCTAAACCGCCTCCGATAGGCTAAAATGTGAATAACTTGTCCATAAGCCCAAATAGCTCCCAAACCAGTGCTCGTCCCGGCCTCCGAACTCCGGCGGTGCTACTCGTGGATACTTCTGGGAAGATTATCGGACTAAATGCCTCAGCGCGTGAGCTCTGGCAGGCAGGCGCAGCGGAGCTTCAAGGGGACATGTTGCCCACTCTGTTTTCCTTTGAAATTGTTTCGTCCGAGCCCGACTGGCTTGAAGCTCAATGGGAGGTTTTACAGAGCGCCTCACTGTCTGGTCCGATCAAGCTCAAGGCGCTTCGAAAAGATACCGTGCCTCTCGAGGTCGAACTGCGGTTGGAAAAAATTTCCGAGTCGCCTGCGACGTATTTCGCTTTTGTCCGTTCGCTGCAGGAGGCTGTCGCGTCGGCTGCTTCCACGTCGAATGCGGTCTCCATCGGCGGTGCCGACTTTTTCAGTATTCTCGCAGAAAAAAGCACGCTTGGTTTTTTCGACCTCAATTTAAAAAAATCGGTCTTCACCTATTCGCCGGCTTGGAAAAAAATTCTCGGATATCTTCCCGGAGATTTGCCCGATACGCTCGAAACTTGGCAGACACTCATCCATCCCGACGATTCCGGTGCCGCCCCGCATCAGCAAGGAAAGAAAGGCTGGCAAGGACCGCGCAGTTTCTCAGTCGAATTTCGAATGCGCCACAAACGGGGCCACGACGTGTGGATTCAAAGTGTCGGCCTTCAACTTTTCGGCGAAGATAGCGAACTCGAGCGCGTCATCGGTCTGAACCAGGACATTAGCGAACGAAAAGAAATCGAAGAGGCCTCCCTTGCTTCGGAACAAAGGCTGGAAGACTTCGATCGCTGCGACTCGCTTGGTCTCTTTGACCTGGATTTCACCGGGACAGATTTTTGGGTCTCCTCCACCTGGAAACAATTATTTGGTTACAACGAGGACGAGGATATCGACGTCGCTGAATCCTTCCAAATCGCCCTGCAAACGGATGACTATGTCGGTTCGCTTCAGGATTTCTGGCTGACTCAAGCACCCGGACGAAATTCCTTTTCGGGATTATTTCATCTCAAGCATAGGGACGGCCGCTCGATTTGGATGACCGGGGGTATCACGCGTCAGCTCACGCGCAAACGGGAACTTCAACGCGTCTCTGGCTTTTTTGCTCCACTTCCCGGCGAGATCCCAATCGACGGTTCTCAACGCATTGCTCAAGCGGTGCTCAAAGCGACGCTCGATTCGTTACAGGAAGGCATTCTCATTACCGATGCCTACGGCAAAGTTTCATTCGTAAATGAAAAAGCAGCGTCGCTCCTGGGTTGCACCGCCTCGAGCGTCCGGGGTGAGAACGCATCTGAAGTCTTTAAACTCGTCCTGCGCAGCAATGGAGCGGTTGGTGAAAATCCCGTCGATAAAATTCTCATGAACGGCGAGGCGTTGCCGCTCACTCAGGAATTCTCACTTCTTTCCACCTCGGTTGATGCAGCTCAGCCGATCGTGTGGAGCGGAAAACCGGTCAAGAATGCCAATGGCGAAGTGACCGCGTGCGTGTTAATTTTCAGAAACCCCGAAGAGATGACACTGACGCCCGAAGAATTGGTGCGAGCCAATCGCTTCGAAGCCCTCGGCATACTCGCCGGTGGTATCGCCCACGATTGCAACAATCTTCTGACCACGATTCTCGGCGGCATTTCGCTGGCCAAAGATAACAAAGATCTGTCTGGCCTCGAAGACAGCGACAAAGCCTGCAGCGCAGCGAAAGCTCTCTCGAAACAACTACTCGCGTTCGCCAAAGGCACCACCCATGTCCGCAGCATCGTAGCGTCTGCAGAAATTCTGCGCGATTCGATCCGCGTCGCGAGCGCCGGTTCCACCGCTAAAATCGAGACCCATATCGCGGAAGGCCCCGGTGTTGTCAGCGTCGACCGCGGTCAGATTCTTCAGGTATCCCAAAACCTGATCATTAATGCGCTTCAAGCAATGCCGCCCGAGCCTCATCGTGCCTCCATTACGTTGCACGCATTTAACCAAGTTCTCAGTGACGGCCAACTTCCGCCGCTTCCGGCCGGCAACTACGTGCGCATCGACGTGAAGGATAACGGCGGCGGTATTCCGCCTGAAATTCTCCAGAAGATTTTCAATCCTTTCTTCACCACAAAAAAGACGGGCACCGGGCTCGGTTTAGCGACCGTGCTTTCAATCGTTCAAGGCCACGGCGGACAAATTGGAGTCGAGTCGACCGTTGGCCAGGGAACAACGTTCTCTGTTTTCCTTCCCGAGTCCGAACTGGAGGTCGAAACTGTTTCGCGGCGGGCGCCATCGCTCCGCATCGGCACGGGGCGCGTCCTTCTGATGGACGACGACGAGAAAATCAGCCAGCTCACCGCAACTATGCTGGATAGCCTTCAGTACAAATTCGACCTCGCGAAGAACGGCGACGAAGCCATCGCTCTCTACAAACGGTACCTGAATATAGGCAAACCCTATGATCTCGTGATTCTCGACCTCACGATCATCGGAGGAATGGGCGGAGAAGAGACTTTCAGAAACCTCCACAAACTTGACCCTTCTGTTCGGGCTATCGTATCCAGCGGATACGATAGCGAAGAAATGGTCAGCCAATACTTGGACATGGGTTTCTCCGGTTATCTCTCCAAGCCCTATCGCGTAGGCGAATTAAGCAAGTCCATTAAAGCGGTGATCGGCTAAATCCCCAACGCGGTTTTGGTCTATTTTTTCTTTGGTGTACCGGAAACAGGTGGCGAGACAGGCGGCATTTCCCAGGCACCAGGCGCAACTTGTTTGATGTTCGGCGTTACATCGGCGTCCGCGTTGCGCACGGTCCAGTCCACCGCACCGTAGAAGATGTCTTGGAAGGCTTCGCTCGTCCACGTGCTCTCATTATGTCCAAGAGCAGTGTAGAAAACGCGCCCTTTTCCGTACATGTGAGCCCAAGTCGTGGGATAAGGCGGACGTTGATAAGGCGCATAGAACGCCGAAACAGGAGCCCCCGGGGCCGCTTCAGGATCTTTCATTCCCGCGGTTTCGGTCAATAAAAGCACATGGAGATCCGGAGAAAAATCGATCAGTGAGTACCACTCCTCCAGCAGCTCGAACGCATCGCCCTTGTTGCTCAGCCCAGGAAATTTCGGATCGATGATCCGTACCTTAGCCACTTGCTGCACACCGTGAACAATAAACTCCGCCCCGAGCATGCGTACGTAAGGATCGGCCTGATCGCCGTTGTTTTTGTAGCGCCAGGTGCGCGCTCGATTCGTGTCGGTGTCTACCGTCTCCCCGGTGTGAAAAGTATCCGCGCCCGAGTGTACTCCGATAAAACCTTTGCCATTCTTAATTGCGTTGAGCAGAGCGGCCTTGGCTGCTGGTGACATCGGCGGGTTGCCGTCCTTGCCCACAGCCAGCAGGTCGCCGCTCGTATAAAAAATGTACGCGTCGAACTGCGCTAGGTATTCCTGCGAAAACAGACTACCATCTTTGGAAAATGTGAACGCAATGCCGTGTTTAGGCCCGGTCTCAGCCAGGACGTCCTCAACGAAGCTCGGCTTGCCGCCTTTCCGCTTAATGACCGCGTGCTCGAAGTTCGAGGACTTTGAAAAGAACAACACCTTCTTTGCCGGAGTTGAAGGATCGGCCGCGCTCGCGGGTGGCAGGCAAACGAAATATGCAATAGTGGCAATAAAACCAAGTTTACCAAAAATACGGATAGACATCATAGAGAGTATAAAAAAAAGGGATGCGCCGGAAACGGGGTGCAGTCCAGCCACAATGTCCCAACGTAAAGGAATAGCCCGTGCCCTGTGAATTAGGACAAGGTACTCATCCTAGGGGCGTTCCTCAGCCGTTGGGTCGGCGCGTCCCTGCGAAGGCATTTCTCGGTTTCGATGTCCGTCCCAGTTACGATTGCAGGTCGCAGGGACGCGCCGGCCCACCTACTCTTGGGGATACACGAGCACTCGATTATGGATCAAAATAACGAGATCTTTTTTACCGTCGCCGGTGACATCGGCAAAGAGGATTTCCCGGGGTTCCTTGGCCGCCCCTCGCCTACCTTGGTAGTGGGAATCGCTTTCGAAGACCTTGAAGTGCAGCTTGCTCTCCCACGTACCGTCCGGTTGTCGAGACAAGACCTCAATTAGGTTCTTATCGGGGTCAACGCAGGCCGCCTCGAGTGAGTTAGCTCCGATCACACTCGCCGGCACGATATCGCCGTAGTTAATGTCTTTGAGATCAGTGGTGTGTCCCGTTGCGGTCTTTATCTTAAGATCGGGAGTGCCTGCGGAAATCCGCCAAAACCGATCTTTGCCAAAAAAGAAAAGCTCTTCAGGCAATTTGGGACCGAGACGCCGCACTTCAGCCCCCACCAGCTCTATCTTACCGGAAGGTACGGACTCACTGTATTGATATACGCCTTGATCGCTCTTGCGCAGGATTTGGAACGACTCACCCCGCTTGTCGAGCAGCACGAGTGAGCTAGAAATGCCTGAAATCACGGGCAAGGCCGCGGCAATCTCGGCGTTGGCATCACGGGCATTGAATTGATCGACCACCGTTAACTCCCCTGTGGCTGCCAAGCGCAACGCACGCACAAAACCCGTTCCCGCGACCAGCAGTTCCGGTTTACCATCACCTGTAACGTCTGCCAGGGTAAGCGCAGAGGGATCCAGATTATCGACCAGTCCCTTACGAAAACCGGAGGCAGACGTCGCGTCCTCGAATACGCCGGCCGACTTCTGGACCACCAAACGCATCGATTCGAATGGCGTGAATACCGCGATGTCGGGCAATCCGTCCTGATTGGCATCGAAGATTCGCAACGCCTTCGGATCGGTCTTTAAACCCACGAGCTCCACGCTCGCCACGGTCTCCTGCTTTCCGTCAGCGGCGCGCGCGATGACATCAACAAAGCGTTTTCCACTCTCCTCCCTTGCGACTGCGATTTCTGAAACGCGCGTGCCGGTGATTTTACCGGCGGTGATGGCGAGCGGTTTGCCCTTGAAAACGAGCGGCTGCGGATAACTCAAGCGACCTTCTTTCGTAAATGTTGCCACGCCCACCATTTGTTCTTTGGTGCTCATCACAAAAAGCGAATCGCGATTCATGTCGTCCCACCTGCCTGAGGCCAAGCTGCGGCTTTCCGGAAGCGAGGGAAATTTCTGCGGGGCGGCGAACTCGCCGTCGGGCTGTTGCAGGTAGACGAATATCTGTGCGCCGTCGGCATCAGCAACGGCGAGGTCCGTCAGTCCATCGCCATTAAAGTCGCCGAAAGCATAGCTCGCCGCAGTCTTGGTGCCCACTTGCGGAGAATAAACGCGGGGACGCAGGGTGCTGGCGAGGTTCGCGTCGGTCGCTTTCTCCAAAACAAACGTCGTCAACTGCCCCGTCTGCGCCGCAGCGTAAACAAAGGTGGCAAGCTGCCCCGCACTGCCTGGCAACACACGCAAAAGTCCACGCGGAGGATCGATCTTATATGCGCGCTCGGGCCCGAAGCTGTGATCCGCATTTTGCAAACGTATGCGCAGCAGATCCCGGCCATTCGGCGCGAGGTAAACTAAATCCGGTCGGCCATCCCCATTTACATCGACCACTTGCAGGCTGTAGCAATTTTCATCTGCCAAAGCGAAGCGCTGCGGGGCGTCCAATTCGCCCTTCGCATTTTGATAAATAAGGACGAGTTCCTTTTGCGTCAAAATGGCGAGGTCATTGCGTCCATCCGCGTTCAGATCCGAAATCTTAAGGCACGAAACGAACTGGGTCGGCGCGGGAATTTCGACCACCTTCTTGTCACCCCAAGTCCCGTCCTTCTGTTGGTATCGCACGGTGAGCGTGTCGGGATCGCCCGTGTAGATCAAATCGGGCCGGCCGTCACCGTTCACATCGGCTACCACCAAATCGAACATCGTTATGCCGGTCGAAAGATTGCTCTTTTCATAGCGGCTATCTTCGACGATGGGCTCCCAGCGGTTTTCTGATACGGACCGCGGTGCCGCCTTGACGGGTTCGCCTGGCTTTTTCTGCAGGAGAAAATCGATTCGCGCATGATCGTTGTTGATGAGAACCAAATCATTCAGTCCGGTACCGCGAAGGTCGACGGCTTGAAGAGAACGGGTGTTCCAGTCGATCTTGATCACCTCCGGGCCGTTCAAAGACAACGGGGCCGATCCAGCGAAAAGGGATCCCGCGGCAAAAATCAGCACGCCCGCGGTGCGGAGAAAAAAAGAACTCATGCTGCGAATTTCTCAGCGTGGGTTTTGAGAATGGCCATAGATGTAGATGCCATTGTTGTCGCGTACGGTGTAGCTCACCGCAAACCAGACATATTTTCGCCAAATGGTGGGATCCGGTTTCGCTTTGGGATCGATCGTCTCGGTCAACCAATTGTTGGTCGACGCGGCTTTTTTAACGGCAGGCGGACTGTTCGGCGGAGTTCCAGGAGGATTCACCTTAGGTGCCCTGGCAGCACGAACTGCGCTCTGCATCTGGTCCATTTTAACGAAGGTCTCAACGACGGCGGGCATGATGACCCTCAGATCCTGGTAACTGATGCTACAGGCATTTCCGGGAACGTTGGCCAGCGCGCGTTTTACATCACTGTTTTCCCACAACGTAGGCTGAGCGCTGCGCAACCCCTGTAGCGCGGTTTCGAGCGGAGTCACCGAGCCGGTGCTCATAAAGAAATATTCGGGCGTAACGGCGTAGGAAAATCCGGCACCGGCTGCCGGTTTCGGCACCGGCGGAGCTCCGGCCGCCTGAGGCGGTGTGGGAGCCTCGAATGTGTAGAGATTGAAACCGAGATAATTTCTTTTTTTGAAGAGCTGATCCGCATTCGGCCCCGTCATGCGTTTGAGCGCCTCAAATGCGTTTTCAAACGCCTGCGCATTCGTAAGCGACATCGCCAAAAACTGACCGAGCTGATCGAACGCAGGTGGAGCATCGGCGCTTTGCCCGTCCTTCAAGCTATAACCGCTGATCAGTCCGGGGCCTGTCGAGCCTATGAGATCGCGCTTGATATCGATCCCCAGATTTTTGCCGAACTGCTGAATTTGGCTCTGCACCATGCTGCTCAGCGCGGGGCTGGCGTTAGCTAGGATTTCCTCGAGTGCGGCAAACGCGTCCTTGAAACTGAAGTTCGTGGACGAAACGGTGACCCATTTGTTTGAAACGAACGCCGGTTGCGGCACGGGCCCATCACCAAAAGCGAGCAACTTTACGATCCCACGGTTTTCTGAAAATGTGAGTCCAAGACTGCTATCGCCGCCATCGGCGTCGAGCCGTCCGGAAAAATAAAACGTGCGGAGTACATCGAGTCCCAACGCCTTGATAATCGCTTGAGGATCGGGTGCCATTGGGTTTTGCGGTCCGCTTTTTTTCGAGGCGAACTTGTCATTCGCCGCCTTTTCGATCGTCGGATAAATAGCTTCGATATTGCAGTAAACCAGGTAGTCGGCCTCGCCCATATGCTGCTTGGCCGTCTGGAAATTGCTCGAAGCAGAAAGCGGGGACTCGGCGCTGCCATGCTTGATCGCAGCCACCGCCCTGCGCAGGCGATCCACCGGTAGGGCCGATACAAAGATACCCTTCACAATGGCCCACGATGGACGCTCCTTCGACTTATCGTCTTCAACGTGTTTTCTGAGATGCAAAGTCTCGCCTTGGAATTCCTCCGTTGACTCCTCTTCTTTCGAGGCCTCGCGCTCTTTCGCCATCAGTTTTTCGATCGCAGCTTGGTTGCCACCGATATCGCCTAAAAGAGCGAACGAGGGCTCGGCACCTTCATTCAGCTTCAGAAACGCGGGAATATCGCCAACGGAGACAAGAATTTGTCCCGTCACAAGACCGAGAAGCTCTCGCACGGTGTACCCGGTCTCCGCTTTCGTTTTATCGTCCCATTCGTCGATCTTCATCTTGGCCCGCAAGGGGGCAAAAAACTTCTCGATCTCCGGGTCATTCCACGCGTGGGCCGCGGGACTTGCGTCCCATTTTTTAATGAGAGCAGGCACGTCGTTCGCTGAGACGACAAATGCAGTGTCGTCATCGACGAGACTAAGAAAAGGAACCGCTGCGCGGGCTGCTGTGAGTCCGAACCACGTTACGACCAAGAAATAAAGCGAGCGACGAGCGAATTTCATGATGAGCTGGGTTTAGTAGGTTTCGGAGGCGAGAGATAACGAAAGCCCGCGTTGGGATTTCTCGGATCGAATGTGAACGCATCGCGATTGTGCAAAAATATCTTCAACGCAACCGACGGGATCGAAAAATTGAGACCTTCGACACCGACCATCATGGCCTTCATATCGTTCACCCCTACGACTTCGCCACGTAAATTGAAAAGCGGTCCACCGGAGTTTCCTGGATTTATCTGAGTGGTGGTTTGAAGAAATAGGAACCCGTCAAGCGCGCGATTCTTGAGACTGATGATACCTTGCGAGACACTGCGTTCCAATCCGAGCGGACTGCCGATGGCAAAAACCGTCTGCCCTTCGTTCAGTCCGTTCGAATCGCCTACTGGAACTGTTTGAAACACGCGATTTCCTGCGTCTTCGATCTTCAAGAGCGCCAGATCCAGGCGCGCATCCATCGCTACGATGCGGACACTTTTAAATTGAACTTTCTCCTGCTCCACCGAACCACGTCGAAAGAGCGTAACGGTGATCTGATATTCACCTGCAACGACGTGCTCATTGGTTACGACATAGCCTTGTGGATCGATGACAAAACCTGAACCAAGGCCGGTGGGTGTACTGACCTGCACCACGGCTTCGCCGCACCGCTCGACATTTTCCTTCACGCTGAGCGTCGATTGCGACGAATTGGTGTGGTAAAGATCCGACGTCTGTTCCCCTACTCCATCTTTCACCGTCGTAGCGGCCGATTCTTTTGCGATCTCACCGACTTCATCGCGTGGCACCGTAAGCACGGTGAAGCCAAGGTCCACCACGATGCGATCGGTATGATCGCTGATAATCTCGCCTTTAATTTCGCTGCCGTTTTTGAGGCGGATGATACTGGAGGCTTGAACGGAGCTGGCGAACCAGCTGAGCGCAAACATCATTAAGAGGAGGCGTGGCATAGATGAGCTGAGCTCCTGCATGAGATGGTGTGACTGTGTTTAGTCACGAGCATGGCTCGCGCAAGCAGATACGCGGTAACGAGTTGTTTCCATTCACTTAACTATAAACACGCGAAACCATAAAAAAGCTGCAGAAAATTGAAGACGGAGCCAAGGAACCACTGTTTCCTTTCCAGCCAATAAGTCCTACTCGACTCAAATTCGCCCCGCTCGCGCTAATTCGAAGTTTTCTTATTCGGTAAACCTCTAAGCAATTTTTACAGGATGGCGAAGTGCCCAAATCTGCTTAGCCTGTTGAATGATCTCGCCCAAAACTTCCGGCGTGACTGCTTGCTTCGGATCATCGCCGATACCCTTGGCGGGTTCGACGTGCGCCTCAATGCAGAGGCCATCCGCTCCGTAGGCCACCGCCGCGAGCGCACATGCAGGAACGTAAACCGCTTTGCCGACAGAATGGGAAGGATCGACTACAACAGGAGCCCAAGTCTTTTCCTTCAGCAAAGGCGTGATCGATTCATCCGGATGATTGCGATAACCGTCCAACGTCGGAAGAATAGTTGAGCGCGTTCCGAGCGCCGACCTGAAGCATCGAAACACCAGCAGCCAATGCGAGCTTGAGCTGCTCCTCATCCATGACTTCGGCGTCCACAGGCAAGCCCGTCCGACGCGACGCTTCCATCAGGATATCGAGCGAACGGGAGTCGCCTTGAAAGGTGTAAGGATTGGTCCGCGGTTTCCATACGCCACCGCGAATCACATGCGCGCCCGCCTCTTTCATGGCTTGGGCCGTTTCGTAGAAATAGTTGGGATTCTTCGGATCAATTGTGCACTGACCGGCAATGATTAAAAGTTCCTCGCCCAAGGTCACGCCGCCCAGAGTAATCCGGTGCGTGGCGAGGTCCGAACGCCGGTCCATCAATTTATGCGGCGATTGGATGGTATCGACCCGGTCGATATAATCGAGACCCTCGAGGCGATTGATCATCAACTCGTGACGCTCATCTCCCACGATGGCGTAGATCGTCCGCACTGCACCGACGATGGGCTGAATCTGACAGCCGAAACCTCCGACGATATCGGTGATCTCTTTCACTTGTTCGCTAGTAAGACGATGGGCTTTGGGCAGGATCATAAACGAAAAGGACGGTTAGATTACCCAGTACACGGTCGAATTAACAGGACAAATTATCATCCAGGCGCTGCGCCTCCGCGCCCGCCGAAATCCTATTTCATGCCATCCAGGAACTCGTGCGGCAGCTCCGCCTTCGCCGCGAAGCTAAAATCTTTTCCGTTAAAGTGGTAACCAAAACGCGTCTCCGCTGAGTGCAGAAACAAGCGCTTAAACCCCGTGCGCTTTGCAAAATCTCGGTTGGCGCGGAAATCGCCATAGGTGGCATCGCCCACGATGGGAAGATGGCGTTTTGCACATTGCACGCGCAGCTGATGACTGCGGCCCGTGCGCGGCTCCAACTGCGCCAGGGTCAAGGCAGGACTGCCGGGCTTTTGTTTGAGCATCCGAAATCCACTTTCCGCGGGGATGTTGCCGGCAGCCTTGGTGCGAATTTGCCCGTCCCGTTTTTCGACGCTCAGCAGGTCACGCCACATTTGCACCGATGCGCCTGGCTGGCCAAACACCAGTGCCTGGTAAATTTTGCGAATTGTTTTCCGTGCGAACTGCTCTTTTACGGTCTTCGCCAAGGACTCCGAACTGGAAACTAAAATGACCCCCGAGGTCGCTGCATCGAGGCGGTTGAGCAACCACAGTCGTCTCTCGCCTCCTTCCGCGTCCACCCAGCGATAAAACTCTGCTGTCTGATCGTAGTCGCACGTAAGAAGCGACCGCGAATCGGCACCCGGCTCATTCGGGTGCGAGCGGATCCCCGCAGGCTTATCAAGCCCTGCCAATCCGTTTCGATCCACCGTGAGCACTTTGACTCCAGGACCAAACGGGAGCATCTCCCAAAAATTCGGCACCGACAGACTCACTAGAAGTAATAGAACGTGAACGTGATGACCTGATCGTCACCCAACACCGCAATCATTTGCGGGGTCCAAGTACGGTAAGGAGCAGGAATCGTAATTGCACTCGTGCAAGCGTACGTGCCTTGCTTTCCGGCCGTTTCCTCGACGTTGAGAATTTCCGAAATCTCACCCTTGGAGTTGATTCTGAACTGCACAGAGACGTGCGATCCCGACGGCGGAGTGACCCGGCTTTCTTCGACGAGTTTATACCATTGGCTGCGGATGATATCGACCATCTGCTGCATGTATTCGCCAAACTCGCTCCAACGCGCGTCATAGGCGGCTGGGCCCATATTGGTTGTGCCAAAATCATTCTTCGCCAAAACCCCTGGAGGGGCGACCGCCTGCAATCGTGGCCGCGGCTTGGGCTGCGGCTTGGTCGCCTGCGTTGTCGACGTCGCAGCGTTTGGAGAAGGGTTCTTCTCGCCCTTCACTTCTTCCTGAACCTGCTGGTGATTGTCGGCGACTTTAGCTAAATTACTTCCGATCCCATCAGGATTGTCCGCTTCTTTTTTCTCAAATCCGGGCAGAGGTGTTTGCTCCTGTTTAGCCGCAGATTGCTTGTTTTCGGTTTGAGGAACTTCTGGCGGCGGCGTTTCCGGGGCGGCTTCCTGCGGCTTGGTTGGGTTGCCCACCACGACTTGCTGAGAAGGAATATCTTTGCCGTCGAGCTTAGCGTGATCGCCAGTGGTGGTCGCGTCCGGTTTCTCCTGCGCTGCCTGCTGATTTTTGGCGGCGTAGTTATCGGTTTTCGTCGGTTCGTTGTCCGGCACATTCGGATTGGTTTCGACGAATTTAAACGGATTACGGTTCGGCAGCGGTTCTTCCGGCGCTAACTCGATGTTGAGTTCCTTTGGTTCGACTTTCCGCTGCGAGGACGCGAGCTGTACCGCATTCACGCCATGGAGATGGCCGATGGCCCAAGCGAACCCACCCACCAACAAGGGCCAGAGCAACAAAGTCAAAAGCAGGCCGATCAAAAGAGATTTCTTTTCTTCGTCTTTTTCCCAGTCATGCACAGGACGCCCACGCGACGGGCGCTTGGGTTGAAGTTGAGACGGGGCGAGAAGTTTGCTCATGGAAATTCTAGAACGATGAAGGACATCATCGGCCCAGACCGCACTGAGTCAAAATTTGTTTCACGGTCTCGACCGGTAAACCCATTATATTTGTAAACGAACCTTTCCAACCGGCGATGATTAGCTCCCGGCCCTCTTGGATTCCGTAGGATCCCGCCTTATCCAAAGGGTTTACGACCTGGAAATAACGGTCAATGAGCGCATCGTCCAGCGGCAGAAATTGCACTTCGCTCGTCACGCCCTCGTCGATCTTTAGACCGCGCGTCCGATGCCGTACGGCTATGCCGGTGAACACCGTGTGCGCGCGACCGGAGAGCTTTTTCAACATCGACCGGGCCTCCGCAAGGTCTCGCGGTTTATTCAAAACGGTTTGGTCGATAAAAACGGTCGTATCGGCGCCCAAAACAAGCGCATCGGCGTGACGCTTGGCTACCCAATCCGCTTTCAGCGCCGCGTTGTGCAGTACGAGTTCACGGGGATCGGCGTCATGGGCCTCGTTTTCGGTCACCTCGGCCGGTACGACCTCAAAGTTTAGACCCATCTCCGTCAAAAGCTGGCGTCTGCGCGGTGACGCGGAGGCCAGAATTAACTTAACAGGTGACATACTGCTGCCATCGGAATGACTGTTAGTCACAGACAATCAGCCTACACGCTCGCGGAGCACGTCGCGTACATCGCCTCGGGTCCGCGCAAGTTCGAGGCGGCTCAGATGATATTGATAAACCGCCTCGACAATACCATCCGCCGCTAGATCCAGCTGATTCTGTGCATCGATAATCTCGCGGTTGTCGGCCACACCTTGCTCAAAACGCAGCCGCGCAAGTCGCAATTGTTCGACCGCTAAATTATAGCTCTTTTGAACCACTGCTATCTGGGCAAAACGCGAGTTGGCATCCTGAAGAGCAAGACGCACTTCGGCGTCGATCTGCTGTTCGAGGTAATGCAATCGATATTGCTGAGAGCGGACCTGCGAGCCAGCTACTCGAATATCCGCGCCCGCTTTGAGTCCATCGAAGATGGGGATATTGAGCGCGAGTCCCGCTGTCCAACCCGTGCGGCTATTCCCTTCGTTGATCGTCGTCGTCACGTACCCGTACGTTCCGAACGCAGTAAGCGCGGGCAAACGCTCATATTGAGCGGCGCGCTTGATCTCCTTACTCTGGTCGACCACCTTCTGTTGGCGGACATAGTCAAATCGCCGTTCCAAAGCGGTTTGGACACCACCCGCGCTAAAACTCTCTTCGCCCGTCTGACGGACAGGGAAGTCCGCCAGCTTTATCTTTTTTCCTGCCTCGATATCGAGCAGCCGCTTGAATTGAAGCTCGCTCTGATAGACCACCGTTTCCTGTTGGAGCCTCGATTGTTCGGCAATCGCCAGTTGAGCCTCGGCGCGGGTCACATCGATTTGCGTCGCAATACCGGCGTCGAATTGGCGCTTGGATAAATCAAGCAAGGCACGCGCCCGGGCGATGTTCGACTCGATCACCTCGAAACGCCTCAAATTCCTCAGGTGTGTAAAATAGGTTTGGCCGACTGTAACGAGCGCCCCTTGAAGCGTCGCTTTGTAGTCAAACTCAGCAACCTTGACCCCCATCCGAGCCGCTCGGTAGATCGCAATGACCGTGGGATTAAGGAGGTTAGCCGAACCGTTGAGGCGTTCGTCCAACCGATTGGTAAGCGCCCCTTGAGTGACGGTCGAAGCCGTCACAGTAACATTTTGGGTACGTTGTTGTTGAAGCGTCCCGCTAATATTTGGGAGCAACGCGACTCGCTGTTGATTCGCCGCCTCGAGCGCCTGTACCACGGCTTCGCGACCTAGTAAAACAGTGAGATTGGTCGACTCAACGTCGCCGAATGCCTTATCGAGTGTGAGCTCGTACTCTTCCGCTTTGGCGAGAGTGGCACTTAGGGTAAAAATAAGGGCGATGCAGGTGAAAGTGAACGGTTTAAACATTGGGGGCTCGCAGGCAGGAAATGTGCCTGAGGAATCGAGACTGTGAGTTTTTTTAAACCGTTCGGCTAGCAAATTTAGCTAATACACCAGTTCGATTGCTTCGAGAGGCCTTGAGTATCAATAAAACGTTCCGCTCTTTTACGCCAACAACGTGTTTTCGCATGAATACCTCTATTTCTGGAAATATTTGATCACTGCCTCGGTACGAGAACGCACATGGAGCTTTTCGTATATATTTCCCAAAAACGTCCTAACCGTTTCGTAACTGATCGAAAGTTTGTCCGCGATCTCCTTGCTGACATAGCCTTGCGCCAAAAGGCCCAGCACCTCGGCCTCGCGAGGCGTGAGAGACTGCAATGCAGGGGTCGCTGCTGTGGTCGGCTTATGGAATGATTGTACAACCTTGGCCGCAATTTCTGCGCTCATGGGTGCACCACCCTCTTTGACGTCACGGATCGCACGCAAAATCTCGTCTGCGGATGAACGCTTTAACAAATAACCATTAGCCCCGGCTTTCAGCGCTTTGAAAATCTGATCCGAATCTTTATAAACGGTTAGGATTAAAATCCGCACGTCGGGCAAAAGTTGCTTGAGCCGATCCGTGCATTCGATGCCAGAAATTCCCGGCAACTCGATATCCATCAAAACAACGTCCGGCTTGTGACGCGGGATGATGCGCAGCGCGTGTTCGGCGTCCCGGCTCGTGCTGACGCATTTGAAGTCTTGTGACTCCGCGATAACTTTTTGCAGCGATGCGCTCACTACCGCATTATCTTCAACTAGAGAAATCGCCGTTTGCATGGTTAGGTGCGGATGCTGTGGGTGGTCGTTTCACTTTTCACAACCATCTTCTCTGTCGCGAAGGGAATGCTCAGTGCAATGCGCGTCCCTTTTCCTAGTGTGGAATTCAATTCAAACGTTCCTTTCATTTCCACGACTCGTGATCTCATGTTAAGCAGTCCGTATTGTTCGTCGCGAATCGCCTCGGTGGTCACGAACCCGCAGCCGTTGTCTTCGATCTCGAGGTGAAAAGCCCCCTGCTGCATCTTGATTCGAAGCCAGGCCTCGGTCGCCCCGGAATGTTTGATGACGTTATTGACCGCTTCCTTCACGGTGAGAAAAATATTCGATCGTTGCTCCGGGCTGAGGAAATGCGGTGGCAAATCGGTGGTCACATCCAGTCGACACGCGATCTCGGCCATTCGACAGATGTCCTGAAAATAGCCTGATATATAGGAAGCAAGCTTATCGAGCGAGTCATTGGCCGGGTTTACCGCCCATACGACCGTGTCCAATGCACCGGCAAGATTGCGCACCCGATCCGAGAGCAAGCTCATCTGCTCCGCTGCTTCCGGGGAGGAAATCTTTTTCTGAATCGCATCCGCGAATAATCCGATCTCGGTCAAATTCGCGCCCAAGTCGTCGTGAAGATTTTTAGCGATGCGTCGCCGCTCCTTCTCCATCGCCTGTTTCTCTTCCAATCGTTCGAGCTTTGTTACCAACCGTCGATGAGACCAACGGTAGACTCCAACACCTATGCCCAAAATTCCGCACGCCACGGCGGCATAAAACCAACCGGTTTGATAAAAATAGGGCTCTTGGGTCAGCAGTATCTGCGCACCCGTTTCGTTCCAAATCCCATCGGCATTGCATGCCTTCACTCTGAAAACAAACTTGCCCGGCGGCAGCTTTGTATAATGCGCCGAGCGCTGATTCCTGGCGTCCGTCCACTCGTTGTCGTACCCATCCAGCTTGTATTTGAAGTACACTTCATTCGGTTGGAGGAAGCTCACCGCGGTGTACTCCAAAACGAGATCACGCGAGCCCGCCGGAATCTTAACGCCGTCGCCGATCGACGTGAGGCGGCCATCAATAGCGACCTTCTCCAGATAAACAGGCGGCGGATTGCTATTGCCCGGTACGCGCTTGGGGTCGACGGCCAGGATACCTTCTCGGGTGGCAAATAA